>Ga0209061_1001039_pt1 | contig 52416 bp, 44 predicted proteins | sample Coa_R1_10_FD_187157 | JGI IMG/M metagenome (GOLD analysis project Ga0209061, IMG submission 187157) | Surface soil microbial communities from Centralia Pennsylvania, which are recovering from an underground coalmine fire - Coalmine... | ecosystem: Environmental > Terrestrial > Soil >...
CCTTGCCGCAGCGGCCGCTAGTGTTAGAGATGGACCCGCTCCGCAGATCACCCAATTGGGTGAACTGCTTCAGGAGTGCGGCTCGGCGCACTTCCAGTTCCTGCAAAGAATCGGGCATAGGAATGGCCTCCATTTCCTAGCGTACTACATACGCACGGATAAGCCGGTACAAAAAAAGAAAGCGGCAGCTATAGCCACTTTCACGTCGCGCACCCGACGATTTTCTTAAAGAGGTTTCCTATGTCTGCCGATAAGGTAACCAAATGGGAACTCGGTTGCACTCGCCGAGAACCCTCGTTGCGGTAGCGATCTCGATAGCCTTCGTCACGGGGGGACTCGTCACAGCCTTCCGGCTGCACGACCAACACTTGGCCGCCCAGCGCGTTTACCGCGTTGGCGCCGATGTACTGCCTCCTTATTCCCTGCTCCACCCAGATGGCTCGGCTGACGGATTGTTCGTGGCTGTAATCAATGCCGCCGCCCACCGCGCCGGAATCCGCATTCAGTGGATTCCCTTAAATGTTCCTTATGACCAGGCGCTGGATCGCGGTCTCGTGGATCTATGGCCTGGAATGATGGTGACTCCGGGACGCCGGGCGCGGTATCACCTGACCGTCCCCTGGCTCGAAACGGCTTCCTTAGTTATCCGGCTCGAAGGGGCTCCCCAGCCCCCGAGGCGTATTGCCTCCCTCCCCCGCCCCGCCCTGCCGAGCTTGGCGAAGAGGTTCTTCCCATCCGCCACCGTTCTGCCGGTGCGCAAGCGCGAGGAAATCCTGCAAGCGGTCTGTACGGGAGCCGCCGATGCCGGCTGGGACGATACCCGCGGCCTCAACAGCGTGCTGCTCGTTCGCCCCCATGGCTGCGAATCGGCCGCGCTCACGGTCGAGCGGCTTCCGGGAACCCGCCGGCTGGCCATAACTTCCCGCCCCGATGCGGCCTGGGCAGCCGACCGGCTCCGCCGCGAGATTTCCTCCATGGTCGTCGATCAATCGCTCTCGCGGATCCTCGATCGATGGGAAGTCCTCTCCGCCGAAGATAGCGCCCGCGTCCTGGCGCTGGATATTGCCAACCGCCGCACCCGATTTTTCGCCTTCCTGCTGGGAGCCACCGGTTTCGTGGCGGCCGCCCTGCTCTCCCTCACCATCGGCTTGTACCGCGCCCGCCGGGCCGCCGCATCCGCCAGCCATGCCCACGCCGGATCCGAACAGGCGCTCCTGCTCGAAGCGGATAATCGCCGCCGCGCCGAGCAGATCCTCCAGACCCGTACCGTGCTCCTCGACAGCCTTATCCAGACCAGCCCCATCGGCATCGTGATGCACGATGAAAACCTGCGAATCACCATCGTAAATCCCGCCTTTTGCGAAACCTTCGGCTACGACAGCCAGGAATGCGTCGGACGCCAGCTCGACGAGGTGGTCCTTCACCCTGGCGGAGAAGAAGTCTTTTGGGATAACTACAACCGGATGCTCGGCGGCGAAGTGGTGCATCGTATCGTGAAACGCCGGACCAAGGATGGGCGTTTGCTGGACGTGGAGCTTTACGCCTGCCGCCTGATGATCGATGGCGAATATCGCGGCGCCTTCGGCCTTTATCAGGACATTACCAAGCGCGTCGAAGCCGAGGCTGCCCTCCGCGACAGTGAAGAGCTTTTTCGCATGCTGAGCGCGGCTTCCCCGGTCGGCGTTTTCCGCACCGATAAAGACGGAAACCCGCTCTACGGAAACGAAAAACTCCAACAGATTACCTGCTTACCCATCGGAGGCGCCGCCCGCTGGGCCGAGCACATTCATCCCGAAGATCGCCCCGCAGCCGTCGCCGAGTGGGAAAACGCCATCCGCCGGGGTGAATCCCTCCAGCTCCAGTACCGCTGGAGAAAGCCGGATGGCGAATTGGTCTGGCTTGCCCTCCATTCCAGACCCATTCACGGCGCCGATGGCTCCGTCCAGGGTTTTGTGGGAGTGGTCGAGGATATCACTGCCGCCCGCCAGGCTCACGAAGAATTGCGCCAGGCCAAAGAAGCCGCCGATGCGGCCAACCGCGCCAAGTCGGAGTTTCTCGCCAACATGAGTCATGAGATCCGTACGCCCATGAACGGGGTGATCGGCATGACCGCGCTCCTGCTCGATACACGCCTGACCGAACAGCAGCGCGATTTCGCCGAGACCATTCGCTCCAGCAGCCAGGTCCTGCTTCGCATCATCAATTCCATACTGGACTTTTCCAAAGCCGAGGCCGGTAAAATAACCCTGGAACCTATCGATTTTCACCTTCCCGAGACCATTCGCGACGTGGTTCGCATGTTCACTCCCGAAGCCCAGTCGAAACGCATTCCGATCGTCTACCGGTTCGGCCCCGGCGTGCCGGACCAGGTGCGGGGCGATCCCGGCCGCCTCCGCCAGGTGCTGACGAATCTCATTGGGAATGCGGTCAAGTTCTCCGATTCCGGAGAGGTTACGATCGACGTTTCTCTAGTGAACGCGGCCCTTCCTGCCACCGTACTGCGAATCAGCGTAGCCGATCGGGGCATCGGCATCCCCCGGGATGCGCTCTCCCGTCTGTTTACGCCATTCACCCAGGCCGATACTTCCACAACCCGCAAGTACGGCGGCACCGGCCTCGGCTTGGCAATCGCCCGCCGTATCGTTGAAGCGATGGGCGGCGAAATCGGCGTCAATAGCGAACCCGGAGCCGGCTCTACCTTCTGGTTTACGGTTCCTTTTGAGGTGTGTCGCGAAGCGGAAATCTCAACCCAAACAGCCCCAATGTCCGCCGATCCCCCGCCCGTCAATCCGGCCAAAATCCTGCTCGCCGAGGACAACCCCGTCAACCAGAAAGTCGCCCTTTTGCAGCTCAAACGGCTGGGCTACACCGCCGACGCCGTAGCAAACGGCAGGGAAGCCGTCCAGGCCGTTATCTCCCAGGATTACGATCTGGTCCTGATGGATTGCCAGATGCCCGACATGGATGGGTATGAAGCCACCCGCGCCATCCGCCGCCACCAGAACGGACACCGTCGAACGGTCATCGTCGCTCTTACCGCCAGCGCGCGCGAGGAAGACCGCATCCGCTGCCTCGCCGCCGGCATGGACGACTTCATCAGCAAACCCCTCCACGTCCCTCGGCTAGCCGATTGTCTTGCCAAGTGGACGGCGCCTCAGCCCTGCTCTACATAGCCCGGCGCCGCGCGCTGCGGCGCCTAAGGCATTGACTTTGGTCTTTCTCCGGGTCTCCGCGCTTCCGCGGTGAGACCGCCGTTTAGTTCCGGATCCGCCGCTGGTGCGTCGAAGGAATCTTCATATCCTCGCGGTACTTGGCCACCGTCCGCCGGGTCACTTCGATGCCTTCCGCCTGCAATAGCGCGGTGATCTGTTCGTCTGTGAGAGGCCTTGTCCGGTCCTCGCTCTCGATCATCTTCTTCACCCGCCGCTTCAGCAGCAGCAGCGGTGTGGCGGCGCCCGAAGGCCCTTGCACCGCTTCCGAGAAGAAGTAGCGCAGCTCGAAGACACCCTGCGGCGTGTGGACATATTTGTTCGCCACCGCCCGGCTCACCGTCGAAGGATGCACGCCTACCTCTTCGGCCACTTCCTTGATCATCATCGGCCGGAGGTGCTCGATGCCGTGCGTCAGAAAATCCGATTGCCGCCGCACAATCGCCTGGCAAACCTTCATAATGGTCTGCTTTCGCTGCTCGATGTTCTTCATGAGCTGGATGGCGGAGGTGTACCGCTCGCGCACGTAGTCCCGCACTTCCTTCGAGACTTCCTTATTTGCTCCGCTGTCCCGGTCCAGCATGCGCTTATACTGCGCATTCAGCCGAAGCTGCGGCACATCCTCGTCGTTCATCTGGATGATGTAATCCTCTCCATCCTTGATGAAGTACACATCCGGCTCCACCACCCGCGCGCCCGCGCCCGAATACCTCAGGCCCGGCCGCGGATTCAGGTGATGGATCATGTTCACCGCGATCTCTATGTGCTCGAGCGGCCGCCCCAGGAACTTGGCAATCTCCTTGTACTGCCGGGTTTCGAGCAGCCGTAGATGGCCCGAAACAATTTGCCACGCCACCCCGCCCTTGCCGCCCACGCTCTCAATCTGCAGCAGCAGGCACTCTTTCAGGCTGCGCGCTCCCACTCCGGCCGGGTCCAGCGACTGCACCACCCGCAGCGCCTCTTCCACGTGTTCCGGTTTGTGGCGTCCCGCGGTCGCGATTTCTTCCAGCGACGCCGAAACGTAGCCGTCTTCGTCCAGGTTCCCGATGATCGATTCCGCCGCGTCCCGCACTTCATCGGAAATCAGGCTGACGCTCAGTTGCGACCGCAAATAGTCGCCCAGCGTCACCGGCGCGGAAAGGAACGTTTCGAACGAGGGCTTTTCTACAGATTCCGAGGCCGGACTTTTGTAGCCGGGGTCCAGATAATCGTCGAAAAAGGAGCCGAAGTCGATCTCGTCGAACGGATCGGTCGTGGCCGGCTCAGGCGGCTCCACAATGTCCGTTGCCGCCGCTGGCTCCGCTACAGCCGCGGCCGTCTCTTCCGCATCCGCGAACACGCTCCCGTTTATGGCCACTTCACTGGCCGCGCCATCCACCGCTGCCGATGCGCTCGACACCGAGGCTTCCAGGATTTGCTGGTCCGCAGTGTCCGGAACCCGCTCCGCTTCAAGCAGCGGCAGCAGTTCCTCCGGCGTGACTTCTTCCCCGTCCGCCTCGCCTTCCTCCAAAACCGGATTCTTGACGATCTCTTGCGTGATCATCTCTTTTAGTTCCAACCGGTTGAGCTGCAAAACCGTGACCATCTGCACAAGTCCAGGGGTCAGGATTTGCTTCTGCGCTACTTTCAGTTGGAGCCGTGGAGATAGTAGGCTCATCTGCCCACCATAATAACGCGCTGAAGCCGCCGGGAACGCATTCCATGTTCCAAATCCGGGGCGGAACTTCACCATTGGTTTGAATCGCCACGGAAGGCCTGCCGGAAGTAACCGTACAATCGCCTGCTACAATCCCTGTGGGGCCCAGGCTTTTGGCCCGCCACACTGCCCCAAAGCTTCTAAAATTACCAATGAGTTCAATTACCCGCGCCCGCGAGTTTCGCGATGTTTTCGCGAAACGCATCGTTCTGGCCGATGGCGCCATGGGAACCATGCTCTACTCTAATGGTGTTTTCATCAACCGCTGCTTTGATGAATTGAGTCTTTCGGCCCCCACGCTGGTCTCCGCAATCCATAAACAGTACCGTGAAGCCGGCGCCGAAATCCTGGAAACCAACACCTTCGGCGCCAACCGCGCCCGCCTAGCCGGCTTCGGCCTCGCCGATAAACTCGAAGCCATCAATCACGCGAGCGTCAAACTCGCGCGCGAGGCCGCAGCTGCGGCCCCGGACAATCCGCCCTTTGTCGCCGCCGCCATGGGCCCGCTCGGTGTCCGCATCGAGCCGCTCGGCCCTACTTCGTTCTCTGAAGCGCGCGCCTTCTTCCGCGAGCAGGCCGAAGCCCTCCTCGCCGCCGGCGTTGACCTCTTCATCCTCGAAACGTTTTCGGATCTCCGCGAACTGCGCGAAGCCGTTCTGGCTATTCGCGAAGCCGCCGGCCCCGACCCCGTTATCGTGGCCCAGGTGACCATCGACGATTTTGCCCACCTCCCCGGCGGCGCGACCCCCGAAGTCTTCACCTCCGAAATGAATTCCTGGCCTGCCGAAGCCATCGGCATCAATTGCTCGGTCGGCCCCAAAACCACCCTCGAAGCCATCGAACGCATGGCGCAGCTCGCCACCAAGCCCCTCACCGCCATGCCCAATGCCGGCCTTCCCACCCGCGTCGAAGGCCGCAACATTTATCTCTGCTCGCCCGAGTACATGGCCCAATACGCCCGCCGCATGCTCGCCGCCGGCGTCAAACTCATTGGCGGCTGCTGCGGCACCACTCCCGCCCATATCAGGCTGCTCCGCTCCGAAGCCCGTTCTGTCGATCCGTCCAGATACGCGCGGCGTAGCGGCCCCCCCACCGAAACCCTCGAGCAATCAGAAACCGAAACGGCCAAAGGCGGCGGAGCGCTTCCAAACATTCCGGCCGCCCAGAAGTCCCAGCTCGGAGCCAAACTGGCCGCCGGCAAATTCGTATCCATGGTCGAAATCCTCCCGCCCCGCGGCGTGGATGCTTCCCGCGAAATCGCCGGCGCCAAACTCTGCGCCCAGCACGGCATCGACTGCATCAACGTTCCCGATGGCCCCCGCGCCAGCGCCCGTCTCAGCGCCCAGGTCACCTGCCAGCTCATCCAGCAGCACGCCGGCATCGAAGCCGTCGATCATTTCTGCTGCCGCGACCGCAATCTCCTCGGCATCCAGTCCGAACTCCTCGGCGCCCACGCCGCCGGCATTCGCAATCTCATCTGCATCACTGGCGATCCGCCCCGCATGGGCATCTACCCCGAAGCCACTGCCGTCTTCGACGTCGATTCCATAGGCCTCGTCAACATCGTCCGCAATCTCAACTGCGGGCTCGATCTCGGCGGCAATCCCATGGGTTCCCAAACGGCTCTCCTGATCGGCGTCGGCGCCAATCCCGGCTCTCTCAACCTCGATGAAGAAATCCGCCGCCTGGAGTGGAAGGTCGCAGCCGGGGCCGAGTTCATCGTCACCCAGCCCGTTTTCGATTTCGCGCTGTTCGAGCGCTTCCTCCGCCTGATCGCGCACATCAAAATCCCGCTCATCTGCGGCATCTGGCCCCTCACCAGCCTGCGCAATGCCGAATTCATGGAAAACGAACTGCGCGTCCCCGTCCCCCCTGAGTTCCTGGAGCGAATGCGCCGCGCCGATAGCGGCGAAAAGGCCCGCGCCGAAGGCGTGGCCATCGCTCGTGAAATGGTTGCGCGCGTCCGCCCCATCGCGCAGGGCGTCCAGCTCAGCGCCCCCTTCGGACGCTACCAACTCGCCGTCGAAGTTGCCGAAGCCATCGGCCCGCGGTAACAATGGTGGGCAGGCTTCCGCCTCCAACTCAGCCCGAAATGGCCACTGACCTCATCGAAATCGACCCCGAGAACCCTCCCGCCGACGCGCTGGAGCGCGCCGCCGCCGCCATCCGCCGCGGCAAAGTAGTTGCCATCCCCACCGACGCCCTGTACACCTTAGTCGCCGATCCCTTTAACCTCGGCGCCGTAACCGGCGTCTTCCGCGCCAAAGGCCGCGAGGCCCACCGCTCGCTACCCCTGCTCGTCAACGACATCCTCATGGCCGAAGACCTCGCCTCCGAGCTCAACAACCGATTCTTCATCCTCGCCCGCCGTTTCTGGCCCGGCCCCCTCACCATCATCGTTCCCGCCTCCGCGAAGGTCCCGCTCAAGGTAACGGGCAACACCGGCCGCCTCGCTCTCCGCCAGCCCAAATCCCGCGTGGCCGCCGATCTCATCACCTTCATGAACCAACCCCTCATCGGCACCAGCGCCAACATCTCCGGCCACCCCACCTGCCGCAGCGGCATCGAAGTCTTCGGCATCATGGACTCCCGCGTGGATCTCGTCCTCGACGGCGGCCTCTGCGCCGGCCAAGGCGCGACCACCGTCGATATCACCGAGCCCTACTGGCGCATCATCCGCGAAGGCGCCGTCGAAGAGAAAGAAATCGCCGAGTGCCTCAAACCCACTTAGCCCCACTTAGTGAGCGGCGACACCCTCACCGCACTACCGTGAAGGCCAGGCGGCGATTCGGTCCGAAACGGTAGATGGCGAAATCGTCGTCCAGTGGGGCGACACGCTCGATGCCCAACCGCCGCATCACCGCCAGAATCGCTTTCGCCCTGGAGTTGCTCGCATCCGATCGGTCCGCCGCCGCATACCACATCGATGTATCGACGAAAAGGCTCATCGCGGACGCAGCCGGGGCTTGCGCCTGTTGGAAGCGAACGCGTCCGCAAGCATTGCATCTTTGCCCGCCGCGATATCCGAGCCTCCCGATGCCCCCAGATCGAAAACCACAGCGGGCTTCGCCGCCGGCCGTGAGCCGCCCAGATCGCGCGCCACCAGCCGTCTTACATACTCGGCCAGAGATAGCCCGAGATCGCTGGCACGCTGCCGGGCCCCTAGCCGGTTCGCGACCCCGAAAGCCTCGTGCAACTCTTCGAAATCCATCCCCGTGTTCCGCCCCGCCCTTATTTCCAATACGGCTTGCTGCGCATTCTCCGCGAGCACTCTTCCACTCTCACCGGCATCATCGGCCAGGTTGAAACCGCCGGCCCTTTGCTCCACGGCGGCACGGTCGAGCGCATCCATCCTCTGCGTGTAACCGGCAACTACTTCGCCGAACTCGCCATTCCACCCGCGCTCGGCCGGGTCCTCAACGATCACGATGAACAGGCCGCCGTCCTCTGCCATGAATATTGGGAGCGCAGCTTCGGTCGAAATCCGCGCGTCCTCGGCCAAACCGTGCGTCACTACAATCGTGCCTTCACCATCGTCGGCGTCGCGCCCCCATGGTTCACCGGCACCTCCATCGATAGCAGCGCCGATCTATGGATTCCCATGCGCGGATCCTACAACCTCCTCGACCTCCCCGAAATCCACGTGAACAACGCGTTTATCGACGAGTCCTTCACCGAAATCGTCGCCCGCCTCCGCCCTGGCGTCACGCTCGCCAAAGCCCAGGCCGAAACCGCCGTGCTTTGGAACCGGTATAACCAGGAAGCCAATCGCCGCGACCCTGCCAACCGGGCCTTCCGCGACGAGGCGCGGCTCGAACTCCGCTCCATCGCGCGTGGCACCTCTCCCTTCCGCGAACAATCCTCCACGGCATTGTGGCTTCTCTGGAGCGGCACCGGCTTGCTGCTTTTGATCGGCGCGGCGAATGCCGGCGGCCTGCTACTCGCTCGTGCCGGCTCGCGCGACAAAGAGACCGCGGTCCTGCTGGCGATCGGCGCCGGTCGCGCGCGCATCGCCAGCCTCTGGGTCACCGAAGGCCTCACGCTGGCCCTCGCCGGCAGCATCCTCGGAACCCTCGCCGCTTACCAGGCATTCCCGCTATTGGTCCGTTTGCTTCCCCCGGCGCGTGGCGTTGGCGTCAACAGCTTGGAATTGCGCATCCGCTCGCTCCCGTTTCGCGCCGATTGGCGCATGGGGGCCTTAGCCGTTGCCGCCTGCGACCTCATCACCCTCGTGGCCGGAATCGCCCCGGTCCTCCGCTCCTCCCGGCTCGATCTGTGGAGCGCCCTCAAAACCTCCATCGGCGATCGCCGCCACCGCCGTTTCCAATCGGCGCTGTGCGCCTTGCAGGTCGCGCTCTCCACCGTTCTCCTCGTCTCCGCCGGCTTGGCGGTTCGCAGCCTCGCCACGCTCCGCGCCGTGCCGACTGGTTTCGATGCCGATCACATCGCCACCTTCGCCGTCGATCCCACCGTCGCCCGCTACACCAAAGAACAGACCGAATCGCTCCAGCGGCGCCTGATCGACGGCGCGTTGGCTCTGCCGGGAGTTTCCGGCGCTGCCATCGCCTTCGCACCCCTCATGCGCGGGCTCGGAATGGGCAATCTCGCCATCTTCCCCGATCGCCCGCCCGAAGGCCGCTTGAATATCAGCTACAACGTCGTCTCGCCCGAGTATTTCGAAACCATGGGCATGCGCATCGTCGCCGGTCACGGCTTCGATCGCAACTCCGCTGGCGCCAAACCCCTCCCCGCGGTCGTGAATCAGACTTTCGCCGCCCATTTCTTCCCGGGCCAAAACCCGCTCGGAAAGCTATTCGCCACCGGCCGCAAATGGACCGAACCTCAATTTCAAATCGTCGGCGTCGTCAACGATACTAAGTACCGCTCGCTGCGCGAAGTGCCGCCGCCCATCTACTACATCACCGACTTCGGCCCTATGCCGCAATACAGCACGTTCATTCTCCATGTCCGTAGCAGCGGCGATCCCGAATCGCTCATCCCGGCCGTCACCCGGCTGCTGCACTCTATCGATCCCCGCCTCCCTTTCTACGAAGTCACCACGCTCAAAGCAGATATCGCCCGCTCGCTCTGGCAGGACCGCATGCTGGCCGCGCTGGCCACGGCATTCAGCCTCTTCAGCGCTGTGCTTGCAACCGCCGGCCTCTATGGATTGCTCGCATTCTTCGTCGCCGCCCGCCGCCGCGAAATCGGGCTTCGCATGGCGCTCGGCGCAATGCCCGCTCATCTCGGCAGACTCTTGTGCCGCCAGCTCATCCCAGCCATAACCCTAGGACTCGCCGCCGGCGCCGCGCTCTCCTTCCCTGCCGCCGCCTGGCTCCGCAGCCTGCTCTACCAGGTCTCGCCCACCGATCCCCGCACCATCGCCTTCACCCTGCTCGTCATGCTGTTCGCCATAGCGCTTGCCGCCTCGATTCCCACCTGGCGAGCCCTGCGCACCGATCCCGCATCCTCCTTGCGCGAGGAGTGACGGCAATCTCACCGCGCAACCCTCGCCCGTTCCAGCTCAGCCCTCTGCTCATTCCACCGGAACACCCGTGCCCCCGGAGCCGGCTTTCGTCCGGCCTCCGCCACCTGAATCCGGCCGGCGTCTACGCCGCTGTTCATGGCAACGCACTGCGGAAACCCGTTGGCCAAAAACACAACACCCATTCGTTTGGCCGGCAGATCCTTCACCCAGACCGTGTCCGCGGATCTCTCAAGACTACGCCCGAACGAAACACAGATTCCTTTTGCCAGCTCCGCCGTGCTGCGCCATTGGGCGAGATTATGTTCCAGGATCGCCGCATGAATCGCCATCAGGATGCACGCCATCGCGATTCGCGGCCGCGCCGGCATTCCATCGAACAACCGGCTCCAGAAAATAGCCAGCCCAACGGATGGCAGGTAGATTCGGAAGCTGCCGCTGAGATCAGGGCCTACCAGCAATAGATGCTGTACCGGCAAGCTCGCCAGGATCGCCATTCCGGCTGCTCCCACATACAGGCGAACACGGGACTCGACCGGTTTGCGGGACAGCAACACACAAGCGATCCATACCATCGGAAGCATAGCCAGTGCGCCGCGCAAGGCAATCCCCGGCGCACTTGCCCAGTTGACCGGAAACAACAGAATCGCCCATTGGCGTAAAAATAATGCTTCTAACGTCTGCAACGGATGAAATCGGGTCACGGCCGGAAGCCCCTCCGGGCCGCGATATCCTCCAATGCCGCCTAGCGCCCACCATCGGTAGATCCACATTCCAAGGGCTAAGCCCGAAGAAAGTATCGAAGCAAAAACCATGCGCCCGCTGTATTCCGTCGCGCAAAACAGCGCCAAGCATCCAACCAGCAACGGCAAACAGAACGCCGATTCCTTTGTCAGTATCGCGAGCGCCTGAAGCAAGCACCCGATTCCCAGCCAGAAGCACCGGCCCGATTCGGCAAATTGCAGCACACTCAGCAGACAGAGCAGCGCCAGAAACGTTACGATCAAATCGAAGCGCGCGTCCACCCACGCGACCGCCTCCGCGGTACAGCCGTTGAGCAGAAACAGCAGCGCTCCCGCCAGGCTCGCGAAAGCCCCCGCACCAACTTTGCGGCACAGCACGAATGTCAGGCAGGCGCACGCCGCGTGCAGCATGAGGCTAAGCGCGTGCCAGCGCGCCGCGTCGATTCCCGCCCAAAGATAACTCAACTCGTACAGCACAAAGCCAACCGGCCGGAAGAAAAGCCCCGGCGGATCCGCCACGCGGCCGAAATACAAAAGCGGCCAATGCCAGGGCCACTCCGAAGAATGCTGAGCGGCTTCCGTAATGTGCGTGTAATCGTCGTAGAGAAAAGGAATCTGAAAAATGCGGCCGAAAGCCATGAGTGCCAGGGCGGCGATAACGAAAAATACCAGCGCTGCCGAGCGCCGGCGAAACCCGTACGATTTTGGGGGCGCAGCCAACGCCTTCCCGCGGCCCGAGCGCCCAACAGCCGCCGCAACCAGCGCAACCGCGGCAATTCCCTCGACATTCATTCGCGAGTGGGCGGATGGCGCGCCCGCCGCCAGATTCCACTCGAAACAGCCGGCAGCCGCCACGAACGCAACCACCGGTAGGATTAGCGGGAGATTCGCACGAATGCTCACATTTCGAAGACCCGTGACCGTTCGAATCCCCTACAACCCTGGACGCTTCGCGCCGATTACGCTCCCGCCAAAGTATTCTCGGAAACAGCCGGTCCTACGAACCATCAGCCGCGAGAAACCGGGCTGCCGCATTCACCTGCATCCCTGTAGGGTAAGGGTTTTGGCTGGTATCCAAGCTGGTTTTCGAAGTAAGCCGCGTAGCGGCGGGCATGGCAGATCGCTAGCCGGTTGTGAGCCGCAAGCCCAACCGCTCGAACAGGCGCGTATCCGCGTTCTGGCCCGGGTTTGGCGTGGTAAGCAGCTTATCGCCGAGAAACACCGAATTGGCGCCGGCCAGGAAACACAGGGCTTGCGCTTCTTCGGAGAGGGCGAGCCGGCCGGCGCTCAGCCGAACCTTAGCGCGTGGCATGAGCACCCGCGCCGTCGCGATGGTGCGCACCAGTTCGAGCGGATCTTCCGCCGGGCGGTGCGCCAGCGGCGTACCCGGCGCGCGCACCAGCAGGTTGATGGGCACGCTTTCGGGATGGGGATCGAGCGCAGCCAACTGCCGCAGCAGCCCATAGCGGGCCGTGCGGTCTTCGCCCATCCCGATGATGCCGCCGCAACAGACCGTGATTCCGGCGGCGCGCACACGCCCGAGCGTATCCAGGCGCTCCTGGTAAGTGCGCGTATGAACGATCTCGCCGTAAAATTCGGGCGACGTATCGAGGTTGTGGTTGTAAGCCGTGAGGCCCGCTTCGGCCAGCGCTTCGGCCTGTGGCGTGGTGAGCATGCCGAGCGTGCAGCAGGCTTCGAGTCCCAGGGCGCGCACGCCGCGCACCATCTCCAGCACACGCTCGAACGGCTCGCCGGCGGGCACATTGCGCCACGCTGCCCCCATGCAGAAGCGCGTGGCGCCCTGCTCGCGGGCGCGGCGGGCGGCGGCTAAAGTCTCCTCTACGCTCAGCAAATCCTGCCGCACTACGCCAGTCTTATAGTGCGCCGATTGTGGGCAATAACCGCAATCTTCCGGGCAGCCGCCGGTCTTGATGCTGAGCAGCATGGCGCCCTGCACTTCGCTCGGGCGATGATGCTCCCGGTGCACAAGCTGCGCTTGAAAGATGAGCTCTAGTAGCGGAGCCGTGTAGATGGCTTCAATTTCCGCGAGTGACCAATCGTGCCGAATGCCGGTTGAGAATCTGTCTGACGCCGTAGCGGTAGCCATCGGAAAAAAACCATTATGGCATCTGCTGAAAAAGGGAAATTCCGGCGATGCCGGCGGCGCCCGCCGCGAGACAGGCGGGCGCATTCTCCTGCGTGATCCCACCCAGCGCCAGCACGGGCAACCGCACCGCGCGCGCGGCCGCGCGCAGCCGCTTTACTCCCTGCGGCGGCCCGTAGGCCAGCTTGGAAGGCGTGGCAAACACCGGGCCGAAGACGGCGAAATCGGCTCCTTCGCGCTCCGCCGCGCGCAGTTCATCCATGGAATGCGTCGAGACGCCGATCAGGAAACCTGGCGGCACGATCCGCCGCAACAGGGAGGGCGCGATGGAATGGGACGGCAGGTGCACGCCATGCGCGCCGCAGGCGAGCGCGATATCGGCGCGCTCGTTCACCAGGATGCGCGCTCCGTGCGGGTTGGGCAGGCCAAGCACGCGGCGCACCAGGGCGCACAACTCGCGCGGAGGGAGGTCTTTTTCGCGAATTTGGATGCGCTCAATCCCTTGCGCCAGCGCGCGCTCGATCAAGCGCAACAGCGGCCCGGCGCCGCCGGCCGCCGTTCGATCGGTAATGTAGTAGCGCAACATCGCGAGTAGCCGTGCAACTTACAGTGCAGTACAATTGCCCCGATATGCGGTTACTATTGTTGCTGATGCTTGCCGTTTCCGCCACCGCGCAGGACCGCAGCCAGGCGCGGTCCATGGTGATTTCCGACCGTGGAATCGTGGCCACCAGCCAAACGCTGGCTTCGCAGGCGGGAGCGCAGATTCTGGCGCGCGGCGGTTCGGCGGTGGACGCGGCCATTGCGGCGGATGCCGTGCTCGGCATCGTCGAGCCGATGAGCTGCGGCATCGGCGGCGATCTGTTCGGCATTTACCAGGATGCGAAAACCGGCCAGCTTACCGGCCTCAATTCCAGCGGATTCGCCGGCCGCGCCATGAGCATCGAGGCGCTCAAGGCTTTGGGTTACGACAGCATGCCGCAAACCGGTATCCAGTCGGTCACCGTGCCGGGCTGCGTCGAAGGCTGGTCCAAGCTGCATCAGCGGTTCGGAAAGCTGCCGTGGAGCGATCTGTTCCAGCCGGCAATCTATTTCGCCGAGCACGGTTTTCCGGTCACCGAAATCATCCACGAAGCCTGGAAACTGGCGGCCGGCCGTTTGAGCGAGAACAAGGCGGTTTACCTGCCGCACGGGGAAGTGCCCGAAGTGGGCGAGGTTTTTCGAAACCCGCAATACGGCGCGGCCTTGCGATTGATCGCGAACGACGGCCCGGCGGCGTTCTACCAGGGCCCCATCGCAAGCGCCATTCTGAAGACCGGTAGCCGGCTGGGCGGCAAGCTCTCGGCGGACGATTTTGCCGAATTTCAGGCGGAATGGACGCAGCCGGTCTCCACCGAATACCACGGCTGGCGCGTCTACGAGCTGCCGCCCAATACCCAGGGCATCGCGGCGCTCGAGATGCTGAACATCTTTTCCCGGTTTCCGCTGCGCGATTACGCGCCGCGCGGAGCCGAGGAGTTACACATCCAAATTGAAGCGCAAAAGCTCGCCTACGCCGATTTGCACCGCTACGTAGCCGATCCCAAGTTCGCCAAAGTGCCGGTGGATGGCCTGATTTCGCGCGGCTATGCGCGCGAACGCGCCGCCCGGATCGACAAAAACAAGGCCAACTGCGAAGTCCCGCCGGGCACGCCGCTGGAGATCGGCCGCGACACAATTTACATGGCGGCGGTGGATGCGGACGGCAACATCATTTCGTTAATCCAGAGCCTTTACTCCAGTTTTGGCTCGGGCGTGGTGGTGGATCAGTTCGGTTTCGCGCTGCAAAACCGGGGCGCATTATTCACCATGGATGCCGCGCACCCCAACGCGCTCGCCCCGCGCAAGCGGCCCTTCCACACCATCATTCCGGCCTTCATGCAGAAGGATAATCTGCGCATCGGCTTCGGCATCATGGGCGGCTTCAACCAGGCGCAGGCGCACGCGCAGTTCGTCTCCAATATTGTGGATCACGGCATGAATATCCAGGCAGCGCTCGAAGCGCCGCGCTTTACCAAACTCACCTTCGGCGGCTGCGATGTTTCGATCGAAAACCGCATTCCGCCGGAAGTGCGCAATGTGCTGGCGGCGCGCGGGCATCAACTGAACGTCACCGGCGATTTCTCCGACACAATGGGCGGCGGCCAGGCCGTTATGCACGACACCAGATCAAAGATCAATTACGGCGCATCGGATCCGCGCAAGGATGGGGCCGCGGTGCCGGAACCGCATCCGTATTTCACTTCAGCCGCCCACGCCACTCGATGACGCTCGTGGCTCCGGTCTGAGCCGCGAGAGAGCGGTATTGGCTCTTACCTCTGCGCCGAAGGATCGCCCGTAGGCGGCGGGGCGTGGTCTTCTTTCGCCGGCGGCCCGAGCAACTGGGTGAACACCGGCTTCAGCGCATCCGCCCAAATCTGATAAGCCTTCAATGTAGGATGCAGCTTGTCGTGTTCGTTCATCATGCCTGCGAACAAGCGGCCCTGCCGATCGGCCAGCTTCCGGTTGATGCTTACGAACCGCACGCGCTTTCCGTCAGCCATTCGGGCCAGATTTTGGTTGATTCGATCGATGAGCGGCAGAAGCGCCATATGATCGTTGCGCGGGAAGATGCCGGTGAGTACGACGGTTGCTTCGGGCGCTTTGGCGCGCATCACATCGACAATGGCCTGGATTCCTTCCGTCACACTGGTGACCGCGGCGTCACCGCCGATGCCGTTCGCATAGGGCGCCAGGTCATTGGTGCCCGCGAGCAGCACGATCGCCTTGGGGTGAACGTCATCGAGTTCGCCGTTCTCCAGGCGCCAAAGAATGTTGCGGGTGGTGTCGCCGCCCCAGCCGAAATCGGCGGCGTTCCAGCCGAAGAAGTTCTGCTTCCAATTGGCCAGCAGTTCGGGATAGTCGGTCGCATCCCAGCGGCGGGTGATGGAGTCGCCCTCGAAATAGATGTCGATCCGGCCGGCTTTCGCTTTCGCCAGCAACTCCTCATGCGCCTTGCGCGAGTTCTCGTCGAAGCGCGCCAAGGGCGCAACCGGCGGCGCGCGGTCCAGCATGCGGTCGGCCCAGGGGATGAAATATTTCCAGTTGGGCGCGTCGGTGTGCCCGCCATCGTGCTGCCGCCAGGCAAGCTGGCCACCGAGCAGCCCGAGATTCACGGGAGGCATTTGCGCGTTGCGATAGTCATCGCCCACGCCGAGATCTTTGGCGCCAAGCAGCCGGAACACCGGCCCGGCAGCGACCGCAGCCATGAAGCTCCCCTTCTGGTCGAGCCATTTGGCATCGCCTTTTTCGGGAATGCCATAGCTGATGAAGGTTGGCCGAGGGGCGCAGAGAGCGATCAGTTCATGCGCGTCCACCGGCAGGTCGCCGGCGTTTTTGCTGCCGAAGCCGGCTACGGCCGCGCCATATTTCAGGAAATTGCCGGCCATCCAGTGGTACTCGCCGGTGGCGGTAAGGTTCTCTACCGCTTCTCCCCAATTGCGGCGATGCAGCTTGGCGCCGCCCTCGCCGGAGGAGCCTACCAGCACCACAGCGAAACGCGTATCGAACGCCATGGCGATGAGCGCCGCCTTGCCGTAGCGGGAAACACCTTCGATGCCGACGCGTTTCGAGTCCACGGCGGGATCGGTTTCGAGATAATCGAGCGCGCGCGAAGCGCCCCATGCCCAGGCTCGGAGAGCGCCCCAGTCGTCCGGCTTGCGCGGCTGGCCTTTGTTCACCAGGCCGATGATGCCACGAGTCAGCCCCGCACCGTTGTCCGCCTGCACGCTTACCGGGTTGAGGTAAGCGTAGCCCCACCCATCGGCGATCAACTGTTCGGCGGCGGGCGGATCGGCCGGCGCGGGAACGGCGGCGCCTGGCCCGCGGATGGGAGTGCCGCGGCCGAACATGATCATCACGGGCACGCGGCCCGTGGGATTCGCCGGAGTCACCAGGGTCATTTCAATATCGACGTTAATGAGCGGATACAAAGAATTATCCACGTGGCCGATGAGCTTTTTTTCGACGGCCTGGTGGGACCCGCTCACGATGGTGGCTGTGCCAATAACCGTCCAGGTCACTTTGGGAACGTCCGGCGGAACCCGGCCCACTACCTCGCGCTCGAAATCCTCCACGATTTCCGGCCGCCGCTGGTTCCACCACATGGCCGCGGTAGTGACCCGCTGGCCATTCTTTAGTACCAGCGGATCGGGCAAATCGGGGAATGGATTTGCAGTTTTTTCGTCATAGTTGGCATGATTGGGAGCGCTCTCATTACCGCTGGGTCCCGGTCTGAGCGACTGGATGCCGAGCTGGTCCATCATGTTCCGATGGTCTTGCTCGGCGGTCCAATTCTTCGGCTGTGGAGGCGCGGCGGTTTGCCCGAAAGCGCCCGCGGCGAACAGAAAGGCCACGAGGCCCCCGCTTACGGTCCCCGGCGCCCAACCCGAAAGCAGCGTTGTTCTTCTCATGTTCGAAGCCTGAACAAATCATATTCCAAAATGGGGCCGAGTGCGTTACTGTCGAACTAGAATGCGTACCGAGACCGCATCTTCCGTGGCACTTCCGCTGGGCCAAATCGCCGGTGTGGTGGAGGAGGAGTTGGCCGCGACGCCTTTCGTCGATGTGCATACGCACCTGTTCATGCCCTCCTTGGGAAAACTGGGGCTGTGGGGGATCGATGAACTGATCACCTATCATTACCTGGAGGCGGAACTGTTCCGTTCAAGCCGGATCGAGCCGGAAGAGTACTTTCAGCTATCGAAGCGGCAGCAAGCAGACGAGATCTGGCGCGCGCTGTTCGTGGAGAACGCGCCGGTTTCCGAGGCAACGCGCGGGGTAGTCGCGGTGCTGGACAGCTTCGGCCTCAACACGGCGGCGGAGAATCTTACGGAAGCGCGGGCGTTCTTCGCGGCGCAGGATTTCGAAGCCCATCTGCGGCGGACCCTCGAACTGGCGGGCGTGAGCGCGGTGGTGATGACGAACGATCCGCTCGATCCCGAGGAAGCTCCGTTCTGGGAGCAGGGGGCGGAGGCCGACGCCCGCTTTCATCCCGCATTGCGTCTGGACCGCATTTTAAACGATGCGGCGCTGGGCGTCCAGCCGGTGAAAGTGCGCCGGTTCCTGGAGACCTGGTGCGCGCGCATGCAGCCGGTCTATATGGCGGTTTCGCTGCCGGACAGCTTCGTGTATCCGGAGGAGAGCGCGCGCGGCCGGTTGCTGGCCGAGGCGGTCTTGCCCGCCTGCCGCGATTTCGACATTCCTCTCTCTTTGATGATCGGCCCAAGGCGGCGCGTGAATCCGGCGCTGCGGCTGGCGGGCGATGCTTCGGGCCGCGCGGATTTGCGGGCGCTGGAACGGCTGTGCGTGGACTTTCCCGAGAATCGTTTTCTGGTGAGCGTGTTGAGCCGGGAGAATCAGCACGAACTGTGCGTCTATGCGCGCAAGTTCCGCAACCTGATGCCGTTCGGCTGCTGGTGGTTTCTGAATAACCCTTCGATCGTGGAAGAGATCACGCGGGAGCGGATCGAGATGCTGGGCATGAGCTTCATCCCGCAGCACTCGGATGCGCGCGTGCTCGAGCAGTTGATCTACAAGTGGCGGAACACGCGCCGCACGCTGGCGCCGATACTCGCGAATACCTACCGGCTGCTGGCGGAGGATGGCGGGGAAGCCACACGCTGGGGCATTCGCCGCGATATCCAGAGGCTGTTTCGCGGCAATTTCGAAGGATTCTGCGCACGCAAAGCCTGATAAACTGGACTTCGAAGAGATGGTTTGAAAGAGCAACCAAATGGTGGCAACCGGTCGCAAGGCGCCTCAAGCGAGGTGGTGCGCGACATCAACCGGCGGATCGTCCTCAACCTGATTCGCACGCGGCAGCCGATTTCGCGCGCGGACCTGGCTCGCGCTTCGGGCCTGCAGCGTAGCACGATTTCCCTGATTGTCGAAGAACTCATCGCGGAGCGATGGGTTATGGAAGGGCCTACGGGCCGCCTGCCGCGCGGCCGCCGGCCGACGTTCCTGCGACTGAACGAAGACCGCGTGATTATCGGAGTGGATATCCGGCCGCCGCAAATCACGCTGGCCTTGGGCAACGTGAACGGGAAATTCACCTCGCAGGAAGTATTCCCCACACCCTCGAACGCCAAGACCGCGGTGGAGACCATAATCCAGCGCATCCACCCGATGATCCGCGCGTGCCGGGAGAAGAAGATCGAGGGCATCGGGGTCACTCTTCCGGGACGGACGCGGGAAGGGCGGCTGGTGTTTGCGCCCAACCTGAAGTGGGCGGAGGTGGATATCCGCAGCGGGCTAGCCAAGGCGACCGGGCTCGAAGTGGAGATGGACAATGCGGCGAACGCGTGCGTCCTGGCGGCGGTGTGGTTCGACCGGATGGATGCGGCACGCGACCTGGTGGTAGTGACGGTATCGGAAGGCATCGGCACCGGGATTCTGATGGATGGGCGGGTGGTACGCGGCGGGTCGGGAATGGCGGGCGAGTTCGGCCACGTGCCGCTCGATCGGGAAGGCCCGCCGTGCGGCTGCGGGAGCCGCGGCTGCTGGGAGGTTTATGCCTCGAACCGCGCGGCCCTGCGCTATTATCACCAGGGCAAAACGCCTGCCGGCGAGCTGAGCTTTGCCGACCTGCTGAGCCTGGCCGAGCAGGAAGATCCGCGGGCGGTGAGCGCGCTGGACCAGATGGCGCACTATCTGGGGCGAGGCATGCGGATGATCGTGGCGGGCCTAGCGCCGGAGCGCATCATTGTGATTGGCGATGTGACGCGTTCCTGGCGGCGGATCGGGCCGGCAGTGGAAGCCGAGGTGCGCGCGCAGGTGCTGCCGGGCGGATGCCCTCCGCGGCTGATTCCGGTTTACGAAGGCGGCATGGCACGGTTGCGGGGAACGGTGGCGCTGGTGCTGGAGAAGCATTTCGGAGCGGTGGGGGAAGCGAGCGCGGTGTGAACCGCGGCAGGCGGAAGCGCCTGCCTAAGGCAATTCAAGCGTTGCAAAACAAACTTCCATTTTCAGGGTAATAGGTTCTTAATTCCTATTCAGGATTTTCGCGAAGCGCTTTCTCCGTAAAGCTGGTGAGCGGCTGGCGCCGGTAAGCGCGCGGCCCTTGCCGGAAACTCGCCGAGGGTTCAGGAGTGCCGGCTGTTTGAGTGATTGCTCCCTGTCGGGTCTCTGGAAACCTTGCGACTGAAGCGCGGCGATATTGTTGTAGGATTAAACCAAACATGCGAATTCGGGATATCCGGGCCACAACGGTCACGGTTCCGCTCGAGGCCCCGCTGAGGCATGCCAATGGATGTCACTGGGGCCGTTTCGTACGGACCATCGTGGAAGTGGAAACCGATAATGGGCTGATCGGCTTGGGCGAAATGGGTGGCGGGGGAGAATCCGCGGAAGCCGTCTTCCGCGCGATGAAAAGCTACCTGGTGGGCCACGACCCGGCGCGGCTGGAAGAACTGCGTTTCCGGATCGCCAACCCGACAGCGTCCCTATATAACAACCGCACGCAGGTGATGGCGGCGCTGGAATTCGCCTGCCTGGATATTTTGGGACAGGCGTGGGGCGTGCCGGTTTCGCAGATTCTGGGCGGGGCGCTGCGCGACCGTGTGCCGTTTGCGTCTTATTGTTTTTTCCGCTATGCGAATCCGCAAACGGGCGCTGGCGAGGTACGCACGATCGATCAATTGTTGGCCTATGCGCGCGATCTGAAGCGCCGCCGCGGGTTCCGCACGCATAAGCTGAAAGGCGGCGTGTTCCCTCCGGATTACGAACTGGAGGCTTACCGCGCGCTGGCCGCCGCCTTCCCGGAAGATTCCCTGCGCTTTGACCCGAACGCGGTCTGGTCGACGGAACAGGCCATCCGCTTCGGCCAGGCGATTGCGGATCTGCGGAACGACTACCTGGAAGATCCGGTGTTCGGAATGAACGGCATGCGCCGCACGCGCCAGATGGTGCGGATTCCGCTGGCCACAAATACGGTGGTGGTGAATTTCGAGCAACTGGCGGCGAACGTTCTGGATACCGCGGTAGACGTAATTCTGCTGGATACGACGTTCTGGGGCGGCGTGCGCGCGTGTGTGAAAGCGGCCGGGGTGTGCGAGACGTTTCAACTGGGGGTGGCGGTGCATTCCTCGGGCGAACTGGGCGTTCAACTCGCGACCATGCTGCACCTGGGCGCGGTGCTTCCGAATCTCTCTTTCGCCGCCGATGCGCACTACCATCACCTGACGGACGATATTATCGAGGGCGGGTTGATGCGCTACGAAGATGGCGCGATTAGCGTGCCGGAGGGCCCCGGTCTGGGTGTGAAACTCGATCGCGAAAAGGTGGGCTGCTACCACGAATTGTACCGGCGGCTAGGCAACTATGCCTACGATCAGGACCCGGCGCGGCCGGGCTGGACGCCGCTCGTTCCGAACGACCGCTGGGCGGATCCAGGCGACAGCCGGGCTGTCCAGATACCCTACTGATATGGCAAACTGCTTCGACTTGAGCGGCCACGTAGCGGTGGTGACCGGTGGGACGAGCGGCATCGGGCGCGCGCTGGCTCTGGGATTGGCCGCACATGGCGCGAGCGTGGCGCCAGCCGGGCGGCGGCGCCACCTGGTGGAAGAGGTTTGCGGCGCAATCGAAGCCGCGGGCGGCGCGGCCCTGGCCCACACGGTGGATGTGCGTGCGCGCCACTCCTTGGAAGCCCTGCGCGAGGCGGTGCTCGACCGCTTCGGAGGCGTGGACATCCTGGTGAACGCAGCCGGCTACACGTTCAAGCAGCCAACCGCGCAGATGGCCGAAGAACAATGGCTCTGCCTGATGGATACGAATCTGACCGGGGCGCTGCGCGCCTGCCAGGTATTTTACGAGCCGCTGAAGCGGAGCGGGCGCGGGCGGGTGATCAATGTGGCATCGCTCAGCTCGTTTCTGGCCTTCCACGAGGTGGCGGCCTATAGCGCGTCGAAAACGGGTTTGCTCTCATTGACGCGCTCTCTGGCGTGCGAATGGGCGCGCGATGGCATTTGCGTGAATGCGCTCGCGCCGGGCATTTTTCCCACCGAGATGAATCGGGAACTGGTGATGGGCACGGCGCGAGGGCGCGAACTGCTGATGCGGACGCCGATGGGCCGGTTCGGCGATCCGGCGGAATTAGTGGGGGTGGCGGTGCTGCTGGCTTCCGCTGCCGCCAGTTTTCTTACGGGTCAATGCATCGCGGTGGATGGCGGGTATCTTGCCTCGGGAGTCAATTCTTAGGGGGATCGATGGGGCCGGCGACTATGGAGTCCGTGGGCAGAAGGATGGCGGCGCTGGCTTGCCTGGTGGTTTGCGGACTGCACGCGGAGACGGGACGGGCTGCCTGGTTGCGGTATGCGCCGCTCGATACGCAGACCGCGCGGCAGGATCGCGAATCGCTGCCCGCGGCGATCGTGGCGCTGGAAGACGGCTCCATTCCGGAGAGCGCCCGCGGTGAACTGATTCGTGGGGTCCGCGGCATGCTGGGACGCGAGTTGCGCGTGGAAGCCCGTCTGCCCGCCGAGCCGGCGCTGGTAATGGGCACGTTCGCCGATCTCCGCCGGGTGCTGCCGCAGCTAGCGCTTCCCGAGGGCCTTGCGGAAGATGGTTTCTGGCTGAAGACCGTGGCGACCGGGGGCAATCGTTACCTGGTGATTGGCGGGGTGAACGAGCGTGGCGTGCTTTATGGCGCGTTTGCGTTGTTGCGGCACATGGCACTGGGCGAACCAATTCGCGAGCTGGACGAGAAGCAATCGCCGTACGCGCCCGTGCGCTGGGTGAATCAATGGGACAACCTGGATGGGTCGATCGAACGGGGCTACGGCGGGCGCTCGATTTTCTGGGAAGACGGCCACGCGCGCACCGACCTGGGGCGGGTGAGCGAATATGGCCGGCTGCTGGCTTCCATCGGCATCAACGCGTGCGCTATTAACAACGTGAATGCGAACCCGCGCCTGCTGGCCACAGAGTTTCTGCCGCAGGTGGTTCGCATCGCGCAAGCGTTGCGCCCATGGGGGGTGCGCGTGGCCCTTTCGGTGGATTTCGGCAGCCCTAAAAGCACGGGCGGGCTGGACACATTCGATCCGCTCGATGTGCGCGTGGCGGAATGGTGGAAAGAGAAGGCAAACGAAATCTACAAGGCGATTCCGGATTTTGCGGGTTTCGTGATGAAGGCGGATTCGGAAGGGCGGGTGGGGCCATCCGCGTATGGCCGAACGCACGCCGATGCCGCGAATGTGGTGGCGCGCGCGCTCGCGCCGCATGGAGGCATCCTCTTTTACCGCGGATTTGTCTACAACCATCACCTGGACTGGCTTAACCTCAAGAACGACCGCGCACGCGCCGCGTACGACAACTTCCATCCCCTGGATGGCCGCTTCGACGATAACGTGGTGATCCAGATCAAAAACGGTCCCATCGATTTTCAAGTCCGCGAGCCGGCTTCGCCGCTGTTCGCGGGCTTGCCGAAAACGAACGAGGCGATCGAACTGCAAGTGACACAGGAATACATGGGGCAGGCCCGCCATCTGACTTTCCTCGTGCCGCAGTGGAAAGAGACGCTGGATTTCGAAATGGGCGGCGCGACTGTGAAGGCGCTGGTTTCCGGCAGCGTAACCCACCGCCGCCTGGGAGGCTTTGCCGGAGTAGCCAATGTGGGGCTGGATGAGAACTGGATGGGCAATCATCTTTCGCAGGCGAATCTATACGGCTTCGGCCGGCTGGCGTGGGATGCGGACCTGAGCGCATTCCGCATCGCCGAGGAATGGACGCGGCTGACGTTCAGCAACGATCCCGAAGTGGTGAATACGGTTTCGGCCATGCTGCTCGGTTCCTGGCGAACTTACGAAAACTACACAGGCCCACTGGGACTGCAGACGCTGACCGACATTACCGGCAACCATTACGGCGTGAACGTGGAAGCTTCGGAGGGCAACGGCTGGGGACAATGGCATCGCGCCGATGCCAATGGCGTGGGCATGGACCGGACCGTGGCCAGCGGAACCGGTTTTGCCGGCCAATATCCGCCCGACGCCGCCAGGCGCTTCGAATCGACGGCCACGTGCCCCGACGATCTGCTGCTGTTCTTCCATCACGTGCCTTACACCTACCAACTTCATTCGGGCCAAACCGTAATCCAGTACATCTACGATTCGCACTACGAAGGCGCCCTCACCGCGGAAGAGTATGTGAGCCAATGGCAAAAGCTGCGCGGCCGCATGGATGAAACGCGCTACCAGGACGTGCGGGCGCAGCTCGAATATCAGGCGGGCCAGGCGGAGGTATGGCGGGATGCGGTAACAAACTGGTTCCACCGCGCCTCTGGGATTGCGGATGCGCAGGGCCGCGTAGGTCACTATCCCGGCCGGACGGAGGCGGAATCGATGGTGCTGGAGGGCTACACAGTCACCGCTGTGCACCCATGGGAAGCGGCTTCGGGAGGGCAGGCCGTCTCTTGCCCGAGCTCGAAATGCGCCGCCACGTTCCGCTACGACGGCCCGCGCGGATGGTATGACCTGCGCATCGAGTATTTCGATCAGACAGACGGGGTTTCGCATTTCCGCGTGCTGGATGGCGCGCAGGTGCTGGACGAGTGGGCGGCCGCAGCCGATTTGCCTACCAGAAAGATCGACGGATCGAGTTCGATGAGGCGCACCGTGCGCGGAATTGCGCTGCGCCCGGGAGACCGCATCCGAATCGAAGGCGTGCCGGATGGGAGGGAGCGGGCGCCGCTCGATTACGTGGAAATCGTGGCGGCCGAGCAGTGAAAGAGCGGGAGATCCCCTTGCTGCCGTTTATGGTGGCGCCAAGCTCGCGGAAGCACCAAAGTCATTCACACCGAGTAACCGGGGGCAGTTTGCCGAGAGCGTCCCTGCAATCACTGCGAGAGCGGGACGGGCACGAAGATTGTCTGGCCGTTGCGGTTGACGAGAAAGAGCGGCGGACGATTGCCGGAGGCCGTCAGGGCCTTTTGAAGGTCTTGGATCGTGCGCACACGTTGCCGGTTCACTTCCTGAATGACATCGCCGGCCATGAGACCGGCGAGAGCGGCGGGGCCCGAAGGATCGACTGAGTCGATGAGGAGGCCTTGCGTGGATGGCGGCAGGTTCAACTGGCGGGCGGTATCGGGAGTGAGTGGGGCCACGGTAACACCAAGCTTCTCAGGACCTTGGCCCTGAGATTCACTCTGGCCGGAGCCGCCGGGCGCGGTCTTGGGAGTGAGTTCGGCGACGGTGGCATGGATCTCCTGCTCTACGCCGTTCCTTACGATAGATAGAGTCACCGCGGTTCCAGGCTTCGTTTGGGATACTTCATTGCGTAAAGTATTCGGGTCATTCACGTCCTGACCATTAAACTTCACAATCACATCGCCGGCCTTGATTCCGGCTTTATCGCCGGGGTCGCCGGCCGTGACGCTATTTACCAAAACACCGCGCACCTGTTTGAGACCGAGGCTGGAGGCGATATCGCTGGTTACGGGCTGGATGGAGATGCCGAGCATGCCGCGCTGGACTTTGCCGGTGCGGATGAGCTGATCCATTACGGCGCCGGCCATGTTGGAGGGGATGGCGAAGCCGATGCCGATGCTGGCGCCTGTGGTAGAAATGATCTCGGAATCGATGCCGATCATCTGGCCGCGCGTGTTGACCAGAGGGCCGCCGGAATTGCCTTTATTGATAGGCGCATCGGTCTGGAGGAAATCTTCGAAGTTGCCGCCGCTGAGGCCGGTGCTGCGTTGTTTGGCGCTGATGATTCCGGAGGTGACAGTCTCGCCGACGCCGAGCGGGTTGCCGAGAGCGAGGCAGACGTCGCCGACGCGGACGTCATCGGAATTGCCCATTTCGAGAGCGGGCAAGGTTCCGGCGGAGATTTTGAGCACGGCGAGATCGCTGGGAGGGTCGGAACCGATCAATTTAGCCGAATACGTCTGCCGGTTGGAGAGATCGACCTTGATATTCTGAGCGCCGCTGATGACGTGGTAGTTCGTGAGAATATAACCATCCGGACGGACGATGGCGCCGGAGCCGAGGGCCTCCTGCACTTGCGCCCGATTACGGCCGCTTTGCGGGGGGCCGTCGCCGAAGAACTGGCGAAAGAAAGGATCGTTGAAGAAGGGGAACTGCTGGGGCGCGGCCACGCGAGAGGTGGCGCGCACGGTGACGACCGCGGGAGCGACGCGATCCACGATGTTGGCATAGGAGAGAATGGGGCCGCTCACATTGGCGAAGCTGGTGGGGATTTCGCGGGACGCGGAGCCGGTTTGGGCCGAGCCGGGCTTTGCCGGTCCGTTGTTGGCCGATCCGGTGTTTGCGGCCGTGGATGGGAAGCGCGGAGAAGACTGACAGGCCGCCAGCCACAGGCAGCCCGCAAAAAAAGCACACCGGAGTTTCATGCCGGTGCGAGGAGCAAACCGGTTGCCGCGTGCGGCGGTTTTCGGAGCGGCGAGGACGGGCGCGCACAGTTCACATGTAAGCGGGGATACGGATGCCGAGAATGGACGCGGTGCGCTCGAGCTGGCGGCGGAAAAAATCGGTCATCCACAACAGGAAGACTCTTTTTTCGCGATTCTCTTCCTGGAGGATTGGGTACTGATGGTAGAAGTTGTTGAAGGCCTGAGCGAGTTGGAAGGCGTACTTGGCGACGTGGGCGGGTTCGCCGGCGGTGACGGCGCGATCGACCGCAGAATCGGCCTTGGAAGCGGCGAGGAGCACCTGCCAGAAATCCTCGGATTGCAACTGGCGGGCCATGGCGGCGGCGTCGAGTTCGCCGGCGAAATCGGGGAGGGATTCGCCGCGCTCTTCGAGGCGGCGCAGAATATTGCGGGCGCGCACGGCGGCATATTGCACGTAAGGTCCGGTTTCGCCTTCAAAGCTGAGGGCCTCCTGAAGGTCGAAGGCGATCACGGAGTTGCGCGTGTACTTGAGAAGGAAATAGCGCAAGGCGCCGATGGCGATCTGGGTAGCGACAAGGCGCTGCTCCTCGGGGCTCGATTCGGGATGGCGCGAGGATACTTCTTCGAGGGCTTTGGAAATCAGGGTGTCAATGAGGTCGTCGGCTTTGACGCCCAGGCCTTTACGGCCGGAAACTTCGACGTAAGGCCGCTTGCGGTCTTCTTCGGTGAGGGGGATGCCGAGATCGGCGCAGCAGCGGGGAGAGAGGGCGACCATCTCGTAAGAGAAGTGCACGGAGTGTTCGGCCTGCGGCTGGTAACCTAAGGCGCGCAGGCCGGCGACGACCACTTCCTGCAGGTAAGATTGCCGCGCATCGATAACGTTGTAGACGCGGTCGGCGCGCCCGAATTCGACGCCGGCAGGGACCGCGGAATCGGCGGCACGGGTGGTCATAAAGAGCGTGCGGCCATCGGCGTAGGTTTTGAAGGGGCGATAGTAGAAGTCTTTGCCCAGAAGGCCGAACTTCCAAAGCTGGTAGGCGATATCTTTGCCGACGTAAGTGACCGTGCCATTGGAGCGGACAATGACCTTGCCTTCCTCGGAGATGCCGGGCATCACCCAGCAACCGGCATTTTTGCCTTCGGTTTCGAGATAGATGGCTTTGCGGTGCTTAAGCTGCTCGAAGGCATAGGCCCAGAATTGAAGGTGCAGAATTTCGCTTTCGCGCGGCAGGACGTCGTATTCGACATCCAGGCGTAGCATGGTGGCCAGGTGAGCTTCGACGATGGCGCCGGAAACAATGTCGGCCATTTCCGCCATTTCCCCTTCGTCGGCCTCGATGGCGTGGAGGGTGCGGGCGCGCCATTCGGCGAGCGAGGGATCTTCGTTGTAACGGGCGGAGATGCGGGCGTAGAGGTCCCAGCAGTAGTAATCGAAGCGGACAGTGGGATCGGCGATGAGTGCGCGGACATCGGCGGGAGTTTTGTTTTCGAGGAGGAAGCCAACCACGACATCGGCGACCTGGACGCCGGTGTTATCGATGTAGTTCTGCACTTCGACGCGCTCGCCACGGGCGCGCAACATGCGGACGAAGGTGTCGCCCAGGGTAGCGTTGCGAAGATGGCCGATGTGGGCGGCCTTGTTGGGGTTGATATTGGTGTGCTCGACGACGATTTTTTCGCCGGAGCCGCAGGCTTGTTCGGAATCGCCACGGAGGAGGCCGAGGCCGTAGACGCCGCGATCGAGGCGCAGATTGATGTAGCCGTTACCGGCGATTTCCAGGGCGGCGACGCCCGGAATCGAACCGACACCGTCCACTAATTCGGCGGCGATTTTGCGCGGCGGCTGGCGGAGCTGCTTGGCTAATTGAAACGCGGCGGGGACGGCCATATCGCCGAACTCGATCTGCCGGGGCTGCTCAACGGCGGTGGGAAAATCAATTCCGTAGCGAGCTTGTATGTGCGCGCGGAAGGCTTCGGAAACCTGCTTTTCAATGGAATGGAACACGGGAAATTTGAGTATAACAGCGAGGCTCACGGAGCCAGTCCTTGGGATTAGCCTTAGACTCCAATGCCACTGGCACCCCCGAGCGGCCCCAACCACTCTGGCGCTTAGTCCGGCGGCAGCCTGGTTTCCGGCGCGACGGAAAGCCCGCGCAGCTTTTCTACGGCGGCAATGGTTTGCGTCCAGAGCTTGCGGTCTTTGCCGGCGGCGTCGGCGGGGCTGAGATTGCGGAAGTAGCCACAAACGTTTTCAACCAGTTTGGAATCGAGGGTGGCGGGGTCGCGGCCGGCGAGCGCGATGGCGAGTTTGGCGTAAGTTTCGTCGGCCAGTTCGTATTCTCCGGGGCGCGTGGGTGCGCCGGTATCGAAGTCGCGGTTTTCCAGTACAAGTTGGCCCTGTCCGGCGCGCGACAGGTAGCCGCGGTACACGGTGAGCGTGCGGTTGAAACTTTCCTCGAAGAGGGTCATGGTTCTGCTGGTGGGCTTTTTGAAGGTCACGATGCGGATCGGGCCGGCCTTGGGCAGAATGCGGACCAGGATGGCCAGAAACCGCGCGAAAATGCCGGGGCGCTGGTAAATGTCGCCCCACTCCTTTTCGAAGCTGGCGCGCCGGATGTTGTAAATGAAGCGGCGGCGAGTGAGGCCGGGACGGCTTTTGACGAGGTCCTTCTTGTGAAGGTCCCAGGCCACTTTCGTCATTTCGGGGATGATTTTGCTAACGGTGCGGCGATACGTGCCGATGGCGGTATCTTCGCTAGAGAAAACGTCGGTCATCTCCAGGCCGTAAGTTTCGCGGAAGGCGCGCTCGAGTAGAGGGCGGCTCACTTTGAAACCGATGAAGTCGTGATATGCCTGAGGGGCGTAGTGGTTGAGCGCGATTTCGATGACGTCGAATCCGAATTCGACGCTCATGTGGGCAATAGGATCGTCTTCATAGGTGACAATGGGGCCGAATTTTTCGCGCAGCTTCAGATATTCGAGCCCGACCGAAGGATTGACGGCGATACTGTGGCCTTCGGTATCGGCGGCATAGTGGGCGAGAGCGCCTAAAGCGAAGGCGTATTCGTCGAGACTCTGCGAATCGCGAACGAGCGCGGTTACGAAATCGCCGCTGCGGGCGTAATGCAGGAGGTCGCTGAAAAACTTGCTGCCGAACGGATAGTAGCCCATGTCCTGGATGATGCAGCCGGCATAGGCATAAGCATGGGCGCCGCGGAGGTCCTCGGGAGAGGCGTTGGGAAAACGCTGGAGAAGTAGAGGCTTGATATTTTGATCCCAGGCGGAATCGATAATGGCTTCGTGAGTGAGGACGGAATACGCGTGGAGACCGGGCGTCCAAAGGAGCGCAAAAAAGCAAACTAACGGGCGGCGCACGCATGATACCGCAGCAATCGCCCTGCCGTGAAATTACGAACATGTGCGCCCGCTTACGTTCGATAGAAGCGGGTTGCTGGAACTGACGGCTTTAGAGAGCCGACAGTTTGTTGTCCAGATCGGCCAAGCTCCGGTTTAGGAGGTCCCGGTACTGCGGATTTTGAGCCGATTTCAATTGCGTCAGGATGCGGGTCCGCGAAAGCAGGATAGTTTCTTTTTGGCGGATCCGATCGAGAGTGGCGGAATCGGGTGTGTTTCGTCCGAGGGCGTTCCCGCCCGACGCCGTCCGGGTGCGCACTTCGAACACGCCGGCCAGAGCTTCGACCGACTTACTTTCCCAACCTTTTGCCATAACTCTATTTTACGCGGATACGGGAAAAAGGAATAGCTTGCGCACAGTTCTTTCCGGTTACCGTTCTGATAAACTCGTCGCCATGATTGGGGAAAACAAGCCTGGCGAAAACGAGCTTGGGGAAAACGTGCCTGCGGAAAACGAGCGGCCAGTAACGATTTCGCGGCGGAGTGTGTTGGCCACTGCAGCGCTGGTTCCGGTAACGGCTTTGACGGGGGCGGCGCAGGGCGCTACGGGCGCGCTCTCGGCGGAGGAGCGGCGGACGCTCGACGCGTTTGTGGATCGTATCGCGCCGAAAGATGAGTTGGGTCCTGGGGCGCTCGAAATGGGAGCGGCGGAATACATCGACCGGTCGCTGGCGGATTACCTGGCGCCGGAAAAGGCAAGCATCGCCGAGGGTTTGGCCGCGATGAACGCGTTCGCGCAGGCAAGCCAGAGCGCCGCATTTGCGGATCTGTCGCCGGAGAAAAAGGATGCCGTGCTTACGGCAATGGAAAGCGGGATGGCCGCGGGATTCGGCGGGGATGCGCGCGGGTTTTTCAACCGCATCCGGCGGCTCACGCTGGAAGGAATGTTCTGCGACCCCTATTACGGCGGCAACCGGAATTTCGGGGGTTGGGAGTTGATCCGCTATCCGGGACCGCGGCTGGCTACGGGCCCCGAGGATCAGCGGATGAGCGCGCTGCCGAAACCGCTGCATCAATCTGCATACGGTTCCGATCATGGCCATTAGTTTGAAGCCGGTGGATGTCGCGGTGATCGGCTTGGGGGCGGCGGGCGGAGTGGCCGTGCTGCCGCTGGCGCAGGCGGGGCTGAAAGTGGCGGGAATTGAGGCCGGCGGTTGGATGGACCCGCGCTCGTTCCGTCCGGATGAGATTCACAACAATGTGCGCGGGCTGGTAACGTCTGTGCCCAAGACGAAGCGGGAGCAGCCAACCGTGCGCTTCGACGCCTCCGCCAAAGCCCGGCGCGTGGGCAACCATCCCATGATGAACGCGATTGGCGGCACTACGATTCACTATTGGGCGCAAAGCTGGCGGCTGAAACCCTGGGATTTCGAAACGCGCAGCGCAGTGACGCGGCGATATGGAGCGGGGGCGATTCCGGCGGGGAGCACGCTGGAAGACTGGCCGCTCACTTACGCGGAACTGGAACCCTATTACGACCGCGTGGAGTACGAAATCGGCGTTTCAGGCAAGGCGGGCAATCTTCAGGGGCGGCTCGATCCGGGAGGCAATATCTTCGAGGGGCCGCGGCGCAGGGAATATCCCATGCCGCCGCTGCGCGCCAGCGAATTCACCGAGCATATGGCCGAGGCGGCGCGCAAACTCGGCTGGCATCCGTTCCGGCCGCCGGCGGCAATTAACACCCGGGAATATGGGGGGCGGACGGGCTGCGCGTATCACGGCTTTTGCGCGACAGGCGGATGCCATATCGGGGCGAAGAACTCGACGGCGGTTACCACCATCCCGCGAGCGCTGAAGACCGGGAAGCTGACGATTTTCGATTACGCGCAGGTGCGGCGCATTACGGCCGGCCAGGATGGGCGCGTTACAGGAGTGAGCTATGTGCGCGGCGGGCGGGAATATTTTCAGCCGGCCAAGGTGGTGCTGCTCGCGTCCTACACGTACGAAAATTCGCGGCTGCTGCTGCTTTCGCAATCGAAAGCGTACCCGCGCGGATTGGCGAACCGTCATGGGCAGGTGGGGCGGCATTACTTCGCGCACTGGAGCGTAGGCGGGGTGGTAGGGCTGTTTCCGTTCGATATCAACGTGTTTTATGGACTGCCGGCGCAGGGCGTGACGGTGGACGATTGGGCGGACGACCAATACGATCACAGCGGCCTGGGATTCATTGGCGGCACCAGCCTGCACGTGCACACGGAGATGCATCCGATCGACGCGGCGGCGATGAACACGTTCGGACGCGCGCCGTCGTGGGGGTCGAGGTGGAAGGCATTCGTGCATCAAAATGCGGCGCGGTGGGTCTCGCCGTACATGCAGACTTCCTCGTTCCCTTATGAGGATGTTTACCTGGATCTCGATCCGGAGGTGCGCGATCCGCTGGGCGATCCGGTTTGCCGCGTGACCACGGGGCCGAAGCTGAATGAACAGCGGGCGGTGACCCACGCCCAGGGCAAGATGGAGGAGTGGTTCCGGGCTGCGGGAGCAATAGAAGTAGTGAAGACGCCGCCTGCGCCCGCGGCACTTTCCACGCACGCCTACGGCGGGACGCGCATGGGGACAAATCCGCAAACCAGCGTGGTGGATGCGTGGGGCTTCGCGCACGAAGCGCCGAATCTGGGGATTCTGGGGGCTTCGGTAATGGGGACGAGCGGCGCGCGCAATCCGACCCTGACGGTGCAGGCGCTGGCCTGGCGGACGGCGGAGCGGCTGGTGAAGCGGTGGAACGAGATCGCGGGATAAAAACAGCTCGCCGTTACCCAACCAGTTCCAGGAACGCCCTGGCGGCGTGGCTGAGGGCTCGGCGGGCGTGATAGACAAGAAAGATGTTTCGGCTCAGGTGCATTTCCTTGACGTGCACTTCGTGCAGCAGTTTCTGCTCGATTTCCTGCTCGACGCACATCCGCGGCAGGAATGCGACGCCTAAGTTGCCCTGCACCAGTTTGCGAATGGTATCGATGGTGGGCATTTCGAGTTCGATGCAGAGGGGCACTTTGTGCTCACGGAAGACGCGGATCACCAGCTCGCGGTAGGGGGAGACGACATCGTGAGCGACAAATGTTTCGCCGCCCAACTCGACAATCGAGATGCTTTTCCGGTTGGCCAGGCGGTGCTTTGGCGAGACCACGAAGACCAGCGAATCCGAAAAGATTTTGCGGGTATGGATGCGCTCGTCGGCGGGATCGTAACTGATGACGCCCATTTCCAGGTTGCCATCCAGCAATTCGTTGGGAATGACGCTCGAACGGCTGCGGCGAATGGTGATCTTCACTCCGGGGTAAAGCTCGCGGTAGCGCTCGATGTGGCGCAAAAGGTAAAGCGTGGCGGATTCGTTGGCGCCGATCGTCAGCCGGCCGGCGGATTTGTCGCGCAGCTCGGTGAGCGAATTCCGCAACTCCTGCTCCAGGTTGACGAAGCGGCGGGCATACTCGACAACCGTGCGTCCGGCGTCGGTGAGGGTGAAATCCTTGGGACCGCGATCGATGAGTTTTTCGCCCACTTCCTGCTCCAGGCGCTGTAAGGCGAGCGAGATGGCGGGCTGGGTGCGGTAGAGCTTCTGCGCGGCGCGCGAGAAGCTGCGTTCCGTTACTACAGTGAGGAAGACTTCAAGCGAGTAGAGTTCCATGAATTAGGGCGCGATCCGTGTCGTGAGGCGGCAGCGGACAACGGCGGTGGTGAATTCGCGCGTGAGCCGGTTGTGCAAGTGGCGCAACCTGCGGATGGGCGCCAGTTCGAGCGATGCCAGTTCAAACGGGCTGGCGGCGACCAACCGTTCGAAGCGGCGGATCGTCATCCGGTTCAGCCCGCCATCGGTATTGGTGAAGCGGGTGGCGCCATCGGAGTGAAAGTTGGCGCGCCAACGGATCAGCGCCTCCTGGCTGAACATCAGGTGGCACCACGGGAAGACGGAAAACAGGTGGCCGCCCAGCGGGTGATACCAGGTGGGCCCGAACGCGGCCAGCACTTCTCCTTGCGGCTTGAGCAGCTTCGCCATGCGGCCCAGAATGCCGGCAGGGTTGCGGAAATGTTCGAACGAATCGATTGAAACAATATAGTCGGCGCGCTCCTCCGTGTAGCGCGCAAACGTGCACCGCTCCGCGACTCCGGCGGCGGCGGCATTGCGGCGGGCGGCCTGCAGGCAGCTTTCGCGAATGTCGATACCGATCACGCGGGCGGCTCCGCGCCCGGCTAATTCGATCGCTTCCAAGCCCTCGCCGCACCCGAAATCGACCACCGTCTTTCCGCGCAGCCGGTTTAGCAGGTCCGCGCCGAGCAGGGTTTCCAGTTTCGACCTGTTCCGGTAGGCGCTTCCCGTACAGACGTTTTCGGGCACGCGCGGGGCAATATGCATCAGAATCTGGTACTGCAATCCGGCCAACAAGGCCTCCTCCTGCTGCTCATTTTGAAGCGGAACGCACAGGCGAGCCAGACCGGAATCTTATAAACTGTCCTAATATTAACTGCCAAAATTATAAATTTGTCAAATTGGCCCCGGACGGGCATAATGGCAGCATCCATGAGTGAACGGGTATACATCTTCGATACAACGCTGCGCGATGGCGAGCAATCGCCCGGCTGCAGCATGACAGTGGCCGAAAAGCTGCGGATGGCCCGGAAGCTGGCGGAACTCGGGGTGGATGTGCTGGAAGCGGGATTTCCGATCGCCTCCGAGGGCGATTTCGAGGCGGTGGATACGATCAGCCGCGAGTTCCAGTGGGTGAATGTGGCGGCGCTGGCGCGGGCCTGCACGCTCGATGTGGAACGGGCGGCGCAATCGTTGCGGTATGCCAAGCGACCGCGCATCCACACCTTCATCGCCACCAGCGACATTCATTTGAAGCACAAGCTGAAGAAATCGCGCCAGCAGGTGCTGGATGAAGCGGTGGCGGCGGTGGAACTGGCGCGGAAGCACGTGGATGACGTAGAGTTTTCCGCCGAGGATGGCTCGCGAACCGAGCCCGATTACCTCGAACAGGTCGCCAAAGCCGTGGTGGCGGCGGGCGCGCGCACGGTGAATATTCCCGACACGGTGGGCTTTTCGGTGCCGGAAGAGTATGGGGCCCTGATCGGCCGCATCGTGAAAGCGTTGGGCGATTGCGCGGTGGTGAGCGTCCATTGCCACGACGATATGGGCCTCGCGGTGCCGAACTCCATTGCCGCCGTGCAGGCGGGGGCGCGGCAGATCGAGTGCACGGTGAACGGCATCGGCGAGCGCGCGGGCAATACATCACTCGAAGAAATAGTCATGATTTTGAAGACCCGGCCGGACTATTACCCATTCCACACCGGAATTCAAACCGAGCACCTGTATTCGGCGAGCCAGATGCTCAGCTCGATCATCACGTTCGGGCCGCAGCCGAATAAGGCGATTGTCGGCCGGAATGCGTTTGCGCACGAAGCGGGAATTCATCAGGATGGATATCTAAAAGAGAAATCCACCTACGAGATTATCGATCCGCGCTCGGTGGGTGTGCCCGAAGGCAAACTCGTGCTGGGGAAACACAGCGGGCGCCACGCATTGCTGAAGCGTTGCCAGGATTTGGGCTTCGATCTGACTAAGCCGGAACTGGACGCGCTCTATCAGCGATTCGTGGCCGTGGCCGATCATCGCAAGAAGGGGCTGATGGATGAAGAGATTATCGCGCTGATCCGCAAGGGGCAGACGGAAGAGGCGGTGGCGGTGTAAGCAGCCGTCAAAATACCGGGAATGCTGCGGGCACGAGTCCGGCGGCGGGCAAAAGCCTGATCCCACAACGAAAATGAACCTACACATACTCATTCTTCCCGGCGACGGGATAGGCACGGAAGTCACGCGCGAAGCGGTGCGCGTGCTGCGGCAGGTAGCCGCGAAATGGAACCATGAACTGAACTTGAGCGAAGGCCTTTTGGGCGGGGTCGCCATTCACAAGACCGGCAACCCACTGCCGCCAGAGACCGCGCGCCTCGCGGCGGAGGCGGATGCCACGCTGATGGGCGCGGTGGGGCTGCCCGAGTTCGATGAAGCGCCTCCCGAAAAACGGCCGGAAAAGGGACTGCTGGGAATTCGCAAGCTCCTGGGCGTCTATGCCAACTTGCGTCCCGTGCGGGCCTATGCCTCGCAGCTCGATTCCTCGCCCCTGAAGAATCACCTGGTCGAAGGCACCGACATGGTGATCGTGCGCGAGTTGACGGGCGGAATCTATTACGGCACGCCGCGCGGGATTACCGAAGACGGCGCGGAGACGCGGGCTGTGAATACCATGACGTACACGCGCTCGGAAATCCAGCGGATCGCGCGCATGGCGTTTCACCTGGCGCGCGGACGGCGCAAGAAAGTGACCTCGGTCGACAAATCGAACGTGCTCGAAAATTCGCAGCTCTGGCGGCGGGTGGTGACCGAAGTGGCGCGCGAGTTTCCGGATGTCGAACTCGATCACATTCTGGTGGACAACTGCGCCATGCAGCTTGTCCTGAATCCACGGCGGTTTGACGTAGTCCTGACCGAGAATATGTTCGGCGACATCCTGAGCGATGAAGGCGCGGTGCTGGCGGGATCGATCGGAATGCTGCCTTCGGCTTCGATTGGCGATCGCAAACCATCGGGCGCCTGGGTAGGCCTGTATGAGCCCGTCCACGGATCGGCGCCCGACATTGCCGGCCAGAACAAGGCCAACCCGCTGGGCGCCATCGGATCGGTGGCGGCCATGCTGGCGTACAGTTTTGGATTGAAACAAGAGGCTGCCGCGGTGAGCGCCGCCATTGAGAAGGTGATGGAGAGCGGTAAAGTGACCGCGGACTTGCGGCCGCCCGGCGCGGCCGCCACCACCGAAGAGGTGGGACAGGCTGTGTGCGCGGCGCTCGAAGCTTAGGAGTTTTTATGCCAAGGACAATCATCGAAAAAATCTGGGATTCGCATGTGGTCTACGAGCGCGAGGGTGCGCCCGCGCTGCTTTATATCGATCTGCACCTGGTGCATGAAGTCACTTCGCCACAGGCGTTTCAGGGTTTGCGCGAGCGCGGCCTGAAAGTGCGGCGGCCGGACCTCACGGTCGCCACCATGGACCACAGCATCCCCACGACTGACCGCTCCCTGCCCATTGTGGATGAGATTGCGGCGCGGCAGGTGGCGCAACTGGAAACCAATTGCCGCGAGTTCGGCATCCCGCTACACGGGATCCAAAGCGAGCATCAGGGAATTGTTCACGTGATCGGCCCGGAACTGGGACTCACGCAGCCAGGCATGACGGTGGTTTGCGGCGATAGCCACACTGCCACGCACGGCGCGTTCGGGGCTCTGGCGTTCGGCATCGGCACCAGCGAGATCGAGCATGTGCTAGCCACCCAGTGCCTGCTGCAGCGCAAATCGAAAACGCTGCAAGTGACGGTGGATGGCACGCTCAAGCCGTGTGTTTCCGCCAAGGACATCATTCTGGCGCTGATTGCGCGCATCGGCATCGGCGGCGGGACGGGTTCGATCATCGAATATAACGGCAGCGCGATTCGAGCCCTTTCGATGGAAGAGCGCATGACCGTGTGCAACATGACCATCGAAGCCGGCGCGCGCGCGGGCCTGGTGGCGCCCGACGATACGACCTTCGAATATTTGCATGGCCGGCGGCATGCGCCCAAGGGCGCGGACTGGGATGCGGCAGTGGCGCGCTGGAAGCATCTGGCGAGCGATGCGGGCGCTGCTTACGACCACACGGTCGCCATCGACGCGGGCGCGCTCGAACCCATGATTACTTTCGGGACCAATCCCGGCATGGGCGTGCCGATTAGTGCCCCCGTGCCGGAGCCTGCCGAGATGGCCGATCCGGGCGAGCGGGAAGCGCTCACGCAGGCTCTCGAATACATGGGGATCGAAGGCGGCAAGCCGCTGGTGGGCCATCCTGTGAATGTGGTGTTCATCGGAAGCTGCACCAATTCGAGGATCTCCGATCTGCGGACCGCGGCGCGGCTGCTCAAGGGGCGAAAGGTGAATCCCAAGGTGCGGGTGCTGGTAGTTCCGGGTTCGCAGGAAGTCAAACGGCAAGCGATTGCCGAAGGACTGCCGGAGATTTTCCGCGCGGCGGGCGCCGAGTGGCGCGAGCCGGGCTGCTCCATGTGCATCGCCATGAACGGCGATTCGGTAGCCGCGGGTGAATACAGCGTTTCCACCAGCAATCGCAATTTCGAAGGCCGGCAGGGCAAAGGCGCGCGCACATTCCTGGCCAGCCCGCTGACCGCCGCCGCCAGCGCCATTACCGGCGTGGTTACCGACGTGAGGACATTGCTATGAAATTTCAATCTCTCGAAAGCCGCATGGTTCCGCTGCCCCAGCGCAATATCGATACGGACCAGATCATTCCGGCGCGTTTCCTGAAGACGATTTCCAAGGAAGGTCTGGGAGACAACCTTTTCTGCGACTGGCGCTATGACGCGGCAGGCAAGCCTCGTCCGGATTTCATTCTGAACCAGCCGCGGGCGAAGGGCGCGCAGGTGCTGCTGGCGGGCGACAATTTCGGGTGCGGCAGCTCGCGCGAGCATGCGCCCTGGGCGCTGGTGCAGTTCGGTTTTCGCGCCCTGATCAGCACGTCTTTCGCTGATATCTTCCGTGCCAACGCGCTGAAGAACGGATTGCTGCCCGTAATTGTGCCGGCGGACGTGCATGCGGCGCTATTCGAGGCGGTGGCGCGCGACCAGGACGTAAAGGTCCGGATCGATTTGCCGGGCCAAACCCTGACCATCCCGGATGGTCGCAAGGTCCAATTTCCCGTAGACAGCTTCGCCAAGCACTGCCTGCTCGAAGGCGTGGATGAGATCGGTTACACGCTGCAGCAGGCGGCCGAAATCGCGGCGTTTGAGGCGCGGCGCGTGGGCTCTGTCAATACGCTGGCGCCCGCTCGCTAACCGTCGCGCTGTTCAAACCTGCGGCCGTATCATCTCGAAACGGCAGCTTGTGCGCGTATATTCGTTGCCGCCCATGCGCCCGATCGCGCGCAGTTTTTCCGCATCTACGCGGAATTCGCTGGTTATAGCCGGATCGATATGGAACCGGATCACTTCTCCGAGCACTAGGCTGCCGCCTAACACTCTGTTGCTGACTTCAACAATTTGCAGCAACCGGCACTCCATGTTGATCGGCGATTCGCGCACGTAAGGCGGCTTCACCACGTCGCTCGGAACGGGGGTCAGTCCGGAGATCTCGAATTCGTCGACATCGGCCGGATATTCGCCCGAAGTCAGATTCATTTTTTCGGCGATTTCCTCAGTGACAATGTTCACGACGAATTCTCCGGTAGCGCGCACGTTGGCGAGCGTGTCCTTCGGCGGATGGCGCACGCCGGAAGCGAAAGAGACAACCGGCGGGTTGCCGCAAACCGCGTTGAAGAAGCTGAAGGGCGCAAGGTTGCGGGCACCATCCGCGGAAATCGTCGAAACGAATGCGATCGGCCGCGGCACAATGGAGCCGATCAGCAGCTTATAGTTATTCAGTGGCGGTTGGGCAGCGGGATCGATCGTAAGCTTTTCCGTGTTCATAGGGATGTACCCATCAGAACACAGTTTCGCCTGCGAATCGGCCCGGCCGCTACCGCCCCGCCGCGAGCGATGAACCGCCCCCATGCGGTCGCGGCTCCCAAGCCGCCATCACTCAGTCTATAGGCTACCCGACTTTCTTTTGGACGTTCTGGGCCATAGTGAGATGTAAGTGCAAAGTCGGCAGCGCACCCTCAGCCAGACTCTTCACGGCCGGGTCGGACGCGTTATTGGCCTGGTTCTCAAACTCGCTGATATCTGTTTTGTGATCCTTGACCATAGTGTCGATGTAATCTTTATCGAAGGCGGCTCCGCTTTTCTTCGAGAGGCGGTCGATAGTGGCCTGCTGCGTAGAACTCACTTTGGTCGGCAGTGTCACTCCCTGGTCCATGGCAACGCTCTTGACTTGATCCTGCATCTTACTGTGATCGGTCACCATCGTCTGGGCGAACTGTCTGACAGCCGGATTGGACGAGCGTTCGGCAATTTTGCCCAATTCGATTTCGTACATGTTGACCTGCGCGGCCTTGTGAAGGAAGGTCTGATCGGCCGAGGTCAGGCGGTTTGCCGAACGGCTTGCGGAACGGTTTGCGGTTCCCGGTTGCGCATTCTGCGCCAGGGCAGGAAAGCTCAACAGGGCAAAAACTGCTATTCCAGATAGGATTTGGGTTCTCATGCCGGAAAGCCAGCACCTTGGGGTCCCCTGTGGAAGAGAGTGCAGGGAGAGAGAAGTTCCAGTTAGCACGCCTCGAAACTGATGCCGGACGAGCCGATACCAGGCTATCCGCGTCTTTCCGGCGGGGCGAAAAAGCTGATTGGACTGAGCGAAACGATCTTCCATTTCTTTCCCATCTTCATCACCCGGCAAGTGACACGGTCGCGGCGGCGAATCGCGTTGGTTTCGTCCTCCCGCTGAACCAGCTCCACAATCCAGTCCAGTTCGACCGTCTGCGAGGGTCCGCCGCCCTGTTCGCTCAATAGCTCCACCGAAGACTGCACTTCGTATCCGGCTAACAGGCCGGCGGCGTTTCTGGCTAACATCTCGTAGCCCGGCATGGATCGGTCGAAGACCTGCATAAATTCGTCCGCGTTTCCCGCGCTCAGCGCGGCCGCGGCGCCGGCGAGCAGTTCCCAGATGTCGCCGGTATCGTCGGCGCGCAAGGGCGCGGCGAGAGAGGCGGTGAAGCAGAGAATCGCTCGGCGGCGCGTCACTTTTAGGGCTCGCCCGGCTACGTCCGGTAACTGGCGTTAATGCGGATATAGCCTTCGGTCAGATCGCAGGTCCAGAAGGTGGCCGAACCTTTGCCTTGGCCCCGAATCAGCATGCGAATTTCGCATTCGGCGGCGTCGAGTTTTTGTTTCAGTTCAGGCTCGGAAAAGGGCGCGGCCACCCCGCCGCGGCATACCTGCACGCCTTGCAGGTAGACATCGGTCCGCTCCGGATCGAACGCTACACCGGTGTTGCCGGCGGCCGAAAGAATGCGGCCCCAGTTGGGGTCCGATCCGGCGATGGCGGTCTTCACCAGGGGGGAGTTCGCGATGCCCCGCGCCAAACGGACAGCGCCGTCGTTGGTCGGGGCGCCGCTCACTTCAATGGTGATCAATTTACGCGCGCCCTCTCCATCTCGCGCAATCGCCTTGGCGAGCGATTGCATCACTTCCGTGAGCGCGGCCTCCACGCTCGGCCACTCTTTCGGGTCGGCCCGCACACCACTCGCGCCGTTCGCCAGAAGTGCTACGGTGTCATTGGTTGAGGTGTCGCCATCCACCGAGATGCGGTTGTAACTCACGTCCACAGCCCGGCGGAGGAGGCTGCGCAGAGTGACTATGGGGATCACCGCGTCTGTCATGACAAAACCCAGGGTGGTGGCCATGAGCGGGTGGATCATACCCGAACCCTTGGTCATCCCCGCAATGCGAACAGTGCCGCGCTGCAAAGTGACTTCCGCGAAAGCGGTCTTGGGTACCAGGTCGGTGGTCATTATGGCGCAGGCAACCTCTTGGAAGTTCGCCGGAGAGAGCCGCTCCACCAGCCGCGGCAGCGCCCCGGTGATCCGTTTGGCATCCAGTTCCACACCGATCACACCAGTCGAAGCCGGCAGCACCTGGTTCACCTTCAACTTCAGCAGGTGCGCGGCCGTCTTGCAGGTTGCCAGGGCGGCCGCATCGCCCGTGCGGGTGGCGCAATTGGCGTTGCCGGCATTGACCACGATGGCCCCCACCGACCCGCCGGAAATATCCAAATGGCGCCGGCTCAGCTTCACCGGGGCCGCCTGCACACGGTTCTGGGTGAACACCGCCGCCGCATTGGCGGGCAGACCGCTCACGATCAATGCCAGATCGTTCTTTTCGGTGGCCCGAATTCCCGCGTAGGTCGCGGCATAGGCGAACCCCAGCGGCAGTTTCGAAGCATCAAAACTCAATTCGTTGGCTCTCCTAAGATTTCATTTTCGTGCAGACGCTGGCCATTGGCAAAATCGGTTGCCGATATCCGCTTGCGCCCTTCGAGCTGAACCTCCACCAGTTCCAGAGCGCCGGTACCGCAGATGATGCCGGGCGGCTTCACTGAGGCGATGGCGCCCGGCGGAAGCCCGCTGGCGCGGTCCAGGCCCTGGCCCCACACTCTCGATTTCCAGATATGCAAAGTCTGCCCGCGGAAACGCGTGTACGCTCCGGGCCACGGCTGCAGGCCACGCACCCGGTTGTGAATCGTCTGGGCGGGCTCGGTCCAGTCGATCCGGCCGTCTTCTTTTTTCAGGATCGGGGCATACGTGGCCAGGCTCGAATCCTGCTTTACCGAGGTGATCGCGCCGGCCGCCAGTCGGTCCAGCGTTTCGATGAGTAAGTCGGCCCCCATTCGAGCCAGGCGCTCTCCCAGTTCCATCGCATTTTCTTCCGGACCGATTTCCGTCTCTGCTTTGAGCAGCATGTCCCCCGTATCCAGTCCGGCGTCGATCTGCATCGTAGTCACGCCCGTTGCCGTCTCGCCGTTTACAATCGCCCACTGAATGGGTGCCGCGCCGCGATATTTCGGCAGCAGGGAGGCGTGCACGTTCAAGATTCCGCGAGGAGCAATGTCGATCACGCTTTGGGGAATGATCTGTCCATACCCCACTACGATCATCGCCTCGGGCGCCAGCGCGCGCAGATGCGCCACCGCTTCCGGACGGCGCACGCGTTCCGGCTGGCACACGGGAAGACCCAGCCGCAGGGCCGCTGCTTTTACCGGCGGAGCCGAAGTCTGCCGGCCGCGCCCTTTCGGCCGGTCGGGCTGAGTGACTACCGCCAGCACCTCATGCCCGCGGGCAACGATGCGCTCGAGCGTAGGAACAGCGAAATCCGGAGTGCCCAAGAAGATCAGCCGCATGTGGGGTCAGGGCTTCTGCCCGGCGCGATCCACCAAAAGAGAATCGCCCCCGCCCCCGTCCTCGATGCATTCTTCACTAGTCCCAATCCCCCGCCCGCTGCAGCTTTTTGATCTTCCGCTTCATCAGGTCGCGCTTCAAGGCGCTGATGTGCGTGATATAGAGGCGGCCGTAGAGGTGATCGGTTTCATGCTGGAATGCGCGGGCCAGCAGATCCTCCCCTGTCATTTCGAACTCCTCGCCTTTCAGATTTTGCGCGCGCACCGTAACCCGCTTTCCGCGCTTCACCTGCTCGCGGAAACCGGGGATGCTCAGGCAGCCCTCCTCCCCTTCCTGCTTGCCCTCGGCTTTGATCACTTTGGGATTGATGAGGATCAGCTTATCGTCGGGGTTTTCGCCGTTCGAAACGTCAATCACCGCTATTTTGCGCGAGACGCCGATCTGCGGCGCCGCCAGACCGACGCCTTTGGCCGCATACATGGATTCGAACATGTCCTCGATGAACTTTGCCAGTTCGGGCGTATCGAACTCGCGGACATCTTCGGCTTCGCGCTCGAGCACAGGGTTGCCGAACTTTACGATGTCATAGACCATAGCAGACTAGAAATTCCTGACTTGGCAGAGGTAGCCGTCGAAATTGCGGCGCACTTCGGAGAGCGAATCGCCTCCGAATTTTTCAAGCAGGGCTTGCGCGAGCACGATCGCGGTCATGGCTTCGCCGATTACTCCGGCGGCGGGCACCACGGCCACATCGGAGCGCTCATAGGCGGCGAGCGCCGGTTCGCGTGTGTCCAGATCCACCGATTCCAGAGGACGGCGCAGGGTCGAGATGGGCTTCAGGAAACCGCGCACAATCACGTCCTCGCCATTGGTGATGCCCCCTTCCAGGCCTCCGGCCCGGTTGGAGCCACGGGTGAAGCGGTGGGCCTCGCGGTCATAGTGAATCGTGTCCTGCACGCGCGAGCCGAAACTCGCGCTACCTTCGCGGGCCAAGCCGACCTCCACACCCTTCACTGCCTGCATGGATACGATGGCTTGCGCCAACCGGCCATCCAGACGCGAATCCCACGTCGCGTGGGAACCCAGGCCGGGCGGCACCCCGTGCGCGCGCACTTCGAAAATGCCGCCCACCGTGTCGCCGGTCCGGTAAGCCTCATCCACCACTTCCTTCATGCGGTCTTCGGCTTCCGCATCCACGCAGCCCAGCACTACTTCGTTCTTCTGACTCAGCGCAACCAGTTCTTCCCAGGCCGCCTCGCGCTCGAGCGAAGCGCGGCCGACCGCGATTACGTGGCTCAGCACCTCGATGCCGAATTGCCGCAGCAGCGCTTTCGCCAGCGCCCCCACAGCGACGCGCGCCGCTGTTTCGCGCGCGCTGGCCCGCTCCAGAATATAACGCGCATCGCGCAAATTGTACTTGATCGCTCCCGCCAGATCGGCATGCCCGGGGCGCGGGCGCGTAACCGGACGCCGCTTTTCTCGCGGCGCGCCGTTCTCTTCCACCGGCAGGATCTCCGTCCAATTCTGCCAGTCCCGATTGCGGATCAGCATGGCCACCGGAGAGCCGATCGTGTGGGAATGCCGGACGCCAGCCACAATTTCGGCGCGATCGGTTTCAATCTTCATCCGGCCGCCCCGCCCGTAGCCTTGCTGCCGGCGCCACAGTTCGCGGTCAATCGCTTCCAGAGATACCGGGATTCCAGCCGGGAGGCCCGTTAGCGTCGCCACCAGAAATTCGCCATGCGATTCGCCGGCCGTCTCAAAGCGCAACATTCGTAAGAAGTTCTTATCCTAGCAAAGTTGAACAAATACCTGCCTTTGTGCGTACGTACGTGCGGAGCCAATATGCTGAAGTTTCTTGTGTGGCTGATTTTGTTGATTCTGTGCTGGCCGCTGGCGCTGGCGGCGCTGCTTTTCTATCCCATTGTCTGGCTGATCCTGCTGCCGTGTCGGGTGGTGGGACTCGCGGTGGAGGGCGCGCTGGAGTTGATCTCGGCTCTCATCACCCTGCCGGCGCGCCTGCTGCGGGCGCTTTAAACCGCCCGCCGCCCGGTGATCAACTGAATCAGAATCACGGCGATGGCCAGCACCAGCAAAATATGGATGAACCCCCCGAGAGTATACGAGGTCACCAAGCCCAACAGCCATAAAACCAGCAGGATTACGAAAAGCGTCCAAAGCATGATACCTCCCCTTGCGCAATCAGCATCGATTCGCACATTGCCTCCTAGCAGTTCTATCGCCGCTCCGGCGCCGGCGCCCCTAAGATCTGTGACATCGCCGCCGTTTTCGGAAATGTAAGAGAAAGACCGAAAAACTGTAAGATGAATCGATGACCACCGAGCGTCTCGAAACCACCTGCTGCGTCGTGGGCGGCGGCCCCGCCGGTATGCATGCTGAGTTATTTACTGGCGCGCGCGGGTGTGCCGGTCATCGCGCTCGAAAAGCATGCGGATTTCTTCCGCGATTTCCGTGGCGACACCGTTCACTGCTCTACGTTCGATCTGTTTCATGAGCTGGGCCTGCTCGAAGACTTGCTGATAGTGCCGCACCAGGAACTCCGCGCCGCCACCGCCATCATCGGCGGCGCTCGTTTCCGCGCGGCGGATTTTACCCGCGTGCCGGCGTGCACCAAATTCATCGCGCTCATGCCGCAATGGGATTTCCTGAGCTTTCTCTCCGAAAAGGCGCGCCAATATCCCAGCTTCGATCTGCGCATGCGGCACGAAGCCGTCGGATTGATTCGGGAAGGCGGACGCGTTGCCGGAGTTCAGGTGCGAACAGGCGAAGGAGAGACCCTAGAAATCCGCGCGGACCTGGTGGTGGCCTGCGACGGCCGCCACTCTACCCTGCGGAATGGCGCGCGCATGCCCGTAACCGAGTTCGGCGTTCCCATCGATGTGCTCTGGTTCCGGCTCAGCCGGCGGGCCGACGACCCCGAGCAACTCCTGGGAAACGTAAACTACGGCAAATTTCTCATTCTGCTCAACCGGGGAGACTATTTTCAGGCCGGAATCATCATCCGCAAAGGCGCCTTCGAAACCCTGCAGGAGCGCGGCCTCGAAGCCTTCCGGCGCGATCTCGCCCAGGTTGCGCCGTTTCTTGGCGACCGGGTGAACGAGGTGACGGATTGGGAGCAGATCAGGCTTCTCACGGTGAAAATCAACCGGGTACACCAGTGGCGCCAGCCAGGGCTGCTGCTCATCGGAGATGCGGCGCATGCCATGTCGCCGGCCTGGGGAGTCGGAATCAACCTGGCCATTCAGGATTCGGTAGTTGCGGCACGCCTGCTTACCCGCCCGCTTCTGGAGCGCCGGGTAACCGAGGCCGATCTGGCCCGCGTGCAGGAGCGCCGCGAATTTCCCGTCCGGGTCACCCAGTGGCTGCAAACCCTGGTGCATAACCAGATGGACCGCCTCTTCGACCAGCCCGGACCTTTCGAAGCGCCGTGGCAGGTGCGGGCGCTGTTGGCCATCCCGGCGGTGCCGCACCTGGTTGGCCGTTTTGTCGGCATGGGAATCCGGCCGGGACATATCGGCGAGCCGGCAAAGCCCGCCCCAACTCGTCCGGATAAAGCCGGCCGGCGCAAGCCACTGATCACCGTCTGCGCCGGCATTGCAGCAGCTGCCGTTGTGTTCACGGTAGTGCGGCTGTGGCGGCTGACAGACAGCTAGCATCCCGGACGGCGAGTCGCTCCCGCCGTCCAACCCTCTGAATCTAGTGATGGCACTGACGGCTTACGTGGACGATAGCGGAACTGACGCGGCGAACCCCTGCCTTGTCATTGCCGGGTTTGCGTCGAGCATCGAACAGCGGGAGCACTGTTACGGAGGAGATGGAATCGGTCCAGGCGCGATGAATTTAAAAACGGCCCCGGTCCAGCGGGCGCAGGGCGACGCTTTGATACTCCACCTGATGCGTAATCTGGCGATCTTCGCCCCAAAGCGTATGCCAGATTTCCGTCGGTCCTTGCGTGCGCTGCGTGTAGAGCCTCAGATGCCCCAGCAGTACCGCCAGTCCCACGTGACGGTCCGAAGGGAGAATACCTGTCGCCGTGGCGCGGTCCTGTTCGAGGTAGCTTTTGGGTTCGTCCTGCGTGGAATCGTCGATCCAGATCGTGCGGTCTTGTACCGGCTTGCCGTAACGCTGTTTCAGTTCCGCTTCAACGGTCTGGAAGTCGCGGATGTACTCGTTGCGGTCGGCGTGATCGGCGTCCGGCAGGAAGCGCGCGCGCACCAGTTGGTTTTGGGCGAAGATGTAAATCATCCGTCCAGCCACGGGACCGAGCCGCGCGGAGTGGAATTCCAGAAAGAGTTCACCCTTGCTGGTGCGCGCCGAAACCGGCGGGCTTTTTTCGGCGGCCCGGACCTGCTCCTCATTCATGCCCCAACTGGTGGCGCGAAACGCGGATTGGCCGTAGAGGCAGCCAGGAACAAGCGCCAGGGCCAGCGCCGCCGCGAATCGCATAGCTACGATTATGGCGCGAAATCAGGCAACCCGGGCAGCACCCCAGGGCCTGCCCGGCAGGACTTGGCCATCCACCGCGTAGAGGCACGCGGGCACCGGTGCCGCCAGGCTAGACCGTCATTGCGGCGGCTTTTCGCCCGGCCGCATCAGCGTGGGCGGCTTGCGCTTGGGCTGTCCGCCGGTATCGGTTTGCTGGCCGGCGCCGGCATTGCCATCTGCGGCGTTGGGCGCTTCCCCCGCTTTGCGCTCCTTTTTCTCGCGCGATTCGCGGGCTTCGAGCTCGCTCGAACGTTTCCCCGTATCCTCTTCCGCCGCGGCGATGCTGTCCTGCGTGGTTTCGATGGCCTGCTCGAGCGCGAAATCGTAGCGGTCCAAATCTTTAGGCTGGCTGCTTTGGGCCTTCTCGAGCACCGGCAGCACTTGCTTCTCAATAGCGGCAACGGCCTGCAAGCCAACTTTCACATCGAGTTTGCGCAGGAGGGCATCGTCGGTGACGTCGTCGATTGCATCGAGCATCTTGGAGTAATCTTCCAGGGCATCGTGAATCATTATGGAGCGCCCGGCTTTGTTGCGGTTGAGAAGATTCTGGACTAAATCCACCCTTTCCTTGGCGAATTTGGCATAAAGCTTCAGCCGCTCATTCGGTTCCTGGGCATCGCGGATCTGGTCGGCCTCGTCGGCGGTGAGGAAGTCGCGCTGCGCCCGCAAGCTAACCGGGGCCGCCCCCAAAATTACCAGCGCCGCGGCACAGAAAAGCAGGTTCCCAACAGTGGATTTGGCCCTCATTTCTTTTTGCCTCCCATCAGGCCGGCGAGCAGGTCGTCGTGGATCTGCTCCACCCGATCATGGGTTTTTTCAAGCAACGAACGGTCTTCGAAGCTCATATCGTGCTGCATGGCTTCAATGCCGCGCACCAGTTCGTCGCTTTGAATTTCCGCGTGTTTGAACCACTTGGGGCTGCGGCGCGGATCTTTGCCGGTCATTTGGAGCGAAGCGTAAGCCAGTTCCACTGAAGTTTCGATTTCGAGGGCTTTGGCTTGGCAGGTGTGCAAGTCACCGCTGTCGTAGGCGGCACGGAACTCTTTGAGTGCGGCGGCGGCGTTTTCGAGGGCCAGCCCCGACCGCTTTTCGAGGTTCGGCTCGTTACGGGCGGCATCCAGACCGCTGCCGGCAGGCAGGGTATGCGCGAACAGGACGGGCACGAAGAGGGCGCAAGCGAACTTCATTTGCGGTCGAGCTCCTTTTCGAGGATACGCTCGCGCTGCCGTGCCTGCCACTCCTGGTTCGGATTCTTGCCGTCGCTCAGCGCGAGGAATTGCCGGTAGGCTTCAACGGCCGGCTTGAGCTGGCGCGTTTTGTCCAGGATAATGGCGCGGAGGAACCAGTTGCCGGCAGTGTTTTCTCCTAATTGATGGGCACGCTCGAAAGCGCTGAGCGCGGGCTGATAATCTTCGGCAAGATAGAGAACGCCGCCCAGTTCATCCCAGGTGTGGGCGGCATCGGGCTTGAGCTTCAGCGCCGCCGTGAACTGGCCGGCCGCGGAACGATACTGCTTCTTCTCGCGCAGGGCATGGGCATATACGATGCGCAGGTCGTAGTTATTCGGGTCTTCGGCAACGGATTTATCGAGCAGGGGAAGGGCTTTGTCGCTTTGCCCGGTGAAAAGATATGCCATGGCGAGACCGGCACGATTCGCCGCGGTGGGCGATTTCGCATAGGCGGCTTCGAGCGCCGGAACGGCCTCGCCGTATTGCTTGGCATCGAGCAGCAATTGGCCGAGATGTTCCTGCGCGGCGGGGTCGTTAGGGAACTGGCGGTAGATGGCGATCGCTTCGTCCTTCCTGCCGGCTTTCTCGTACAGAGCCGCTAGTTCGCCGAGCGAGGTTCGATATTGCGGGTCGAGCGCGGCCGCGTTTTCGAAATAGGGCGCGGCTTGGGAGAGGTTACCCTGCGCCGCCAGCGCGCGGCCGATACCGAGTTGCGCGGCAGCCGATTTGGAATCGAGAGCGGCCGCGGCGCGATAATCTTCCAGTGCTTTGGCCGCGGCATTGTCCGCCAGCTCGGCTTCGGCCAGATAAAAATGGGGGCGGAACTCCTTGGGTTTCTGTGCCGCCGCGGCGGCGAGCAGCGGTTCAGCCTCGGCCGCGCGCTTCTGGCGCAATAGCAGAATGCCGAGATTCAGTTGGGCTTCGTACACGCCCGGCTTGAGTTCGAGGACCTTACGGTATTCCTGCGCGCTCTCGTCGTCCTTGCCCAGCATGCTGTAGGCAAATGCCAGATTGAAGTGGGCGGCGTAGTCGGATGGATCGGATTGGATGGCCTGCTGAAAGATCTGCGCGGCGTCGTTATAGCGGTGCTCGTCAAGGGCCTTCAGACCTGCGCCGGCAGGCGGCTTGGGGGCCGCGGCCGGTTGAAAGAACAAAAGCGCCGCTGCGACCACAACCTGCATACTCCGATTCTAATCCTGGGCGCGGAAAACGATTGTGAAATAAAAGGGGCCAGAGGGGCGGTTATTTCGGAACGGCCGTATCGCTCGGGCTCGGGATGGGCACATCGGGCGCTTCCGAGCGGAAGGAAAGCGGGATATCCACCAGCCCGCTGTGTTGGTTGTCCTGATCCCAAAGCCGCAGGCGATAGTGCTGCGGGGGGGCGTCGAAGAGCAGATTTCCGCTCACCGGCTGGGCGGCGGTAACGGGGTGCAGCATGCCGATGAATTGCGGGACGCCTTCGCCATCGGTGAGTTCCGGGTAGCTGTTGCCTTGATCGTCCTCTATGGAGAGATTGGGAAGGAGAATTTCGCCGGAGCCCGTGCTGCCCACGCTGATGCGAATCAGGAAAAAGCGGTTCTGTGGGATGCGGGCCGTGGGACCTTCGCCGATCTGCGGCAGCCAGCGGGTTTCGAAAACCGTGTAGACCAGGCGGCCCAGCTCGACCCGGTCGCCCATCGCATAGCGAGCGGGTTCCGAACTCGATACCGAAGAGCAGCCGGCCAGCACGGCGGCGATCGAGATGGTGAACAGGAGGCGCAAGGATCTATTGTCGCAGGTTGAAGGCCTGCGGCGGCCAAGGCCACGCACCCGTCTCCCAAGCCGGCGCTGGCGAGCCTGCCAAAGCCGGGCGGGGCCGGTCACGGCCCGCGAAGATTTTCCCCAGCCCTCTAAGCAAAGAACTTAAGCCCAAGCAAGCTCGCCTCGCAATGCCGGTTTTCCGCCCTCGCATGCGAAAGTAGAACGGGAGGAAGAATGCGCGCCACTGCCCGCGCCGCAAAAGGCCCTTCCATGTGTGCTGTGTTACTCTGAAATTTCCACCGTGTGCCGAAGCGACTGAGTGAAGCTGTTGTCCTGCGTACGTACCCGCTAAGAGAAGCGGACCTCGTCGTCAGCTTTTTCACACGGGATTGCGGCAAGCTGCGCGGGGTGGCCCGGCGCGCGCGCCGGCCGAAGAGCGGCTTCGGCGCGGGGTTGGAACGGCTCTCGCATATACGCGTGGCGTATTACCAGCGCGAAACGCGCGAGCTGGTCAACCTGGATTCCTGCGATTTGATCCGGTCGCAATTCGATCTGGTCTCCGATTACCGCGCCAGCGTGGCGCTCGATTACATGGCCGAGATTTGTGAACAATTGCTCCCACCCGAGGAAACCAACGAGAAATTCTTCCGGCTGGTGCTGGCGGTTTTGGATTCGCTGCGGGGCGCCGAAATGGCCTGCCCGGGCAATATCTGGCGCGGAGTGACGTATTTTTCTCTCTGGGCGGTGCGGCTTTCCGGCTGGCTGCCGGCGCTCGACGCCTGCCTGGGATGCGGCGGCGATCTCGAAGCGGAGCGCGCTTTTTTCAGCCGCGGGCGCTCCGGTCTAGTGTGCGGGGATTGCCGCGCCGCCTTGGGCGGCCCGAATTATTGGGAACTCGGCGGCGCCTCCCGGTCCCTAGCCGGCGCCATGCTCCGCTGCCCGGTATCCCAGTTTCCCGCAAGCGCCTGGGCAGGCGAAACTGCCGCCGACCTGCGCCGCTTTCTGGTGCAGCAGATCGAGACTCACGCGGAGCGCCGTTTGGTGACCGCTTCCATGCTGGAACAAGCCGCCCTGGAACCCGCCGCGCCCGCGGCCGGGCCGATTTCGCGTGCGGCCTTTTGATCATGCCATCTTTTCAGGAAATCGTTTTTCAGTTAAAGCGCTATTGGGCCGACTGCGGCGCGATCATTCAGGAGCCTTACGACGTGGAAGTCGGCGCGGGAACCATGTGCCCGGAGACATTTCTGCGCGTGCTGGGGCCCCGCCCCTATCGCGTGGCCTACGTGCAGCCCAGCCGCCGGCCGGCCGATGGCCGCTATGGCGACAACCCCAACCGGCTGTTCAAGCACAGCCAGCTTCAGGTGCTTCTGAAGCCCGCTCCCGAGAATGTGATCGAACTGTATCTGGGCAGCTTGGAAGCCATCGGTATCAATCTGCGGAAGCACGATCTCAAATTCGAAGAAGACAATTGGGAGGCACCCACGCTGGGCGCCTGGGGCATCGGCTGGCAGGTGATGCTGGATGGTCTCGAAATTACCCAGTTCACCTACTTCCAGCAATGCGGCGGCATCGAACTCGAACTGGTGCCGGCTGAGCTGACGTACGGTCTGGAGCGCCTCACGGCGTTTCTGCAAGGCCGCGACAGCGTCTACGAGATCGAGTGGACCAAAGATTTCACCTACGCCGGCGTGCGCTACCTCGACGAGCTGCAATACTCCGTTTACAACTTCGAAATGGCCGACGTTTCCACCCTGTGGAAGCTGTTTGAGCTGCATGAACACGAAGCCGCGCGCCTGCTGAAACAATATGACCCTAAAGCGCCGGACAAGCAGCGCTTTCCCCTGCTCCCCGCTTACGACCAGGTGCTCAAGTGCTCGAACCTCTTTAATACGCTCGACTCGCGCGGAGCCATCAGCGTAACCGAGCGGGTAGGCGTGATTCAGCGGGTGCGCAAGCTGGCCGTGGGCGTGGCGCAAGCCTGGGTGGATCAGCAAACCGTACCGG
>Ga0209061_1001040_pt1 | contig 52324 bp, 43 predicted proteins | sample Coa_R1_10_FD_187157 | JGI IMG/M metagenome (GOLD analysis project Ga0209061, IMG submission 187157) | Surface soil microbial communities from Centralia Pennsylvania, which are recovering from an underground coalmine fire - Coalmine... | ecosystem: Environmental > Terrestrial > Soil >...
CAAGGTCTGGGAAGAGGCCACCGGCATGACCATCCGCGATGGCTATGGGCAGACCGAGACCGTGCTGCTGTGCGCCAACTTCCCGCCCCTGCCTGTCAAGCCCGGCTCGATGGGCAAACCCTCCCCCGGCTTCGACGTCGAAGTCATCGACCACGAGGGCAACCCGCTGCCGCCTAACAAAGAGGGCGATATAGCAGTGCGCGTGAAGCCAGAGCGCCCGACATGGATGTTCAAAGAGTACTGGCGCAATCCTGAGGCCACCAACGCCTGCATTCGCGGCGACTGGTATATCACCGGCGACCGCGCCTACAAGGACGAAGACGGCTACTTCTGGTTCGTGGGCCGCGCCGATGATGTCATCATCAGCGCGGGCTATCGCATCGGCCCCTTCGAGGTCGAAAGCGCCCTCAAGGAGCACCCCGCAGTAGCCGAGTCCGCAGTGGTTGCCAGTCCAGATGAAATGCGAGGCGAAATTGTCAAAGCCTTCGTCATCCTTGCCCCCGGCTACACCCCCTCGCCCGAACTCGCCAGCGCACTGCAAGAGCACGTCAAAAAAGTCACCGCCCCCTACAAATACCCCCGCGAAATCGAATTCGTTGGCAGCCTGCCCAAAACGATCTCAGGCAAGATTCGCAGGGTGGAACTGCGCGAACGCGAGCGAGCAAGAAAACAGGGAAAACAATAAAATTTTAGATTTCTGTTTCGAGTAGAACCAGGAAGGAAGAGCGCTGCTTGTGTACGCTCTTCCTTCTTTCTATCCATCAGAAAATCTTATTTGGCGAAAAAAGTTTTGACTCTCTTAACATGGATCACGTGACGTAGCTCATCGGTGCTCACCGGGAAGAGGTAGACCTGCTGGTAGAGATGCCAGAAGATCAACGCGCAGTATTAAAGGCACAATGAGCAGAATCGCTCTCGCTCTTGGGAATGGATGCTTTGAAACATAGACGCGAGCTAGAGAATAGATCTCCTACTTTTTATCCCATAGCAAATTCTGATCGCTTGCACCGGGTAGTCTTCCTACAGATGGCACTCTGCCGTGCAAGATATAATAAGGGAGATATGATTGAAATTTTTTACATCACACGACAAAGGACATCATCTTGTATCTCAACGTCTTCTTTACGCCTGCTGATATCGCGCCGGTCGCGGACGAACTGAGCGCGCGCGATGTGTTTATTGTGATCGATGTTATCCGCGCCACTACAACAATTGCCACTGTGCTGGGACAGGGGGCGGAGCGCGTGCTGGTCGCGCCGACTATCGAGCGGGCGCGAGCGGCGGCAGCGAAAATACCGGGCAGCCTGCTGTGTGGAGAGCGCAATGTGCGGCCCGTGGCGGGCTTTGATTATGGCAACTCGCCCAGCCAGTTTGCGCAGCTTGATCTCAGCGGGCGAACGATGATTCTCACCACGACCAACGGCACACGCGCCTTCTATGCCTGCCCGCCGGAAGCGGCGCGACTGGCGGGCAGCCTCTACAACGCGCATGCCGTGACGGAACGCGCCCTGGAACTTGCCCGCGAGCGCGGGGGCGACATCCACCTCGTCTGCTCTGGCGAGCTTGGCTACTTTGCGCTGGACGACGCCGTCTGCGCTGGTGGCCTTGTGCTTGAAATGCTGCACCAGCAGCCGCATATTCCCATGCTCGAAAGCGCAGACGCCGCTATCACGCTCTTTCGCGCCTACGAGCCGCCCATTATCCTTACACGCTGCAACTCCGCCAGAAGCGTTATCGAGGCCGGTCTCAGCGCCGACACTGATTTCTGCATGCAGATCAGCAAAAGTGGCATCGTTCCCGTGGTCACCGGAGTGGACGAGACGACGAACCTGCTTGAGCTGGTGAGGGGATAGACTATACCGTCACTACCAGCTTGCCGAAGTTGCGGTTCTCACCCATCTCGGTGTGCGCCTGGGCGATCCGCTCAAGCGGGTAGACCTTTTCGATGATGGGCTTGATCGTGCCGTTTGCCAGCAGGGGCAGCACGTGGGCGGCGAAGCGGCGCGTGACCGCCATCTTCTCCTCCAATGTGCGCGTGCGTAGCGTCACCCCTTTGAGCGTGGCGCGTTTGCCCATCAGCATGCCGATGTTGAGGTTGGCCTGCGCGCCACCCATAGTGGCAAGGTAGACGATGCGGCCCCATGTAGCCAGCACCTCCAGGTTCTGTTGCAGGTAGGTTGCGCCCACGAAATCGAGTACGACATTGACGCCCGCGCCATGCGTCAGGCTCCGCACCTCGGCGGCGAAGTTCTGGTCGGAAAGGCCCACATCGAGACCCAGCGGCTTCGCGCGTTCCAGTTTCTGAGGCGTGCGCGAGGTGCCGTAGACGGTTGCGCCCGTCGCGCGCGCAAGCTGGATGGCGGCTGTACCGACACCACTGCCAGCGGCGTGAATCAGTACCGTCTCGCCCATCTGGAGATTGGCCTGCGTAAAGAGCGCATCGTGAGCGGTCATGAAGACCTCTGGAACGCCCGCGGCCTGCACAAAATCCAGGTTCTCAGGGATCTCGACCAGCATGCCCTCCGGTGCCAGCACATACTCAGCCTGCGCTCCCCCACCGACAAGACCCATCACGCGCTGGCCCGGCTCCCACTGCCGCACCAGCGGCCCCACCGCCTCCACAACACCCGCAAATTCCAGCCCTGGTATATTGCTCGGCGCTCCCGGCGGCGCGGGATAGCCCCCCGCTCGCTGCAACAGATCGGCCCGGTTGATGCCCGCCGCATGCACCCGCACGCGCACAAGATCACCCTCCGACTCCGGCTCCGGCACCTCCTGTACCTCCAACACCTCCGGCCCGCCCGGTCTCGTAATCACCACTGCTCGCATAGATACACATGCCTCCTGTTTCTAATCTGGAAATAGCTTGATGTTTATATCATTGCACCGACGCAAGGAATGCCGCAAGAAACCTTTCGGACAGGGCCTGCTGAAGCAGATGCCCCGCGCTTGCCCGCCCGGTGCGGATCCGCAGGCCAGTGGAAAGCGAACACAGGGGAGGATACCATCAGCCACCTGCGCGCTTCACTTTGTAACCGAGTTCACTCAGCCGGGCCATTACCTTCTCGCAGTGGTCGCCCTGGATTTCTATGTTCCCTTCCTTGACAGTGCCGCCGGAGCCGCACAGCTTCTTGAGCTGCTGTGCCAGCGCACTCAGTTCTGCCTCGCTTCCCATCACCCCGTTGATCACGGTGACGGTTTTCCCGCCGCGTCCTTTGCGGTCGCGCACCACGCGCACAATACCATCACTTTTTTTGCCCGCTCCTGTGGCGGGCGTCTCGCAGCGACAGCGTTTGTAGGGCTGCCCGCAGGTGGGGCAGGTATCGACTCTTCCTGTATCGGTTGAATAAACCAGGCGATCTGGCATAGTCTCTCCCCTTACGTATCACCACATCTTGTCCAGGAAAAATTGTATCACGACAGAAAAGTGGAATCCATTTGTCCCTCCGGTTATACTGTAATATGGAAACTCAAAAATAAGAGGATAGTTCGTGATGCGTGGGGAAAGTGGGATGTTGGTGCTGGCGGGAACAAGGATGGGGCGCTATCGGCTCTCACGCTCCCTGGGAAAAGGTGGCACGGCAGAAGTTTTTCTGGCCTATGATGAGCAGATGCGCCGGACAGTCGCGGTGAAGGTAGTGGACAGCAGGGAGTTTGACCTTTTACGGCGTTTCCTGCGCGAAGTGGAAACGATTGGCTCCCTCACACACGAGCACATTTTGCCGGTCTTCGATTATGGCGAGCAGGGCGAGTGGCGCTACCTCGTCATGCAGTACGTGGAAGGGGGTACGCTGCGCGAGCGCTTGCAGAATGGGCCGCTCGCGCTCGCAGAAACCAATGCCATCCTGCAACAGATTGCCAGCGCCTTGCAGTTCGCGCACGCGCGCGGCATCATTCACCGCGACATCAAACCCTCCAATATCCTCCTGCGCGGCAACTATGTCTACCTCGCCGATTTTGGCCTGGCCCGTTCGCTGGATATCGCCAGCAGCCTGACCAAAACCGGCAGCATCCTCGGAACGCCCGAATATATAGCCCCCGAACTGGCGAACGGGGAGGCCACGGCCAGCGTCGATATCTACGCGCTGGGCATCGTGCTCTACCAGATGCTGACCGGACGCGTCCCCTTTAGCGGCAACAGCGTGCTGGCAATCTACTGGAAACACTTGCAGGAAGCCCCTGTCCCGCCTTCTCTACTCAACCCCACGCTTCCCGCTTCGGTTGATGCAGTTGTGCTGCGCGCGCTGGCAAAGGACCCGCGCCAGCGTTTCCAGACTGCAGGCCAACTGGCGGAAGCCTTTGCGCTGGCCCTTGATAGCCACCGGCAATCGCGTACCTTTGTCGATAGAGATGCACAGAAATTAGCATTGCCCTTGTGCCGCCTGCGCCCCCGTAACGGCTTCACGCTCATTCTCGCGCTAGCCCTGCTCTTCCTCCTGGCAACCTCCCTCTCATTCACCTTCCTCACCGCCGATAGCCCACGACCACAGCCCGTGCTGGTGCGGGAATTTTACCCCGCCTCGCTGCCTACCGGCACACCTCAAAAACGCACAACACCAACAGCGCCGCCAACAAAAATCACCCACACAACCATCTCGCCGCGTCCCTCGCCTCCTCCTCCTGCAAAGCCGACGCCAAAACCCACTCCCAGGCCACCTGACCAGTGGCACAGGCATCGGCGTTGGAAGAACGAAGTGTCTTAATCTCGAATGACACGTCTGGATGAGTTTTAACTGTATGTTAACTTGCCTTGCTTCCTCGCTCATGGTATTCTGTGCTTAGAATACTTGTTCATGCTTAATATCAAAACCGGTTAGTTACTACACATTCGGTTGAGCGTCTCAGAGCGGTTATGCTCCCTGGATGGATAGTGTCCATCCGGATTTGATATAAGTCATATCAGGAGTGTGCTCTTGTCGTTCCCTACAACGCAGACACAATCTCATCTACTCGCCGCTCAGGATGAGTGGTTGTTTGGTTGGGACCAGATGCCGGGGATTGTCTCGGTCTGGGCCAATCGAGCCGGGTTAGCCGTCATCTGGCAACGGGAGAAGGGAAGCGAACGAGTGGTGCGCGTGACGGAGCGTTTCCGTCCCTGGCTCTTTACCACCACGCTGGCCGACCTTGCCCATGTCGGCTCCGCGCTGGTTTCCGCCACGGCAACGGGCGCGGACAACGCCCGGGTTAGCTATCGCGAGCTGGATGGCGCGGAGGGGTCGTTTCGCTACCTGCTCTCGACCCGCGATGGACGCTGGCTTGAGCGGGCGCTGCTGACAGGAGCTTCTCGTCGCCTGGGCAGGCAGATCACCAATCTGAGTGACCTGCCGGAAGAGTATTACCGCGTCGGCCCCGTTGAACAATACCTGATGCGGACCGGGCGAGTCTATTTTAAAGGACTCGCGTTTGAAGATTTGCACCGCCTGCAATTCGACCTGGAAACGACCGCGCTCGACCCCCATCGCGGGCGCATCTTCCTGGTGGCCGTGCGCGATAACCGTGGTCTCGCCACCACGCTTGAGGCCCCTCATCCCGAAGACGAAGCCGACCTGATCGCCGATCTCTGTACTCTGATCCGCCTGCGCGACCCCGATGTCATCGAGAACCACAACCTCTTTGGCTTCGACCTGCCCTTCTTAGAGCAGCGTGCCGCCGTCCATAACATAGCGCTGGAACTGGGACGCGAGGGCGCGCCGCGGATGCTGGAGCGCCGCGAGGAGATGCTGGCTATCGGGCCGGAGGCGCGCAAGCGCGTGCGCTACAGCCTCGCCGGACGTGAACTGATCGACACGCTGGACGCCGTGCGCCGCCATGACTTCGTCGTGCGCGACATACCCGGCTATGGACTCAAAGAGGTGGCGCGCTACTTCGGCATGGCCTCACCCGACCGCGTCTACCTGGAAGGCGCGGCCATCTTCGAGACTTTTCGCCGCGACCCCGCGCAGGTACGCCACTATGCCCTCGACGACGTGGCGGAGGTCGATGGCCTCTCGCGCCGTCTGCTGGGCGCGCCCTTCGCCCTCGCGAGCATGGCTCCACGCCGCTACGAACGCCTCGCCTCGGCAGGCCCTGCTATGGGCATCCTCGAACCCATGCTCGTGCGCGCCTATCTACGAGCAGGCACGGCTCTGCCACAACAGGCGACAGACCAGCCATCCAGCCATCCCCCCCATGAAGGCGGGGCTGTTTTTCTCTTCGCCAGCGGCGTAGCCGAGCACGTCGTAAAAGCCGACGTGGCTTCCCTCTATCCTTCGCTGATGCGCACCTTCCGTATCGGACCAGCATGCGACCGTCTCGGCGTCTTGCTGGGCATTCTCGACCGCCTGACCGATTTGCGCCTGTCGCATAAAGCCGCCGCCAGAAGTGCCGCTCCCGGCTCGCTGGAAGCCAATATGCACGACGCCACGCAGGCCGCCATGAAAATCCTCATCAACGCGGCCTACGGTTATATGGGAGCAGGCGCGATGGCCCTCTTCGCCGATATCGACGCGGCTGACGAGGTTACAAAACGCGGGCGCGCGGTGCTGTCACAGGTGCTTGACGCGCTGCGCGAACGCGGCATGGCCCTGATCGAGGCCGATACCGACGGCGTGTATTTCGCCGTGCCAACCGATTGGAGCGAGGAGCAGGAGCGGGCGCTGGTGGCGGAGATCGGCGCGCTCCTGCCAGAGGGCATCCGCCTGGAATACGAGGGCCGCTACCGCGCCATGTTCAGCCACGAGGTCAAGAACTACGCCTTGTTGACCTATAGTGATCGCCTGATCGTGCATGGCGTCGCCCTGCGTTCGAGCCGGGCCGAGCCGTTCGGCGAGCGTTTCCTGCGTCAGGCGCTCTCCTGCGTCATGACCAACGACATTCCCGGTCTGCGCCAGCGCTACCTCGACATGGTGACCGCGCTGCGCAAGCGCGAACTCTCCCTCTCGGAACTGGCAACGCGCGTGCGCCTCTCCAAAACGCCTGCCGTCTACCTGGCCGCCCGCGCCACTCATCCGGAACCGCAATACGAAGCCCTGCTCACCGCCGGGCGCACGCGCTGGTACCCGGGCGAGCGTGTCCGCTTCTATCGCGCTCGCGGCGGCACTTACGTCTGGCTCCCCGACGAAAGCGAGGAAGCCTCTCTCCACACCACCTGGGAAACTCTCGCTCAGCAACACACACCGCGTGAGAAACATGATAGGCAAGAGGGGAGGCGAGAAAAAAAGGAACAGAGAGACTACGACGTGGAACACTACCTGCAAGTCCTCGTCACCTCCTACGCGGCCCGCCTGCGCAAAGCCTTCGCCCCCGAAGACTTCGCGCAGCTTTTCCGCCTCGACGGCCAGTCCGGTCTCTTCGACCGCCCCGTCGCAAGCATCGAGCCTCTGTGGATTCGCTGTTCATGAAACAGGCAAGGCAAAGCTGAAAGTGGCCCCCTCGTCTGGTTTACTGTTGACCCAGATGCGCCCCTGGTGGCGCTTGATGATCTCTGTTGCGATGTAGAGGCCGATGCCGAGGCCAGGAAATGTTCTCATATCCCCATCGGCTACCTGATAAAAACGCTCGAAAATCTTCTCGTGATGTGGCTCCGCGATACCGATGCCGAAATCCTGTACGCTCACAATGGCTTCGTGGTCACGCTGCTCAAGCCGAATGATGACCCTGTTGGCGTCGGGCGAGTATTTGATGGCGTTGGTCAGCAGGTTAATAAGCACCTGCCCGATACGGTCTCTGTCTGCGTACACATGCGCCCGTGTCTCTCCCTCGATGAGCAGTTGGTGCGTCTGTGTCGTTGCCTGCACATTTTCCACCACCTCACGCATGTGCGCATCAAGGTTGAAAAGCTCCTGGCGATAGACTATCTGCCCCGTTTGCATACGTGAAATGTCCAGCAGATCGTTGATGAGCTTGGTCAGCCTGGTAAGCTGCCCATCCATGCGTGTAAGGAATTGTAGAGATTGTTCATCGTCGCGCTGCTGGAAGCGCCGCCGCAGGAGTTGCGTAAAGCCCTTGATGCTGGTGACAGGCGTCTTCAGTTCGTGGCTGACCATACTCAGAAACTCATCTTTGCGCTGCTCCGCCCGCTTTCGTTCTGTCACATCCAGCGTCAGCCCATCGAAACGCCTGGGTGTGCCATCCAGGTCGTAGAAGGCGCGCCCGATGGCGTGTATCCAGCGCACGCGTCCATCGGCTGGCGAAATAGTACGATACTCAATATCATAGATACTGTGTTTTTCTATTGATTGTTCAATGGCCTGCCGCGTGCGCTCGCGGTCGTCAGGGTGAAGCAGTTCGTAAAACAGGTTGATATCGACTTCGGCATCGGCTGGCAGTCCAAAATGCCCTTTGACTTTCTCATTCCAGATCAGCTTATCGAAGGGCAGATCACAATACCATAATCCTGCTTCGCTGGCCTGGATAGCGAGTTCAAGCCGGTGACGACTCAACTGTAATGCTTCCTCGGATCGCTTTCTCTCACTGATATCGCGAAAACTACCGACAATGGCCTGCACCTCTGGATCGTGCAGCAAATTGGTCGCAGTTCCCTCAAACCAGCCCCAGGAACCATCCTTGCAGCGCATGCGATATTCTGCACTGAAGCTCCGGCCCGGAGCTTGCATGATATTCGCAAAAAGCTGCTTCGCAACAGGAATATCATCAGGGTGCAGAAGCAGCAGCGGCAGACTTCCCAGGTATTCCGCAGGGTCATAGCCTGTGACGCGCGTAATGGAAGGGCTGACATAGGTTGGAATCCCTTCAGCGTTCAGCAAAACAATAACGTCGGAGCTATTTTCAATGAGGGCGCGAAACACCCGTTCGTTTGGTTGGAGCATACCACTTTCATGGAAAACATTGATATCAGCTTCTGTCGACATGCAGGCTTCATCCCTTTCCCAGGCAAAGTCCCTGAGCGTTATCTGCTCACCCGCTCTTTGCGTACTATAGCATCTTCAGGCACTTCACACAACCTGAGCCATATCAGGTGAGACTTCTATCATATACACCTGCGTGTTAAGACTATGCCATAAAAAGGGTCACTCACAAGTCATTCCGCGTTACCCTCAGAATGACTTGTGAGGTAAGGTTGCCCATAAAGCATAAAGAACGCGTTCTTTCGTTCTTTATGCTTTATGGGCAACTTTATAATCCTCTTGCAACGCCTTGACGACCTGTTGAGCCAGTTCTTCGGGGGTGTGTTTTGAGGTATCCACCAGGAGATCGTAAAATTCGGGCGCACGATAATCGTCAACGCCGTAGATGCGTTTGAACTTCTCCACATCCCGGCTGTCACGATATTCAATATCGGCCACCGCCCGCGCCTGATCTACATGCTCGCGTCTCATATAACGCTCAGCGCGCACATCTAGAGGGGCATAGCAATAAACTTTTAATACATCGTCCAGCCCATGCGCGAGCCAACCTGAGAGACGTCCCTCAACGACAATGTTCGACTCCTCTTTGAGCAGTTCGCGCTGCGAGTTGTCGAAGGCTTTGTGAACCTCATCGGGCAAGATACTTACCTGTTGAATGGACATTCCACGTGCTGCACTGAAATCGCGGAAACGCTGGCCCGTATTGACTCGCTTCCAGCCCGGAAGCAAGGCGATCACGGCATCGGCGAGCGAGCTTTTGCCGGTGGCAACCTCGCCGGAAATGGTTATGGCTCGAATCGTCAATTGTCTTGCACCTCTCTGAAATGGGGGATAGGGACGTATATATTTACCTGTATTATATACTATCAATCCAATTCTCACCAACCCGAACTTCTCTGTCAGAAAAACTCTCTCGGGCTTGCCATTCTTCGCCGCGTTCAGAATGACGTGGGCTGGCTGCTCTTAGATGGGGCGACGCAAGGTAGCGCGCACTATGCGAATTTCGCCATAGGAATAGGCATCGCCCAGGAACTCTTTGACGGGCTTGAGCGGGCCATCACCGATGCGCTTGAAGGCATCGAGAATAACGGCGAAGCGGTCTGGAGGCACGAGCCGGTCAATATCGATCTCCTCGCCCGCCTCAATCAACTCGGCAAGATGCCCCTCAATCGTGGTAATGGCCAGATTTCTTTGCCGGGCAATCTCCGCGATGCTCAGTCCCGCGCGGTACATGTCCAGCGTGACCTGTCGCGTCGATGGTCCCGCGCCTGTCGTCGCTTTCTCAGGCTGCCCCGGTTTCTCCAACTTTGACGATGGCGGTTCCAGGTCGGCGGGCAGATTGTGCCGATCACAGTAGCTACTAATGGCTTCGGTGAAAGGGGTGAAGTACTCCTCCAGCTTGCGCGCTCCTACGCCAGGCATGGCATTAAAGTGTTCCAGGCTCAGCGGCCGCCAGCGCGCCATGGCCTGCAAGCTCGCATCGGCGAAGACCATGTAGGGCGGCAGACCCTTTGCATCAGCCAGCCGCTTGCGCAGGTCGCGTAAATACCGGACCAGGCCTTCTTCCTCCGCTGAGAGCGGGACAACCGGCTCTTTGTGCGCCTTCACCGCTCCCGCGACTGCCGCCTCCTGCTCTTTACCTTCTAGCTTGACCGGCGCGGGCACCGCCACCAGCACCTGCCGCTCTCCGCGCAAAATCTCACGCGAGTGGGCATTCAGCCGCAGCACGGGATAGCTGTCCTTCGTCTCCGTCAGCAGTCCCTGGTGTAGCAGCGAGCGACCGAGACGCAGCCAGTCGTCCGCGCCGCGATCCTTGCCGATGCCATAGGTAGAAAGCTGGTCATGTTTATAATCGCGAATCTTCTGCGTATTCGCCCCACGCAGGATTTCGATGATGTAGCGCATGCCGAAGCGCTGCTGCGTGCGCACGATGCACGAGAGAAATTTCTGCGCGTCGATGGTGCGATCCTCCAGCACCTGTTCGTGCAGGCAGTTATCGCAGTTGCCGCAATGCCCCTGCTCGTAAACCTCGCCGAAGTAGCCGAGCAGGATGCGGCGGCGGCATTCCGCGCTCTCTCCATACGCCGCCATCTGCTGCAACTGGCGCTGCGCCAGCCGCAGTTCGCGCAGGTCTTCCTTCCGCCCGATCACATAATTGAGCTTTGCCCGGTCACCGGCGTTGTAAAACAGGATGCACTGCGCGGGCAGCCCATCGCGCCCGGCGCGGCCCGACTCCTGGTAGTAGCCCTCAAGGTTGCGCGGCATGTCGTAGTGGATGACCGCCCGCACGTCTGGCTTGGCGATGCCCATGCCGAAGGCGATGGTCGCCACCAGTATCGGTACATCGTCGCGAATGAAGCGCGCCTGATTCTCGCTGCGTTGCTCGCTGCTCAATCCCGCGTGATAGGGCAGCGTTGAGAAGCCAGCGCGTTCCAGAGCCGCGCTCAGCTCATCGACGCCCTCGCGGCTATTGCGATAAATGATGGTAGACGCGCCATCCAGTGCGCGCAAAATCTGCGTCAATTCGCGGTAGGAACCCTGGTGCTTCTCTCGCACCTCATAATACAGATTGGGCCGGTCAAAACTGGCTATATGAATATACGGGTCATGCAGCCGCAATTGTTCCAGGATATCATCGCGCACGCGCTCGGTCGCCGTCGCCGTCAATGCCAGCGTCGGCGTCTCCAGGTAGCGCTCGCGCAATTGCCCAAGCTGGCGGTACTCCGGGCGAAAATCGTGTCCCCACTCGCTCACGCAGTGCGCCTCGTCTACCGCAATGAGAGATAACCCGACATTATTCTCAACCTGATCGAGCAGCGAAAGGAAGTTCGCCCCCATCAGCCGCTCGGGAGCCACGTAGAGCAGCCGCATCTCCCCATTGATGGCCTGCCGCTCGCGCCGCGTTCGTTCCTCCGACGTCAGAAAGCTATTGATAAACGTAGCGGCAATGCCATTGGCCTGCAAGCGATCCACCTGATCCTGCATCAGCGCGATCAGCGGCGAGACCACCACCGTCAACCCGGGCAGCAACAGCGCCGGAAGCTGGTACAGCAACGATTTGCCACCGCCCGTCGGCATCAGCACAAACGTATCGCGTCCCGCCAGCACCTGCTCAATCACCTGTCGCTGCCCCGGCCAGAACTCCTCAAACCCAAAATACTGCTTCAACGCCCCATCAATATCTCGCACAACCTGTTTTCTCCATATCACGGTTTCTCAAAAAAAGTATTGTCCCTGTACATCTATTTCTATTCTTATCACGACTGTCCCCTATGCCACGAGAAGTGCCTCCATCAAAGGAACCCGAACTATCTGATCTCAAAGGTGGAGACTTCAAGGAGGTCGCTCTTACTATCCTGCGCGGTGTCTGGCCAAAACAGGATTTTTGATACTCCTTACAAAAGAAGAGCAGCATTCAGCAATGGCGAATGCTGCTCTTCTTTCGCGAACTTACTGCTTCTCTTTTTTCGGCTCAAACTGGAGGGAGACGGAGTTGATGCAGTAGCGCAGGCCCGTAGTCTCTCGCGGGCCGTCTTCGAAGACGTGGCCGAGATGCGCGCCGCAGTTCTTGCATGTTACCTCTGTGCGGTTCATGAAGAACGAGTGGTCTTCATGGTACTCGACGTTCTCCGAGTCGACGGGCCGGTCGAAGCTGGGCCAGCCGCAGCCGGAATCGAACTTGTTCTCAGAGGAGAACAGCTCGTGGCCGCAGGCGGCGCAGTGGTACATCCCCGCCTCGTGATTGTAGTAGAGCGGCCCACTAAAAGCACGCTCTGTTCCCTTCTTGCGCATCACCCGGAACTGCTCCGGGGTCAGTTTTTCCTTCCAGTAGGACTCTGGCATACTTTTCATATCACTTGCCATGTGTTTTTCCTTTCATTTATGCAGGCATTCCTGCTTCAACCCAGCGGCGAAACCGGGTAATCTGCTCCTCAGGCCATTCTCCATCGCATGGCATACTGCCATCTTCCAGCCGCTCAAGGATGTCCTGAGCATGTGTACGGACGTCTTGATAGTCCCAGAGGTCGAAGGCGAATTGCATGGCATCTCTATCGTCCTCACGGAACAAGGGCTGGATATCTTGCGCGAAACCGGGTACGCTATTCTCGGGTGTCATGATACACTCCTTCACTCTCAGCGGATTCAGTCCGGAACAAGCTCAAACTTATGCCGTGCCAAATGTAACACCGAGCTGGCGCAACCATTTACGGTAGGCAATGGCGGTGCGGTCGGAGCGCAGATGCAGTTCGGCCTGCAGGTCGAGGGGCAGCAGTTCGGGGCGCTGCGACTCCACGATGGGGACATCCTGCCAGGTAATCATGTCCTCGAACGCCCGGATATCCTCTTCAGGAATGTTGTCGTAGTCCTGCGCTACATACGTCCAGGCGATTGACTGCCGCTCGCTAACCGGTGTCACAGTGAAGTACATGGCGAAACGCGCGCCGGAAGAGGTCTTGACGAAGAACGCGGTGAGCGGACGGATGACTTTGTACGTGTAGGTGACGTTGGCTCCCCTGCCGGAGCCGTCGGGGTCGGGCTGATAGACGGTGATATCCCGCGCCGTCACCCCCTGCGGCGTGATCTCCGCTGTATAGTCGCTCACCTCCGGGAAGGCCGGGTCGCCGAGATAGCCCTGGTGAACGAAAGGGAAGTGCGTCACGTCCAGAAAATTCTCGACCGCACGCGGCCCGCTGGCATTGAAGCTATAGGGGCCGCAATGGATTTTACGGAAGGTCGGGTCGTCCCACTGCGCGAAGGCGGGAATATCCTGTGTGGGATTGCCCAGCGTGACCCAGATCCAGTTGTAGCGTTCTTGCGCGCGGTAGACCTTCGCGTGAGCCGTCGCGGGCGGCTTCTGGTTGGGATGAGCCGGGAAGCGAATGCACTGCCCCTCCTCGTTATATGTCCAGCCATGATACGGGCAGATAAGCGTCTCGCCCTCGATTTTGCCGAGCGAGAGCCGCGTACCCCGGTGCAGGCAGAGGTCGCGCCAGGCCAGCACTTTATCGCCCACGCGCCACAGCACCAGGTCCTCCTCCAGCAGGCGTGCCGCCATCGGCTTCCCCTCCCGCAAATCTGGCGCGTATGCCACCACATGCCAGTCATTCAGCAGCACAGGATCATTGAGCATGATCGCTAGATTTCCTTTCATAGTAGAGGCCACAAGAAACCTGACCCAATATGTCCAAGAGCGTTTTTATAGTATATCATTTCTTCTGCAATGATATTATATCATCTCTATCGTTCAGATTGCTCCTGCTTGCAGAAACAGAGCAGACCTTTCTGCTTTTCCCTATCCGCCAGGGTCACATTCCTGACATCCACTCAGCATTGTTTCAGCGTGTTCGCGCCAGATCGTCCATGACCAGTCGGCCTGTGATGGAGGCGGAGAGCAAGACACCGGGAATGCCAGCACCGGGATGAGTTCCTGCCCCTACGAAATAGAGATTGTCTATCTCATCTGAACGGTTATGAGGGCGGAAGTAGGCAGACTGGAAAAGGGTTGGCTCAATGGAGAACGCGGCTCCCAGGTGGCTGCGCAGCTCGGATGCGAAATCGAGCGGGGTGAAGGAGTGTTCAGTCACAATACTCGCTGCTAAGCCTTGCAGGCCAACCTCATGCTCCAGAAAGTGCATAATCCGGTCACGGAAAGCGGGCGCTTCACGCATCCAGTCAACGTTACGAGCCAGATTAGGGACGGGAGCGAGCACATACAGGCTTTCGCCGCCTGCCGGAGCCAGCGACGGGTCGGTCCTCGTCGGAGTGTGCAGGTAGAGCGCCAGGTCTTGCGGCAGACCCTGACCATCGAAAATGTCTCGAATCAGCTCTTTATAGCGGTCAGGCATGAAAATGGTATGGTGGCGCAACTGCGGATACTGCCTGTTTAATCCCAGATACAACATGAAGCAGCTCATAGAGTAGCGGTAGCGTTGCATACGCTGCGCGCCCCTCTGCGAGCGGTACGGGACAGGCAACAACTTCAGCAGGGTAGAGGCGACATCGCTATTTGCGATGACGGCCTCCGCCTCAAGCTCCCTCCCATCTGCCAGTCGCACACCTGTCGCCCGTTGCTCCTGGAGCAGAAGTTGCTCCACGGGGACACCACAATGGACTTCGCCGCCCATTGCCTGCAGCAGGCGCTCCATCGCCTCAACAAGCGTATACATACCCCCTGATACGAAATGCACACCGCCCAACCGTTCCAGATAAGGCACAATGCTATAGATGGCACTGGCGCGAAAGGGATTGCCTCCGATGAAGAGTGGATGGAACGAGAAGACCATGCGCAGGTATGGATGGTGAAAGTAGCGTGAGACAAACGCATAGACGCTGCGCTGCGCGCCCAGCCGCACAAGCTCAGGCGCAACCCGCAGGAAGGCGCCACGAGTAAGAAACGGTTGAGCGGCCAGGTCGGCAAAGGCACGCTGGTAAATTCGCCTCGTGTCGGCAAGAAAGGCCCGATACCCGGCTGCGTCGCGCGGCTCGAACTTTGCGATCTCCGCCTCATCTGCGGCACCGCTTCCCCAGTAATCGAACCAGCGCCCATCCCGAAAGTAGATGCGATAAAACGGGCTAAGCGGCACAAGCGGCACATCGTCTTGCAGATTGCGACCGGCGGCAGCCCAGAGATCTTCGAGCAGGTGCGGCGCGGTCAGCAGTGTAGGCCCCATGTCGAAAGTGAAGCCAGCATCCTTAAGTTGATAAGCCCGGCCTCCCAGACGTTCGCGCGCCTCTACCAGCGTAACGGCATACCCGGCTGCCTGCAAACGAATAGCAGTTGCCAGGCCACCGAACCCGCCACCAATCACGATGGCCCTTTTCTTCCCCTGACTCAGAACGGGCGTGGCGACAAAATGATCAACACGTAACTGCTTCATGAATGTATAACCTCCTCAGTATTACCGGATACAGGCGTGTTTGCCTGAGCGGAGAGCGCGCGCACTTGCTCTTCCAGAGCCTGTAGCAGCTCTGTAGTACCGGCATAGTCGCTTCGGAAGAGCTCCGGACCAAAGCGCAGGGTGATATGCCACTGCCCGTTCCAGGTATACATCAAACCTGCCGGGACGATAGCTACCCGCGTGCGTCCATCTCGCTCAGCCATCTCTACCAGCTTCGCACAGCCTGGGCGGAACGGCAGAAACGTGTCGTTGTCCTTTTTCGGTGTTGGCTCAGGATCGATATTGGGGTATGCCTCTGGAAAGACGAGCAGCGCCTCCCTGCTGCGGAGCAAGCGCACCGAGTCCGTTGCTGCCCGCCGCAGATAGCTTCTGAACTCGCTGCGTGTATAGACGCTGTGCCCGCCTGTGGGCTTTATCATGTCTGGCCCGGCTCCAAGCCGCTCAAGGCGCAGCAGCGCGGGCCAGTCTACAGCAGCGCAGGCCCATTCCATCACCCTGCACTGCCAGCGAGTCTTGAGCCAGTCCAGGGCGACAAGGATATGCAAACGCCGTGGTACAGCTTGCAGAAGCACGCAGCCATCATAGAGGTGGTGAAAGTGACGGGCAACGATCACCACCGGGCCGCAGGGCGGTACGTGTTCCAGCCCTTCGATGACGACCCGCACCTTGCGCCGCGTCAGCGCCTGGCTCCCCGTGTAGATCGTCAGCCACGACACGCGCTTCACAATGGAGTCTTTGCCTTCATTGACCTGCCGCCCGGCTGTGGTTGGTTTCATCAAGAGCATCGAGACTGGAAGCAGGCCAAGCACAATGGCGATGAGCACAGGAATCCACAGGCCAGCGCTCAGATTCAGAGCAATGGCGAAGCCGGTATTTGCCACGTACATGCCGGCAGGGAACCACAGCACAATGCGCTGCGCATCGAGATTTACGCGCCAGAGCAGGCGACTGAGGCCCATATAGGCCAGCCCGGTCAGTGACCATCCGACGAGATTGCTGATCGGCATGCCAAAGTAGGGGCCGTTCTGATACCATATCCAGAAATGGATGGGAAGATGCTGGTTAGCCATCGCCGGGTCCAGAGAGAGGTCCCAAACCGTCAAAAAGTAGACGCCCAGCGCCAGTGACCATGCCGTGGGGTGTCGCGGCATGAAGCGGGCCGCCATCACATGCGCCAGCATGAAAGAGACAAATCCCATGTAGAACCAGGACAATGGAATCGAATACGGGACAAGACCTGCAATTTTGAAGCCGAGGAAATTTGTGTAGGAGTATGGCCCGAAGGGAATCCCTGTACTGGTTCCCAGCAATTCCATGCTTAACGGAATAGTCGTCGCGACAATGAAGAAGATGAGCGTCTTGCGCACACCAACGACGAACAAGCCGAAGAGCAACACGGCAGCCGCCCCAAAAAGAATGTGCAGCGACCCGGCATACCGTATGCCAAAATTGAAGACTTCGACCGCGAAGGGACTATTATCCCACAACTCAGGGTGCGGCAGCGCGATCAGGAGGCCACCGAGGCCAAAAAGCAGGGCGGCAAGGTGACAGAAGAAAAGGATTTTGATCGTTCTCATTGCGAACCTCCACGAACCAGAAGACGACCGCGCCAGACGTGGCGGCGCTGCAACGCGCTGCGCCCCAGCCGGATAGCCACCGGCATATCGCAGAGCGGCGAGAGCCAGTAGGACCAGGGAGGACGGCGATATGCCCGCACAGTACCGGCGAGAATCCCCAGACGCACGGCTACCAGAAGAGCATTAAGCCTGAAAAGCCAGCCTCGTCGTTTCCCTGCAACCAGGAGAGCAAGGCAGAGCGGCAGAGGCAGCGCCTGTACCAGCATCACTTCGAGCCAGCCGAGCAACGTGTTTTTGCCTGAGAAATGGTCATGCATTGGCAGCGAACGAGGCCAATTGCGCCACGTATCCCGCCAATCGCTGTACATTTTAACGCTGACAAGATCAGCGGCCTCGTAAAAGCCGACACTATAGCCGCCAGCCACCAGCGTGCGCGCCATCGTGACATCTTCGCAGACGGAGGCAGATGCCGCCCGAAAACCACCGCAAGCCTCCAGCGCCTCTCGCCTGAACAGAAAGCACTGTCCATTGGCCTGTACCTCGCTGACCCGCCTGAAGGTCTTCCCCGGTATCCCAAAGCGATAGACGAGCGTTGCCAGCAGAGCAGGATGCAAGAACCCTTCCCCGACAGTATCTATCTCTTGCAGCGTGGCGATACTCAGGGCCGCCAGTCCCGTTCTCGCCGCCCGTCCCAGCAGCGCACGAGTCAGAATCGCGCCGGGGCGAACATCAGCATCAACGGTGAGTATCCACCGCGAGAGCGCATCAACAGAACGAAGCCCTACCTGCAAGCCCCAGGCTTTGCCATTCCAGTTTGCCGGGATGGGGCCGCTTTCTACAAGACGCACACGCGGGTCGCGCATGGCAGAGATAGAGACCAGTTGCTGCGTCCCATCATCTGAACCTCCGTCTACAACCACGATTTCAACCACTTCCGCGCCCTGAGCTATCAGCCCTTCCAGGCAGGGAGCAAGCCGGTGGCGCTCGTTCAGCACCGGTACGATCACTGACACACGCTCCCCGTCGTCATCGCCGCCTGCTGCCTCTTCAGCCGCGATACGCTCTCCACCAGCGCTGCGCAGCAAGCGCAGAATGACACGCAGCGCCAGAACAGCCTGGACAACCATGAGCGGGGCCAGCAAATTGATAATCCTCTCAGATTTCAAGCAGCGCCTCCACTTCCTGCGAGCTATCCTCTTCTCCGCGCCGCCAGAGCTGATCGAGCATGAAGGCGATAGCAGCCTCGCGCAGTTTCTCAGGGAAGCTGGTTGCTGCTCGCGAGCGCAGTACATCATACTGTTTCCGCTCTATTGCCATCAGAATGCGGCGATAGAGCCGACCCGCGACAAGGATGGGCAGTCGACAGTCGCGGGGAAGGAGCCAGACGCCCGACATGCCGCGCACATAGTAGCGATGCGCGCGCGCAATCTGGTAACGCATCAAGGCAGAGAAACGCTCATCTGGCCCGCGCCGCTCCCGATAGAGGCGCATGAGGTGGCTAAGCGAACTGCCAAAGCGAGCCAGTTCCTCCTGTGGAAGATAGACGCGGCCAGAGGCAAGATCGCCGCCTACGTCGCGCAGAATGTTTGTCAATTGCATGGCGATCCCCAGGCTTTGCGCGGCGGCCAGCGCCTGCGGCGAGGTGGCACCGAGCAAATGAGTCATTGCCAGGCCCACTGTTCCCGCGACACAATAGCAGTAGCGATACAACTCCTGAAAATCGCGCATCGCTCGCGGCTCCAGGTCAGAGGCTATACCATCGAGAAAATCAGAGAAGAGAGCGATAGGAATGGAGTGTTCGGCCAGTATCGAGGCAAGATGCATCCCCAGTGGCTCGCGAGGCGCGGGTAATGGGTAGCCCGCCGCAAACCAGCGCTTCCAGGCCCCCAGTTCGTTACGAATATCCTCGCTGCAGCGACCCTGCGCCGGTTTATCTACGAGATCGTCCAGTATACGAAAAAACGCGTAGAGCACAACAACCTGGCGACGCTGCTTTGCAGGCAGAAAGCGCGCAGCAAAATGAAATGTCCGCCCATGCGTTGCCAGCAGCAACTCATCTTGACCATCTGTCGGAAGAAGCAGGCTGTGAGCAGGAAGAACTGCGCTTTGTTTCCTCATTTGCTCTGTGCCTCTGCTATCCTCGTTATCTGTCTCTATCATGCTCATGCTCAAGTGTGCTTCTCTTTCTCTCCATGGTTGCAAGACTATCCCGTCAGCCCCGATTGATCGGCCCCACGTCTCTTGCCGATGAATTGGGGCCTACGAGATTTCCTTCTCGTTCTTGAATAGGGAAAATTCATGATCAATGTACTGATCTGCGGACTTTAACAATTTCTCTTTAGAGAGATGCAAGAGCAGGGAAGAACGGGTGCATTTCTTGCGAGAACTTGCTATCTTCAGGAGACTAACAGGCGAAAGCACAGCTACAATTTCAGGCCGGTATCTTGCGCAACGTTCGCGATAGCGTCATCGTTCTGAATTTACAGGGACACATTACGCGGCGTGTCCAAAGACATCACGGAGCGCAAACCTCGCGGAAGCAGCGTTGCACGCGGCCAAAGAGCAACTGAAAGCCATTCTCCACAATATCAGCGCTGGTATCATCGTTCAGGACGATAGCGACACAATCATCTATGCAAATGAGGCAGCGGCGCGAATAACCGGCTATCCTTCGACAGAGGCTATTGTGAAAACGACCGGGCCTGCTCTTCTGGCTCAGATTGAAGTGAGTGACGAACAGGGCCACCTTCTTTCTGTAGCACAGTTGCCAGGCAGTAAGGCAGTCGCTTCTGCTTTACATTTCCTCTTTCGCAAACTTCCCACGCAGCGCGATGAGAACGCCTACGCCCAGCACAATCCAGACCCCCACGACATAGGGAATGAGGCCGAGCGGACCGGGGCCAGGCGAGAGGAGGGCTGAAAGGAAGATCGCCGCGATAATCAGTGTGCTGAGTATGGGAAAGACGATGTGCAGCAGGATGCTTTTCAGACTCCCACGCGAGGAAACGCGTTTGCGCCAGAAGAAACGGATGCAAGCCACATTGACGAGCGCGTAGATGAGAATGACGAAGAGTGCGTCGAGCGTCCCCAGGAAGCTAAAAGCCCCCGTCGGCGTGAAGGCGAAGCCCAGAGCGATGCCGCTGACAAGACCGAGAATGCACAGCCCGGTAATCGCCCCTATCGGCGTGCGCCGTGTGGGATGCAGGATGGCCGTCCAGCGCGGCAGCAGCCCATCGACGCCAACAGTATAGAGGATGCGCGAGCCGCCGTTGACGATGGCGAGGGCCGCGCCGAAAAACGAGAGGATACCCGCCACATCGAGTAGAGAAGCCAGCAGACCACCTCCAAAATGGCGACCGATGGTATCGAACGGCGCGAGATCGTTGGCATAGCCCGTTACCATGTTGTTGATGCCGTAGCCAATGGTAGCGACATAGGCCATCAACACGTAGAAGACGCCGACCACGATCATTGAGCCGAAGACGGCGCGGGGAATGTTGCGATGGGGGTTGCGCGTCTCCTCACCCAGCGTCGCCGCTGTCTCGAAGCCTATGAAGCTGAGCACGCCCAGCACGATGCCCACCGTCAGATCACCACCCTTCGGCACCTCGTTGGGATTGAACGGCGCCGCGCTCAGCCCTCCATGACCACCAACGCTCACAAGGACGATCAGCGCCAGCACGAGGCAGATGCCCATCTCAAAGGCCAGCAGTGTCATATCGACCGTCAGCGATTGCCGGATACCGATGTAGCAGAGCGCGAAGATAATGCCGATGGCCGCGACAAACCAGAAGCTCCAGTGCAGATTGATGCCCACCCAGCGCTGCACCAGCACCTGCAAGTTGGCGCTCATGAGGATGAACGAGTACGGCACGCCCAGCGCGATGGCGATGAGGCCCAGCCAGGCCGTAAAAAAGCCCCAGCGCGGCCCGATACCCTCCACAACGAAGGTGTAGGCCGAGCCGCTTGAGGGCAGTTCCCGCGACATCTCACTGTACTGGCTCGCCATCAGCAACGCCACCACGAAGCCCACGACGTAGCACAACGGCACCGCCGCCCCGACCAGCCCCGCCTGCGGGATCGTATTGAAGAAAATCGAGGCCGCCGGTGACATCACCGCTACCGAAATAACAATCGCGTGCCGCAGGCCCAGTGAACTCCGCCTCAGTCCTGTCACCCTCACCGGCATCGCAGCGTCGGCGCCCGCGCCTGTTGACGCGGGTCTAGAAGATGGTACATCACTCATCAAAAACCTCCTCGCATCAGATCAAATAACGCCGCGTGGGCGTATGCCGCGCCACTCCTCAGGCCAGCCGCCACCGGGGCGGGGCGGGAGCGGCTACACCAGCCTGGATTCCTCTCCCTTGTCTATCTCCATATCCGGTGCTGGCCCATCGGCATCGAATAACTGGCGCAGGTAGTCGTTGAGGAAGATGCCTTGCGGGTCGACGGAGGCGCGCACGCGACGGAAATCGTGCCAGTGTGGGTAGAGTTGAGCCAGTTCCTGCGCCGTGCGCGTGTGCATCTTGCCCCAGTGCGGTCGCCCCTGGTAGCGCCGGAAAATCTCTTCCATATGCTGGAAATAGGACTGGTAGGGCATACCCCGGTACATGTGGACCGCGAGATAGCACGACTCGCGCTGGTAGGCCGGGCTGAGCCAGATATCATCAGAGTGGACAAAGCGGCACTCCACGGGGAAGTGAACAGCGAACTGTTCGCGATTGATGCAGTCCTGAATCTCTTTGAGCACCCTCGGCCCATCTTGCGCCGGAACGTTGTACTCCATCTCTTGAAAGCGCACGGCTCGCGGTGTCGCGTAGACACGATGGCTGTAATCCACCTCGTCAACCGAGGCAATGCCCGCGGCCGAAATCTTGCTGATGGTCTTCGCTGTGCGCGGCAGCAGGCGGCTGCACTCGGAAAGCAGCCCGAAGAGGCCATTTTCCAGTACAACCTGGTTGAAATTGCTCCAGAAGCCGCCCGCGTTGGCTTCGGCCTCCGTCTCATTCAGGAACTTGGCCTGCACCCACTCACTGTAGGGGAACCAGAAAAACTCGAAGTGACTGTTCTCCCGCTTGTAACGTTCCAGGTTGGCGAGACAGTCCGCCAATCGCTCGCGGCGGCTCACAAAGTGCAGGCGTCTGGCAGGAACTACACGCAGCCTCACCCTGGCGATCACGCCCAGCGCGCCCAGCGAGACCTGCGCCGCCTTGAAGACATCAGGATTCTGCTCCGCCGAGCATTCCAGCAGTTCGCCATCCGCCGTCACCAGCGTCAGCCCTTCGACCTGCGTTGCCAGGGAACCGTAGCGCACGCCCGTGCCATGCGTTCCCGTGCTGATGGCCCCCGCGATGCTCTGCTCATCGATATCGCCCAGATTTTCCTGCGCCAGCCCCTCTTCCAACAGTGCCTTGCCCAGGTGCCGCAGCCACGTCCCACCCAGCACTGTCGCCGTCCCACGCTCCCTGTCAATCGCCTCGATACCCTGCACACCATCCAGCGACATCAACACATCATCCGTCTGCGCCAGCGGCGTAAACGAGTGACCCGACCCCACCACGCGCACATGCCGTCCCTCGCGCCCATACCTTCCAATCAGCCGCGCCAGTTCCTCCACGCTCCCCGGCCTCACCACCTCGCGCGGCTCGCAACGCACCGAACCAGACCAGTTCGACCACGCCCTTTTCCGGTTTGCCATGAAATATTTCCTCCCATACAATCACATAAAACATTGCCCGTCGCCGCGATAGGTCGACACCTCATCTACAATGGCTCCATCCGAGACCAGCAACAGGCGAGGGAAACGTTCGCAGAGTTCACCGGCTTTGGCGTGGCGCATGAATACCGGGTCGCCCGGAGCGAGTTTCAGCGGCCCTTTGTACTGGATGGGCGTCTGCACCTCGCCCGCGCCTTCAAGCGGCATCAGGCGAGCGCCCTGCGGCAGATAGGGCTTCGGCAGCTTATCGGCACCAGCCGCGCCGGAAGCTGTGTAACCGCCGCCCAGGCAGGTGTAGATGGTGGGCATGGGCTGGCGCACAATCTCGATAGCATAGCCGACAGCGGGCAGATAGCGGAAATCCCTGTAATTATCGAAGAGAGTGGGAGCATAGAAGCCGGAACCCACCGTGATCTCCGTCACTACCGGCTCCGTGCGCGTCGTCGCCAGACTGCCTGTGCCACCGCCATTGACGAAGCGCAGCGTCACTCCATACGACTCGATGAGAGCGACCAGCGTGGCCCGCCTTTCCGCCACAGCGCGGGCTGAGCGGCGCTTAAGCTGCCGTACCAGCGCGTTTTTCGCCGCCTGACCGGGGTATGCATCGCCCACGCCAGCAATCTGCGCCTCGTAGCCCATCACGCCGTCCAGCCAGACATGTTCTGACTTCACAATACGCTCTATCACTGGCCGCGCCTGTTCCACCGTGCGCAGGGGCGAGCGCCAGACGCCGAAATGCAGCCCAGGAACGTCCAGCGACATATCCATATCCAGGCAGAGTGGCAGCCGCACCCCGTATTCGCTCGCCACCAGCTCAATCTGCTCCACGTGCGCCACGCTGTCCACCATCAGCGTGATACGCGCTCCCGTCCGCGTTGCTCGCGCCACCTCCGTGATATCATCCCTGTGCCAGCACGGGTAGCCGATCAGCAGGTCATCGAAGCCTTGAGAGGCGAGATACACAGCCTCGCGTACCATATAGCACATAATGCCCTGAAAGCAGGCGTCGCTCGCCAGTACGCGCCGCAGCATTGCCACGCAGCGCAGCGACTTCGAGGCCAGCCGCACTCGCTTTCCCTGCGCCCGCTCCGCAATTTGTCGGGCATTCTCAGCGAGCAAGTCCAGATCAACAAAGGCAAATGGCATGCGCCGCTCCCGGAACACTTCCCGGTAATACACATAATCCCGCACGCGCTCTATTACCGACCGCTTGCTATTCTGTACTTGCGCTGCCTCCTGCATAGGTATCGCTCCTTTAATCGTAATCGACCAGCACCTTAACGGGCTGGATGGTGCCCGACGCCAGTTGCGCAAAGGTTGCTCTCAATTCACGAGCCGCTATTTTGATCTCGAAAAGATCTTCGAGGCGCATAGAATGCTGCCGCAACTCTTGAAAATACCATTTGGCGTGCTCGTGATAGTTCCAGCCATCGCTTGTGCCGACAAGCTGCAACTCTTTCTCGTGAAAGGCTGCTGCGAGCACAAGCGGTTCTATGTTGCCGTCCGCCGTGATACAGATGCGCCCACCCTGCCGCATCTGGTTCTGAAGCAGCGTAAAGGCCGTGTTGCGGCTCGAACACTCGAAACCCACCGCGTAACGTTCGCTCGTCTCCGGCAGTTCTTGCGGACACAGGATATCGCTTGCTCCCAGTTTGAACGCCAGCGTGTGCCGTTCCACCCGTGGCTCAACAACATCAACGGTGGTAACGCCATAAGCCTTGAGGATGAAGAGGGTGAGCAGGCCCATTGTTCCTGCACCCGTCACGAGAACCGCTTCTTCTGGCTGAGGCACGATCTTGCGCACACCCTTTGCAGCATCGCAGCTCAGAATTGCCAGAAGCGCCAGCGCGTCAGCGATATCATCCGGCACGACGATAGCCTTTTCCTCCGGTACAATCGCATGCGTTCGATGGCCGTAGAAGGCGACGATGCGATCTCCCGGACGCATCCGTTTCACGGCAGCGCCACATGCGAGCACCGTACCGACACTTTCGTAGCCGGTCATGCACGGGTACACTGCTGCCCTGTTGCCACGCGCTCTCCCCTGATAGCGCGGCAACTCACTACCAATGCTGATCGCTCCTGTTCGCGTTTGCACCAGCACCTCTTGCGCGCCCGGAGGAGGCAATTCGGCGCTGACCCATTCCAGGCGCTGCGGTTCCGTCAGCAGAAGGCTGCGTGCGGTTATATTCTTGTTGTGCGATGCTACAGCTTGCTCCATGTATCCTCTCGCCTTTTGACGACTACTGAAGCTCCCTCCCTTCGACCAGCGCGCTGGTGGCCGCAATCAGATGATCGAGATCTTTGCGGGCGCGTTCCGGGTCGCGGTCGCTGATGAACTGCAAGATCAGCCCATCCAGCCCGGCAATAATGAAGCGGGCAAGGGCGGCAAACGGCAGAGCCGCAGTCTGCTGCGCGGCGGCGAAAGCCTCCTGCAGCAGTGCTTCTACCACTGCTCTATAGCCTTCGTACTGCTGCTTCGCCAACCACGCCGCGTCAGGCGTGCGCAGCGCGTAGAGCGTTAATTCGTACTGCATAACCTGCAACTCCGGCGCGGCCTCGACATGCTTCCAGAAAGCTTTCAAGCTCTCAGCAATCGCCGCACGTATATCTCCCTGTGTGGAAGCCGCCGCCTGCGCAATCTCTCGCGTCTGCCGCATCATCTCTTGCAGCACCGCGAACAGCAACTCATCCTTACTGCCAAAGTAGTAGCGCAACATGGCCTGATTCACGCCCGCCTCCAGCGCGATCTTGCGCGTCGTCGTCTCCGCGATGCCATCGCGCGCCAGCACGCGCACCGCCGCCGCCAGTATCTCTCCCCGTTTCTCCTCCCGTTTCTCTCCTCGTCTCTCCTCAACCGTTTCTGCTCGCTCCACGCCCCATACCTCCTGTATCTTTCCCCGGAAAATTATTCATTCGAATGAATAATTTATAACATAAGCCCGTCCGCTAAGTCAAGGTCGCGGCTTCCCTTTACCAGTGTAACCCCATCGCCCTGCAGGCCGACCGCCACATTCCAGGCCACCCACAAGGAGCGGCCCTGCTATAGAGGCCGCTCAGCAAGCCATACTCTATATAGCAAGGCCACCCTGTGGCCTGCCTGCAGGGGCAATCAGTCTGGGATGGTGGCTGGGCGGGGCGTGCTGCATTACAAATCCTGCAAAATCGCCTCCGCCACTGCTCGCGGATTGATATGGTCGAACAAATTTTTTTCCCCCGGATTATACCCTTCTTTGGAGAAGCCGGGTCGAAAGGCTTTTTGTTCGTCCCGGCCTTCTCCAAGTATCGTGCTGCGGCTCCTGTAGCCGTAAAAACTGGGATTGGTGCCGCCGAAGAGGGCGACGATCTTTACTGTGTTGCGCGCTGAGCAGTTTATGCCTTTTCCCACTATCCTTTTCGTTGCCGCAGCCAGGTGCATTACTCCCGTGTCTCCCGTCACCAGTACGTCTGCCTGATCGAGCAGGGCCGCCAGTTCAAGCAGCGGCAGAGGCGGTTTTGCCGGAAGCAAAAAGACACGACTGCCACCCCGGTCGCCACAGGCCAGGGCATGCCAGAGCTTGCTCGCGCAATGCCTGTCGGTATATGCAGGCAGAATAGCGATAATAAGATCGGGACAGTGTTTGAGCACCTCGGAGAGCGCCTCTGTCAGCAGACGTGTCGGTGGTCTGGTAACGGCAGAGGCGCTATCGGACGCAACCAGCAGAACCTTGCAATCTTCTCCGACCATTCCTGCTCGCTTCTTGAGCCTTGCTATGATCGCTCGCGCCCGCTGCATCTGCTCGCAGCCGACATAGAGCAGCGTCTCATCGTCAAGCGCATCCATTGGTGTGTCTTTTCCGAAGTAGCGGTCAACCATCTGCCTCGCTACCTTCCTCAGCGAGAGGTTAGCATACAGGCGGGGAAAGAAGATATCTCGCACCAGTTTCAGTACATGCGGGTACATGATGCGGGCATGCAGCCGGAAGTAGAGACCGGGAGCGATGATGCCCGGGTGGATGGCCTCGTAGCGCCTCCCTCGCAGAAAAGCAACCAGCCGCTGCGCCGCCTCGTCCAGCACGATGCCTCGCAGCCACTGTGATACATGCTGTCCTGGGAAAAAGCGGTAATCGCTAACGATAACGCGGTTGATGCGCGGGTCGTACATGAAAATCTGCGCCTGGACGCGATTGCAGAGTATATCGATTGTGCCCCAGGCCTCCTGCTCGTTCCTGATAATCTGGTCAATGGCGCTCAGCCCGACGGCCACAGCGTCGCCTATACCCTTGTCGGGAGCGAGCAAGAAACGCGGTCTGTCCTCTCTATGCGCATAGGCGGGAAAGTCGGGGATGAAGAAGGTTGGAGCCTCAGTGCAGGCTCTTTCAACAGTGTTTACTTGCGATACAGCTTTCATCATCAAACATCTTCTCGTCAATCTCTCTGAAGTGTCGCCCGCCCGTTCAGCAGGCAAGAAATTCTACCCCTACTACACGCCAGAAATGGATATAGCGGTGACATCTTCATCAGAGAGCAGGACAATAACCCTGGGGTAACATCATACGTAGATATTGATGCACAGTGATCTCAGAACGAACGGGAGATCACGGAAACACCATTTGCAGAAGGAAGATAGAAGACATCCATGGGAAGTACACCAAACGAACAAAGACGACCAGCAAGCAACAAAGTGGTGGTAGGCGACCAGGCCCCTGATTTCACGCTGCCAGATCAGAAAGGCCAGCCCGTCAGCCTCTCAAGCTTTGCCGACAAAAAGGACGTTGTGCTCTATTTTTACCCGAAAGACTTTACTCCCGGCTGCACCGCCGAAGCCTGCTCATTCCGCGACAGCTACGAGGTATTCAAAGAGGTGGGTGCGGAAGTCATCGGCATCAGTTCTGATTCCGAGCAATCGCACCAGGACTTCGCCTCCCGGCACCGTCTTCCCTTTATCTTGCTCAGCGACAGGGATGGCAGCGTGCGCAAGCGCTACGGCGTCTCTTCCCTACTGGGCCTCCTGCCCGGTCGCGTCACCTTTGTCATCGATAAGCGCGGCATCGTCCGCCACATCTTCACCGCCCAGTTCGCTGCCGAACAACACGTCCAGGAGGCAATGAAGGTATTGCAAAGACTGCACAGGGAAGGCGAATAACAGGGAGAGATTTTCGACAAATCCCTCACATTATCATTGTCGTCCGTTCCCCCTACCCAATCGTATCAACTGAAGGCTACAATACAAAGTAACCAATCCTCAGAATAAGACAGCTACGAAGGAAGAACAGGAGGAACGAAAAAGATGGCGATTGCAAAGCACCTATTTGGGCGTAGCGGTCACATGAGCACGCGCACGCTCTTCGGAGCAGCATCCCTGAGTCACGTGACGCAGGAGGAGGCGGATAAGACGCTTGAGGTGCTGCTCCAGTATGGAGTTAACCACATCGACGTGGCGGCCAGCTATGGCGACGCCGAACTGCGCATCGCTCCCTGGCTGAAGCAGTACCGCTCGCAATTCTTTGTTGCCACCAAGACCGATGGGCGCACGGCTCAGGCCGCGAAAGAGGATCTGCACCGCTCCCTCGAACGCATGGGCATCGACTATGTGGACCTGTGGCAGTTGCACAATCTCGTCGACCCTATCGAGTGGGATGTCGCTTTGAGTCCCGGCGGCGCGATTGAGGCCGCCATTGATGCCAAAAAGCAGGGGTTGGTGCGCGCCGTCGGCGTTACCGGGCATGGATTGGAGATTGCGGCCACACACCGGCGCAGCCTCGAACGCTACGACTTCGACTCGGTGCTGCTGCCCTACAACTTCCTGACCATGCAGAATCCGTACTACGCGGAAAACTTCAACGCGCTGCTCGCCACCTGCCAGCAACGCAATGTTGCCGTGCAGACCATCAAGTCCATCGCCTACCGGCCCTGGTGGGGACGCCCGCACACGCACGAAACATGGTATCAGCCGCTAGACAACCAGCAGGATATCGACCTCGCCGTTCACCGGGTGCTCAGCCGCCCCGACATCTTCCTCAACACCGTCGGCGACACTCACCTGCTGCCCATGGTGCTCGACGCCGCCAGTCGCTTCGTACCCGGTCAGACCGAACCAACGGACGCGCAGATGCAGGAACTCGTCAACCGGCTGGGGATGATGCCTCTGTTCGTATAGATGATAGTAGGAAGTGCGTTCCCGAGCAAAAATCTGTGGGGGGGGGGCGATGCACAGGACATCGCCCCCTACAGATTTTTGCTCAGTTTGAGGGAAAAGGGGAAATATGATAAAGGATGGTGGACAACATGCCAGGTGAAACAGCACCAACTCGCAGGCAGATAGTTGCCTCGCTCAAAGCGCAGGTCTACGCCCTGGTACGGGCCTGTCCTGCCGGGAAAGTGACCACCTATGGCTGGCTCGGCAAGGCGCTTGGCTACCCACGCGGGGCGCGTATGATCGGCTGGATCATGAACGAATCGCCAGAGGGAGTGCCAGCGCAGCGCGTCATCAACAGCAAGGGGGAGTTGAGCGGAAGCTGGGCCTTCGGGCAGCGCGGGCGTATGCGCAAGCTGCTGGAAGCCGAGGGCATCGTCTTCTCCGAGGAGGAGCGCGTCGACCTCAAACGCTACGGCTGGGACCCAATCCGCGACCTCAGCGCAGAGGAACTCCAGCACATTCTCAGCAGCGCCGCCACCCTCGTCGACCCCACCCCGCGCCTGCTCAACCTCATGCTTAACGACCCGGCATCGCCCTTTAGAGAGTAGCTCCCAGGCCCTGCTATACGCGATCCGTTCACTCGTCTGGCGAACGAGCGGGCGGTAATGGCGGGGAGCGTATATAGTAGGGTCACCCTTTGCGGGCAGACAGTCCGGTGGACTGTCTGCCCAGGCTTGCGGCGGGCGACCCTGAAGGTCGCCCCTACACCCCAAACAACCCCAGCAGAGCAGTCAGGCAGCCCCTGCGCTCCTGCACTGTGCTGTTGGGCGCGGGGACAAGCTGCCGCCAGGCATTGGAAGAGCCGTTGCTACCGGAGACGGTCGGTATTAGAATGGTGCGCAGGTTGTGCTTCGGGCGCAGGGTGATGACCGGCAGCAGGCCGGGAGTGTAGCCGGAAACGGGCTGCGGGGTGTAGCGTTGGAGGATGGTGGCAAGAATCAGTTTGGCCTCCAACTGGGCGAAAGGCATGCCGATGCAGGTACGCGGACCACCTCCGAAGGGGAAATAGGCACCGGGCGGCACCTGTTGCCCGTTGACCGGGTCCCAGCGCTCTGGACGGAAAATCTCCGCGTCTCCCCAGATTTCCGGCAGGCGATGGAGCACCCATTGGCTGACAATCAACATCGTCCCCTTCGGCAGATTCACGCCACCAAGCTCAACATCCCCGGCAGTGAAACGCACCTGCATCCAGGCAGGCGGATAGAGCCGCATAGACTCGCTCAACACCCAGTCCAGGTAGGGCAGTTTCGCGATATCCTCAACGGTCGGCGCGCGGCCAGCCAGGACGGTGCGCAGTTCTTCCAGCAGCTTTTCGCGCACCTCTGGATATTGCGCCAGCAGGTAGAACGTCCAGACCAGCGCAACCGCCGTTGTCTCGTGTCCGGCGGCGAGAAAGGTAATGACATGGTCATGAATCTGCTTCTCCGTCAGCTTCGTTTCCGGCTCCTCCCCGCTCGTCGCCTCCATCAGCATCGCCAACACATCATCATAACCGCTGGGGTTATCACGGCGCTGGGCGATCAGCGTGTAGACCAGCGTGTTCAACTGGCGCATGGCCGCCATACGTCTGCCGTAGCCGGTAATCGGGTTATCGATGCGAATATTGAGCAGGTCTTCTACCACGCTGGACTGGCTGGCAATAAAGCCATTGAATGCCCCACTCAGAGGACGTAACTGATTCGACAGATCGATGCTGAAGAGGCATTTGCTCACAATGCGCAACGTCACCTCCTGCATCGCCTGCGACATATCCACCGTCTCGCCAGCCTGCCAGCCATCCAGCAGTTCCTGTGTATATTCCCGCATGATCGTGGCATAGCCCTCAACCCGCTTCTTGTGAAACGCCGACTGCACGGCCCGCCGCTGCTGCCTGTGCTTCTCCCCGTTGATGGTGAGCAAGCCCTCGTTCGCCGCGCTGCTGTCATCATTCGGGCCACCCGCGAAACTGCTGTTCACAAAGCTGCGCGGATGCTCCACCAGCACATAACGCACGTACTCAGGGCGGAAGAGCAGCACCACCGGCTGCTTCCCAAAATGGATCGTCGCCATATCGCCATATGTGCGCTGCAACTGCTGCAAATAGCCCGGCGGGTCCCGGCGTAGCTCAAGCAAGTTGCCCAGATACGGCAGCTTCCTCGGCCCCGGCGGCAGCTCCGCCTTCTCCGCTCGCGTCTGTTGATCGTTCATCGTCGTCGCCATCTATACTCTCGTCCCTTTTCTTTCCAGTTCCAGATAGGACAGACACACCATACTCATATATATGTCATAGTGTATCATATCGCAGGCATGGTTAAGGAAGCAATGACGCATCCCGGCAAAGCAAGCTGCACTCTCCAGCGTGGGAAAGCCCCAGAGGCGTTAACTTCAGGGGGATGCTCCTGCCAGGCCGACTGCAAGGGCCGACCCGGCAGGACATTACACACCTGGTGGTCTCAATCGTTCAGCCAGTTGCCCCCACTGCCCCTGTTCCACGAGATAGATGTTCTCCACTTTGTCGACGTATTCATGCAATTGCGTAGCAAAGTCTTGCTCGCTCAATCCTTCTTGCAGATCTGGGGATATCAGATGGGCCTGGGCAAGCTTGAAGGTCGTATCCCCATAGAGCTTTGCCTGTAGCTCAAAGCCATACAGGGCCGTATAAGCGGTGAGGGCCGTATAAAGAATCAGGCAGATGGCCGCTATGACAAGAGAGATAGGCCTCAGGAGAGACCCATAGCTAAACGAAGCCACCCCGCTGCCGAGAGTGGCAATCACCACCAGGACAAGACCTCCTACTTTCGCCTGTCTCTGTGCCTTTTTGAACTCGGCCACCCGATCGTTGTAGAAGCCCAACTGATTGTCGTAGCGGTATTGCTGATAGAGGCTAAGAAACTCCCTCTGCTGTGCTTCCATAACCTTCTACCCCCTTTCTTATCTCAATGATACGACTCTCTAATTGCCGGACGCGGTCACTGTTTTCATAGCGATCGAGGTGTCCCAGGAACAAAAAATAGGCGCTGCGCAGGCGCTCGGCTCCCAGCCGGGCATTATAGTACCGCTTCTGGTACTCAAACGCCTCCAAAAGGCCGACAGCAAGTGTCAGTATCAAGGCGACGAACGTTCCTACGATATCCAGCCAGGTAGCGGTAAGTATGGCAAGTTCCAGGACGACGAGAATAGTTGTCAGCGCACTGCCCGCGATCAGGATGAGGTACATGAAACGGTAGCGGTTCTGACAGTCCAGAGCCTCGTTTTCTAGTTCGCGAAAAGCAGGTATCAGCTTCTCTTGCAGGATCGCGAACTCCGCAGCGAACGCCGGATGTTTCCTTCTTTCCTCCTCCGGGATGATTTCTTGCGGCTTAGAGGGCAGGGGATGAAGGCGCGGCAATCGATTGAATAATGTTATGCGTCTGAGCAATTTGATCGGAACCTCCTCTATCAAAAAAGAGTGCGATTACCGGGGAAGCTGGCGACGTAAGAGATCAAAGAGTAACTGTTTCAGTTGCTGTGGTGTACCGGTAAGGGGAAACAGGTGGATATTTCCATCTTTCACGACCTCGGCTAAGGTCTGATCAGAAGCTGGAATATTCTTTTGGCGCCACTGAGAGGCTATCTCATCCGCCAGCCGCCCGCTGCCCTCGATGACGATGATGGGACGTTTCTGGCGCACATTGTAGAGCACCTCATTTCTGGCAATATCGCCGCCGTTGACCAGTACGGCCACGGAAGGACGCCCCCTGGAAAAAAATTGCCCCAGCTCATACATCACAGCGGTCTCTCCCCCCCATTGATCCGTCTCGACAAGGACAAAATACGCGTGATTGGGGTCAAGCGGGCCTGTCTCGTCCTCTCCAACGCCGCCAGCTTTCCCCGGATAGCTCACTTTGCCTTCGGGAGAGATACCTAACAGGATCGGCTTCTGCTCCTGCTGCGCCACCCCCCGCCCCATCAGCGCCATCACTCCGCTCTCTGTGCCACCGTCAATAATCAGGGCATCAAGTGCTGAGGCGGCGCTGGCAAGCCCATCCGTAAACAGTGCTTGCAGTCTTGCCTCATCCGACTGCTCCATCAGGCCAGCGCCGCCCGTCAGCAGTATTACAACCTTTGAGCCGGGAAGATCAAGCGCCTGCGCAAGCTCATCGGCACCTGCCCGTACAGGCGCTAAGACCGCCCGCGCCTTTTTCCCGCCCGCGAACTGTATCTCCCGCTTCTCCATAGCTCCTCCACGGTCTCCATCACGCTTCTCCTGCCAGCTTGATGCTGTGTACTCATCTTTGCTACCCGCACCTATGATATCACTTTTTCGGCTTCTGCTGTAGTCAGGCGAGAATTCATGCGAGAGGAGTAGGAAAAATGAGCTAACTAAAGCATTTCACTCTCTGTATTTTGCATTTACGCTTTTTTACGTGTATACTAGTTATGGGGGCGTTTGCTCTGCCCCTTATCTTTATCATTATCGATGCAAACACATTTACTCTTGAAGTGAATAATAATGATAAAGAGGAAAATGGATTTCCGGGACGGGGCAGAAAAAACACAAGCGGATAGCGTTTACTCTTTCCTTTTAGCCAGGGAAAGAACGTTCTCGAAAGGATGAGCAATGCCATACATCGAAACGACAAGCGTCATCAGAACCGTCTCGGCGAGAATTGGCGCGAACATGCGAAAAGCCCGTACCGAGCGCGGCATGACGCAGGCTCAGCTGGCATCGCCCGAATTTTCCGTCTCCTACATCTCAGCTATCGAACACGGGAAGCTACGTCCCTCTCTAAAAGCCCTCTCTGTGCTCGCGCAACGTCTCAAAGTCCCCGTGACGGCGCTGCTCGAAACCGCCCCGGCAACAGGCCCCCAGGCTCGTACCCTCGGCTATTCCCCCGTGAATACCGACCAGGACGACCTGACCAACCTGAACCTCTTGCAGGCGGCAGTCCTGGTGCAACAAGGCGCTTACGAAGAGGCCATGCAGTTACTCTCCCCACTCGCTTCGTCTCGCCTTACTCCGTCTCATGCCTACAGATACTTTCTGCTACGCGGTCAGATTGCCTTGAAGCAGTATCGCCCTGAAGAGGCCATTGCTGACCTGTATGCTGCCCTTACGCAGGCCGAATCGCTAAAAGAGCGCGAGCAGGCGGAACAGGCACGGAATCTCCTGGGCAAGGCGTACTTGCAGTTATCGAATTATAAGCAGGCTGAAGAATACCTCCTCTCCTGCGCGCTGGCCGTCGAAGAGGGCCAGATTATCGATTTCTTCTTTGCCCTGGAAGTCTACAGCAACCTTGTTGATGCTTTCCTTGCTATTGAAGAATTCGAGAAAGCTGATGCCTTTGCCCAACGCGCTCAGGCGCTCCTGAAGCAACTGAGCAACGACGAGAGAAGCTATGCGCAGCTCGCAATGGAGAACAGCCAGCAGTCCAGTGCAGCGGCCAGGTTTGCGCTGGCCGAAGAGCAGGCCCGGCGTAGTCTCTCCATTTACCAGATGCGCGACCTGCAGCTTGAGCCCGGACGCATTCACCTCCAATTAGGCAAAATACTGGAGAAGCAGCAGAAGCTGGACGAAGCTGAGCAGGAATTTCTGCAGGCAATCGAAGTTGCGCGCCCGCTCAACGATGAAGCTGCCTTCGCTCAGAGTCTCATCGCCCAGGCAGAACTGTCGAGCAAGCGTGGAGATATACAGAGGGCCGAGCAGGAAGCGCAGGAGGCTGTCACCCTGGCCCAGGCGAGCAATGACGTCCGCACACAGGGTCAGGCGCTGCTGGTTCTGGCGCAGCTCCGGCATCAGGCTGGCGATTACGCCGGGTCCGACCTCGCGTTGGAAGAAGCGCTGAGCCTGCTGGAAGAAGCACAGGACCACGAGTTAGCGGCCAGTGTCTATTTCCGCTATGCGGAACAGCTAGAGGAGCGCGGAGAAATACAGCGCAGCCTTGACGCCGTCAAGCATGCTTACAGGCATCAGCGTGCAGACAGAAATAGCGTATAAGTCCCGTAACGCCCATACCGCCTCAGTCAACAATCTCACACATGGAAGCTTTCGCTTCCAGTATATCCTTGAGAGTCAGCAGATCATATTTGAACTGCCGACGTATGGCGTTGTATGCCACTGACCCTGCCACTTCTACGGTTCCTTCCACATAATGAACCACCGCCTCCTGGAAGACGGTGGTTCCACCACCCTCTCCCGGCTCCAGTTGATAGAAAATGGTACAGCGGGCAATACCGTTGATGCTTTTCAGCGTAAGCACACGATTGCTTTCATATTCGATGACCTCGAATATCATATCCGACCACCGGTTGAGAAAGCGAATGGTGTTGCGCACCCTCGTGCCTGGCTGCATCTCGCCGGGGGAAATAATCCTGGCTGAGATGACAACACCCGACCAGTCACTCAGATTTTCCAGATCACTGATATACGCAAAGACAGCTTCTACAGGCAGGTCGATGAAGACTGTCTGTTTCACTTCTACCGTTATCAATGAAACTTCTCCTTCTTCCTGGTTGAAAAACAATCATCGCTTCCCCCCAATAGTTTAGAACATGCCCGGCATGTGTGGCGTGTAAGGCTGTTCCCTCTAATCATTCAAGGGCTGCATCGTTACGGCCTCTACATCCACTATACCGAAGAGTTCTTTCAGCAGGGCAGATACATCCTGCACTATGGCGTGTTTGATGTGCTCTCGCGTAGAGAAAGGTGAAAGAGCATGCTGCCCGTCACACTCAGCCCCTATCTCCACGACGAAGTATGGCAGTCCTTTGTGAGGGGCAGGATGGAAAAATACATGAACCTCCCCCATCATGACTTCCTCGAAAAGAGCCAGCAAAACATGGCTTACGCCGTTTTCTATACTGAGTTCGGCGCTATCCACCTCATCAGGGGAGACTTCCGGGAACCTCCCGGAACACTGCATATACATTTCAAGCGACCACATAGAGAAATCCTTTCCTGCCTGGACTTGATTCACCCCAACAATTCGAGTATACTTGGGGATGGATTTCCCTTTCTATGCTTCTGGTAACCCATCTTCTACTTCATGTCTACTCGATGGTGAGCAGGACAGGATCCTGATTGAGAGAGAAATAAGTGGAGACAGCGGGGGTTTAGTATGGAATCGTTGAGCACCATCATTCGGAAATACCTGCGCGATAGTGGCTATTCGCAAAGTAAGCTGGCAGATGCACTGGGCTTACACCCAAAGGTTCTCAGTCGGAAAGTCAACAAATACAAAAATGACCGGTTGAACCGCCAGGAAGTAAAGAAGATCATCACGACACTTGCGACCTGGCATGCCATCACCAGCCGCGAAGAGGTAGAGCAATTGCTGGCGGCGGCTGAGGTGGAAACCAGCATCATCAGCGACGACGAATGGCAGTCACCACCGCTTAATGCACTGACTCCCCACAGTCCGATAACTCACTCCCACCACGGCACCACACCTCCCGGCTCTCTCGCTTCCCGCCGACACAATTTTCCTTCCCCCACGACCCGACTCATCGGCAGAGAATGGGCAAGCACGCGCTTACAACAGCTCCTTGCGCTTGCCGATGTGCGCCTTGTCACATTAGTGGGAGTAGGTGGCAGTGGAAAGACGCGCCTCGCTTTGCATGTCGCCAGGGAACTGGTCAACTCTTTCGCCCACGGCGCCTGGTTCGTCTCTCTGGCAGGGGTAAGAGAGGCTGATGCAGTGCCGCTGAGTATTATGCAGGCATTGAACATATCATCCGCCTCAGATCAACCACCCTTGCAGCAGCTTCTCACCTATCTGAACAATAAGCAACTCCTGCTCGTCCTGGATAACATAGAACAGGTCGTCGGCATGGCGACCATCCTGGATGAACTGCTGGCGCAGGCTCCTACCATCAAGGTGCTGCTCACCAGCCGCGTCCTCCTGCGCCTCTACGGCGAACACGCCTTTAATGTGCCTCCCCTGGACGTTCCTACCATCCAGAGGGATTTGAAGGCAGCAGATGTTCTCTCTTTTCCCGCGGTGCAGCTCTTTGTGGAACGTGCGCAGGCGGCTCACCCCGACTTTGCTTTAAACGATGAGAACGCGGCGGCTGTCGCGCAAATATGCGCCAGAGTCGATGGTCTGCCTCTGGCGCTGGAGCTGGCCGCCGCTCGTACCAGGCTGCTGACGCCCATACAGCTTCTGGAGCGGCTCTCAAAAGCGCGACTCCCCCTGCTCACGGGTGGGGCCAGAAATATGCCCGACCGCCATCATACCCTGCGCAATACCGTCGCCTGGAGTTATAATCTGCTTTCGCCCGATGAACAGGCATGGTTTCGCAGCCTTGGCGTCTTCAGTGGGGCCTGGTCGCTGGAAGCAGGAGAAACCTTGATGCAGATCATAGCAGAGCAGCGGCATAGCTCGGATTACACCCCTCCCCTGGATGTACTTGACCTTCTCGTCGAAAACAGCTTGCTGGTACGCCTGCCGCATGCGCACGCGGACACCTATTTTATGCTACTGGAAACATTGCGTGAATACGCCCTGGAGCAGCTCGCCAGGCACGGAGAGGACGAAACGCTACGCGACCTGCACGCCTGCTATTACCTGCGGGTCGCGGAAGCCTCTGTGCAGGGGTTGCGCGGCCCACAACAACTCTCGTGGCTGGCGCGTCTCACCCGGGAACGCGAGAACTTCCAGGCCGCTTTCCAGTGGCTGCTCCAGCGCTCCAGAGAAGGCAGGAGAATCGAGGTTCCCGTCATTCCCGGCCAGCAGCCGCTCACAGAAAAGCCGGAAGATGCGAAGCATACTGCATTGTCTGCCGTCGAACTTTGCCTGCGCCTGGCGACCGCTTTCCGACCATACTGGGAGTGGAAGGGCTATCTGACCGAAGGACGGAGCTGGCTACTATCCGCGTTGGAACTGGTTGACGAGCAGGAAACGGAACGTTCGGTGCTTATCGCCAGGGCGAGGGCGCTCAGTCAGGCCGCGCGCCTGGTGGATTTGCAGAACGATCTGGGGCGCGCATTAGTACTTGCCGAAGCCAGCATCGCGCTCTGCCGCCAGCTCGATGATGTCGTTGGCCTGGCTGGCGCCTTGCTGCATCGTGGCTGGGTGGCCCATGCTCAGGGCGATTATGCAACAGGCAAGCGGGTCTATCGCGAGGGTTTGCGCGAGCTTCCCCTGGAGGTTGACCCCTGGCTATACGCCGAATTGCTCTTTCATCTGGGCGACATAGAAGGAAACGACTTCAATTTTGATGAGATGCACAGATGCCTTGAGCGCAGCCAAAAACTCTTCGAGCAGCTAGGCGACAGGAGCGCCATCGCCGACCTCTTGAAAGATCAGGGAGGCCTCTTGCTGCTGGAGAGCAAATACGATGAGGCCATTGCCAGCCTCCTGCAAAGCCTGCGCCTGTGTTACGAACTCGATCATAAGCAGTTCATCGCCACCGGTCTCGGCTGGATGAGCTTTGCTCTTGGTTTGAGCAGGCTGCCGGATGAGGAGACGGCCTGTATCCACGCCGCGCTGATAGGCGGCGCAGCGGAAGCCCTGATGGATAGCATTGGCCTGACCCCCTGGACAAGAACGTATCCGGTTGCTGTTCTCGCACGCAAACGCTGGCGCGAGATTGTGGGCGAGGAACGCTGGAACGCTGCCTGGCAGCAAGGGCGCGACCTGAACATTGAGCAGGCGATTGAGCTAGCCCACCAGCTCGGAGAAGAGACTTAGCACCTTCCTCCCAGTCATTCTGAGCGCAGCGGAGAATCCTGACAATCGCTTTTGCCCAATGGAGAGCCGAGACTCCTCGCCGCGCTCAGAATGACATGGCCGGGCCAGTTTTCAATATGATACCACTGCCCTGACACCTACCGGCTTGTTGTAGTAGGTGAAGGTCTCAAGGTCGTATCCGCCTTCGCCGCGCGCACGCGCCGCTTCGTGACGGCTGCCACCATCTCACCGGTAGCAATGGCGAGCAGGCCGAGCGCCAGGTGGATAACCTGGATGACCCAGTGCGCCGAGGAGTCGGGGATCATGCGCGTCTGGAGCAAGCCAAAGAGCGCGACGACCAGCCCGACAACGAAGGTGAGCAGGGCGAGGCCAAAGTTGTTACTTGCCCTTATAAAGCCCTGAGCAAGGCCGATGATCCACAGCGATACCACGACGATAAGACCGATGAGTATATGGACAAGGACCAGCTTTGAGGTGTCAGGATTAATAACATTTGTCCAGAAAAGAATGCCCAGAACGAGTTCTATGAGCACGCCTGCGCGCAGCACCATCAGCGCAATATTCAATGTTCGCATCGTATCTCCTGCAAGAGTTTTTAGTTGGAAAATACCACAAAGGTCTATCTGTGGCATAAATATTGTACAATGGGATGCAAGAGGTTTTTAGCTCAACTTACCCTTCTAGCATGTCTTTTTAAACGAGGAAGGAAGTTTCGTTATGGTACAGGGAACACAGGAGGCGGCGCGACCTGCCCATGTGGGCATGTCTCTGCCCCGTGTGGATGGATTTGATAAAGTGACAGGGCAGGCACGCTACGCGGGCGACTTGCAGGTGCCGGGATTGCTGCATGGCCGCCTGATTCTCAGTCCGTATGCCCATGCCCGTATTTTACATATCGACACAACAGCCGCGCTCGCGCTGCCGGGCGTTGTGGCAGTGTTCACCGCCGAGACGCTGGGGATGCAAAATACGCTCTCACGCTCGCAGTCGCCGCTGGCCCAGGAAGAAGCGGTGTGGTGCGGCCAGCCCGTGGCGGTCGTAGTCGGCGAGACAGAGGCGCTCGCGAAAGATGGGGCCGATGCCGTAGAGATCGACTACGAGCCACTGCCCGCCGTCATCGACCCTGAAGCTGCCACGCGACCAGATTCCCCTCCTGCTCGCCTGCGCCGCCCGCCTGCTCCCGATGCAGGGCATTTCCCCGGCTTTCCCCGGCAACAGGCACCGGTCGAGCAAGAGGAGTTCTCGCAGAACGTGATCCAGACGTTTCCTTTGAACATGGGCGATAGCGAGGCCGGGCTGCGCGAGGCCGAAGTGGTGGTTGAATGCAGCTACCGTACCCACCCTGTCCACCAATCCTACATGGAAACGCACACGGTCACGGTCTCGCCTGCTCCCTTTGGTCAGCATTTGTCCGTCTGGTCCAGCACGCAGGGACTTTTCAATGTACGTACTGCCGTTGCCAGCCTGCTCGCTATGCCTGAGCGACAGGTACATGTCGAGCCGGTACCCATCGGTGGGGGTTTTGGCGGCAAGGAAACCCTGCTGGAGCCACTGGCCGCCGCCATAGCCACACACCTGGGCAAACCGCTACGCCTGGTCTATGCACGCGGGGAAGACCTGCTGGCCGGGAATCCCGCGCCACAAACGGTCATCACTGTCAAACTCGGCGCGAAGCGAGACGGAACGCTCACCGCTATCCAGGCCAGAATGATCCTCGATTCAGGAGCCTACCCCAATATTCTCGCGGGCCTCAGCGGCTTCCATTTTGCCGCCCTCTATCGCTGTCCCAACATCAGCGTTCGCACCTATGTGGTGGAAACCAACAAGCCCGGCACCGGTGCCTATCGCGCCCCCTCCGGCCCGCAGGCCTTTTTCGCCCTTGAATCGACGGTGCAGGAACTCTGCCAGCAAACAGGGATTGATCCGTTGCAGTTCCGCCGCCTCAATGTCGTCAGAGAGGGCGACCCGAACCTTTTCGGCGCTCGCTGGCCGCACATCGGCATACAGCAATGCCTTGACCAGATCGAGCACCATCCCCTGTGGGCACAGCGCGAGCAGGCGAAACAGGAAGTGCCGGAAGAATTGAAGGGCTGGAAGGTCGGCATCGGCATGGCCGCCGGGGCCTGGTCAGGTGGAACGGAACCCGCAGCCGCCCTCTGTCGCCTGGAACGCGATGGCAGCTTCACTATCGTCGTGGGCAGCGTCGATGTCTCCGGCTCTGATACCTCGATGGCGCTGATCGCCGCCGAAGAGTTGAATCTACCCTCCTCAGCTGTCAACATCACGCACGATGGCACCGACTCCATGCCCTATAGCGGTCTCTCGGCAGGCAGCAAGACGACCTATACCGTGGGTGCTGCCGTTCAGTCCGCGGCGCGTGACGCCCGCCACCAGCTTTTCAGCATCGCCGCCGATATGCTGGAAGCCTCGCCCGACGACATGGAACTGCGTGATGGCAAGATCATGGTCAGAGGCGTGCCGGAGAAGCACGTCACCTTGCAGCAGATCGCTGGCAATAGCATGAACTTTGGCGCACGCTACGCGCCGATCCTGGGACGCGGGCAATCCGCCATTCATGTCGCCTCGCCCGCCTTCGCTGCCCACGTGGCGAAAGTGGCCGTTGATCCAGAAACGGGCGAGGTGCGTGTGCTCGCCTACGCCGCCGCCCAGGACGTTGGCCGCGCCATCAACCCGGCGGAGGTCGAGGGCCAGATTCACGGCGGCGTCGTCCAGGGCATCGGCTGGGCGCTCCTGGAGGGCATGTTCTACGACGAGGACGGCCAGCTCCTCACCTCGACCCTCATGGACTACGCTCTACCCCACAGCCAGGACGCCCCCACCATCGACGCCCTCGTGGTCGAGGTCCCATCCGGTCTCGGCCCCTACGGCGCCAGAGGCGTCGGCGAGCCGCCCGTCGTCCCCGTCGCAGCCGCCATCGCCAACGCCATTCGCGACGCTATCGGCATCCGCATGCCCCAGATTCCCATGACCCCGGAGCGCGTGCTGGATGCTTTGCATAAGTGATTCCATTCATCGGATGATTCCCTACCCGATTGATCGCGGGAGCAGCCCGCGATCAATCGGGGCCTACAGGGCGGCAGCTTGCCACCAAAAAGTCACCTCCATGTCATTCTGAGCCAGAGCGAAGTATCTCCTGTGAACTTGCTTTTCGATCGGTTGCTTGAGATGCTTCGCTCTGGCTCAGAATGACATATTCAGGATAGTTTATGACGCCACACATCACGCCTCAGCTTGCCATCTCCATAAGATTATGCTCTTATCTAAATGTGCCTTACTATGTGTAAGCAGCTAAGCATACTCCGGCTGGTTATTTTACCTGCTGTGGGGCAAGACAGAGCAAGTTAGAAAAGAAAGAGGTGTTTATGGATGTAATGGAGGCGATTCGCACGGTGCTGGCCGTGCGTAGTTTCCAGGATAAGCCGATTCCCCAGTCTATTGTCAGGGAAATTGTCGAGGCGGGCCGTTTGACTGCAAGTAGTAAGAATGGGCAGCCCTGGCACTTCATCGTGGTACAGGATAAGCAGACCTTGCAGAAGCTGGGTCAGCTCGCGCCGACCGGCCCCTATATCGCGCAGGCCCCGCTGGCGATTGTTGTGGCGATGGACCAGAGTATCTTTTCCGTCTCCGATGGCAGCCGCGCCATCCAGGACATGATTCTGGCGGCATGGTCGAAGGGCGTTGGCTCCAACTGGGTTGGCTTCGATAACCTGCCGCAGGTCAACCCGGTGCTGGGCATTCCCCAGGATGTCACAGTGCTCGCCATTGTCCCCTTCGGCTACCCGACGAAGCAGGTCGGCAAAGGCAAAAAGAATCGTAAGCCTCTCAGCGAGGTTGCCTACAGCGAACGCTGGGGCAAACCATTCGAATAACCCTCAAGGCCTGTAGAGCAATAACCTGGGGCGTTGAGGCTTACGGCGTATGGCAATGAGGAGAGGTAGATAGCTGAGCGCGCTCAGCTATCTACCTCTCCTCCGCAATTTCTGCCATGATTTTTCTTAAACTCTGAGATGGATACTGTCCCCATTACCGCGCTTGCTCATACTACCTTTCTTCAGATCCGGAAACGCATCGAATCGCACTGGCAGCCAGACAAAATCGAAGTCCTCTCCCCCGACACAGAGCAGGCAATGCTCTTCACGCACATTGACGGTAAGCTTGATCGCTTGCCGTTCGTCTGGTGGGATTGAGAGAAAATCACACGGATTACAGCCAGCTCACTCCAGAGATATTTCCCAGAATATATACCGGGTCAGGTGTCACCTTGAGCAGGATACGGCCATTCGAGGGTACAAGCGTCTGGCTGCTTCCGGTCATGCTGATCTCCGTGACCGGAGTATTTGTTGAGAGGCTGACGCTTTGACTGAATGGCGTCGACCAGAAGAGGCGCAGGTTGCCGCTGTAGCGCATATCGTAGATGCCAGGAAAGACGTTTTCTCTGCCCAGAAACGAGCGGTTCGCCAGTTCGCGTATGAGCACAGCATAGGCAACATAATCAGGTTTCGGCGTATAGCGACCCATAGCATCGGGCTGCCGCAGGAGACCGAAGTTTTGCTCTATATTCGTCGTATCGCTACCATCATTGACAGCATCGTACCACAAGATTTTCTGTACGCCCGCTGCCTGGCTGAGCACCATGCTGCGTACAAGGTAGTCAGCCTGCGTGCGCTCGCTCACATGCAAGAGGCAGGACGGCCAGCCAATCTCCGTAATCCAGATTGGCTTCGCTACCCCATGATTGTACTGCCTTATCAATCCCTGCAATTTTTGCATCTCCTCCTCCAACCCCTGCACCTCAGGAGAGACGAGATCGAGGGGAGCATAGGGGTGATCGGAAACGGCATCCATATAGGCCAGAGCGCCATCCGCGAAAAGCTGCTTGAACCAGGACATATCCGCGGAAAATACTGCGCCGCCAACCACCGTCACATCCGGGCGCACCGACTTGATCGCCTGATAGGTATAGCGCAAAAGTTCAGCATAGCATGCCGGTTTGCGCGCGCACGGCCCTGTCGAGAACGTCCCATTATACTCGTTGTACACCTCGACCTCCTTCACCTGCTGCCCATAGTGCAGCACCAGCGCCTTCGCATAGGTAGCAAACGCCGCAAACCCGGCAGCATCGTAAGGAGTCTGACCATTATCATAAAAACGATTGTTATAGTCCAGAATAAGCAAAGGATCGAGATTATTCTGCTGCAAAATCTGCATTGACGGGTCAAAAGAGCTGAAATTGTAGCTGCCCTGCGTTCTTTCAACCGTCGCCCACGTCGCATCATCCCTCACCATTCCCACTCCCATCGCCGCCACAAGCTGCGCCAGCCTCGCATTATGCGTCCCCAGCACATGCACTCCCACCCCGAAAGGCGTCCCGGCTCCCCCATCGAAAGCGGAGAGCACAGCAAACGAAATAGTCTGGCTGCTCGTATTTCCTCCTTGCTGGTCTGTCACATGCAGTACATAATAATCATCCCCCAGTTGGGGCAGCGTCAGATACACCTGCCCCTCTACAGCCTGCGCTCGCCCACTCATAACGGTCGCCCCGGCAAAATCAGTCACGCTATAAGAGACATTATCGCCACTCCCAACAGTAGCAATCGTAAAAGCCGGATCAGAGCCATCCAGAAAGACGGTGTTAAGAATATCAGGATACGCCGCCCGCACCCCAACTACATTCCGCAACAGCCCAAAACCAACCAGCACAACCACTAACCACAACGACGCCACCATCACATATCGAGAAACGCGCCTCTTCCCTTTCAGCGCCTGCCATATGCTAAAATACGTCTTTAAAAGCATAAGTTTACTAATGCTCCAATCGTCCACTAAAATAGCCCTGTAGCACATGTGTTTATTTCAGTGAACGGAGTTTTGTGGAAAGTTGGGAGTGAGCGATGAGGGGATGGGAGAGAAAGGCTATAATCTGGATCAAAAGCCTGATGCCATTGACCTGACAGGTTGTAGCTGGTGAAGGCAAAAATATTGCCTGTTGGCTTGAGAATTCTTACAAACTCATCCAGCCAATCCGCAGGATTGCAAATAGTCGTATCCCATGCGGCAACATCGTTATTAAAATCTTTCCTCCATGACATTTTGATGTTCTCTGTAGAGTAGCCTTCGCCAAACCGATTGTAAGCTGTAGCAAAATAAACCTCGATTTGAGGATCTTCCGCCATTACATTAGAAAGAATAAGGCCACGTGCGGCGCCAAAGCGAGGGTCTCTCCGCGTCTATATTAAATAACGTAGACACAGAGAGACCCTTAATTTCTGTATGCGCCAGTACCTTGACGATTTTGATAGTCAATCTATCAGCTTCCCACTCACCCCCTAATCCCACTGCCCGATCTTCACATACCCCTTGAGCAAGTTCCGGGCGATGATGAAGTGCTGAATTTCATCCGTTCCCTCGTAGATGCGGGTGACGCGGAGGTCGCGGTACCAGCGTTCGATGGGCATTTCGCGGGTGTAGCCCATGCCGCCGTGGATTTGCATGACGCGGTCTACGACGCGATTTGCCATGTTGGAGCCGTAGAGTTTGGCCATGCTGGCCTCGTGGCGGTTGTCCATGCCCTGGTCGGCTTTCCAGGCAGCGTGCAGGGCGAGCCATCTGGTGGCCTGGATCTCCACGGCTGAGTCGGCCAGCATCCACTGGATGGCCTGGCGGTCTGCTATAGGCTTGCCGAAAGTGACGCGCTGTTTGGAGTATTCGACGGCCATTGCGAGCAGGCGCTCCGCCGTGCCGACGCAGCGCGAGGCGATGAGCCAGCGGCCCTGGCCGATCCACTTCATGCCGAGGTTGAAGCCCTGGCCGACTTCGCCCAGCACGTGGTCTGCGGGGACGCGCACGTTCTCGAAGAAGAGTTCGGCGGGCGACCAGCCGCCCATGGTGTAGACGGGGCGCGAGGTCCAGCCCATCGAACGGTCGACCAGGAAGCAGGTGACGCCTCCGTTCTGGGGGGGCTTGCTGCGGTCAGTGACAGCGAAGACCATGGCGAAATCGGCCTCGTTGCCATTGGTGATAAATACTTTCTGCCCGTTGATGACCCATTCGTCGCCATCCTTGACGGCAGTGGTGCGAATGGACGAGGGATCGGAACCGGCGCCCGGTTCCGTCAGGGCGAAGCACGAGTGGCGCTTGCCCTGAATGGTCGGGATCAGGTACTCCTCCTTCTGCTGCTCGCTGCCCAGGTAGAGGATGTTGTCCGCGCCTCCGCCGAAGCTGAAGGGGACGAGGGTGCGCCCCATCTCCATGGCGATGAGGGCCGTCATGACGGCGCCGAGGTTCGCACCGCCGTATTCCTCTGGTGTGTTGATGCCCCAGAAGCCCATCTCTTTCGCCTTTTCCTGCAGCGCACGATACAGGCCCGGCTCGATGCCGGTGGGATATTTACCTTCGTTGTCCATCACCTCTTTTTCCAGAGGCATAAGTTCACGATTTACAAAGCTGCGCACGGTCTGCTGAATCATTTTCTGTTCGTCGGTAAGGGCAAAATCCAAGGTGGCCTCCTTCTCTGGTGAAACCTTGCCGCTGCTCGCTTAGTCGCTCACGCGCTAACCTGCATGCGATAAAAAAACCGGCCTGAACATGTCATTGTGAACGAAGCATCTGGGACATCAATTTCCCAGTATGGCTCACTGAGATTCTTTGTTGTGCTCACAAAGACATGCGAGAAGGCCTTTTTTCATGGCATAGCATGCCATGCTACCCACGATGGCAGCTTAAGATATTGTACCATATGGAGGTTCCACGCTCCTCACTTGCCATATCTCTGGGCGGCGCGTGCCTGCGCTTTCGCGGCCTCTTCCTCCCGGTTTTTCGGCGCGGCGGGAGATTGGAGCGAAGCGAGCAACCGGGCAGAGATGTTGGCGATGTCGTCGACTGCCGCGTTGAAGGCGGCTTCGTTTGCCTTCGAGGGCTTGTTGAAGCCGCTGATCTTGCGCACGAATTGCAGCGAGGCGGCGCGAATCTCTTCCTCAGTGGCGGCTGGCTCAAAGTTGAAAAGAGGACGGATGTTTCTACACATCTTGCTTTGCCTCCTGCTCCGGCACCGACGCATCGAGAAATTCTGTGAGCATCGGGAGCAGCAGATCAGTGCGGTTCATCATGCCATGAAACGGGGGTGCCCACGCGACGTGTGTGGTAGAGGGCAGAACAGCCAGCGCGGATTGTGACATACCTGTTATATTGCCATCTCCCCTGCCGCCGCCGAGCAGGCCAAACATCTCTACGAAATGCGTGGGGAAAATGCTGTCTGCATCCCCAACCAGGATCAGCACGGGCATCTTGAGTCCCGCGACTCCCTCCGTCCAGTCGTAGTCGGAAGGCACGAGCTGTCTCATCTTCGCAATCACTGTCGGCCACGCTTCAGGTTTAGGGGAGACCCTGAGATACTCTTCGTATATGGGAGTTCCCGCAAACCCTTCGACGCTTATCGCTCTCATGCCCGCCCGCACTTCGGGATACCAGCCCTCTCCTCTGAAGGGTGTCGAGGCCAGCGCCAGCTTGCGCACCACTTCTGGATGCCGGATCGCCGTTTGCAGCGCGACGCCTCCGCCCAACGAATAGCCGAAGAGATCGGCCTGTTCAAATCCCAACTGCTCGATCAGCGCCGCGATGTCGTCCGCCATCAACTCATAGGAGAGCGGGCGATCGCTGTCGGCGGTGTGCCCGTGTCCCTGCAGCTCGACAGCGATGACCTGGCGTGTCCGCGCAAGGGATGGCACAATCGTCCCCATCGCCTCAATCGTCATAAAGCCGCCGGGAAGCAGGATGAGCGGCTGGCCCGTGCCATGAATTTCGTAGTACATGGTGAGGCCATTCACCTGCGCGTACTGGCCCTTACCGTTTTCTTTCATATGTCCTCCTGATAGAGCGGCTGGTAATATAGTAAAACGTTGCCCGAACGAAACATCTGTGTCCTGAGCAGTTTCAGGCTCTGTTTCTCGTCCACGCCTCTGAAGGTAGGGGTGGCGCTTTCCCTTCTCCAGCAGAAATTTCCCTCACTGAGTTATTCTTTTCTAACTCAGTATATGCGGCAAACCAACACCGAATGCCGATTATGAAATTCAACCCATCGGGAAAGAATCCGCGCTAACCCTACAAGAAGGACGCAGCCCCTGGATGTAGCGTCAATGGTTCGCGGAACCTTACTATCATATCATGCAATAGGATACTTTTCCCATTCCCAGTGGTCACCTACTTGCCATACCGTGCTATAATGAAATATCTCATAGACCACGAGCTATGTAATGCTGTGGTATGAAATTGTTTGAATGAGAACGAGACAGGGTGAGCGCGATGGATAGCTCGCCAGGGGAGTCGTGCATGCATATTGTACACGGGACATGGATTCCCGAAGACACACAGGACTTTGTGCAGGGAGGAGCTTTCTACCTGTGGGTAGAGACGGATACGCCGATTGCCGCTCCGCGCAAACAGGGGAAGAATGTTCACCCCAGGCATCTGGCACAGGTGGCACTGGCGGAGTTTTTGCATGAGAAGCTGCGTCTGGGCGAGGTCGCGCCTGAAGTCATGGTGCGCACGCTGGCGACGAAATATTTTTTGCTGCCCACAGCTGGCGGCAAACCTGCTCCCTCTTTCGAGTTGCTGCGCTACGCCGATGAGGAGGAGCCGATAGAGTTTGAGCTGCTCCCCTGGCAGGTCTGTTGCTACCGTGTGCATGATGTCATTGCTACGCTGAACGACATCCATTTCATGGCCCTCTACGCGGCGGAGGATTTCCAGCCAGGGGCCGACCTCCTGTTCTGGTATCAGTACGCGCAGGCCATTAAGGGCATTATCGCGAAAGACCAGTACATCCCTTCCCTCAAGTATCGTGAGATCGTCACTACGACGGGCAAGGGCAAGCGGGCGAAGACGCGCACCGATTTTGAGCTGCACCACGGCTGGGAGATGCTCTCCGATACGTATGAAAAGACCATCCAGAACTATGTACCTGCTATGCCAGGCATCTGCGCCGCCGGTTTGAATGGCCCGGACGGCGCTGCCCTCTTTGACAGAGAGTCCCTGCTGCGCCACTTCTCCGAATGCCTCCTGCACGAGGTTGTCACCGGCACACCCTTTACCCAGAAATTTGATCAGCAGATCGAGAATACGCTGCTGTACAAGGCCCTCTATCCCTATCGACCGACTCCAGGGTACGGTTCGCTTTCAAAAGAAGAGTTGCTGGAAGACTACTGGCAGTGGCTGGCGTGGCGAAACAACTTCGCCAGGGAGCAAACGCGGACTGGCTTTACCCTCTGCTTGCGCCTGGAGGAGGCCGACGCCAACGATATCGACAACTGGCACCTGCACTTTCTCGTCGCCTCGCGCCGCGACCCGTCGCTCAAGATGAGCCTGGATGATTTCTGGTATCTTGATGCGCAGGCTCGCGCCGAGGTGATCAAGCATTTCGGGCAGGATTTCGAGAAAAACTTGCTGCTCTCTCTGGGCTACGCGGCCCGCATCTATCCTAAGCTATGGGAGGGCATGGCAACGGCACGCCCCACCGGCTGCCGTCTCACGCTGGACGAAGCTTTCGCCTTCTTAAATGAAAGCGCCTGGGTGCTGGGCGACGCGGGCTACACCGTGATCGTTCCTGCGTGGTGGACGCCGCAAGGCCGCAGGCGCACGAAGATTCGCTTCAAAACATCGCTGCGCTCGCCCAAAGGATCGGCTGCCGTCGGCAAGGGCTACTTCAACCTCAGCGCCATAGTCGCCTATCAGTACCAGTTGTCCATCGGCGGACAGGTCGTTACAGAGGAGGAATGGGAGCAGCTTGTGAACGCGAAGACGCCCCTGGTGCAGTTCCGGGGGCAATGGATGGAACTGGATCGCGAGAAGATGCAGCAGATGCTCCAGTTCTGGCAGACGCACCAGCACGAAGAGCAGGAGGCTTCGCTGCTGGACGTGCTCAAGATGCAGGCAGAGTCCGGCGACGATATGGAGTGGGACTATGACGAGAGCCTGCAAGAGATGCTCTCGCGCCTGCACAACAAAAACGCCTTTGCCCCCATCGAAGACCCCAGAGATTTGCAGGGCTGCCTGCGCGACTACCAGAGACGCGGCGTCGCCTGGCTCCAGTATCTGGAAAGCCAGGGCCTGAACCCCTGCCTGGCGGACGATATGGGTCTGGGCAAGACGTTGGAGATCATCGCGCACATACTCAAGGAACGCGAGGAGACCGGCATAGTGCAGCCGCCAACGCTGGTCATCGCCCCGACCTCCGTGCTGGGCAACTGGCGCAAGGAGATCGAACGATTCGCGCCACAACTGCGCGCGCTGGTCCATCAGGGCAGCACGCGCCTGAAAGAGAAGAAAGCCTTCGTGGAAACCTGCCAGCAGTACGATGTCGTCCTGACCTCCTTCGCGCTGGCGCGTCTGGACGAAAAGCTCCTGCAAAGCCTGAAGTGGCACCGCGTCGTGGTTGACGAGGCACAGAACATCAAAAATCCGCATGCCGCGCAGACAAAGGCCATTCTCAAGCTCAATGCGCCTCACCGCATCGCCCTGACTGGCACGCCCGTCGAGAACCGCATGCGCGACCTGTGGTCCATCTTCAACTTCCTCAACCCTGGCTACCTGGGCAAAGAGGCGCAGTTCCGCAAAGAGTTCGAGCTGCCGATCCAGAAAAACAATGATCTCGCCACCTCAGCTACCTTGAAGAAGCTGGTCGAGCCGTTCATTATGCGCCGCGTCAAGACCGACAAACGCATTATCGATGACCTGCCGGAGAAGATCGAGCAGAAGGTCTACTGCACGCTTTCTTCCGAGCAAGCCTCTCTCTACGAGGCCGTCGTCAAAGATGTGATGGAGCAAATTGAAGAGAGCGAGGGCATCCAGCGCAAGGGCCTGATCCTCTCCACGCTGCTGAAGCTCAAGCAAATCTGCAACCACCCGGCACAGTTCTTACAGGATGGCAGCGCCTTTACTACAGAGCGCTCCCACAAGTTTCAGCGCCTGGGCGAGATGATCGAAGAGGTGATCGATAGCGGTGAGAGCGCGCTGATCTTCACGCAGTTTACGGAGATCGGGGACGAACTGGAACGCTATCTGGCGCATACCCTGCACTACAACACTTACTACCTGCACGGCGGCACCGGCGTAGCGCGGCGCGAGCGCATGATCGCCGAGTTCCAGGACCCGGCGACGGAGCCTTCCATCTTCATTCTCTCGCTGCGTGCCGGTGGCGTGGGCCTCAACCTGACCAGGGCCAACCACGTCTTCCACTTTGATCGCTGGTGGAATCCTGCCGTCGAAGATCAGGCCACCGACCGTGCCTTCCGTATCGGCCAGCGCATGAACGTCTTCGTACATAAATTTGTGGCGATGGGAACGCTGGAAGAGCGCATCGATGCCATGATCGAGGACAAGAAACGCCTCTCTTCGCTGGTCGTAGGAACCGACGAATCCTGGCTGACGGAACTTGATGACGATACCTTTAGAGATTTGATCACGCTGCGCCGCAGCGCGGTTCTGGAGTGATAACATGGCACAGTTCAGTCGCACCTGGTGGGGCCAGCGTTTTATCGCGGCCCTGGAAGAATTTACCGACCCGGCCCGCCTCGGACGCGGGCGCTCCTACGCCAGCAACGGGCGCATCCTCGAATACAGCATCGACAAAGGCACCGTCAATGCCAGAGTACGCGGCTCGATCAACCCCTACTTTGGCGTCTACAAGGAGCCTATCTACAGGACCTCCATTACCATCAAGCCTATATCGACCGCCGACTGGCGTAAGGTCATGCGGACGATTGGCTCGCGGGCTGACCTTGTCACGAAACTGCTGATGAACGAGATGCCCGATACCATAGAGGACGCTTTCTCCACTCTAGGCCTGCATCTCTTGCCACACAGCGAGCGCGACTTCGACACCGACTGCTCCTGCCCCGACTGGTCAAATCCCTGCAAGCACATCGCCGGGGTCTACTACGTCCTCGCCTCCGTCCTCGACCGCGACCCCTTCCTGATGTTCGAGTTGCGCGGCCTCTCCAGAGACGCCCTGCACGCCGAGCTGGTACGCTCACCCCTCGGCCAGATTCTCTCCTCCGCCCTCAAGTCAGAAGAACAGCTTCCAGAGGGAGAGCTGGCCAGGTCCTACTACACTCCTCCAGTCAGAAAGCCTGACACGATAGTAGCCAGCCACAAGGAGTTCTGGACCGGCGCGAAACGTCTTCCAGCCGCGCCAGTCGCGCCAGCGCAGCCCACTGTTCCCGCCCTCCTCATCAAGAAGCAGGGCGACTATCCCGGCTTCTGGCACAAAGATGTTTCGTTCATCAGTGTGATGGAAGAGTTGTATGATCGGGTAAGAACGAAAAACAGGCAGATGAAGTAAGAGCATTACCTGTACTGAGCCAGTACGGAAGTTTCCGGTCGCGCGAATGGAGCACAAGAATAGTGGGCCACATCGTTTCTCCTGCCATATGATATACTCACATA
>Ga0209061_1001041_pt1 | contig 52219 bp, 42 predicted proteins | sample Coa_R1_10_FD_187157 | JGI IMG/M metagenome (GOLD analysis project Ga0209061, IMG submission 187157) | Surface soil microbial communities from Centralia Pennsylvania, which are recovering from an underground coalmine fire - Coalmine... | ecosystem: Environmental > Terrestrial > Soil >...
CATTCTTCAAGCTATCCGGTGCCCAATTGCCTGATAGCCACTATTTGTCACAGTAAAACAGCAGTACATAGTGAGGATGAACTGCCAAGCAGGACCAGAGGATGGCAACCCTCTGGCCTGGCTCAAAAAATGACGATTACCGGTACACACTTATTGCCCAGTCAATACTTCTACGTATCATGACGGCACAAACAGATCGAAAGTAACCGCTTTAAGACACAGTAATTATACCGGTAGCGATTGTGTGCTTAACTCCACACCCGCGCGCAGTTCCTTTTCATAGTTGTACGACTCGTGGGCCTTATGCATACCGGCGCGCTCATAAAGGCGGGTGGCGCCGGATAGATTTTGCGAATCGACACCCAGGCGGGCCTTGCGCGAACCACGCCGGTAGAACTCGCCGAACGAATGGCGCAGCAAAGCCATGCCCAGGCCCTTGCGCCTCCATGGACGACGCACGGCTAAATCGCCAACCCATGGCGTTCCCAGCGAATACTCGCACAGCGAGATGCCTGCGATCTCATCTCCCTCATAAGCGATGAACCAGAGCGAAGGATCAAAGTCCGCGCGGTCAATTGTCCAGTGCTTCCAGGCCTCAAAATCTCCTGGCACATATCCCCAGTGATCCCGGAAAGCCTCGTCGAAAGCCGCAAAAATCGGGCGTTCCTGCCCTGGCTGGAATGCGCGCACGACAATACGCTCCGGCCATTGTGGCACAGGTGGTCTCTGGTCGAACTCAATTTCCATCGTCCAGTGGGCCCGGATGCGCTCGAAACCCTCCTTCTCAAGCACTCGTGCCAGGTCCACATTGTTACTGTTCACCCAGGAATTGAGCGCTACACGCGCGCCCTCAGGAGCCTGAGGGATGAAGTGCTGGGCTCGTTTCTCGGCCAGGCGCAGCAGGTGAGCCTCGATGCCCAAACCTCTATAAGCGGGGTGGACGCGGGGAGTCGTGTACATACGGATAATATCCTTATGCCCCAGACTCGCGCGCGCCACAATTTGCCCGTGGGGTGCGACAACCACCCAGGCATCTTTTGCAAGGTCGAAGCCGGGCATTTGCCAGCCATTGCGTATATCTTCCTCCGAATCGGCCGGCTCGCCTACCTCAACGAGGTTACAGGCGTTTACAAGCTCTGTGACGGCTTTCACGTCATCCATCGTTGGCGGACGTATAATAAAATCTTTGGGAAAGAGATTGGCCATAATTCAGTCCCCTATTCTTTTTTAACAGGGTTTGATGAGTTCATCAAACCCTGCACATAGGTTTCAAGGATCAAAACATGTAGCTAGCCGGCGCATGAGACGGTATCCAATTCCCCATCCAGGAGAATGCGATCTTCTCCTGCACGCAGTTCCTTCTCATAGGTGTTGTATGGCCGGACCACGAAGATGGCATCGCGTTCATAACACTGACCAGCCCCATAGAGCCGCAGCGAATCAACATCGAGTTCGATCTGCAATTTACCCTTACCTTTCGGGCTAGATGAGTTCAGGACTTCCTCAACCTCGATGGCTATACGCCAGAACTGCCGGGCGGATGTATAGCCTTCACGTTCGAACAGGCGCTTGGCCTGTCGATTGGTACTTGCAACCGTGCCACTTAATGTAACGCGAGTTCCGGGACGTGCATACAGGACATGCAAGCGGGCCCGTTCCTCTACCAGCCGCAGCAACAGCGTGCCAATACCCCGGTTGCGATACTCAGGGTGAACGCATATGAACATGGAGATTTGCTCGTGATCGCGATGCCACACACAGGCAAATCCAACTAACTGCCCTTTCGTTGTGACTATGACCCAGGCATCAGTCGCGAGGTTGAACCCGCACTGCTGCCAGTTGGAGTGTAAATCCTCCATCGTGCTATCCGCTGCACCGAACTCGGCTGTGTCACATGCCAGTACGAGTTCCCTGATTGCTTCCAGGTCTTCAGTCTTTGGGGCACGCGCCAATAGATTTTTCAGTAGTACAGCCATAGTCATTTGCTCCGATCTCGTAAACCCCTTTGGGGGTTCCGTTCCCAGGGCATCGCCGCGGATACCCTGGGACAGCTTTGCCTACACGGTGATTGCCTGCGTGCTCAGTTCTTTACCGGCACGCAACTCCTTTTCATAGGAGATATATTGTCGCGCAGCATGCATGCCGGCACGTTCATAGAGCCGCACTGCGCCTGTCAAATTCTGTGAATCGACGCTCAGGCCAACTTTACGCCTGCCACGTCTGTAAAACTCTCCAAATGCACGAAGCAACAAGGCTAACCCTACCCCCTTGCGCCTCCACGGACGCAGGACGGCTAGCTGACCAACCCATCCTAAATCCATATCCACTTCATCGTTACAGAGCGCACCGCCGGCAATCTGTTCGCCTTCGAATGCCAGAAACCACAGCGTCGGATCAAAGATTTCCCTGCCGATCATCCAGTGCTGCCAGTCCTCGAAATTTCCCGGCAGGTGGCCCCAGTGATCCTGGAAAGCCGTATCGATCATTTCGAAGACCTGGCGATCCATACCCGGCTGGAATGTGCGTACCGTAATGCCCTCAGGCCATACGGGCTCCGGCGGGGGAGTCTCCATGTCGATTTCCATGCGCCAGTTACGGCGTACAGCCTGGAAGCCTGCTCGTTCAAAGAGTTGCTGTGTGGCCTCATTTTTGGAGCTGGCCCAGCCATTCAAGGTGACACGCGCTTCAGGGTCGGCTTCGGCCATTTGCTGGCGTCCCCAGGCCTCAGCTAACTGAAGTAAATGTTCGCCAATACCCTGGTTTTCATATCCGGGTCGCACGCGAACAAAGGTGAAGATTTTCGCGTGCAGCCGTTGCTCCATTTCGGCGTATCCAACCAGTTGACCGTTCGGCGCCAGGATCACCATGGCATCCGTATCCAGGTGGAACGACGGGGCCTGCCACATGGTTCGTAGCTCATCAAGCGTACTGTCCGGCACACCGTATTCCGCGATATCACATGTATTTAAGAGTTCGCTTACTGTTTCTACATCGTCCATTGTTGGACGGCGCACTTGATAGTGCTCCGAAAGTATATTCGCCATTGAGTTTCTTTCCTTTCTATCGGCTCAGCCGGTGGGATGTAGGGGCCGATCAATCGGCGCTGGGGGCGATGAAGCGGCCCCGGATAGGGCTAGAACCAGGCATTATCCATTTCTCTTCAACTTACCGGTGCGTTTCGCGTAGCGTTCGGCGATCCTGAAGACGATGATGCCGAGCGGTACGCTGACGATGCCGGTGATGATCAGCGGCCAGGTATAACTCCATATCTCTGCCGACCAGATCGGCTTGTCATTGAGTAGCGCCGCGCGCAATCCCTCAAGGACATAAGTCGCGGGCGAAATGCGGGCCAGTGGCTGCATCCATCCCGGCAAGACCTGGATCGGGTAGTAGACGCCCGACACGAGCAGCAGGATAGCACGTACGATGTAGGACATCTGCGAACCTCGCTCGGTGTAGAGCAGCGGCAGTATCGAGGCGCCAATGCCGAAACCGATGAACGAGACGCTACCAACCAGCAACATGAACACCGCTGTCAGGTAGTTGGCATGGCTCAAATCGAGATGGAAGAACGCGCCGACTACGAGCAATTGTATGAAGGTGAAGAGCATGCCATGTGCTACCGCGTACCAGCAGCTTCCTATCAGGTGCGTGAAACGCGAGATGGGAGCCATGAAAGTATGCTCAATCGTCCCTTCCCAGCGCTCGATGGTGATCATATCGGTTACGCCCTCGAAGGTGACGCTAAGGTAAGACCAGACTGAAGTACCTATCAACAGATAGAGAATCAGGTAACTCGTATTGATCGGAGTGCCGGTGATGATCGATGCGCTGGCACCGATGTATGTCACCGACATGGCATTGACTATATTGTAAACCAACCAGACGATCTCCCAGGCCCAGTAGCGCTTGGTCAGATTCCAGTTGCGCTCAAAGAAGGCATAGGTTGCACGTCCCTGGTGCATTAGTGATGACATTGGTTGTTCTCCTTAATAAGGGCGCGATTCTGGTGCTTATCGCGACCGGATACCTCGCCGGGTTGCGGCTACGGCTTCGCCGTCATCCGGTCAGAGCAGTAGTATCTGGCCCCTACATTATTCTTCCTCATCTTCGCGTTGCGCCTCGTAAGCCTCGAAGGCCTTTTCCCAGCTTCCGTAGCGCGCAATATCGGCGTCGGTGATGAGGTGGGACGCGGTATAGTGCATGAATACTTCATTCATAGTGACAGGCGTTGTGCGTTCTGTGCGTTCCGCGACGGCACGCTTGAGCTCCTCCACCTCGCCCATAGCGACGATGCGCCCGCCATCGATGATGGCGACGCGGTCACATAAGGCTTCGGCCTCGTCCATATCGTGCGTGGTGATCAGGATGGTCGCATCGTGGTCCTCGCGCAGGCGTTGCACGAAGTTTTGCACGTCGATCTTCGAACGCGGGTCGAGCCCCGTTGTCGGCTCATCCAATAGCAGGACAATGGGCGCGGTCAGAAATGCGCGCGCGATGGCGACTTTCTGCTGCATGCCGCGCGACATGTTCTCCAGCGGCTGCCCGACGCGATCTTCGGGGATACCAAGCTGTTTCAGGATGCCGCGGATTTTGGCGCGAGCATCCTGACCCGGCATATTGTAGAGCCGCGCTGCATAGATCAGGTTCTCCATCGGCGAAAGCTTCTTGAAGAACGAGGCTTCGACACTCACACGGTTAATGAGCCGCTGCACCATGCGTTCATCCTTTTCAACATCGTAACCAAAGATGCGGACGCGCCCCGTATCGGGGAGTAAGAGCGTTGAGAGGATGCGGATGAGTGTCGATTTACCGGAACCATTAGCGCCCAGGATACCCATGATCTCGCGGCGCTTCACGACCATATTCACATTATCGACGGCGACTACCTCTGTTTTTTCCTCCTTCTGCTTGCCGCCTGGCCAGCGGAAGAGCGGGCGAGACTTTTTGAAGATTTTAGAGACGCCATCTATGACCACAGCATCTTTCGTGGGATCGATAACAATATTCTCCAATAGGGATGTTTCGTTGAGATCTCGAATTGCCACAAGCTTTCTCCTTCCATTGTTCTATTCTTTCCTGAGCGACGAAAAAAAGCATTAAAAAACCGTGGGACTGAATTTCATTTTCGTCAGTACCCACGGTTGAGGTTTCTCTTTCCTTTTCACCTTTTCAATCATCTGAAATAGGTGGTGACCCCCTCGAAATGGGCATACTGACCCTCTGGGCGATAACGAAAACTGGTCCAGACTGCTTACCGATGCCGGTGATGCACTCCCTCATCATGCAGAAGGGCATAGCATAGCCATAAATGGCAGAATCATTGCGCATTCTGGTGATGCTAAGCCACTGTGTGTAAGTAGCTAAGTTAGCCATGCTAGCCTTCTCCTTTCGAAAAGATTTGTGCAAGTAATGCTTCAGGTGTTGAAGCTGATGTTCTAGACAAGATTAGAGATTGCGCCTGCAATCTCCACTAATCGGAGTATAAGGGATAAACCGGCGTTTTGTCAAGGGCAATTCACGATTTAACAGGCATTTAACTTTCCCATCTCGAAATCACTCAAAATCGACGCGGGATAACCCCTATCCATTCTGGTATGTAAACGCTGGCACTGAGAATTTTTAGTGGATCATTTTGCTACTCGCCTCACGCGAGCATCAAATATCCTCATCCAGGATATCTTGAACTCGTCTCCTATGCCTGCGTTGACTTATAACTCTTCCGAGGCGTTCTGGGAGCCACCGCAAGAAGTGGGGATGGCGCAGCACGTAGATGAAAAGGCGCGGCTGCAGGCGTTTCCACAGGACCGATAATTCGCCTATCTCTCCACTGCGGCGCGGGTGTTCCTCGCTGGCCGGGTCGGCCCAGCGGTCGCGGACGTAGATATCCCCGAGGCGTTCAAGCGTGACGGCCTGGTCAGGCGCGACTTCGGCGAGGGCGTGAACATACTCGTAGGGGGTCTGAGAGCGTGATAGGGATATACCGGCCCAGTTGGCGAGCAGGCAGAGGCGGCCATAGACCTGGGAGGAGAGGGCGAGGCCATGGAAGAGTCGCCGCCACCAGAAGCTGAAGTAGAGCAAGCCAAGCAGGATGAGTATGACGATGGCAAAGAGGGCCAGGCCAATATCCTGACGGATTTGCGCTTGCTGCTGGCCTGGAGTTGTCGAGATACCTGTGCTGGTATTGCCAGTTTCATTCGGCAAGCCAACACGACCATGACTGCCATTTTTGCCACCGCTGGCAGGACCACCCGGCGTGACGGTGACATTCCCATTTGAACTGGTGAGCGGACGAGCGAATGTCGAGAAGCTGGGTGATGGCTCGAAGTTGATCCATCCGTAGCCGGCGAAGTAAATCTGGGTCCAGAGATGGGCATCGGTGCCGCGCACGACCATTTCTTTGGTTTTGGGGTCGAGGGTCCCATGAGTGTAGCCTGCGACAACACGCGCTGGCATGCCGAGCTCGCGGGCCATGACTGCCATGGCGGTGGCGAAGTAGTTACAATAGGCGCGATGTCCACTCTGGAAGAGCAGCCAGGAGGTGCCTTCGGCGCCCGGAGGTAGGCTGACATTGACATCATAGGTAAAGCTGCGCAGGTACGATTCGAGCGCAACAGCCTTGTCATACATATTCGTGGCGCTGGCCGTCTGCTGTTTCGCTACCTGGTAGATGCGAGGATCGAGGCCAGCCGGCAACTGCAGGTAGGTGCGCAGGATATTCGGGTCGTAGTAATTGATGGAACGCTGGCCATCGAAGTTGGGTGGATAGGTGGGAGCGTTCGCAGGCAGCGGTACTGATTCGAGCGTTTTGATATCTGCGGCAGATACATACGAGGTAACACTGTAGGAATTTCCCGCGGCCAGTTTGCCATTGGTGCGCAGCCATGAAACAACCGAGTCGTTGGCGTTACTGCTGACAATCTGGGCATTCTGATCAGTGGAAACGATCTGGGGTGCGCCGAGAATGTAGGCTTTTTGTTCGCCGGGCGGATTGACTATGCTGATATTCTGATGCACTGCGCGCAGGCCGGCGTACTGGGTTTGATCGTAATCGAAATCATTGGCTTTGTAGGAGGTACTATAGGTAGGGCCAATGATCCAGCCACGACCGGTATAGGTATCATAGCTAAGTGATTCGAGATACTGCGTATCATCATCGGTTTTCATGGTCAAGACGACAACATTGGTGAGATTGGGGTTTCCACCTAATGTCAGCGTGTCGGTGAAATTGCCATGATTGGCCGGGTTATAACCACCGCTTACAGAAACAAGCCGGTTCCACGTATTTTGAATCTCAACCCAGGGGTTATTATCAGCGCTCCAGATTTGAGCTGCCGCCTGGTTGGTATAGCCCCAGGGGATCAACCAGGAGATAACGAGGATGGCAATAGAGATGAGGGCGCCAGCCTGCATGAATTCCCAACCAAGATCATCGGCGCAGCGCAGGCCGAGCTTCTTCCAGCGTACTGACGACTCATAGAGATTGACACGCAGCAACAGCAATAGCGAAGCCACCAGGAAAACCACCAGGAAAACGATATAGCCTGGTTCGATGTAGCTGAGGTTAATGAGCAGCACGACGGCATTGGCCAGGATCATGAGCCATGGATTCCGCGTACGGTAGACCAGCCAGGCGCTGGTGTAAGCGAGCAGGAAGCTGAGAGCAATGATTAAGAACAGGAAGATGGAGTCATCGCTACTGGTACCACCCGCCAGGGCGAGCAGGATCCAGGTATGGATGCTGGCGAAAAACGCGTCAAAATTGCCCGCGTAGTCAGCGCTTGTCGTCTGCCAGATTGCTAGCAGGAGAGCGAAGAGGACGGCGAGGGCATGGACAAGGAAACGTGATAGACGTTGCTGTTTCGCCGCAACGACACCGGCGATCAAACCGATGGCAGTGGTGAGGGTAAGGATATTGAGGTGATCCACCCAACCCGCTGCCTGCACGCACCAGATGGTGCTATAAACGACGACGGCTAGCAAGAAGAGTGAAAACCATCCCTCCGCCAGGCCGATATGAAACTGTATCGACGGCCGGCGAAAAGGACCTTTCTTTCCCGACTTATCATCGCTCTGACGTGGTTCAGCGATGATTTTGGTTAGCCGTTCAACGGTTGCATCTTGCATTGCAATTACCTCCGCCGCGCATAGCGGGCTTCCGGTTCCCGTTCAAGCACCTCTGCCAGTGGCTCTTCGCATTTGACGCGTAACACCGGTATACCCGCACCTTCTAGCAGAGCTAAGGTATCTTCATCGGGCTGCCGGTTGTCGAACGAGGCGACATCTAACCCGACGACGGCTACCTGAACGCCGCGTCTTTGCAGGTGGCGCAGGCCATCATGCCAGTCACGCGAAGTTGAGGGAGTGATAACAATAGCTACAGTGTTACGTCCAAAATGAAAAGCGTCAAGGGCCAGCGCCTCTTTCAAGTCCGGGCCAGGGCCCGCTTTCACGACTGCAAGCATCTCTAGTACGCGCTCAAGTTGCCGATCACCACGGTCTAGTGAAAGAAATTCACGCTGCCCTGCATTGACGATCATGCCAAGCGAGAGGTCCTGGCGCAACAAATACGCGGCAATCGAAGCTGCAATGGTGACGCCATACTCCTCGGTTGAATGCTCGCCTTCACCGGCCTGCACTGCATCATGCAAATCAAGAAAGATCCAGGCATCCATTGCGGGATCGAGATCAAATTCCTTCACCATTAATTTATTATAATGCGCGGTGGAACGCCAGTGAATACGATTGAGGGCGTCACCGACGGTATAATCGCGAATAGTGGTTGCGTTGGTAGTTGTCTGCAATGCGCGCCGCGAACTACGGCCACGTCCCGGCAGGCCACCGGTGAAGAGCGCGAAGTTGGTGAGCGGTACAACACGCGGCAACACCAGGAGTTCTTTTGGGGAGGTGAGGAAGACGCGCCGCCGGAAGAGGCCGAACGGGTCTCCACTGGTGGCAACGACCGGACCAAGTTGAAAACGGCCGCGCTGCCGGCACACGGTGCGCGCGCGCCAGGTTGCGCGCTTGCGCCCGCCCATACTGGCGACATATCCTGCTCGATGCCCCGGCAAAGTAGAGCCGTCTGCAATCTGCACCCAGAGTTTGGGCATGATGCCGACATTATCCAGCATGAGGCGCTCGTCAAACATCTCGCCAACCTGCACACGCCCGGTGGTGGAACTGCGCCGAAAGACCAGGTTGCTGAGGCTGTAACGCGCCCACAGCCAGGACAAGATAAACAAGGTGAGCAGGACGTAGGTCAGAATATACAGCACGTGCCAGCCACTACTGACCGAGAAGAAAGCGAGCAACAGTATCAGTATGATTGCTTGCCAGGGCCGCATAGGTCAGCGCCCCTTTCCACCACCGACCCACGCGCCAGGCACCGGTACGCTCTGCAAAATTTCATCCAGGATGGCAGTAGATGAAATCGCACGCACGCGGGCCGCGGGAGTAACGATGATGCGGTGCGCTAATGTTGGCTTGGTTAGCAGCTTGACATCATCAGGGATGACATAGCCGCGCCCGCGTATCGCTGCCAGGGCCTGAGAAGCTCGGAAAAGCGCCAGAGACCCGCGTGGGCTGGAGCCTAGATAGATATTGTTATGGTTGCGCGTGGCATTGGCAATAGCCACGATATATTCGCGAATCGAGGGATCGACATGAATGCTGCGTACCTGCTGCTGGATTTGCACCAGTTCTTCAGCCGTCATAATTTGTGCCAGGTCATCCAGGGGATGATGAAACTGATGTGTATCAAGAATGTTCATTTCGTCCCCGGCCTTCGGATAGCCCAGCCGGATATTCATCATGAAACGGTCGAGCTGCGCTTCAGGCAAAGGGAATGTGCCTTCGTATTCGATCGGATTCTGCGTCGCCATGACCATAAAGGGTTCCGGTAGACGGTACGTCACGCCATCGATCGTGACCTGATTTTCTTCCATCGCCTCGAGCAGGGCCGATTGAGTCTTGGGAGTGGCGCGGTTGATCTCGTCGGCAAGCACAATCTGCGCCATTATAGGACCTGCGCGAAATTCAAAATTACCCGTCTTCTGATTATAAATAGAGACGCCAGTAACATCACTGGGGAGCAAGTCTGGAGTGAACTGGATACGCTTAAATGTACATCCGATGGAACGCGCAATAGCTTTGGTAAGAACGGTTTTCCCAACGCCCGGTACATCTTCAATTAAGACGTGCCCCCGGCAGATCACGGCTATCAAACTGAAGGCTACCGGTTCGGCCTTTCCAACAATGACTTTCTCAACATTGCTGATCACCCGTTGCACCGCGTTGGCTAAATCTTGTATTGACTGCATATGTATTTTTTCTCCTGGCAGCCTGACCTTGCACCTACAGAAGGCAGGTTTACTTCTTGTGGTGCTGTCCGATGAAAGGTGCAATGTGTTGCGCCCCTACAAACAATATGAACACCCATCGTTCCATAGTGTACCACGTTAATACGCCAGCACAAAGGAAAAAGGTACAGCACCCGGCAATCACAAAAAATAGTTGTGTATATTACTACGTCTTAAAAACGGCTTTTGTTGCATATTTGCGCTTATTTTATCAACCTTAGCTGAATCGATGCTGAAAAATGGCGAGGTGCTTCGCGCCAACTTATGGGTAATCACCAGGGAGGTATCTCTGGTAGGTTCATGCTGTTTATGCTATCATCAAGCTATGAATCAAGCTAATCGTACGGATATCCAGGAGCTACACGCATATGTGCTTGGCCGTGTTCAAGGTGTCGGCTTTCGCTACTTCGTCGTAGAACACGCCCTGGCGCTGGGACTGCGGGGATACGCACGCAATGAGTATGATGGCAGCGTAGAAGTAGTAGCTCAAGGAACGCGTCCCGCACTCGAACGCCTCGTCACCTTGCTAAGACAAGGCCCACCGGCCGCGCATGTCACAGATGTACATTTAGCATGGGGACAGCCAACGCAACATCTCAGCGGCTTCCATGTGCGTTGGTAATTGCGGCGCGACTTATAACCGCTTGCCGACCGGTCAATAGACCTGCACCACATTCAAAAAATGTGTAACTTTTGGTTTCATTGTGCTGTAAGATAAAAAGGAAATCGACTCGAAAGGAACCTGATCCATGCATGACCCGCTTGCTGCTCAAAAGAATTTGCAACCAAGCACCGCATACTCGAAGAACATGCAAGTATGGACCGAAAATAGCCCTCGGGAGGGTGAGCAGCGATTTCCCGTGCCACTAGAAAACAGTTCTGAGGAAGAAGATACCCGCCAGAGTCTCGCTGCCATTGTTGTCTCATCTTACGACGCTATTATCAGTAAAACGCTGGACGGGATTATTACTAGCTGGAATGCCTCCGCTGAAAGGATGTATGGATATACCGCTGAAGAAGTGATTGGGAAATCGATTACCGTAATCTTTCCGCTCGATAGACAAGATGAGTTTTTCCAGATCATGGAGCGAATTAAAAAAGGGGAGCGTGTCGAGCCGTATGAGACGAAGCGATTGAGAAAAGATGGAACGCTTCTCGATATCTCCGTCACAGTTTCGCCCATCACAGACCGTTCCGGGACGATCGTTGGAGCTTCAGCCATCGCACGTGACATCAGCGAGCAAAAACGCATGCAGGTCGAATTACGACAGGCCAAACAGCAACTCGAAGTGATTTTCCAGCACGTCGCCGATGGTATCACCGTACAGGACACAAGTGGCGCTATCGTTTATATCAATGATACAGGTGCACGACGTTACGGATTTTCCTCCGCGCAAGAGATGCTTACCCTTGACAAACAGGCCCTGGAGCAGTATTTAACTCGCTTCATTATGAAAGACGAAGATGACCATCTTCTTCCGCCGGCAGAACTCCCCGCATTTAAGGTGCTACAGGGAGAACCGCACGCGGAAAGGGTTATTCACTATCTGGATACACAGAGCGGCATATCTTCCTGGGCTTTACTCAAATCAACCCCTATTGTTGACGAACATGGCAATGTACAACTGGCAGTCAATATTTTCAGCGATATCACAGAACAAAAAGAGCTTGAGCAGCACAAAGATGCCTTCATTGGCATGGCAAGTCATGAACTGAAAACTCCTCTCACCAGCCTCAAAGGGTTCACTCAACTGCTGAAACGCATGTTTGAAAAGCAGGGCATTCTTGAGCCCTTGCCATATCTTACACGCATGGATAGTCAACTAGACAAGCTAACGAAACTGATCAAGGACCTGCTTGACATCTCGAAAATGCAAAAGGAGAAACTTCCCCTCAATATTGAGACCCTGGACCTCAACGAATTGGTGAGCCAGACCGTCGAAATAATGCAGGCAATGATACACACACACCACCTGCACTTTGAAAGCGCCGCACAGCCGGCGGCGGTTGGCGATAGAGACCGTATTGGACAGGTGTTGATTAACCTGCTGAACAACGCCGTGAAGTATTCTCCGGATGCCGATCAAGTCGTTGTTCGAGTATCAGCAGACCAGGAGCAGGCTATTGTGAGCGTGCAGGACTTCGGGAAAGGGATTGCGCCAGTACATCACCAGAAAATTTTTGATCGCTTCTATCAGATCAGCGATGACGACGATAAACCCTTTTCCGGGCTTGGTATTGGTTTATACATCTCCAGCCAGATTATCAAGCAGCACCATGGACGACTCTGGGTAGAAAGCCAGAAAGGGTCGGGCGCTACATTCTACTTTGCGCTGCCGCTCAAGGGCCAGAAAGCAGCGTTATTGACCTTGTGAGAGCATTGTAGTAGGATAGTGAAGCACAATGATGTCTATCCCTAAATCAGGCACTGCGGAGCGTAGGGGCTGGATACTACTATCATAGACAGCGAAAAGTTGCACTTTGACATTACACTACCAAAGATGAGGAGAGAGAAGGTTGGAAATCAATGTAGAACACGTGGCGAAACTCGCGAATCTGCCACTCGATGAAAAACGCCTGGAAATACTTGGAAAACAACTCACCGAAACACTTTTGTATATAGACCGGCTGAATGAAATACCCACCGAAGATGTAGAGCCAACTAGTCAGGTAACCGGGCTTACCAATGTGATGCGAGATGATACCGTGTCGGATTCCTTGCCCCAGCAAGCCGCACTGGAGAACGCGCCGGACACATACAATGGATACATTGTCGTAAATGCCATCTTTGAGGAATAAATACGCATGAAACTCTATGAACTGACTATCACGGAAGCTCGCAAGGGGTTGCTAGAAAAGAATTTTTCCGCGCGCGAATTAACAAGCGCATGTCTTGAAAGAATTAAAGCTGTTGAGCCAAAACTGCACGCATTTGTTACCCTAACTGGGGAACAGGCGCTGGAAGAGGCCCAAAAAGCCGATACCTTACTAGGCAGTGGCGATGTTCGACCTTTACTCGGCATCCCCATTTCAATCAAAGATAACTTTTGCACGAACGGGGTAAGAACGACTGCTTCGAGCAATGTGTTAAGGAATTTCGTGCCGCCATATGATGCGACGGTTGTCCGGCTGGTGACAGAGGCGGGCGCAATTCGCCTGGGGAAGACCAATATGGACGCATTCGCGCACGGGTCTTCAACCGAAGCGTCCGATTTCGGACCGACCCGCAACCCATGGAATATCGAGCGATTGCCGGGTGGCTCATCCGGCGGCGCGGCTGCAAGCGTGGCGGCAGACGAGGCAATAGCTGCCGTCGGTTCTGAAACAGCCGGCTCTATTCGACAACCGGCGGCATGGTGCGGCGTCGTCGGCCTGAAACCAACCTACGGAAGGGTCAGCCGCTACGGTGTCATCGCCATGGCATCATCCCTGGATAGTCCGGGGCCGATTACAAAATCCGTCGAGGATGCGGCGCTGATGCTTGAGGTTTTAGCCGGGCATGATCCGATGGATGCCACAACATCACCTCTACCACCAAAGCCTTACCGGAAACTGCTCAAGGAAAAGCGTGAGAACCTGACCATCGGCATTTCGGATGACTACTTCAATGGTGTCGATCCAGAGATCGTGGCCGCGGTACAAAAGGCATTGCAAGAGTTCGAACGCCTGGGGCATAAGGTCAAGAAGATTAAGCTGTTCGACCCGCAATATGCTATTGCCGTATATACGATTTTACAACGTTCCGAGGTCTCTTCAAACCTGGCGCGGTACGATGGCATACGTTATGGCTTCGGGCGCGACGCGTTCGGTGAAGAGGCACAAAGAAGAATTATGCTCGGAACCTACAGCCTGTCGGCAGGCTATTATGACGCCTACTACGCAAAGGCTCAAAAAGTAAGAACCTTGATTGTCGAAGATTTCGAGCGAGCATTTCAAGAGGTTGATGTGGTCATTGGGCCAACTACGCCTTCTACGGCATTACCGGTTGGTTCAAGCAAAGATCATCCCATGTTCGGCGAAATTTCTGACGTGCTGGTGGAAGCATCGACCATCGCGGGCCTGCCCGGTATCAGCATATGTTGCGGTTTCTCCAAAGAGCTTCTCCCTATAAGCATGCAAATCATGGGACCGTACTTTATGGAAGACCTGATCCTCAATCTCGCATACCAATACGAACAAGTCACCGACTGGAGCAACAGGAAGCCAAATCTATGAGTAACGATATACGAACAATCACTTATCAACCCGTTATTGGCCTGGAAGTTCACGTAGAACTGAGTACCGCGTCCAAAATGTTTTGCCGGTGCAGCAGCGATTACTTTGGCCAGGAGCCAAATACGCATACCTGCCCCGTTTGTCTGGGACTTCCTGGGGCACTACCGGTACCGAACGAGAAGGCTATCGAGGGATGCATAATGATCGGCCTGGCCCTCAATTGCGACATCGCGCTGTTTTCGCAATTCGATAGGAAGCACTACTATTACCCTGATTTGCCGAAGGGCTATCAAATCAGCCAATACCAGCATCCTTTTTGCGCAAAAGGATATATCTTGCTCAGCAACAACAAGAAGATTCGCATTCGCAGGGTTCATATGGAAGAAGACACCGGCAAGCTGATGCACCAAGACCTGGATGGTCGCGCCGTTAGCCTGATCGATTTCAACCGCTCAGGCGTTCCGCTGGTTGAGATCGTGACCGAGCCTGACTTTGAGAACGCGGACCAGGTCAAAGAATACCTGCAAAAGCTGCAACAGATCATCCGTTACCTGGGCGTGGCCACCGCTAACCCGGACAAGGGGGAGATGCGCTTCGAGCCGAACATCTCTGTGCGCAAGGCAGGTGAAACGGGTTTGCCAGACTACAAAGTGGAGGTCAAAAATATCAACTCGTTCTCCTTCGTTGAGCGGGCCATCAACTACGAACTGAAGCGCCAGAGCAGCATACTTGAACGTGGAGAGACGCCCATTCAAGAAACCAGAGGATGGGACGAGAGGCGGCATGTGACCCTCGGCCAGCGCACAAAAGAGGAAGCCATGGACTACAGGTACTTCCCTGAACCTGATATTCCGCCCTTCCAATGGCAATCCGAACAGATCGATGCCCTTCGTAAGGCGCTACCAGAATTGGCAGACGCGAAAAAAGCGCGTTTTATACAAAGCTACTCCATCACAGACTATGATGCGGAACTGCTGACGCGCGAAAGGCGCCTGGCGGACTTTTTCGAGGAGGCAGTGAAAGTCGGCCAACAGCACGGTGTAGAGCCGAAGATCATTGCCAATGTGATTATCAACAAAAAGGTAGATATTGATACGATGGTTCCTGCCGAGTTGATTAAAGACATCGTCGCTTCCCGGAAAATCGAGGCCATCGATGAAACCGAACTGCTGGCGGTCGTTCAAGAGGCCATCGCGAGCAACCCAAAGGCGGTCGAAGATTACAAAAAGGGCAAGACAAATGCAGTGATGTTCCTGGTGGGAGCATGTATGCGCCAGCTCAAAGGGAAAGCCACGCCAGAGAGAGTGAAAGAGCTGCTTGTAGCACGACTCGATGCGATGTAGGTTTTCTTCGATGCTACGGAATGGCCACCAGGCGCCACTTAAGATAGGAAACATGGAACGATTATGACACGTCGTACCCTTGCTTTTATCCTGATCATTGTGGCTATCCTGCTTTTGCTTCTGGTGCCGGTGCTTATCCTGACACCTGTTGGTCAAGACCTATTCGGGGGCAGCTCTCAGGCTGCCCTCTATCTGACGCCTACCCTGTTACCCTTTACCCCCACACCTACTCCTCAACCCACACCAGTCCTGACCGTGGAGGGGAAGCCACCCACTATCACCGCCACAGAAGCCATCTTAATGGATGCTGATACCGGTCATATCCTGGACGATGTCAACGCCGAGCGCCCGGTTCCTATGGCAAGCACAACCAAGATCATGACGGCCCTGGTAGCTTTACGCGCCGGTAATCTAAACGAACTCGTGACCATCCACCAGGACGCCATTAACGAGGTGATCTTGAATGATGGCAGCAATGCTCAGTTGCGAGTCGGCGACCAGATTTCTCTCAAGGACCTGCTCTACGCGCTGTTATTACCATCGGGCGACGATGCCGCCATCGCCATCGCCGACGCTGTGGGGGGCACGACCAGCAACTTCGTGAACCTGATGAATCTATTTGCCTATCGCTTGCATCTCTATCAAACCCACTATATCAATCCTGACGGGCTTACTTATTATGACGCCAGCGGCCATCCTCTGCCCGGTCACTATACGACCGCCTATGACCTGGTGAGATTGGCGGACTATGCGATGAGCATCCCGCTTTTCGCCCAGATCGTCGCTACCAAGCACTATACGCTTCCCGCGAGCAGCATACATCATGCTTATAACTGGACCAACACGAATCTCTTGCTCAGCACCTACACGGGCGCAACCGGCATCAAGACCGGCTATACCCTGGAAGCCGGAGAGTGCCTGGTTTTCTCGGCGACACGCTCCACCCATCACCTGATCGGGGTGGTCCTGCATAGTAGCGATGCGGTAAGTCGCTTCAACGACGCGAAATTACTGCTTAACTGGGGCTTCGGACTTCCGCTGCTGCCACCGCCCCCATAGCGGTACTAGAACGACGGCAGCGACGGATAATAATCAGGATCCTGCGAAAAATCGAAAGCCTCGTAGAAATCTCCGAGTTGGTTCAGGCCGTCGCGCGGCGGGGCAGCGGGGCCGGTTGGCTTGCCATTGGCTGCATCGTTATTGGTTCCCGGCGTCGCGGTATCGAACTGGTGGTTGACACTTGCCAGCGTGGGCAGGCCAAAACGCCGCTCAATGAACTTCAGAATCGAACTATGTTCGTACAACTGCCCTGAAACATAACCCCGCCTGGCATAGGGCGAAACAACTACTGTTGGCACGCGAATACCCAGGCCATATGCGTCGACCTGCGGCGGCGCTACATGATCGAAAAAGCCGCCACCCTCGTCATAGGTGAAGAACAGCACCGAGCTTTGCCAGGAACTCGATCCGATAAGCGCATTGATGACATCGGCCATTTTATGCTGGCCCATCTGGATATCGGCCGGTGGATGCTCGCTGATCAGCGCCTCAGTAATCAAAAACGAGACTTGCGGCAGTGTGCCGTTCGCAAGATCGTTCTGATAATCATCCTCACTGAACATGAGGCGGGCATCGTTTTGCCATTTCTTGAAATACACGAGGATGTTGAAATCTTCCAGGGAGGTGCCGGTACCAAGGCCGAGATTGTAGCACTTCCATGAAATATGATACTGATCGAGCAGATCGGCGATGGTTGGCCAGTCGAAGCTTCCGCGATCCCCATTGTTGGTGGTGTTCCCACCGCAGGTGCCACTCATAAGATAGAAACGGTTGGGATTGGACGGGCCAAGCAATGAACAAAAATAATTGCCACACAGGGTAAACGCATTCGCCAGCGCGTAATAATAAGGAAGATCGGAGCCATCGTAATAGCCGAGCGCGTTAGAGCCATCGGTGGTATAAAAACCATCCATTTTTCCGTTGTCCCATTCCTTGTGAATATCCTGCCAGGTATGGGAGTTATCAGCCGTGATCGGGAAAAAATCATGATGGGGGGTAACGGTACCACCATCGCCATCCGGCTGCGAATAATTGGCGGGTATGCCAAATCTGCCCGCCCGCGGATAGTAGCCGAAATAGTGATCGAAGGAACGATTTTCCTGGCAGGCGACCAGGACGTGGTCGATGGGATTGACATTGCTGCCCGGCATCGAAGCTGCAACCCTGCTCACCGCCCGGATACCGGCATCGATTGAGAGACCGGCTCCCGCGAGTATACCGAGATTGCGCAACGCCTTGCGGCGTGACTGGCGCGTATTGAACCACTGTCGCGGATCCATGAATACACATTCTCCTGACTACGAAATGAACAATCAAGGGGCTTCACGTTATCTAAATGAACGCCGCATAGATGGGTATTTCCCTATCTGAAGGGACAGGAATGCCCTCTCAAGGCCAAGCAGGACAAACAGGCTTTCTTGGAATCTCCATCCTTGCGGGTAGAGGCCAGATGTATCGCGCCCAGAGATGGGGGAATCGCCAGGGGCACGCTAACCCCTTACACAGGTAGGTTTTTAAGCACGGTGACCCCCACCTGGGCGCGATACATCTGGCCCCTACATCCCCCAGGACTAGCAATTTTAGGGTATACTGACAAATGTTTCTAGATACATTTCAATCGATGGGAGTACTTCTTTGCGCAGCTTTATTTTCGAGCTGATGGAACAGCACGACTTCGAAAACATTTTCTTATGCCAGGAGAAAACGCTTGGACTACAAGCGATTATCGCTATTCATGACACCACCCTGGGTCCTGCCGCCGGTGGTGTGCGCATGAAAGCATACGAGACCGAGGCGGACGCAATCAATGACGCACTGCGCCTGGCGCGTGGCATGACCTATAAATGCGCAGCGGCAGGCGTTCCCTATGGCGGGGGTAAATGTGTGGTGATTGGCGACCCAAAGCGCGATAAGACCGAGGCGCGCTTGCGGGCGCTTGGTCGCTTCATTCACCGTCTCAATGGGCTCTTCCTGACCGGGCCAGACTCGGGAACCGACCTGGACGATATGGTAGTGATACGCATGGAAACACCGTATGTCGTCACTCTACCAGAATCATGGGGCGGCCCGGGCGATAGCTCCGAAGCCACCGCATTTGGACTTGTACAGGGAATGCGAGCATGTCTCAAAGAGGTATACGGCAGCGCCGATCTGCAGGGCCGCAGTGTGGCTCTTCAAGGCGTGGGGGCCGTAGGAAAACATGCCCTCCCGTACCTGATTGAGGCGGGGGCGATAGTTACTATTGCGGATATCGACCAGGAGAGGGCCAGGCAGATGGCAACGGCATACGAGGTCAAAGTTGTTCATCCCGATGAAATTCATGCCCTACATGTCGATGTCTATTGCCCCTGCGCGCTGGGTGGCACAGTAAACGACCGCACATTGCCGGAACTACAATGTAAGATCGTGTGCGGCTCGGCCAATAACCAGCTCGCAGAGGATCGACACGGTGAAATGTTGCAGGAGCGCGGCATCTTGTACGCGCCCGACTACATCGTCAATGCCGGTGGAGTGCTTTCTGGCCTCGATAGCCTTCGACCCGGTGGTTTTCAGCGCCAACGCGCCATGGAAAGAGTTGCTCGCATCTATGAGACAATGGAGAAGGTGATTGCGATTGCCAGAGAACAAAATGTGCCTACGTATCGCGCAGCCGATATGCTGGCCGAGCAGCATATCGCGATGGTGCGGCAGGTCAAGAGCCTGAGAATATGAAGCAGGAGCTTATGTTATGGATCGCCAACAGTGGCGACAGCAACGTCGCCTATGGAACGAAGCGCAGATGGATACGATCTATGCGCGGCAATACGATGATCATTGGGGCGGCTACATCAATCCTACGCACCGTCACATGATCGAGCGACTCCTCGATCTTTGCAAACCAGGAGGACTTCTTCTCGACGCAGCCTGCGGAACTGGCAAATACTAGCCGCTCCTACTGGAGCGCGGATTCTCTGTGCAAGGAACGGACCAGTCGCAGCAGATGCTCAACCGGGCCCATAGCAAATTTCCGGGGGTGCCTGTACTACATGTTGGTCTGCAAGAGCTGCCATTCGTGGACAGGTTTGACGCCGTGATCTGCATGGATGCGATGGAGAATATTTTTCCAGAAGACTGGCCCATTGTGCTAAACAATTTTGCGCGGGCGCTGCATGAACACGGCCTGCTGTATCTCACGGTCGAGCTAGAGTCCGATGAGGAGTTGCAGATTGCCTATGAAGCCGGTAAGCGCCTGGGATTGCCGCTACTCTATGGCGAGTATGCTCACCACGGTGGATATCATTATTATCCGACCAACAAGCAGGTACGCGACTGCCTTCATGCTGCGCATTTCACAGTACTGGAAGCCATCGAGGGCGATGGATACCGGCATTATGTAACGCGCAAAGAGACTGGCTAACTCACCGTACCTGGCGGCCACATCGTCAGCGTTTGCCGGTATTCCTCCGTAAACCACACCCTGCCGCTACCATCCACCACCAGCCCATCATTGGGATGAGCATTCGTGGCATGGATGGTGCGAGCCACCATTTGCCCTGTCGAGGGAACGATATAGCCGACGCGCAGGCTGAGCGAGTCGGTAAACCAGACATTGCCTTTCCTATCGACATAGATGCCGGAAATATGCGTGCCAGTGCAGTTGGGAGGAGTCAGACAGGTACCTGTATAGGCGACATACGACGTGTTCTTTCCGGCGCGCGGATCGAATTCGCCTATAGCGCCGTTAAATCCCCCGCTGTACCAGATATTTCCCGCGTGGTCAGAGGCAATCAGGTGCGGCCGAAAAGTACCGACCGCATATTCTGTGATTTTGATGGTTCCCGACTGCGTAGGTGTAAAGCTGCCTATCTGGTCTATTCCCGCTCCATTTTCACAAAACCAGATCGTTCCCTGGGGAGTGATGGTCATGCCATATGGATTGCTGTCCGGCGTAGGAATAGGAGTCTCTACCACCTGATGTGTATTCGTGTTCAGAAAACCAATATCGTTGGAACTAAATTCAGTGAACCATAGATTTCCTCGCGCATCGAAAACCAGATCATACGGCGCACTGCCTTTCTTTAACGCCCATTGATTCCAGCTCCCGCTTTGCGGACTAAATTCGCCTATCGCATCGCTGGTAGGCTCGGTAAACCAGACATTGCCATTGCCATCCACTTTTAGAAAGAGCGGGCCGGTATAGCCGGCAGGTTCATTGAAATCTTGAATGAAGTTGCCGTCGGAGAAAGCATACTGGCCGAGAACGCCCTGCGATCTGGTAGGGCACTTCGGTTTCGGCTCGCATCCCGGCTCCGCGACCCAGATAAATCCATGCGCCGGGTCAAGCGCAATTCCCCACGGCAATAATGTCGTCCGGGCCTGATTTGACACCATTGATAGCGCTCGTTGCATGGAAAATGGCGCCTCCTCGGAGCGCGGCATGCTATCATGATACGTTTGTACCACTTGCGATGGCGCAGCAGGCGTAAATGCCGCCCGGAAGAACCACCAGGCGCTGGCGCCTGCAATAACGATAAGCACGACCAGCGCAAGGCTGGTCAACATTCTCCTATTCATGACAAGCAGCTATTCTCTCTTATCCGGCTAAAACCACTCTATTCGATACGAGGAAATATTTCCTACTCCGCTACAATATTGCCCCTCTGCTCTCCTTCATCTTATAAAATGGAATATACGCAAGATGCTACCAGATAGTAATGGGCGTTGGACGCACCTCTACCAAAAGCTATAAGATGTAACGTATAAACATACTAAAATATATCCTGATATATTGCTGAGATCTGAGGAATCCTCCATGTCGGTGTCAAAACAAAAGGCATTTTTACGGCTCTGTCCCCGCTGCAAAGCGCCATTAGCCCCAGGTAGTACCGCATGCCTCAGTTGTGGTTACCGGCTCGCGCCTGTGCCGCCCAATAGTACTATTCAACCACCTTCTCCAGTGCCTCCTTCCTATCGCAGAAGACAGGAACCATCGCCTTTACAAAGGCGAGCGCCGTTGCTCTACTTTCTCAGCGTTTTTCTGGTGATTATTCTATTTACCTTTGTGGCGCTGCATGCGGCGGGGATATCGCCGTCAACACTTTTTGCGAAGCGTACCGTTCCGGTTCAGGCAGTAACCTACCCTGTGCCAAAAGTGCCAGCTCTTTTTTCAGACGACTTTACCGGCGATACTTATGGATGGAATCTACAGAGTTCTCCCGGCGATTACACCGTCACCCTGGGCAATGGCTCGCTAACCTTGCAAGTATACAAGAATAAACTGCTCTGGGAGCCATTGCCCGGCCAGAGATCTTTCAGCAATTTTACGCTGACGGTGAATGCAACACTTTCGAAAGGCGACCAGAACAACGGGTATGGAGTTTATATTCGCGGTTCCTCAAATGCGGAGAGCGACCTTGCCAGCTACTATCGCTTCGAACTGTATGGAGATGGCTCGTATGCGGTATTCAAGGGCGCGACGGACGCAAGCGGCCACTCGAGCGATACAAAACTCGTGGACTACACGCTCCATCCCGCCATTCAAAAGCAAGGCAAGGTCAACCACATCATGATTATCGCCAAAGGCGCCAATCTATCATTCATCGTGAACGGCCAATTACTAAAGACCATCACCGATCATAGCTATTCAAGCGGGTCTGTTGCCCTCTTCGTCTCAAATCTGCCGGAGGCAAAACCAGGTGCCGCTGCGCAGTTTTCGGCTCTGAACATTTACCCGGCGCAATAGTTCGCCAAACGCTATACCAATGACCAGAAGGTTCTTCACCAATATGGCTCGTCAATATACATTCTCCCCTTTTTCAAGCATGCATAGTACTTGCTTTGACTGGTTAAACGTTAAACCGGCATTAAAATAGCTCAGCAAAAGATAGAGTTTTAAACTCACCAATTCAAAACATCTTTGCGGGCAGGTCAGGCTGAACTGGTGAGTAAGGATAGGTGCGATGACAAAGATTTTCGCGCCAATATGATATGATGCTATAGACTGATTTGTGATCTTCTATAGTGAAAACGAGCAAGCATATGGCAAGAACATATCGCGGCGAGGTCCGCGCACCTGACTTTCCCGGCGGGCTGGATTGGATCAATAGCGACCACCCCCTGCATATCAAGGAGTTTCGCAATCATATTCTGATCATCCACTTCTGGACGTTGTGCTGAATTAACTGCATGCATGCGCTCGCGCAGTTGCGCGAGATCGAAATCGCCTTTCCCAAAGAGCTGGCAGTCGTCAGCGTTCACTCTCCCAAGTTCAAACGCGAGCAGTATACTGAAAGCGTGCGGGATGCGGTGCTGCGTTATGGCATTACCCATCCCGTCGTCAATGACCGCTCCATGCGCATGTGGCGAGAGTATGCCGTGCGGGCATGGCCGACCCTGATGTTCATCGACCCGCAAAATAGAGTGATTGCCAGGCACGAAGGAGAAATCAATCCCGAGAGCGCGAAACGACTGATCGCAGAGATGATTAAGGAGTTCGACACCGAAAACTTGCTCAATCACCGCCCGCTCCGCTTCGCGCGTGAAACCGCGCCAGAGGCAATTATGGCCTTCCCCGGCAAACTGGCGGTCGATGCCGCAGCAAATCGCCTGGTTGTCAGCGATTCCGCCCATCATCGCCTGTTGGAAATGGACCTGGAAGGTAAGATACGACACATCATCGGCAGCGGAGAACCTGGCAAGGCAAATGGCTCTTTCACACAGGCGCAATTCAACCGACCTCAAGGCGTGACGCTCGACGGCGACATTCTTTACGTGGCCGACACGGAAAATCACATGATCCGGCGCGTCGATCTCGCTGCGCAGTTAGTCGAAACCATCGCTGGAACGGGCCAGCAGGCCGGCATGAGCGATACAACCGTGTGGGGGCCTGCGCTCCAGGCTGCGCTGAGTTCGCCCTGGGATATCGTTCACTCCGGCAACCGACTCTATATTGCCATGGCGGGGATGCACCAGATCTTCGTGTACTACATTGACCGCCAGGAAATTGAGCCATTTGCCGGCACCGGCCATGAAGATATTCGTGATGGCGCGCTTACAGAGGCGTTTTTCGCCCAGCCCAACGGCCTATCGTTGGATGATAACCGCGTGCTATATGTGGCGGATAGCGAGACAAGCGCGGTCCGGGCTGTATCCCTGACAGGGGCAGAAAACGTAATCACACTGGTCGGAACGGGATTATTCGATTTCGGCGACCGGAATGGTGTGGGTGATGAGGTGCTGCTACAGCATGTGCAGGCCGTCTGCTTTGTCGATGGCCTGGTCTACCTCGCCGACACCTATAACAATCGCATCAAAGTACTGAACCCACAAACGCGCGAAGTACAATCTTTTGCCGGCAGCGGCGAGGCGGGATATACTGATGGTGCGCCTGACAAGGCACAATTCAATGAACCTGGCGGCCTGGCAACTGCTGGCGGCAAATTATACGTGGCGGACACCAACAACCATGCCATACGTGTGATAGACCTGGCGTCGGGAAATGTGGGGACGCTGAACGTGCGTATGTAAACCGTAAGAAACATCCTGGAGGATAAGAAATGCAAATTGCAATTGGACTGCCCGGCACGATACCGGGAGTATCAGGTGAATTTATTCTAGACTGGGCCAAGTTGGCAGAAGTGGGACCATTCTCGAGTTTTGCTGTGCTTGATCGCCTGATCTATCCCAACTATGAACCATTGATTACGCTCGCGGCAGTAGCCGGTGTGACGGAGCGTATGCGCTTGATGACCAGTATCTTGATAGCGCCATTGCACAATACTGCTATTTTAGCCAAGCAGGCCGCTAGCATTGACGCGCTCTCCAATGGTCGTCTGACACTCGGCATAGCCGTCGGTGGCCGACAAGATGATTATCAGGCCGCGCAGGTTCCATTCCACGAATGCGGCAAGCGCTTCGATGAGCAACTGGCAACCATGAAGCGCATCTGGTCCGGTCAACGATTAAGCGACAATGTGGGAGCAATCGGCCCAAACCCGGTGCATAAAGGCGGACCCGAACTGCTGATCGGGGGTTATTCCCCGGAAGCTATTAAGCGCGTAGGCCGCTGGGGAGATGGATTTATCAGCGGAGGCGGAGGACCAGATGCCGCTCGTCAGGGCTATAATGTAGCTGAGCAGTCCTGGAAAGAGGCGGGCAGGCCGGGCAAGCCACGATTCGTTGGCGCCACCTACTACGGCTTGGGTCAAGACGCTGCTGAGAAGGCGACCCGGTATATTCGTCACTATTATTCATTCATGGGGCCGATGGCTGATAGGATCGCCAGCAGCGTCCCAAGCACTCCTGAGGCGATCAAGGGAGCCTTGAAAGCTTTTGCTGATGTGGGAGTAGACGAACTCATCTTCTGGCCCACCATTGCCGACCTGAACCAGGTCGATATGCTGGCGGAGCTGGTGGGATAGGATAGGCTTCTGACATGAAGAGCACCGGCTCATCTCATGCTGGTGGACATGAGATGAGCCGGTGCTCTTCATGTGAATATGCCCTACCATCTTACCCTCTTTATGAGATACAATGAAGGAGAAACTGTCTCACACACACAAAGGAGTGTCTTTTTTATGGCCAAGATGATTGAGAGTGTGGCGTCAAGAGCAGCGACGCCTTTTGTGAATGCCCCTTATACTGATTTTACGAAAGAAGAGAACCGCCGCGCGCAGATGGAGGCGCTGGAGCAGGTCAAAAGCGAACTGGGGCAGACGTACCCGCTGATTATCGGCGGCAAAAAGATAACGAACGAGGCGACATTTGCCTCGGTTAATCCATCACAGCCCGACCAGGTGATTGGCTATTTTTCGAAAGCCACGGTCGAGCAGGCGAATGAAGCAGTACAGGTCGCCGCGGAGGCCTTTGAAAGTTGGAAACACGTCCCGGCTGAAGAGCGCGCCGGCTATCTTTTTGCGGCAGCTGATCTATTGAAACAGCGCCGTTTTTACGTCAACGCCTGGATGATCTATGAGGTCGGTAAAAGCTGGCCCGAGGCCGATGGTGATACTGCCGAGGCCATCGACTTCCTGGAATTCTACGCGCGCGAGATGATGCGCCTGGCCGGTGAGCAACCGCTCACTCACATCGACACCGAAGACAATGAACTGGTTTATATTCCTCTCGGTGTGGGCGCTGTGATACCACCCTGGAACTTCCCTGCCGCCATCATGGTTGGCATGACCAGCGCATCGTTTGTGACCGGCAACACCGTCATCCTTAAGCCCGCCAGCACCTCACCGATGATCGCCTGGCAGTTCATGCGCATCCTTGAAGATATCGGACTGCCCGCGGGCGTCGTCAATTTCCTCACGGGCTCTGGCGCTACGATTGGGGACACGTTGGTCGAAAATCCGCAGGTGCGTTTCATCGCTTTCACCGGCTCGAAAGATGTTGGGTTGCGTATCAACGAACTCGCCGCCAAACATCGTAAGGGACAGAAGTGGATCAAGCGCACGATTCTGGAGATGGGCGGGAAAGATGCGGTCGTGGTGGATGAGACCGCCGACCTGGACGCTGCTGCAAGCGGTATCGTCGCCTCGGCCTTTGGCTTCCAGGGGCAGAAATGCTCGGCAGGCTCGCGCGCCATCATCGTTGAGCAGGTCTATGACCAGGTGCTGCAAAAGGTGATTGAAAAGACAAAGCAGCTGGCGGTAGGTGATGTCACAAATCCAGAAGTACCGGTAGGCCCGGTCATCGACCAAAACGCCATGAAGAAAATTACGGACTACATCGAGGTCGGCAAGCAAGAGGGACGCCTGGTTGTTGGCGGTGGACATCATGGCCCCGGTTACTTTATCGAGCCAACCATCTTTGCCGATGTTGACCCCCATGCCCGCATCGCGCAGGAAGAAATCTTCGGGCCGGTGCTGGCGGTCATCAAAGCCAGGGACTTCGACGACGCCATCCGCATCGCCAATGATACGGAATATGGATTAACGGGTTCGCTCTACTCAAACGACCCGCAGCGCATCGAAAAAGCCAAGGAAGATTTCTTTGTCGGCAACCTGTACTTCAATCGCAAATGTACTGGCGCGCTCGTCGGTGTGCATCCCTTTGGCGGCTTCAACATGTCCGGGACCGACTCCAAGGCGGGCGGCAGAGATTACTTACTCCTGTTCACGCAGGCAAAAGCCATCTCGGCAAAGAAATAGAGGGGTCCTGGCTTGTCGAATGTCACTCAAGTAAGTCCCGGCACATGGCTCATTTCTCATCCATTTCTGGGTGAGCATGGCATCATTGGCTCCTACCTGCTTGCGGGAGCCAATAATCTCGCCATTATCGATCCTGGGCCGGGCAGTATGCTGGATTCCCTGCTGGCATCCATACAAGAAGCCGGTTTTGACCCCCAGGATGTGACGCACATCCTCGCAACCCACGTCCACCTGGATCATGCTGGGGCTACCGGTTCGCTAGTGCGCCGATTGCCGCGCGCCCAGGTCTACGCTCATAGCAAGGGTGTTCCACACCTGCTCGATACGTCGAAAGTAGTGGCAAGCGCGGCACGCATCTATGGCGAACGCATGCAGTTGCTCTGGGGCGAGATTGAACCGACACCCCCGGAACGCCTGCATGTCCTTGAACATGGTAATGCGCTGCATATTGCCGGTCGTCGCCTGGAGGTACTCTATACACCCGGACATGCTGTACATCACATCAGCTTCTTGGACCCCAACTCAGGTGAAGCATTTGTAGGAGACGTGGCCGGCGTGCGTTTGCAGGATGTAGATTATGTGCGTCCACCAACGCCACCGCCGGATATCGACCTCGAAGCCTGGTCAGTAAGCATGAATCTTATCAAGAGCCTGCGCCCCGAAGTGCTGTATATCGCGCACTTTGGCCCTATCCGCGACATAGATTCCCATTTCGAGCGCCTGCACGAAAAGCTTTATTCCTGGGGAGACTTTGTGCTCGCCGCGATGCGCGATGGCAAGGACGAGGCTGAGATCATCAAGATGCTCATAGCGCAGACCCAGCCCGAACTGGAGGGTGTAGCAAACAGCCCAGGGGCCATCCAACGCTACGAAATCGCCACGAATTACCCCATGACGGTACAGGGCTATATGCGCTATTGGCGGAAGAAGCACCCCGAACGGCTGACAGCCACTTGACATACCCACCAAAATCCGTTATGCTGTTCTCATGGAAGAACAAATAGTTCAATATAACGAACATCCCCAGGCGGATGAAGAAAACATAGCAGTATCAACAGCGCCCGCCCCCATGGTCGAGCGCGCTTTTCGTCTACTGGACATCTTGAGCGGCTCAGAAGATGGCCTCATTCTCTCTGACCTTGCGCGTATGCTCAACATGAGCAAGGGTAGCGTGCATGGACTCCTCAAGACATTGGAGAGCAATGGAGCGGTCGAGCAGATAGAGGATCGGCGTTATGTGCTTGGCCCGCGCCTCTACGATATTACACAGGCCTACATCCAGCGTGCCGGTTTACGTCGTTTCGCCGTACCCGCCATGCGCAGGCTTGCGGCAAAGAGCGGCGAGACGGTGTTTTTAGGCCGGATTGAGCAAAAAGGCGTGCGCATCATCGAATGTATCGTGGATGAAGGAGAGACGGCTTCTCTGCACATCACTGCCCCACGCGGCACACGCGTGCATATGCTGGCGGCCGCCACGGGGCCTCTTGTGCTGGCAAGCTGGCCGGCAGAACAACGCGAGGAGTATTTATACACTCATCCTCTACCTCGCTTCACCGAACATTCCCTTTTAGACCCTCAACAATACCTGGCTCGCATCGAAGAGGCCAGTCATCACGGTGTGAGTATTGACCACGAGGAATATCTTGCGGGCGTCAACGCGGTAGCTGCACCGATTTATGGCGCAAGCGGAAGACTGATCGCCCTGCTCTGGATGGTTGGCTTCTCCTCGCGCTTCTCTGGCACAGCCCTAGAACGCGCTGCAACTGAGTTGCGTAGCGAAGCAGAGGCCATCTCACGCTCCCTTGGCGCAGTATGATAAATCTGCTACCGATCAGCAAAGGAGGGGCACATTGCGTGAACTTATTACCTTACGTGTGAATGGCGAACGCCGCGAAGTAGCAGTACTGCCACACCATACGCTGCTCGAAGTGCTGCGGGAAGATTTGGGATTGACCGGAACCAAACATGGCTGCGAGCTTGGCGAATGCGGCGCCTGTACCGTCCTGATCGACGGCGTTCCTATGCTCTCATGCCTTACATTACCGGTAGAAGTGCAGGAAGCCGAGATCACCACCATCGAGGGCCTGGAACAAAACGGCAAACTTCACCCACTCCAGGAGACGTTCGCCGAACTGGGCGCTGCGCAATGCGGTTACTGCACGCCGGGCATCCTGCTATCAGGCGCTGCTCTGCTGCAGGCAAACCCGCGGCCCTCGCGTGAGCAAATCAAGGAGGCGCTGGCGGGAAACCTCTGCCGCTGTACCGGCTATACGAAAATCTACGAGGCGGTTGAAGCCGCCGCCGAACGCATGCAGGGAGGCGCGTCATGAAGCAACAGCAAGATGAGCAAGTGCAAAAGGCTCATCCTCCATATAAGATCATCGGCACCCCGCGTCCAAAGGTCGATGCCTACAGCAAAGTAACCGGTCGCGCGCTCTACGCCGACGATATTATGCTGCCGCGCATGCTTTATGGACGGCTCGTGCGCTCTCCCCATCCACATGCTCGCATTCTCTCCATCGATACGCATAAAGCCCTGGAATTGCCGGGCGTCATCGCCATCATCACGGGTGAAGACCTACCACAAAAATATGGCATTCTTCCTTCCAGCCAGGATGAGTACGCGCTGGCTATCGACAAGGTGCGCTACGTGGGCGACCCCGTCGTCGCGATTGCCGCGCTCGACCCTGATATCCTCGACGAAGCAGCCAAACTCATCCATGTTGAATACGAGGTCCTGCCGGCGTTGATGAGCATCGATGAAGCGCTTGCGCACCCCGAAGTGAAAATCAATGATGAGGCGCGTATTGGCAACATTCACAAGGCCGTCTCTTATGAATTTGGTGAGGTCGAAGCCGGTTTCGCCGAAGCTGATTACATCCGTGAAGACTGGTTCTACTATGAGGGCAATAATCACGCTCCGATTGAAGAGCATGCCTGTGTCGCGAATTGGGAACCCAATCCCAGCGATCCTGTTGGCGGCAAGCTCACTCTCTGGTCATCTACCCAGACCCCGCACTACGTTCATCGCGAGTTGAGCAAGGTACTCGGCATACCGCAATCGCATATTCGTGTGATTGCGCCCAACGTCGGCGGTGGCTTTGGCGGCAAGAGCGACCCATTCTCGCATGAAATCTGCGCCGCCGAACTCTCGCGGCGCACGGGCAGGCCCGTAAAAATTACCTGCACGCGCGAGGAAGTCTTCTTGATTCACCGGGGGCGCCATCCCGTCAAAATGTGGATCAAGACCGGCGTGAAGCGCGACGGCACGCTGACCGCCATGCACTTCCGCTCATTCCTGGATGGCGGCGCTTACGGTTCCTACGGCATAGCAACCACGTATTACACGGGCGCATTGCAGACGGTGACATACAAGCTGCCCGCGTATAAGTTCGAGGGCATGCGCCTCTTCACCAATAAGCCGCCCTGTGGTCCAAAGCGCGGTCATGGAACGACGCAGCCGCGCTATGCTGTAGAAGTACACATGGATAAAATCGCGCACGACCTCGGCATGGACCCGGTTGAATTTCGCCGCCACAATCTGATTGAGCCATATACACGCACCGTGAATGGATTGCGCATCACCAGTTGCGCGCTGAGTGAATGTCTCGACCAGGTTGTCGAACATTCCGGTTGGAAAGCATTTCGTCTGGCAAAGCAATCAGGAACATCCGATCAGCGAACTGACCATGCAGACGCGAAATCCAATCAGACGACTAAGCGCGGACTTGGATTGGCCGCTTCCTCTTATATTTGCGGCGCGGGCAAGCCCATCTACTGGAATGATCTGCCGCATTCGGCTGTGCAGATACGGCTTGATCGCGGCGGCGGTGTCACCGTCTACTGCGGCTCGACCGATATTGGCCAGGGGTCTACCTCGATACTGGCTTACATCGTTGCCGAAGAATTGGGTATCCAGCCGGAACAGATTCACATGGAGACGGCAGATACGAGCCTGACGCCGGTTGATCTTGGCTCATATTCCAGCCGCGTCACCTTCATGGCCGGCAACGCCGCTATTGCCGCAGCCCGCAAATTGAAGGATCAGCTTTTTTCGGTCGCTGCCGAACAGTTGCACACGCCGGTTGAGCAACTGGAAAGCGCTGGTGGAATGATCTTCGATACAAACGACCCCGGCAATACTCTGCCGTTCGTAAAAGCGGTGCAACTGGCCGAAGCCCGTTATGGCGCGCTGGTAGCTGCCGGTTCTTATGCTCCACCGGAGGGCATTCACGGCGATTATAAGGGAGCGGGCGTTGGCCCTTCGCCGGCCTATTCCTACTCAGCCTGCGTTGCTCAGGTAGCCGTCGATGTGGAGACAGGCGAGGTTGCCGTAGAGAAGTTATGGATGGCGCACGACGTTGGACAGTCCATCAATCCTCTGCTGGTCGCGGGCCAGGTTGAGGGAGGCGCTTACATGGGTTATGGCGAAGCGCTCATGGAGCAGCAAATCTTCCGCAAGGGGCGACACAAAATACCCTCTCTGCTGGATTATAAGCTGGCGACGACCTTCGATACGCCCGAAATTGAGACCATTCTGGTCGAAGTACCTGACAGAGAAGGGCCGTTTGGCGGCAAGGAAGCGGGTCAGGGACCGCTGAATCCGGTTATTCCGGCGATTGCCAACGCCGTCTACGATGCTATTGGTGTGCGCATCGACGAGGTTCCCATTACGGCGGACAAGGTACTGGGGGCATTGAAAGCCAGGGGGCAGGCAAAAGGCGCCGGGCAACCACCCACCGTCAAGCCGGTCGAAATACCATCTCTATGGCCAACCCGTCTCATCAAATGGCAGCCTGAAGAGATTGAACTGGCACGCAGCAATGGTAATGGGCAGCATGCGGATATGAGAGTCCCCGCAAAAGGAGAGAAATCCTGATGCTGCGACTACCACCTTTTCGTTATCTTGCTCCACATAGTCTCGACGAGGCCGCGGAAATGCTGGCGCGGGAAGGCGAGCAGGCCATGCTTGTCGCGGGCGGCACCGATCTGTATCCCAACATGAAACGCCGCCAGTTCACGCCGCGGGTTTTGATTGGCTTGCGCGGCATTGCATCGCTGAAGGGCATTAGCGGCTCGCCTGAGCAGGGTTTGCGCATCGGAGCAGCCACAACACTCACAACGATTGCCGAGCATCCGGTTATTCAACAGTATTATGCCGCGCTGGCTATCGCCGCAGGTTCGGTCTCGACGCCGCAATTACGGAATGCAGGCACTCTCGGTGGCAACCTGCTGCTGGATACGCGCTGCAACTACTACAATCAGACCGAATTCTGGCGGCAATCGATTGGCTATTGTATGAAGAAGGATGGGGATATCTGCCTGGTAGCGCCAGGAAGTCCGCGCTGCTGGGCTATCTCCTCGGCGGACACTGCTCCTGTGCTGGTCAGCCTGGAAGCGATGGTGCGCCTGATAAGCGCGCGGGGTGAGCGTCTCCTGCCGGTACGAGAATTGTTTCGCGACGACGGCATGCATCCCTACACAAAAGCAGCCGATGAAATACTCAGCGAAATTATCTTGCCAGCGACAGATGGCTGGCACAGCACCTATATGAAGCTGCGCCGCCGGGGTTCATTCGATTTCCCCATCCTTGGCGTCGCAGCGGCGTTGCGTTTCGCGGATGATGGTAATGTAGCAGACGCGCGCATCACCCTGGGAGCCGTTGCATCTCATCCCGTCGAAGCAAAGGAAGCGGCCTCACTGCTGGTAGGACAGCGCCTGACGCCTGAAGTCATCGATGCGGCTGCCACCAGCGCAGCGAAGCGCGCCAAACCATTGGACAATGCAGACCTGACGATAAACTACCGGAAACAGGTGACAACGGTGTATGTTCGTCGTGCATTGAATAACTTCATACAGCCGACTTCAGAGAAAGAGAGCCAATGAATCGGTGGGGGTACGGTTCATCGTACCCCCACCGATTCATTGGCCCCGTACCCACCCTATGGTCGCACCATCAGATGCTACGAATCCTAACTCCAGTCGATAGTCGCAGGATTCACTTGCGTATATGCAGGACAATTCCGTTGCTTTAAAACCAGGGGGGGCAAAGGACTCTGATTGAAATTGAAGGCGCCAATCAGATTATTTGCCGACTGATCCAGCCCTCCGAGCGATGGCAAGTTCAGAATGGTTTCCGTGAACTTGAGCATGGAGGAGAAATTGTACTGGGTCGAGTCAACATAATGCGGCTTCGCGTAGGGCGAGATCACGATCAAAGGCGCGCGCAGGCCATACTCGATGTATTTATTGGGGCCTACCGGCGGCACGACGTGGTCATAAAAGCCACCAAAGTCATCCCAGGTCAGGAAGATGGCGGTGCTGGCCCAGAGCGATTTGTTGTTCATGACGGCGTTAATTTCCTGCACCGTAAAGTTCTCACCCTGGCATACGCTCTGTCCAGGATGATCGCTGTACTTGTGTGGCTGCACGAGCCAGCTGACGGTAGGAAGATTGCCATTGGCGGCATCCTTGACAAACTGTGTATAGTCGGCCATATGCTGCTTCCAGAGACCAGATTCGCGGACACTCTTGATGGCATCATACGCGTTCCACTCATAGCCGTCCTGTCCGTAGAGCGGCGCATACTCTGTCCAGGAAATACCTTTCTGACTCAGTAAATCACCCATAGATTCAAAATCGCTAAAACACGGATAAGGATGGGTGATCTTCCCATTGGAATGTATCTCCTGCACCGTCGTGCCGGAAGGAGAATCGCAACCCCATTTCATCACGTGCCCGCCGTTAGGTATTCTAGGGATATCGCTGGCATCATCATCTGCTGCCGCGATGGAGAAGATATGGTTGGGGAAGCTGTTTGAGTCGATATTATAAAAGAAGTGATCGGGCAGGGCAAAGGTCTGCGCATACTGCCAATAGTTGGGGATATCGGACTGGTACATCTGGGAATCTGCTTCGTCCGTCTTTTTGCCATTGATGTACTGCTCGGCGCCAGGAATTAGCGAGAACCCATCCATTTTCCCATGATCGTAGCCCTTCAAAAAATCAGTATGAGTATGGCCGATATCAAAGAAAAGCTGGTCAGGCTGGTGGCTCAGAGGTTGTATCTGCCCCTTTTTGTTTTTGTAAGTGGTCGCTCCATCAGCACCGGGAAAGGTACCGAAATAGTTATCAAACGTCCTGTTCTCTTTGACGATGATGATGATATGTTTGATGGGGTAGGTTGTCTGAGGAGCTGCCTTGGCCGACTGCGCATTAAGCGCCGGCCCGATGGTTACAAGTACAAGCAGCATGGGAAGGATACTTAACAACCGGGTTTTGTTCGATATCCCATACCTTCGCCAGAAGGTATGTTCTTGTTTCTGCTGTTGAAACATGCTCATCCCTTTCAAATAAAAGTCGCCCGCCCGGCAATTCACGCTCATGAGAGCGGTTTCTTCATCCGGCAGGATAACGAAGGTGGGAAATAAACGCTCAAAAAGGCATAGCGTAACCACTACACCAGCCTGATGCCTCATACATGATCGCTATAATCTCCCCCAGACATAGCCGACGGACTTGAAAAAGGGGCAGATAGCACCCTTATGTTTAATGTTCAGGCCTTTCTGTCCGAAAGGCCCTTCAAGCTCATTTGTAAGTTTAACTGAAAATTAGTCAGATGTAAAGTGGTAAAATCCTGGTGATTCCCCATAACTAGACAAGTCGAGGAGAACAGAGGGAAACAGTCGGCGAGATTCTTCGCTGCAATCACCAGGTAAAATCGTGAAGTCTTGACAGGTAAAACCGGCTGCAAGCCGTTGTCTCGTGAGAGCAAGAGGTGAGGCCTGATTCCTCGTTGGCTTTCGCCCTTGACAAAGAAACGATCCAACGCTATAGTGATGTGCAAAAGGGACGGGCAAATGTATCAAGTACGACGGGTCTACATCGGGAAAACTCCGCAAGTAGACGAACTGGCACGGGAATGCGGCAAACTCTATTCCCAAACCGTTACCTCGTTTTGGCGCGTCGTGCGCAAACAAGGCCTATGGCTCAAACCCAAACACCTGATGCGCTGGTACACCTCAGATAAGCTCCACGCGCATACGGCTGATGCCTGCATCCAGGCATTCTTTGCCAGCCTCAACAGTTGGAGAGCACGTCGCAAGAGCGACCCCAATGCCAGGCCGCCTCGGAGACGCCGCTCCTATTTCCGTATTAAGTACAAAAGCACGGCTATTCGTTTGAGGGATGGGAAACTCACCTTATCCAATGGCAAAGGCAATCAGCCCCTCATTCTTGAGTGGCAATGGGAAACTCCGAAAACGGTCGTGATTCACTGGACAGGCACACTATATGAAACCATTGCCACCTATCAGGTGGAAGTACCAGCACAAGCACAAGGGAACAAGGTAGCGGGAATTGATTTGGGTGAAGTCCACCTGGCAGTGAGCCACGATGGGGAACAGACCATCATTCTCAATGGACGCTTGCTCAGAGCGAAGCGGCAATATCAAAACAAGCTCAAAGCTACCTTACAAGCGAAAATCGACGTGAAACAGAAAGGTTCACGCCGCCACAAACGCTTAGCCAGGTCGAAGCACAAACAACTGAAGAAGCTCAAGAACCAGATCAAAGACATCGAGCATCAGCAATCCTCGCGGCTCATCTCTACCCTCCACGCAAGCGGGGTACAGACCGTAGTGATAGGCGATGTGCGCGCTATTCGTCAGGATTTAGACGTGGGCACGAAGAATAACCAGAAGCTTCATCAGTGGTCCCATGGCAGCATTCGCCACAAGCTCACCTATAAAGCAGAGCGGCATGGAATGAGTGTCTCACTCCAGGAGGAAAGCTATAGCTCTCAGACATGCCCCAGTTGTGGCAAGCGATCTAAACCACGAGGAAGAGTCTACCGTTGCAATGCATGCCGGTTTTCCTTCCATCGAGACGCAGTTGGGGCGATCAACATTCGTGCGAAGTATCAAGGGATTTTTGGGACCTCCCTTGCAGTTGGAGGGATGGCACCTCCCATCGGTATGCGGAGCAAACCGCATACCGGTGTAGCTCGTCGATAAGGCGAGAAACCGCCGTCCCTTAAGGGCGTGCGGAGTGTCAGACTCATCAATTATTCTTTGTATTATGCAACGAGAATGACGTTAAGCACTTGTGCAATATCTTTTACGCTCGCGCAATTTTGAGAGGCCGGTGAAATTAACTGTGAGTCAGGTTCATTCAAGGCGCTTTTCATGGCAAGGTTCCTTACGCGACCTGGCCGTGATTGTGAATACAATCCGGCACTCGCGCGCCTATGGCCGCCTGACTCTGCGTAACATGGAGCGGATCGGCGTGGCTCATCTCTACTTCCGCGCGGGCAAGCTTGTGCATATACTCAGCAGTCGAGGGAGTGCAAACGCAACACTGGTTGAGCTCCATGGGTGGAGACGAGCCACAGTTCGTTTTGAGCGAGGCACCTTTCCCGTAAAAGGTGAGCCGATCGATGAAGCACAAGAGCGAGCTTTTGATGCATTACTCGCCTTGCTACAAAGGGAGGGGGTGATTGACACGCCACGCGTTGTTGAGGGCGGATTGATGGCATCAGCGGAGGCGAAGCAGTTGATCACACCCCAGGAATGGCAAGTGCTGGTCGAGGGAACGCGCAGAGTATCGCTGGCAGTGGCTCATTTAATAGGGCCGCAGGAGGCGCTGGCCGTGCTGCGCGATATTCTGGATGACTGCTCCTCGGCATTTCCTGCTTTTGCCAGTTTGCAGATTGCACCCGGTGGCTACCTCTCGGTTGCCGATATGTCGCAGCTCGACCACCTGCCCAGACAGGAAGTACTCGAAGGCTTCGCGGCGTTGATTGCCACCTGCCAGTATTTCTGCGCCCCTATCATTGGCGACCAGGACGCCCACAAACTGATGCTGCAGGCATTATCCGATATTGGCCCTACGCTCGTCAACCTGGGCGTATTTGTGATCGACTATGCGCTCCTCTCCCCACGCGCCTTACCCGAACGCACCCAGGCAGAGTAGCACAGTTTATTTTAATCTCCTCCTTTAACCGGCTGCTCGGAAAGAGTAGCCTTTTTTGCAGGCAGTGGAGGTTCAGCAGCTATAGGAGCCACAGTACGACGCCTATCCTCACGAATGACCGAGAATAGGATAGCGAGGAAACAGATACAGGCCGAGGCAATGAAAGCATGCGTCATTCCGCCCGTGAATATGGCAGAGATGGCGGGCTGCAGGTGGCCCACTGTGCCAAGGAAGACAGCGTTCACCAGCGCAGGTGGCATTGATGCCGCTGCCACAGCCAGCGCAAGCGCAAAGCTACATACCATACCAACATTGCGCATCGTATTGAGGGTGGCTGCGGCTACACCCAGCCGGTTACGCGGCGCGGCCCCCATGGTCGTACTGGTGTTAGGCGACCAGAAGAAAGCACTACCAAGCCCCATCAGGCCGAGCGCTATCGCCAGCATTAGATAAGATGTGGTTGGCGTCAGAAAAACCAGCAGCAGCAAAGCCAGCATCTGAAGCGTTAACCCCACGGTTGCCGGAGTCGTTCCATGGAAACGATCTCGGTCTGCCCAGCGCCCCCCAAGAGGCCCAAAAACTGAGGTCATCACCGGCAAGGGCAAGATGAGAAATGCCGCTGTCAGAGGGCTATATCCTCGTACACCCTGCAAGTAAAAAATCAGCAGGAATTGCACCGCAAAGACGGCCAGGGATTGCAGTGTCGCCGCGGCAACAGAAAAGGCATAGCGACGGCGCGTAAAGAGATTCAAATCGAGCATCGGGAATGATACATGCCGCTCCCAGAAGAAGAAAGCTACAAAGGCAATGACGGTGACTGCATAGAGTACAAGCTCAGAAGGAGCCAGCCAACCCACGCCAATACTTCCTGTTAATGCCAGCAGCAGAGCGATCAACCCCACGCAGAACAGAAAGGCGCCGGATAGGTCAAAACGCTCCCCGCGAGGATTCGGTGCGATATCGTGCAAAAGCAGGAAAGCAGCCAGTGTCGCAATAATGCCAATGGGGAGATTCACCAGGAAAATCCAGCGCCAGCTTGCGACCGCCAGTATAAATCCACCAAGCACCGGGCCAAGCACGCTGCCCGCGCCCCAGGTGACGGCATTAAAGCCCATGGCCTGCCCTCGCTGCTCTGCGGGAAAGACCTCGGTAATGATCGCCATGGCATTTGCTGAGAGCATAGCGCCGCCCACTCCCTGGATAACGCGAGAGCCAATCAACATGGTATCGCTCTGCGCCAGGCCGCAGAGCACAGAGCCAACGGTGAAGACAATAAATCCAAGATTATACATCCTCACCCGACCAAACATATCGGCCATACGGCCAAAGGTGAGTTGCAGGATCGTACTCACGATGAGATATCCCATAATCACCCATGTCATGCGTACAAGATCGGAATGCAGGTCCTGGAGCATATTTGGCAGCGCCAGGATCACAATCGTAGAGTCAATTGCGACCATGAGCGAACCAATCGTAGTAACTGAAAGCGCGACCCATTTGTAAGCAGATTTTTTGACGAGTAACATCTTCAACCAGTCTTCCTTCCAGAAAGTTCGTAACTAATATGTTCTTAAATTATATCAAATGATGCACTCTCTACTGTACCAAAAGGAATGGTCAACACCCCCTGTCCTTTTGGACAGATTCTCCTGCGCCTGGCATGAGCGCCACAAAAGAATCAGGCATTTTTACGCACTTTACTTCCAGCTTTTTTTCAGCTACACTTGCTGCTGTACTTATGGAACCAACGATAAGTACAGGAGATTCTGGAAGGCCGCTCCTCTTTTCCAGGGTCTTGCCAGTGGGGTTACTTCATACCATGTATTTTGTAGGTGACGACACTTCATTCAGAGCTTTGAAAGGTCGGGAAGATGAATAATCAGCAAAACCAGCCTTTTTTCTTCCATCAACGGTTTCAGGGATTCCAGAAGGCGTATATTGCGAATATCCTGGTCATTCTATTTGTTGTGATGTGCCTTATTCCAACAGCGACACCTCACACGCTTCAAGCTGCTCCACGCGCTAGCAATCCCATCAAACATATCATCATCATGGTCAAGGAGAACCGGAGCTTCGACAGCATGTTTGGAACGTTTCCGGGAGCCAATGGAGCTACGAAGTATCCCGACCCGCAAGGTAAAATCCACCGCTTAAATCACCAGCCCGACAGGCTCTTTCTGGATATTCTTCATGACCATTCGGCGTTTCTAACCGCGTATGACCACGGAAAGCTTGATAAATTTTCGAAAGAACGCGGCGCAATTCAGTATATCAACGGCAAGCAGGTTGACGTAGCCGATTCGCAATTCTATCAATCGGATATTCCAAATTATTGGAAGTATGCTCAGACATTCACGTTGACTGACCACCTCTTCACCACTATCCAGTCGGATAGCTTCCCCAATCATCTCTTCTCCATCGCCGCGCAAGACGACGACGCCGCCAACATTCCGGTCATCGTTGGCGGTAAGCACAAAACGCGCTGGGGATGCGATGCCCCAACAGGTAGCTATGTGCTAGAGATTCATTCTAACGGGTCAACGACAAAAGCTTTTCCGTGCTTTAATTTCCAAACGCTTGGCGACCTTTTAACAGCCGCCAGCATTTCCTGGAATTACTACGCGCCCGCGCAGGACCAACCCGGATATGAATTTTCCTCATACGACGCCATCAAACATATTCGTGAAACGCAACAATGGCAAACGCATGTCGTCGATTACACCCAATTCGCGAAAGATGCGGCCGATGGCAAACTTCCCTCGGTTAGCTGGCTCGTGCAGCCTGACGTCGACAGCGATCATCCCGGGGCCAGTATCTGTGTGGGCGAAAACTGGACGGTGCAGCAGATCAACACGGTTATGAAGAATAAGTCGCTCTGGAATTCCACCGCCATCTTTCTGACCTGGGACGATTACGGTGGTTTTTATGACCACGTGGTGCCACCGGCCGGGCCGAACACGCATCTGGAATACGGCCTGCGCGCGCCCCTGATCGTGATTGCGCCCTACGCGAAGCCGCAGTTCGTTGACCATACAGTCTACAACTTCGTATCCATGGTCAAGTTTGTTGAAACGCAGTTCAGTTTACCCTCGTTAGGAGGACTGGATAAGCTGGCAAACAATATGTACAACGCTTTTAATTTCAAGCAGAGCCCATTGCCGCCGCTCATTTTACAGCAGCGCAAGTGTCCACAATCATCGCTTGAATCTCCACCGGGATTGCTTGGGGACTAAAGCTCATTTTAGTAAGAATCTCTCGCCCAACTGCGCAAGGCCATCCAGATGATGAGAAAGAGTGCCTGATCTCCTGTGTCCAGGCACTCGAAGATTCGCAGTAAGAGGATGCCCCAGACCGGGTAATGATGTGCTAATTGCTTTTGATCCAGCAAGGCATATTCGCCGCCGCGCAAAAGCATACGCACGTCATCGCGAGCCTGCAATAGCTCGAAATCATCGAACACTTGCGGCACTTGCTCCCATTCATAAGCGCAAATACGCATGCTTAACTGCTCAAGCAACGGGACGATCAGGCCACGTATATAATGCGTAATATTAGCATCATCCTTGATGAAACGACGCTCGAAGCCCAGTCCTTTTGCCAGGATTCGTAATTCTGTCATGCTGGCCGCAGCATCATAAGTGACTGCACTATCTTCGAATGTGCCGGAGACGATATCGAACAGCACACGCAAGAAGGTGGGGAAATAGTCTTTCCCGACACGTTTGCGTATCCGGCGAAGCAATGTGCTGTTGATTCGCATGTGAGACAGCCGCTCGATACTATCCAGCATACGCTCGGATATTTCCAGCATAGCTGCCTCATTTGTCTGGGCGGCCGCTTTTATGGTGGAAAAAAGTTGAACAACGCGCGAAAGACGGCTTGCCGCTCTTTGCAACTGCGGTCTAATAAGAGCGAGCGACACGGGATAAGCTGCCCACCACAATTGCCATGCCAGCGATGCGAAATCGCGCCGGCGCAAACGCGCAGCGCAGAGGGAAAGCAATTGCTCGCCGGTGCCTGGAGGATAGAGCGTTCGAGACCCCTGGCATCTTCCCAGCGACTGTTGCCTGGGGCGAGGAAGCAGGCCCGCGCGATGCCAACGGGCAAGTTGCGCCGCGCTTACCTCATAACCATGCTCGCGTGCCAGCAATAAAAGATGCTGGCTACTTTCATATGCTGCCTGACTGTTCATAGCAATCATAATACAGCCTGATGCAAACAGGCGCAAGAAGTGAATCTCAAGATATGTTAGAGTATTCGCAGACAAGAAAATAGCATCAGGAGGCGCTAAAATGCAGTTGCTCCACTCAAGGAACTCGTGGACATATAGCTTCGGCTTCAATATGGCAGTCGATTTCTGTATCTGGGTACTGGAAGTCGATGGCCTGCATGCCCCTCCGTTCGAGTATCATACTGGGGGAGACAGCTCGTTGCGGGCATCAGGCTTAAGTGTACAGCAATGGCAATCGTGGTTCGCACGTGTAATCAATGCACAGGAAACACAGCAACAGCGTTTCCAGCAACGAGCTAAGGAAGACCCTCAAAACAGGCAGAAAGACCTGGCAAATTGGCTCGTTACCGAAGCGCATCAACCGGCCGTTGCCTGGCAAAATGATCCCATTGTAGGCAATCGGTTGACCACTTTATGGAATGAGTACGGGCCACTTTCAAACGAGCGCAGGAATTGGGAACATAGCCTGTCGAGACAATTGCAGAAGGCTGAAGCTGGAGCGAAAAAAAGACTGTACGATGAACTGCTACCTTATTCCTCGGGCATTCCAAGCCTGACCATCCATTTCGTCAACTATCCCCAACCCCTTGATTATCTCTTATCTCCGTCTGTGATCATTATGACGATACAGAATGGGCAACCAGACGCAGCGGAATTTCGAGAGCGCGTCCTCGCTGCTGCTGGCGAACTTGCCGCAATGCGCTCTGGCAAGCGTCGTTCACAGAGCAAGTTCATCACTGCCGCTGCAATTCTTCCCGGCCAGACTTTAACTGCATATACCATACTTACTCGCAAGCCTATCCCGCCCGCGCCGTTGAGAGAAAAAGTGCACCCTATGGCCGAGAACGCGACAAAGCAAGTCGTCCTCGACTGGCTGAACGATGAGCGCCACCAATCTCACTTTGATGAGGTGAATATGGCGACTGTGCGCTTTGAAAGAGAGAAGGCTATTCCGGGCTGGCAATTGTACTTTGTCTCTTTTGTCGATATCAACGGAGATCAATACCGGCAGACGTTCGCCCTCAGACAGCGCGCAGACGATTCCTGGATGATTTGTAGCGCCTCTTCAAGCAGCAATATAGAAGAACTCGTTTCGCAATTCCTGGTGCCAATTCGCGATCATCCACTGATCTTCTTGTCCGGTGGCAAAGTTGGTCATACCAACAACCAGTTCCAGTTCATCGCGCATGGCGAAGTTATCGATAACGGTTTTAATGTGGCACGCGTGCGATTGTTGAACAACACCGGGCAGGCATTTGAGGATACGGTAGAGAATGGGCTTGTATTCTTCGCCACAATCCAGGATCAGGAGGTACAGTGGCCGATGCAGGCCGAACTCTATGACAATAGCGGTAAGCTCGTCTGGCGGCAGACGGTTTTCGATGACCGTCCACCACCATGGCTGCCTTTTAAAAGGCACTGAATGGATTATGAAGTGAACGATCAGACGCAGGCATTGGCCTTATTGGACCATTCCTTCTGGACTGTATAACTACCAACTGTTTTCGTTTGCCAGGCACAGATATCGCCAATTTCGCCGTTAGTATCGTCGTACCAGCCTTGCGCTGGAATAGGGTCTGTGATAGCCTCGCATAATTCGTGAGAGCTGGTGTTCGTCAGCGCGTCAAAAACTGCCATGTTGGCAGTGCAGCCGGCGCAATCTGGATATGGCTCTACCGCATAGAAAATTTGTCCATTGATACTATCATGATAGCCACAAAAGGTCTGGCACGAGCTACTTCCACCCTGCGATACAGTGACGCCTGATGGGAAGTAGACAAAGTAGAGCGTATTTGCCGTTGGCTGTGGAAGCGCATTAGCGGCAACCTGGTTTTGCAGCATCGATTGGATATCAGAATCGGATACCGTCTGAGCTACATCCGGGGAAGTTAGCGTAAGGGTGCCAATACGGCTGCCATGCCCAATGGTCTGCGTTGGTGTATTATACTCGGCCAGCTGGTCGATGAGCGAACTGGTGAGAATATAATCGAAGAAACCGTTGATTTGCGTAATCAGGTCGCTTTGAGGCGATTGCGTCCAGGCCTGTCCCCAGAAGACGGTGAAGACCTGCACACTGCTGATTACCGGCCCACCTCTATAAGTGAGTTGTGGTGTAGCAGCAGCTGGCGCCGCAGCTCCATGGACCGGCACGATTTTAATAGGACTACCTACATTTGCATTACTAGCCATACATTCTCCTTTTGCACTGATAGCAACCAAAAAAGGCTAAAAGAGCCCCCAGTATTACTACTCACCAGACAGCTCTTCAGTTTCAAATAGAACTTTATCCTGGAGGATTCTTATGAAAGAAGCATGAAGGTTCTGTCAGAACTTTGTAAAGTTTTTGTAAATTCTTCCGGTTGCTGCAACAATTTCCTGTTTTGCAACCTGGCATAATCAAAAGCGGCAAATATTGACGAGTGCATCGCCCATATTGACGATCGGCACATCGGTCGTACCCAGCACATATCCATCGTAAGGAGCTCTGAGGTACTCTACGACCTCAAACGTGCGAATCGAATAGATCTGGCCGAGCGGCTGATTTTCGCTGACACGATCACCCGCCTTTACGTTTGAAACCCAGATTCCACCCTGTGTGGCCCATACCCTATCTAAATGCGAGCCGAATAACGTGATAGGCGGCTGCTCCGGCAATTCCATCGCGCCTTCCAGCATGGCTAGATATTTCATCACATTGATCACGCCCTGCGCGCCGAGACGAATATGCTCCTCTTCAAAACAATTATTGCCGCCCAGTTCGGGTGTGATGGCAGCGATGCCCTGCGATGTCAAAAAGTTGCGCAGCTTGCCGGTAAAGCGCGATTGCTTCAGGTCCTCGGTAACCTCTTCTTCCAGCAGGACATTCAGTCCAAAGGCTTCGGCCATGTTCTGGCTGGCCTCGTCTCCGTGTCCATAGACAATGTGCAGCGCCGTATTGCTGTTGGCGGTATGCAGATCAATGACGTAGTCGGCATAGTGGATGGCCTGCTGGTACAGATCGTAGGCGATATGCTGGCTTGCCTGCCCACTTGCCTTGCCGGGCCAGACGCGATTCATATCCTCCTCGTCGAGTGGATTGGGCCGTTGATGTTGCACAAAGCCGGCAACGTTGGCAACCGGCACCACAATCAACATCCCCCGTAACTGACCGGGGTCAACATTACTCACTACCCGGCGCAGAACCTCGACGCCATTCACTTCATCGCCATGCACTGCCGCCTGAACATACAATACCGGCCCTTCCTCTTTTCCGACCACGACATGCACGGCGCTCTGTAAAGGAGTGCCGTCGGCATAGGAACCATGCTCGATGAGCCCATGGACTTTGCTGTTCGCCTTTATCTCTGTAAGTGATCCAATTTTCCAGCTTCGTTCATTCCAGGGGATATGTTCGCCCTCGGGTCGCTTGCTCGTCAAAGTGTCCTCCAGTCTATCTCAGCAGGCAGATATTAATGAATTCACTTAATTGCGATGATGAAGCGCAGGTCCCACACTTCATGAATGCCACCCGACTGCCTGGCCTCTTCCAACCTGGCGAAAACTTCGCTTTCGAACTGCTCCAGGACTTCTGGCGGCATGTGTTCCAGGGAATAGCGCGTGCCATGCGTCCATTTCTCATCCCAATACTGCTGCGCATCAGCATAGACAAAATCCGCGCGCTCACGTATAACCTGCGCGTCTCGAAACCCGGCATGTGTAAGATGTGAAGGAATATCAGAATAATTCAGTGGTTGACCTCCAACACGCAGCGGAAAATGATACTGCTCGTGGTATTCGGTGAGGCGCTTGCCGTACCACTGAGAAAGCGCGTCCACATCCTGCGCTACCGTAAATCCTATCTTCCCACCAGAGCGCAGGGCGCGGAAAAACTCGGATAATGCCCGTTCGAGATGAGGAAAGAAGAAGATCGCAAATCCACACAGGATATCATCAAAAGAGGCATCATCGAAAGCAAGCTGTTCAGCATCCATTTGTAGCACGCTGGCCTGTGAAATATGGAGTCGCTCGATCTCCGCCCGTGTTTCCTGAACCATTTTTTCGGCCAGGTCAATACCTGTTACCTTGCCAGCGGGACCAACTTTCTCAGCCGCCGCAAACAAATTTGCACCTCGCCCCACCGCGACATCGAGCACCCTCGCTCCCTCAGCAATACCCATGTGTTCGACCAGGCGCCGCCCGGCGTAAGCATATTTTTCAGGCCCCACGCGGCCATAACTTGCAGCTACGCGATTATAGAGCCCGGCAATATTTGTCTTCAGTGCATTTTCGTCATGTATTTCACCCATCCTGGCGCTTCCCGTCTCACCCGTCCTGGCTGTGTTGTCTCTTAAGCAATTGCTCATGGAACTACGCTTCAGGCTATTGGATGATTATATCATACCATACCCGACTCCCTGGAAGCGAGATGCGCAACAATATCTTCTACATCAGGATGTGCCCTGCCATGGTAGCAGGCAGTGAGAGTAGCGAACAAGAAGAAGGAGCATCAAAATGATGCTCCCAACCGATTTTAAGCGCATGTGCAATGATAGTTGTTCTCGTAAGTCAGGCCTGGGCGGTTTCTGAATTTTCCGCCTCGATCTCCCGGCGCAAGCCGCCAGCAAACCTGGTGCGAGCAGGTTGGGCCTGCATTTGATGCGCGGATGGCCATATTGCCAGTGCCATCACGACCAGCAATAATCCTGAATTGAAGTCGGTTGCCATGCCGGTAAAGATCATGCCGAAACCTTCGGCGACGTACCAGATTATCAGACTCATCACGATGGAGGCAATCAGGAACGGCCGCAGTTGCTGCTCTTTGGCAACCGCGATGCCCAGACCCAGCGCTAGAAATATCACAATCAGCACGATATTAAGCGGGATCTCGATGTTAGCGGTTGCGTTAGAGATTTGCGTGAGAACCGGGTCAACCAGTACAGTATTTAGCCCTCCCTGGCCAACCATTGCGCTTATCGCTTGAGAAATCTGTCCCGGTTGCCACCAGTACGGCTGTAACTGCAGTAGCGCCATGAGGCACCAGAAGCCGGCAAAAAACCAGCGCAGGCCCCGTCGTGACAGTAATCCATCTTCATCGGCTTTGCTGGTGGTATTTTTAGACCGCCTGCGTGGATAGACCGCCAGTCCCAGCAGCGGATAGAGCATCACCGCCCCAGGCGCACCGGTGAGCGCGCTGGCCTGCCCGGTGAGCAGCATGCTCAAGCCCTCGCCGCCGAACCAGACGATCAAGGCCCATACGAAAGAAGCGATGACAAGGTCTTTTACCCAGCGATCATTGGCCAACAAGAAGCCCAGACCAAGCAGTATCTGCACAAAAGCAATCAGCAAATTGACCTCGGTCAGATGAAGTGTCGTCTGATTGACAATAAATTGCAGGCTTGGCTCGATTATTCCCGGCTGGCCTTCCAACATCGGCTTCATGACGCCATTGACCATATTCATCGTGAACATCTGCGGCTGTAACTGCAACAGCCCATCGATAAGCCACAACGCTCCGAGAATTCGCTGAAGCGCTTTGCGCGAAAGTAGCATAACGCTGTAGTATCCTTTCCAAATGGTAGAGAGAATCGACATACACGAGGGAATGCTCTGCTGCGGCTCTCTTCTCCAGAGCAAGTATCTCGTCCGAAGCCAGGAATGTAAGGGCCAGGCGGATACTAGCCTCGCAACAGAGTATAGGCCAGTTCAAATTCTTTGTCTATCGGGAGGAATCCCTATTTTTCACTGTAGGGTGTGTAGCTGAGTGGGAGCAAACTGAGGAAAAGTATCACCCGGGATGAGAAAGAATGCGCTATAATAGTCTCATGCAGAACAAACTCTTCCAACCTCTTGCCATCGGGCCGTGTGATGTCCGTAATCGCATCATGTTTGGCAGCCACACAACAAATTTTGCGCGGCATCATCTCTTAAGCCAGCAACACGCTGACTATTATGCTGCGCGAGCCGGAGGGGGTGCCGGCATCATCGTGCTGGAAGAGCACATCGTCCATCCCTCTGATCTCCCTTACGAGCGAGCATTGCTTGGTTTTTTGCCGGAAACGCCGCAGGCTATTTCACGAGTGAGCGAGCGCATCCATGCACACGGAGCGCTGGCAATCGTTCAGCTCAATCACAATGGGCAGCAGTCCAGCAGCGACCATCATCAGCACGAACTATGGGCGCCATCGGCAGTGCAAGATGTGGTTTCGCGTGAGATTCCCAAAGCCATGGAACTGGCCGATATCGCCGCCGTTGTCGAAGGCTTTGCGCTGACGGCGAAGCATGCCGTTCAGGGCAATGCCGATGGAGTTGAACTGCAAATTTCTGACCGCTCATTGCTGCGTCAATTCCTTTCACCGCTCACCAACCAGCGTGACGACCGGTATGGAGGGACGCTGGAAAACCGGTTGCGCGTCGTGCAGGAAACTACGGAGGCCGTAGACGCTGCAGTGGGAAAAGATAGGGTAATAGGCATTCGTCTCTGCGCCGATGAACTTGCTCCATGGGGCGGCATCACGCCGGAGCAGGGAGCAGAGATAGCGCGTTTACTTACCAGCACGGGACGCATCGATTACCTGACGATTACCATGGGCAGCATCTTTAGCGCGCACATGTTCCCATTTCACGCCTCTATGCACACGCCGCCGGGTTACGCAGTTTCACTAGCCGCCTCGATCAAAGCCGCAGTAACTATTCCGGTCTTCGCGGCAGGGCGCATTATGAACGCGCGGCAGGCCGAACATTTTCTTGTCGAAGAGCAGGCCGACGGGGTTGAAATGATCCGTCCCTTAATCGCCGATCCCAACCTGCCCCGGCTTTCGCTGGAGGGACACGCCAACCGGGTGCGTCCCTGTATCGCCTGCAATCAGGGCTGCCAGGTACGCTCAACCATGAACGTCTTGCTGAGCTGCAATGTCAATCCTGACGTGCTTGAGAAGAAGATACCTGCCATCCCTACCCTCTCTCACGTATCTCGCAAGCCCTTCTACATAGTAGGCGGCGGACCGGCAGGATTGGAGGCAGCTCGCGCGGCTGCTTCGCGAGGGAAGCAGGTCGCATTGTACGAACGCGAAGCAAGATTGGGAGGAGCGGTAGCGCTGGCAGCAAAAGGCCCCGGCAGAGGCGAATTGCAACTGATTACGGACTACTTGCAGGAAGAGATTGAAAAACTTGGAGTGGCGATACACCTGAGTGTCGAGGTAACAGCAGAGATGATTCTTGAACAGGCTGCTAGCACGGTACTGATCGCAACGGGAGCCAATCCGGCTTCGGGGCTACTACCCATTCCTGGCCACGATCTGCCACACGTGAGAAGTGTGCGACAAATCTTATTTGGCGAGCGCATTGAGGGCAGGCGGGTCGTGATTGTTGACGAGACGGGATCGCATGGCGTCCTCTCGGTCGCCGAACTGTTGGCGGCGCAGGGCTACAGTGTCGAAATACTGACCGAAGACTGGTACGTTGGGCGTGATCTTGTCGCCACACACGATATCGTGCCCTGGATGCAGCGTACCATGCCTTCTGGCGTGATCATGACGCCTCACACATCAATTGTGCGCATCGAACCGGGACAGGTAATTATGACAGACCGCTTTATGGCGGGTGAGCGCGCTGTCACCGCCGATACAGTCATCTTAGGCACATACGAACGGCCTGCGCAGGAACTCTACTATGCCCTCAAGGGAAAAGTACCGCGCCTTTTCCGCGCCGGTGACTGTGTAGCCCCGCGCCGCATCGAACAGGCCATTTTAGAGGGCCGGCAGGTAGGAGAGCAGGTCTGATGGCAGGACAATACCAGTATCTCTTTACACCCATACGTGTCGGGCAGACAATCATTCCTAACCGCATTGTCTTTGCCGCGCATCTGACGAACCTTGCCGAGGAAAATTTACCTGGGCCGCGGCTCAGCGCTTACTATGCAGAGCGAGCCAGGGGCGGCTGCGGGCTGATCATCACTGAAGAGCAATCGGTACATCCGAGCGATTGGGCCTATCAAAAACTGATCCATGGCTTCGATCCCCATGTTATTCCTCACTACCGGCGTATGACTCGCGCTGTGCATGATTACGGCACGCGCATGTTCGCGCAGATCAATCATAATGGTATGCAGGCGAGCAGCATTTATTCGCGACGACCCGTAGTCGGGCCGTCGTCGATGGTGGATCCGATTCATCGCGAGATGTGCAAGGAGTTGGAGCAGGAGGAGATTGCGGAAATCGTGCGAGGCTACGCGCTTGTAGCACGGCACGTGCGTGAAGGAGACTTCGACGGCGCGGAACTCCAATCATCGCACAGCTCACTGATGCGGCAATTCTTCTCGCCCTACTACAACCGGCGCAGCGATGCCTATGGCGGCTCGCTGGAAAACCGCGTGCGTTTCGCCCTGGAAGTGATCGAGGCCGTGCGGGCCGAGGTCGGACGCGATTTCACGCTCGGCATCCGGCTTTGCGGCGATGAATTGATACCAGCCGGGTTGACACTCGATGATGTCTGCGAAATCGCGCGGCGCCTGGAAGCAACAGGGCAGCTTGATTTCATCAATACCAGCATCGGCGAGTTCCACAACCTCTACATGGTGGAAGGCTCGATGCACACACCGCCCGGCTACCAACTATTCGTTTCGGCCAGTATTCGCGAGACGGTCAAACTGCCGGTCTTCTGCACCGGGCGCATCAAGGACCCGGTACAGGCCGAACGCATCCTGCGTGAGGGCCTGGCGGACATGGTAGACGTGGTGCGCGGCCAGATCTGCGATCCGGATTTTACACGCAAGGCGCGCGAGGGACGCGCTGAGTCGATTCGGCTCTGCATCTCCTGCAACCAGTATTGCATCGGGCGCATGGGCCTCAACCTGAGCCTTGGCTGCATTCAAACACCCGCTACCGGAAACGAGCTTCAATTTGCTACTATTGCTCATACCGACGAGTCCAGAGAACAAAAACCGCGCACACATAGACCGCGCGTGATGGTGGTTGGAGGTGGTCCGGCAGGGATGCAGGCAGCGAAGGTCGCAGCACAACGCGGTTATCATGTATGGCTATATGAAAGGCAAGAGGAGCTGGGTGGCCAGATCAATCTGATCGTTCGCGCCCCTGGCCGGGTAGAATTCGGTGATGCCTCACGCAACCTGCAGCGCGAAATTCAGCAGGCTGGAGTCGATGTCCACCTGGGCGTCGAGGTAACAGCGGAGATGATCGAACGCGAACAACCCGACGCTGTAATTATCGCAACAGGCTCATATCCAAGTCTCCCGCCCCTGCCAGGCATTGACTTACCACACGTTGCCACGGTCTGGCAGGTATTACAGGGCGAGAAAAGCGCCCAGCCGGGCGAATTCGTTCTTGTCTATGACACCATCGGTTTTCACCAGGCAACCAGTACTGCCGAGTGGCTAGCAGAGCGCGGCTGCCAGATAGAGGTGGTAACGCCGCAATTCTACGTCGGCGGCGACCTGGGAATCACATTGGATATCGAGCTATGGTATCGCCGCGTGCTGGCAAAGGGTGCAAGATTGACAGCTAATCATTTCCTGGCCAGCCTGGAACGGGGCAGCGCAACTATCGTCAACAACTATACAGGACAGTCTCGGCAGATTGAGCAACTTGCTCTGGTAGTGATGGCAACGCCACAAGTTGCTAATGACAGTCTGTACCGGCAACTGCAAGGCAGAGTGAAGGAACTGTACCGCGTGGGGGATTGCGTAGCACCACGGCGCGTTGAACACGCGATTCTTGATGGGGAGCGTGTGGCACGGGCACTGGGCTAACAAAACGGGTCCCTTTTCAGGGACCCGCCAGCTTTTCAGCTTCCTCTTGCAGTAATGCTACTGAGGCCTAACACTTCACAGAAAGACCGGTGAAAGTCCCCAGGTAAGTGTAAAGATGGTTGATAGCTTTCGATTTCTTCTCACGCGCAAACCAGGTGAAGAAAGCAACATCCTGTAAGTGGTCGCTAGAGAAGCCACTCACTGTAAAGAGCACACCAACAAGGGGATCACCTACCTCTAACAGGTTATTACAACCATACTGCGGAGCGATTGGCGACTTCCAGTTGGGTACAACGTTGTTGGTATAGGGGTCGTTGAACCATTCCAGGATTTCATGGCTGGACGCGCTAACATCCTCACTGAAACCTCCCTGGACACCCTCGTCAACCTGGGTCGTCCAGATGTAGGTTTGCATGTTCTGCAGGGCATTGTGATAGCCACCAATGCAGCAGTTCGCCAGGACAGGAGCACCGGCCGTGGCATACACCATGTAGGACAGGAAGATCGGCAGCATGTTGTTCGTGAAGTGCATCGAAGTAATCAAGCCCTGGAGTTGCGGATCGAGCCAGTTGATATTCACCAGACCAATCAGCTTGCCGGTAGAGGGGTCTACCGCAACGGCCCCATCAGAAGCTGGAATATTCATCGTCACCGTATTGGCAATGGTGGGGGTTCCAAGCAACGTATGATAATTGGGGCTCTTTTTGTTGACATGGTTCCAGAACTCGGCACGCGCAACCGCATCCCCATACTGCGTTGTCCCGCTGATAAATGGAGCATTCTGGAACAGTGGGGAACCGGTCAACACCGGCACCTGCCCGGTTCCATCGAAAGATTGCCCCGTGGAGAACTTCATGAGCAAGGGGACAATGGTGACCGGAGTAGTCGTTGTCGCAGAACCCTTGGACGGGTTTGTGCCAACCATCGTGTAGGTCCAGGTCCTGCCCTCAGATTTGAACGATGAGGTCCAGGTTGTTAGAGCTGACTGAGCCAGTTGCTGTGGGGTGAACGTGTGGTGGAACTCGTAAAAACGTGGCGTTCCATTCACGCGAGATACCTGCCCGGTTGCCTGAGCGCCAGCGCTTGACACCGCAAATACACCAAAGGTCAGCGCCAGCACCATCGCCATGCTGAGCGCTGACAACAATCGTACCAGAAACTTCGGA
>Ga0209061_1001042_pt1 | contig 52164 bp, 35 predicted proteins | sample Coa_R1_10_FD_187157 | JGI IMG/M metagenome (GOLD analysis project Ga0209061, IMG submission 187157) | Surface soil microbial communities from Centralia Pennsylvania, which are recovering from an underground coalmine fire - Coalmine... | ecosystem: Environmental > Terrestrial > Soil >...
AGTCAAGCGAGCGGCGTTCGGGATGACCAGCTTCATCAACTTCAGGATCCGGGTCCTCCTCTACGCCGGAAAGCCCAACTGGGACCTGCTCCCCGCCGTCTCACCCCGCTGAAATCCGAAGAACCCGTTTTCCCACAAAAGTACAAGGGCCTAAGGCGCCTCGGCGCGGCCCAGAGTTGACTCTCGTGCCACGAGCCTGTAGGGGACTTGGATGTCGACCGGCGCCGACTTGTCACCGTCAAGGCGCTTGAAGAGCTGCTCGACGGCGAGCGACGCAATCGCTTGTTTGTCGGGGGCGACCGTGGTGAGCGTCGGGATGAGGTACTGGCCCTCCTCTATGTCGTCGAAGCCCACTACTGCCACGTCTTCAGGCACTCGCACCCCCGAACGGAGCATGGTACGTACTGCCCCGATGGCGAGAAGGTCGTTGTAACAAAAGACGGCGTCAGGAGGCTTGGACAGGGCCAGCAACCTGCGCATGGCTTCTGCCCCATCTGCCCTGTGAAATTGCGCGGTGCGCACTACCAGGCGCTTGTCGTAGGCGAGGCCCGCTGCCTGCAACGCCTCGCGGTAGCCCTGAGTCCGTAGCTGTGCGGTCTCGCCAGTTTCGTAGGGTTGATGGCCTATTGCGGCGACCCGCCGACGCCCCAGCGACAAAAGGTGTTCCACTGCGCACCTCGCGGCGCTGACGTTGTCGACCGCCACATGGTCGAACGGCCCTGCGCTGACGCGCTCGCCTAAGAGCACCAGCGGCACCTTGAGCATCATCCCTGCGATCTCGCGAGTGTTTAGGCCGAGCGGGCTGAAGATGAACCCGTCGAAGAGCCGTCCGCGGTCGTTGGCGGACAACAGCGCCCGCTCGCGGTCAGGGTCACCGTCTGTCTGCTCGATCACGGCACTATAGGAGCGCTTGGCTACTTCGTCTAGGACCAGGGAGCTCAGTTCGGAGAAGTAAGGTATGTGGAGCGGCTCTGGGAGGGCTAGCGCGACCATGCCCGTGCGCCCCCGCCGGAGGTTGCGAGCGGTGGGGTTGGGCTGGTACTGGAGGGCAGCTATGGACTTCTTCACCCGCTCCCTCGTGGCTGCCGACACGAAGGCGTAATCGTTCACGACATTGGAGACTGTGCGGGGCGACACGCCGGCGTGCCGCGCTACGTCGTAGATCGTCACTGCCACGTCAGCGACCTCCCCGGGCCTCGGCTCCTTGGGCCACAAGGCTGCCGTACCTGCTACCTCTCACCGTTGCGATCATATAGCTGCGTCGCCTTGCATCGATCCTTACATCGATGTATACTGCCCTGAAAGGGAGTGAGCTGGTACACGAGGAGGTGATGCGGACGCGCCTCGCGTCTCCCCTTAGGGTGACCGGGCACGCCAGAGTTTCGGTTTGTCCACTTGTTCGTCTTGTCTACTTGAAGAGGGGGCCGGCACGTCGACCTAGTACGCCTCGTCAATGGTTGCCGCACTGTAGGGGCGCGTCAGTGCCGGGAAGCCTGTGTGCAAGGTAACCGGCTCCTGCCTTTGCTCACTTCACGCCGTAGAGGCTTGGGCACAGCCCGAGCCGTTAGCTCGATGACTAAACCACGAAGGAGGAAAACAGTACATGCACAAGCTTATGCGGGTGCTTTCAACAGGCACGGTCGCGGCAACAGTCGCAGCCACCGGGTTACAAGCTGGGACTGCCTCAGCAGCAACGGCCCACTCTTCTCAGGATCCCATCACGATCACTTATGCGGGCTTCTCGAGCATGAACGGCCTTACGCCAATAATGGACAAGCTTAACAAGCAGTACGCGGGCAAGTACGTTTTCAAGGCTACCGCCCAGCCCTACAACAACTACGCAGCACTTTTGTCCGCTGAGATCGCTGGGGGCACGACGCCCGACATATATGGCGCCTCGTGGACCCCCTCTGTCTACTATGCACGTGAGGGGCTTGAACTGCCGATCGCACCGTTCTTGAAGATGGCGGGCATCAACCCGTCATATTTCCCCCCCGGCATGTACGGAAAGGTCACGTTGGTCAACGGCGTGAACTATTCGATACCTCTGGACGCATTTGGCACCGCCCTGTTCTACAACAAGGCCCTGTTCAAAAAGGCCGGTTTGAACCCCAATGACCCACCGAAGACCGGTGCACAGTTCGTCGCGGACGCCCTCGCCATGAAAAAGGCAGGTGTCAAGTACCCGGTTATCATGGGAGCAGACAAGACCACCCAGGACTTCTTGTACCCGAGCCTCGTGTACCAGTTCGGTGGCGTGATGGGCAACGCGAACACCTGTGCTGCACTGTTCGACTCGAAGGCCGGCATAGCCGCTGCGACTTGGGAGAAGAACCTCATGTTCAAGTACAAGGTCGCACCAGTAGGCCCGTCGGTAGGCGAAGACTTGGACGAGTTTGGCAAGGGCGCCGTGGGCATGGTCATGTTGCCAGCCATAAACCAAGGTGCGTACATAAAGGACCTCGGTGCCAACCTTGGCGTCGCCCCGCTGCCGAAGATAGGCACTGCCAATGACAAGGACTTTGTGGGCCAACAGTACCTGTGGGTGTTCAAGACGGCTGCTTCGACGACCCCTCAGGGGGCCAAGGGTGTTGCCATCTTGTTGAAGGCCATCTATGACCAGGAGTTGAAGACGGTCGCTGTGCAAAATGGCATCATCCCCGCTTACTCCCCGGTGCTCGGCGCTGTCAAGAAGACCATGCCTTTCTTTGCCGCACAGGACTACATGGTCCAAAACGGGGTGATCAACCCAGCGATCCCCAACTGGGGGACCGTGACAGGCGTGCCTCTGTACAACAACCTCGACAACGTCCTGTTGAACAAGACTTCGGTCTCTGCAGGTATCCACGAGGCAATGGTCCAGACCGATGAGCTCACCAAGACCCTCCCAGGCTGCTCAGACTGACACGGTTCCCCCCGGCCCCGGTCGAGGCGTAGGCCTGCCCGTGAAAGCGGGTACCGGCCCCGCCTCGCCGGGGCCCGCCCCTTCCCCAGGGGCCAGCAGCAGGAGGCCCCGCCGGCGCCGGCTAGTTGACGACCTGAAGGCGTACGCCTTCCTGGCGCCCTACCTCAGCGTGTTCATCCTTTTCACGGTGGTCCCGGTCGGGTTCGGCATCTATGTTTCGCTTCACAAGTGGAGCACGACCCTCGGCAACCAGGGCTTTGCAGGGCTTTCGAATTACGCCACCCTCGTAGAGGGCAAGGGTTACTACGGTGGCGAGTTCTACCAGGCGATGTGGAACACGATCTTGTTTGTCCTCATCTCGGTACCGCTACTGTGGGCGATCCCCACTGCGCTGGCTTATGCGGTTTTTCGCTCGCCTGCCAAGACGCTGTGGCGCATACTGTTCTTCTACCCCTCGGTGTTCTCTGTCACTGCGTTTGGTTCGGCCTGGGGCTTGTTGTTGGCCACCAATGGTGGCGCCGTCAATGCAATTTTTCACACCGACATACACTGGCTGACGGCGTTGCCGATGGCATGGATCTCGATAGACCTTGCGACCATCTGGGCCACGATGGGCTTCGCGTTCATAATAATGTACGCCGCCGTCACGCAGGTGCCACGGATAATCCTTGAAGCAGCTGAGATCGATGGGGCCCGGCCGTTCGCGCGGTTCCGTTACGTAATCCTGCCGTTGCTGCGGCGTGCTTCGGTGGTGGTCGTAGTGATAGAGACGATCGCCTCGTTCAACCTCTTTGCCCAGGACCAGATCATGACCGGCGGCGGGCCCGGCTACGACACGACGACCATATCGATGAACATCTACAACCAGGCGTTCAGTAGCTTCGACATCGGCGGTGCGACGGCCGCAGCGTTCTTGTTGGCCATCATCCTGGCAGTGATCGCCTTCGTCCAGTTGCGTGTGAGCAGGAGGGGAGCCTAGATGGCCACAGCGACGATAGCCGGTACCAGCTCAAGGGGCGCCCATGCGCCCAGGCGCCGGCGCTTTATGGCTCGTCGGTCGTTGTCGCGGCTGCCGACGCTAGCAGTGCTGAGCGTCGTCGGGGTCATCATGGTCTTCCCTACGATATGGATAGTCTCGACGGCGTTCAACAACAACGGTGGCCTGGCGACGGGCAACCTCCTGCCGACAAAACCGTCCCTTTACAACTTCCGCGAACTGCTCAATGTGGCGCAGTCGGGGCAACCGGTGCTACGTTGGCTGCTCAATTCAATCGGCGTGTCGGTCGTTGCGGCCGTAGGGGTCGCTGTCATTGACTCACTAGCGGCGTTCGCGCTTGCGCGGCTTCACTTTCGCGGCTCAAAGGCCGTGTTCTACGTGGTAGTGAGCTCCCTAATGGTGCCTTTCATCGCTGTGCTGTTGCCGCAGTACCTGTGGTTCCACTGGCTCGGGCTGTTGAACACTTATGGTGCCTTAATTCTTCCGTACACAGCGAACGCCTTTGGAGTGTTCCTGTTGTACCAGTTTTTCCTTGGCGTCCCAAGGGAGCTGCAAGAAGCGACGACGGTCGACGGCGCGGGCCCGTTCACCATGTGGTACCGGCTGTTTGTCCCGCTCAGCATGGGGATAACGGCAACTCTCGCCCTGCTCACCTTCATGGGCGTGTACAACGATTACTTCTGGCCGCTGATAGCGACTTCGACGCCCAATATGCGGACGATCACCGTTGGCATCGAGATCGTGGCGATCGGGCAGTACCAGACTAACTTTGGTGCGCTAATGGCGCTGACGGTGATTTCGGTCATACCTATGCTAATAGTGTTCGTGTTCGCTCAACGCAGGCTTGTAGAAGGCGTGGCAATGAGCGGCCTCGGTGGCGTATAGGTAGTTGGGTGCTCGGGCCGGGCTCCAACATTCGGACAAGAAGGGACGGGTCGATTGACTGAGACAATAGGCGGGCAAGACCAGGGTACCCCGCGGCCGGAGCACCCGCGGCCGCAGTTCGTGCGCGAGCAGTGGCTGTGCCTCAATGGCTGGTGGGAGTTTGAAATGGACCCTGGGGACAGTGGGTTGGAGCGCGGGCTTGTCGAGCGGGAGCTCAAGGGCCGGATCCTCGTGCCTTTTTGCCCGGAGGCACCGTGCTCGGGTGTCGGGGAAGTAGACCGGGTTGCCGCTGTTTGGTACAGGCGGGCGTTCGAGGTGCCGTCAAGCTGGTCCGGCCGGCGAGTCGTGCTGCACTTGCAAGCGGTGGACCACGAGGCGACGGTCTGGGTGAACGGGCAGGAGGTCGGGCGCCACCGAGGTGGCTTTACGCCGGTCAGTTGCGATATCACGGGCATAGCGCCGCCGGGGTCTACTGCTGTGGCGGTGGTGCGGGCCCGGGACCCGTGGTGGGAACCTCAAGCGCGCGGCAAGCAGGCCGCCGCGGTGGTCCCCGATGGCGCCCTGTACGGCAGGACGACTGGGATTTGGCAGACAGTATGGCTGGAGGCGACGGGCGACCCCGCTCTCGAGCGGCCACGCATCACGCCGGATCTGAAGGCGGGGCTGTTCCGCCTGGAGCAGCGCGTCTCGCGGCCGAGGGACGATTTGGTAGTGCGCGCGAGGCTCTTCGACGGTCCCGACGAGATCGCTCGTTCAGAGGTGGCCTTGGACGGCGAACTTGTAGCGGCTTTGGACCTGGCCGTAGAGGCAGGGCGACGTCGCCCGTGGTCAACAAGGGACCCGTACCTGTACCGGGTCGAACTGGAGCTCTGTGACGGCTTGGGTGCTGTCTTGGACAGTGCTTCCAGTTACGCTGGCCTGCGTAGCGTTGGCATTTCCGAAGGACGGCTGCTTTTAAACGGGGAACCTCTCTTTCAGCGCCTTGTCCTGGACCAGGGCTTCTACCCCGACGGCGTGCTCACGGCGCCAAGCGATGAGGCCCTAGTGCAAGACATCAAGTTGGCACAGGCTGCCGGTTTCAACGGGGCGCGCCTTCACCAAAAGGTGTTCGAGGAGCGGTTCTTGTACCACGCCGACCGGCTTGGCTACCTCGTTTGGGGAGAGTTCCCCGATTGGGGCTGTGGCGGCTTCGGGCCTGACGAGGACAACCAGCGGCCTGGGCCGTCTTACATCACCCAGTGGCTTGAGGTGTTGGAGCGTGACTACTCCCACCCAAGCATCGTGGGGTGGTGCCCGTTGAACGAAACTCGCCAGCCCATCTCGGACCGCTTGCGCGTGCTCGACGACGTGACGCTTGGGATGTTCCTAGCCGCAAAAGCCGTGGACAGGACGCGGCCAGTACTGGACGCTTCAGGTTACTCGCATAGGGTCCGAGCTTCGGACGTTTACGACAGCCACGACTACGAACAGGACCCGGCTATATTTGCGAGCCACCACGCAGGCCTCGTCGACGGGCATGCCTTCGTGAACCGTTGGCGGGAGCGGGAGATATCCATCCCCTGGGATGGCCAGCCGTACATGGTGAGCGAGTTTGGCGGGACGTGGTGGGCAGCCGATGACGGGGCCTCGTCGTGGGGCTATGGGGAACGCCCGAAGTCGCTCGAAGAGTTCTTCGAGCGTTTCAGTGAGCTCTGCGGCGCGTTGCTCGACAACCCAAGGGTGGCAGGCTATTGCTACACCCAGTTGACCGACGTTTACCAGGAGAAGAACGGCATATTGGACTTCTGGCGCAACCCCAAGCTCGACCTTGCGCTCCTAGCTGGCGTCCAGGGGCGCCCAGCCGCGGCCGAAGCGGCGGCGTCCACAAAACTGAGGCGCCACTGAGGGCGTCGTGCACGCACGGCCGACGTACATGGGTACTGGCAAGGGCCTTCGGCCAGGGGTGGACGTGAAGCCGGGCGGCAGCGGCCGGACGTGGTTGCGCACCCTGGGGCTTGGGCCCCGCCTGGACGCGAAGCGTTACGGCGGCGTCAGCCTTCTCGCGAGTGCCTGGCTTGCAGCAATGCCGCTGCCGGCGGTGCCCAGCGCGTCTGTAGCCGGACGCGCCCAGCCGCCCCAGGCCTACACGAACCCGGTTTTTGAGCCTGACCTGCCGGACCCGGACGTCGTCCAAGACGTCGCCACCCACCGGTGGTACGCGTTCGGCACGACCGACTACTGGACTGAGGCCACGTCGAGCCTCCACATCCTCCCAGTCCTAGAGTCTGCGGACCTCGTCGACTGGAAGTTCGTGCGCAACACGTTCAGCGCGCCGGGCACGGCGCCCGTCCCCGGCTCGCCCACAGAGCCAGCCTGGGCTGGGAGCGTGTTCCTCTGGGCGCCGGAGGTCCACTACATCGACGGGAAGTACGTGATGCACTACGCGGCGAGCAGCACTGCCACGGGGGGGAGCGCCATCGGGGCCGCGACGGCACCCTCGCCTGCAGGGCCGTGGGAGGACTTGGGTGGGCCGCTGGTGGGGCCGCGGCCAAACCCCTCTGGCGGCTACTTCGACACGATCGACCCCGACGAGGTGCAGGCGACTGATGGGCAACGCTATTTGTACTACGGCAGCTTCTCGGGCGGCTTGTGGGTTGTGCCTCTCTCGCCCAACGGGCTGTCCGTAAAACGGGGGAGCAGGCCGGTAAAGGTGGCGTCGTCGGGGCGCTACGAGGGCACGTCTGTCGTCTACCACGACGGTTATTACTACCTGTTTGCTTCCTCGGGCAACTGCTGCGCTGGGCCGAACACTGGGTACGAGGAGGTCGTGGGGCGTTCCAGATCCCCGCTCGGGCCCTTTGTCGACGAGCTGGGGATCCCGTTGGCTCAAGGTGGCGGGACAATAGTCCTCGCAGCCAATGGCAACGATTTCGTAGGCCCGGGTGGTGGGACAGTTTTCCAGGCCAGCCCTGGCCACTATTGGCTTATCTTCCACGTCATCCCCGAACAGGCGCCGTACCTGCCTTCGGGGGCTACAGCGCGGCCAGCCGCGCTCGAGCCGATCGAGTGGGGTGCCGGCGGCTGGCCTGTCGTCAACCACGGTAACGGCCCCAGCGCGGGCCCGCAGCCCTCACCTTCTGTGCTCGACCGTAAGCCACCTCAACCAGCAGGCTCCGGCACTTTGCTGAAAGTGCCATTGCCAGGAAGGTTGCTCGTAGGCTACTCGGAGGACTTCGACAGGCCGGCGCTTGGGCCTGAGTGGCACTGGGTGCATGAACAACGTCCTGGGTGGTCGCTCGACCTCAAGCACGGGACGCTCACGATCGAGACCGCACCGGGGGACATCTACCAAACTGAGGACAGTGCCCATAACATCCTCCTCGAGCGAGCCCCTTCGGGCAACTTCATAGAAGCTACCAAGGTCGCCCTCCGCCCCACAGAGGACTACCAGCAAGCAGGTTTGCTGCTCTGGCAAAGCCATGACGCCTACTTCCGGCTCACCGCCGAGTACAACTCGGGGGTCGACATGACTGAATGGGCGAAGCAGACCGATGTCACGAGCCCCTATGCAGGTTTCAGCTGCTCGGGCTACCCGCCCAACACCTGCCCAGTGTACGGGAGCGGCTTCTTAGAGGTCCCCGGCTTCAGCCCTGCTGCGAAGGCCGTGGGTGGGAGCGGCACTTGGACCTGGCTTCGCATAGTGAAGGTGGGCGACCTGGTCAGCGCGTACACCAGCATCAACGGGAAAAGTTGGAGCCCTGGTGCGACCTACAACCTCGACGGCTTCAAAAAGGCTTCGCCTCTTTATATAGGCCTTATTGCCGTAGCTGCAGGTGCGCCAACACAGGTGCCTGCCCATTTTGCTTATGTGCACGTTTACCGGCTGGCCAACACGAGCGCGCCCGCAGCAGGACAAGGCGCCGGCGCCTAGCGCCAGCTAGCCGCCTGGCCGGCTGACCGCTCCGGCCAGGGCAGGCCCTCGGGCTTGGCGCCACCCGTTCATTTGGCGCTACTCGCTTGTGCCGCGCGGCTCGCATAGGTGAGGGCCGCCTGGGTGAGGTGCGCCTGGGTGAGGGCCTGGGTGAGGTGCGCCTGGGTGAGGTGCGCCTGGGTGAGGGCCTGGGCGTGCCCGGGGCTGAGGTCGGTGCGGGCGGCACGACCGGTGGCGAGGTTGTCAGGGGGGGGTGCCTGGGGCGACGTTGCCAGCGGCAGCGTGTTGGGCGCGTCGGTGGTCGTCGACGTGCCCAGTGATGGGGGAGCCGTGGTTGTGGGGACGGAGGAGGGCTCGGCAGCCAGCGTGGTGGGCGGCGCGGCAGTGGTGCTCGTCGTGGGTGCAGTTGGCACTGCGGACCGGGGACGGTTGCACCGTCGTCGAGGTTGAGGTGAGGGCGCCGGCGCCTGAGATGCCCGGGAAGTAACCGCGGTAGGCCGCCAGGGACTCGGGGGCATCGGGCAGGTGAACAAGGTTGTCAGGAGCGTCCGAATAGAAGTAGGAGTTGTACTCCACGTCGTTGTCTGCGATGAAATTGCCAAGGCCCTCGACGTAGGCCGGGTCGTCGCCGGCGCCTCCTACCGAGGGCGAAGCGAGCCCCCACTCTGGGATGCTGAGCGGTTTGGCGTGCTGAGCCGCGAAGGCCGCAACCGCAGCGAGGCCATCTTGCTCGTTGACGAGGTCCTGCCAACGTTGTTGGGCGCTAAGGCCGCTTTGGTAGATGCCGCTGTCGTACGCGTCGACCCCGACTATGTCGACGACGTCGTCCCCGGGGTACCAGTCGGACAAGGGGACTGGCCGGTAGTACTGGTTGACGGTCCAGTCGAACTGAAAATCTGCCCCCGGCACGGCCCTCATGGCCCTAACGATGTTTGCCCAATATGCCGCCCAGTCTCGGTACTCGCTCGGGTCGGTGGGCAGCTCGTTCTCGGGGTTGCTGGGGTCGTTGGCCTCCCACCCGAGCCGGACCACCGAACTGCCCATCCCCTCGTTGACGAGGTTTTCAGCGAGCTGGGTCGCGTAAGCGTCGTAGGCTCCCTCGGCCCCAAGTTGAGGCCAGTTTGGGGGGGCGTCGTCGGGGACCATCGGTTGGCTTATGACCAACCGCCGGCCAGGTGCTGCAGCGAGCCAAGCCAGCCAGTCCGAGTCGGGCGACGGCGGGTGAGCCCACCATACGTTCGTCCAAGCCTGCCAGTCGGGCTTGTCGTCGTTGAACAGCAGTACGCAGTCGTAGGTTGTGCCCGCCAGGCGGCTCAGCATGGCGAGGTCAGCGATGCTGCTGGCTGGGTAGACGCAGTTGGTCTTGGAGTCGCCGGACAGCAACGGCGCAGCCTGTGCCGCCTGTGCCATGGAGGCTGCAGACAGCCCAGTGACCGCACCTGATGCCGGCATCAGCCCTACCAGTGCGGCCACCAGGGGCACTGTGAGGGCGACGGCGCCCTTCAAGAGACGGTCGCGCAGCCGCCAGGTTGACCTCAGTTGCATCTGTGGACAAGCTCTCGTCACTTTTTTGGAGCATTTGAGAGCTGTTGGCAAGGTTGCCGCTTTTACCGAAAGGCATTGCGGCAGCCGGCATAGCAGCACTCGGCTCCCGTTGGCCTACCTTCACCGCCGGCTCGGCCGTGACGGGCCGCCCCTTGCTAGGTCCTCGTTGAAATGCCCCGTACCCTTGGTGCATGAGGCTCTCCTACAGCAGCGCCGTCCAGCAGCCCCGCGAGGACGTCTTCGCGTGGCACACACGGCCAGGTGCCCTGCGCCGGCTCATGCCCCCTTGGCTCCCGCTCCAGGTGGTCTCCGAGGCCAGCTCGCTTCGCGACGGCCGCTCTGTGGTAGGCCTCTGGGGCCCGTTGCAGTGGGTGGCCCAGCACCGCCCCGAAGGCTACGACCCGCCCAACTGCTTCGTAGACGAGGTCGTCAACCTTCCGTGGCGGCTAGCCGGCTGGCGTCACAACCACTTGTTTTCTCCCGCACAAGACGGCTCTACTGTCGTGGAGGACAAGGTGGAGACGGCATTGCCCCCTTCGTTCCTAGGGCAAATGTTTTCCTACCGGCACCGCCAGCTGGCGGGTGACCTGAGCGTGCACAGCTGGGCCCGAGAGGTTGCCCGTGACAGCGCGGCTGCGGGAGGCTTGCCTGAGCACGTGCGCGCTGGGGGCCTTACAGTGGCGATGACAGGCACATCTGGCCTGATCGGCTCGGAGCTCGCCGCCTTCCTCACATCGGGTGGCCATCGCGTTGTGCGCCTGGTTCGCCGGGCGCCGGCTCGCCCCGACGAGCGCGAGTGGGCCCCGGCCTCACCCGCCCCGGGGCTGTTGGCTGGGGCCGACGCCGTGGTCCACCTGGCTGGCGCCTCGATCGCGGGGCGGTTCAGCGAAGCCCACAAGCAAGCCGTTTGGGACAGCAGGGCCCTGCCGACACGACGGCTCGCCGAGGCAGCGGCGGAGGAACGTGGTAGGAGCGGAGGGCCGTACTGCTTCGTGTGCGCGTCCGCCGTCGGCTTTTACGGCTACGACCGGGGCGACGAGGTGCTGGACGAGGCGAGCGGCCAAGGCGACGGGTTCCTGGCGCGACTGGTCGCCGCCTGGGAGGCAGCGACTTTACCGGCGGCCGAGGCTGGCATAAGGACCGTGAACGTGCGCACCGGCTTGGTCCAGTGGCCTCGGGGCGGAGTACTAGGGGCCTTGTACCCGCTGTTCATGAGCGGCCTGGGGGGCAGGCTCGGCGCTGGCCGGCAGTGGCTCCCGTGGGTGAGCATGGACGACCTGCTCGGCATCTACCTCCGTGCCCTGGTCGACCGCCGCTTGTCTGGGCCGCTCAACGCCGTCAGCCCTCAACCGGTCACAGGGCGCGCTTACGCGGAGACCCTCGCCCGGGCCCTCCGCCGCCCCGCCGTGTTTTCGGTGCCCTCTTTCCCGGTTGCGCTGGCCCTCGGTAGTGAGGGAGCCCGCGAGTTCGCCTTCGCCAGCCAGAGGGCAGTGCCGAGAGCCCTCGAACGCGTCGGGCACAGCTTTCGCCACCAGGACCTGGAGACGGCCCTCCGCCACATGTTGGGGCGCTGGAAGGCCTGACCCAGCTGGAAGGCCTGGCCCAGCTGGAAGGCTGGCCAAGCTGGAAGGCCTGGCCCAGCTGGAAGGCCTGGTGGCAAGCGTCCAGCCAGCTTTGGCAAGGGCTTGCTTGTACGTGAGCGTGCGGCGCGAGGTACCCTGCCCTAGCGAGCAGACCGGCTGCAGCCGGTTGCCTAGAGCGGGCCATTAGGAACGGAGGTGGGTGCGTGCCGCTCGTGCGGGCCGGGGCGCGAAACAGAGCAGCAACGTGCGACGAAAATGGCACAAGCAAATTTGTGCTCGTATTGTTCAGTTCGATCCTGCTCGCGATAGCCGCCTGCAGCGGCGTGCTGGTGGCCCAAGAACTTCACCACCGTCCTCCTCGCTTGGCCGGCCTTAGAGTGCCGGGGAAGGACTTCGAGGAGCGTACAGCCCCCAACTTACGTACAGCCCCCAACTTAAAAGTCTTGTCGACTTCGCCCACCAATGGAGCTGTAGGCGTCTCCCCCTTCCAACCAATAACGATAACCTTCTCTAGCGCTTTGGCGGGGGCCCCGCCGCTCAGCTTCAGCCCGCCCATACAAGGCAGCTGGAAGTTCCTCTCGCCGGCGCAGCTCGAGTTCACACCAAGTGCTCCTTTGCTGCCGCTCACCACTGAGCACCTAGTCGTCCCGGCTGGCCTCGGCGGGGCCCGCGCCCGCGACGGCGCCAACCTGGCTGCGCCGGTCACGCTCAGCTGGCAAGTGGCCAATGGTTCGGTGCTAAGGGCCCAGCAGATCCTGGCCCAGCTTGGCTACTTGCCCCTCGGGTTCACCCGGACTGGGCCGTTGCCGCGCGGGCCGGATCCTTACGTGTCGGCGCTTTTCGACCCGCCGGAGGGCAACTTTTACTGGCGCTACCCAGGAACTCCCAGGAGCCTGGAGCAAGCCTGGGCCCCTGGGGCCGCTAACATCATGACTCGCGGAGCGATAGTGGCGTTCGAGCGGGCAAACTTAATGGTTGCCTATACGACGGTCCACCCGAGCTTGTGGCCCGCACTGTTGAGGGCAGAGCAATCCGGCGCTAGGAACCCAAAGGGCTACAGCTACGTAATGGTGTCCCAGGACCAGCCCGAGTCGTTGACAATCTGGCACGACGGGGCCGATGTCTACACGTCCGTGGCGAACACGGGCCTTCCTTCCAGCCCAACACCCGTGGGCACTTTCTTTGTCTACCTTCGTTACGCCTCGCAAACTATGCAAGGCCACAACCCCAATGGGTCTTATTACATAGACCACGGGGTGCGCTGGGTAAATTATTTCGACGGCAACGATGCCATCCACGGGTTCGTCCGTGCTGCGTACGGTTTCCCGCAAAGCCTAGGCTGCGTCGAACTACCGGTAGCCAACGCTGCTGTGGCGTGGGGCTGGATCCATTACGGGACGCTCGTTAGCGTCATGGCCCCCACGACTGCGCGCTGAGAGGGCCACAACCCCGGCCCGCACGGCTAAAGAGGCCGGGCCCTCGCTAAGATCCTCATATGAAGCCGGTACCGGTGGAGTGGCACCTCGGGCCGCTCGTGTTCCACACCTACGGCCTCGGCCTCGCCATTACCTTCTATTTTGGCTACTGGTACCTTGGGCGCCGGTTGCGCTCGCACCGCTACCCCGACCAATGGCTGGGGGCCACTGCTGTTTGGGTGGTCGTAGCAGCTTTGGTAGGCGCCCGGGTTGTGCACGTCGTCGCCAACCTTGGCGACTACCTCGGGCAACCTGTCCAAGTCCTAGAAGTCTGGAACGGCGGGCTGTCTTCGTTCGGCGGCCTCTTGTTCGGCGTCCCCACTGGCTTCGTAATGGCAAGGCGCAGGTGCCCAGCCATAAGGCCCGGCGTGCTCGCGGACCTGGTGGCGCCTGTGCTGCTGGCTTCTTGGGCGCTTGGCCGCCTCCTCGGCCCTCAGCTGATGTACGCAGGTGGTGGCCACCCGACCCACCAGTGGTTCGGCATGTACTACGCGGGCCAGGTGGGCCGGCGCCTGCCCGTGCCGATCTTCCAGGCCGCGCTCACGTTCGCGGTCCTGCTCATCTGCTGGCAGGTCGAACGCTATGCAGCCCAGCACGCCTCGCGCGCCGGCCTAGTGGTCTCTGTAGCGGCCGGCCTTTGGGGCCTCAACCGCTTCATCGAGGAGCACCTCTGGCTTGCCTACCCCGGCGACGTAGGGGCTGTCGCCGTGCAAGCGGCGGGGCTGGCCTTTTGCGCGGTGGGCCTTGGCAACGCGCTCAGGCTTTGGCTCGTCTCACGCCCCAGCCGGCCAGGGCTAGAAGGTGCGCGGCCTGAGGGCTCAGCAAAGCATGGCTCAGCCAACCGTGCTGGTTTGACCTCCTCAGGCAACCGTGCTGGTTTGACCTCCTCAGGCGAAGCGCTTACGCCGGTCGACAGCCGAGCAAACGTTTAATCTCGACGTTTGACGTAAACGTCAGGTAGGGTTGACCCGACGTCGGCGAGCGCCCGCCTGACGAAGGCGCCGGCGAACGCGAGGGCGTCGACAAGCGGGTACGCGCGTACGAGGAGGACCGGGGTGGAAGAAGTGGCAAGGGGTGCAGCGACGGGCCGTGGGGTAGGTTCGGAGGGCACCCAGCGAGCCCCGGTAGACAATGGGGACGGCGGGGCTTCGCCGGCGCCAGTAGAGCGGGCCCAGGCTCCTGCCGGCCGTGACGTCGCTGGGCCTCATGCCTCTTCCAGTTGGGCTGGGCCTAACGGCCATGCCAACCCTCGTTACAAGTGGGTGGCGCTCGCTAACACCACCTTTGGGGTGGTCATGGCGACGATCGACTCGTCGATCATGCTGATCGCCCTCCCCGACGTGTTCAAGGGGATCAAGCTCGACCCGCTGCTGCCGGGCAACAGCTTCTACCTGTTGTGGATGATCCTGTCGTTCATGGTCGTGAGCAGCGTCCTCGTGGTGTCCCTCGGCCGGCTGGGGGACATGTACGGGCGCGTGAAGATGTACAACCTCGGCTTTGCCATCTACACGGTCACCTCGCTCGTGCTGACTGTGGACTGGATGCACGGCCAGGCCGGCGCGATGTACCTGGTGGTCGCCCGCATCTTCCAGGGTGTGGGCGCAGCTTTCCTGATGGCCAACTCGGCCGCGATCCTGACAGACGCGTTCCCTGAGGACCAGCGTGGCCTTGCCCTGGGCATAAACAACGTGTCAGGCATCAGCGGGAGCTTCATAGGCCTGGTCCTCGGCGGGATCCTTGGCCCGATCGACTGGCGGCTCATCTTTTTGGTCTCGGTGCCCTTCGGCCTCGCCGGCACGCTGTGGGCCTACTACAAGCTGGAGGAGCCGCCCGCTGCCTTGGCGGCACGACGTCGCAGGAGAGACCCGGTCGACTGGCCTGGGAACTTGACGTTCGCCCTCGGGCTCGTGGCGGTCATGATAGGCATCACCTACGGCATCCAGCCCTACGGCGGGCACTCGATGGGCTGGACGAGCCCCAAGGTGCTAGCGGAACTGGCCGCCGGTGTAGCTTTCCTCGTCGGGTTCGCCTTCATCGAGCGCCGCAGCGCCGCCCCCATGTTCCGCCTCGCCCTCTTCCGCATACGCGCGTTCTCCTTCGGGGTGCTGTCGAGCTTCCTGGCTGCGGTGGCGAGGGGCGGGCTCATGTTCATGATGATCATCTGGCTGCAGGGGATCTGGCTCCCGCAGCATGGCTACAGCTTCGCCGCCACGCCATTGTGGGCAGGGATCTACATGCTGCCCCTGACCGGCGGGTTCCTGCTGGCCGGCCCTGTCTCGGGCATACTGTCGGACCGGTTCGGGTCGCGGCCGTTCGCGACGGGCGGCATGGTTTTGGCGACGGCGACGTTCATAGCCCTTGAGTACCTGCCCATCGACTTCCAGTACTGGCAGTTCGCGCTCTTGCTGCTGGCAAACGGCTTGGCGATGGGCTTCTTCGCCAGCCCCAACCGGGCCGGGGTCATGAACAGCCTGCCTCCTCAGCACCGCGGCGCCGGGGCCGGCATGAACGTGACCTTCCAGAACTCCGCCCAGGTGCTGTCGATTGGCATTTTCTTCACCCTCGTCATAATCGGGCTCTCGGCGAGCTTGCCTGTCCACCTGGCCCGTGGGCTGGTTGCCGAAGGGGTGCCGCGCGCAGAGGCCGCCCACATAGGCAGCCTGCCGCCCGTGTCCACGTTGTTCGCTGCCTTCCTCGGCTACAGCCCGCTCCAGCACCTGCTGCCCGCTCAGGTCCTCAGCCACCTGACCAAGGGGCAGTTCGACGTCATAGTCGGCCGGTCGTTCTTCCCGAAGCTCATTTCCGTGCCGTTCGGCTCGGGGCTGCGCACCGCCTTTGACTTTGCCGCCGGGGGTTGCTTCATCGCTGCGCTTGCGTCTTGGGCCAGGGGCAAGCGCTTCGTTTACAACCAGGCTCACCCGGTGAGCGCAGCTGCAGGACCAGTTGAGCCACCTGCTATAATGGTGGCCGAGTAGCGGGCCAGCGTCGTCCCGAGGCTCTCACCCAGAGAACCTAAGCAAGGAAGGCAAGTCATTGGCTCGCGAACAGCACGGTCTTTACCGCGAGGAAATGGAGCACGACTCGTGCGGAGTCGCGTTCGTCGCTGACCTGAAAGGGCGTGCTAGCCACCGTCTAGTCCAAATGGGCTTGGACAGCCTCTGCCACCTGGAGCACCGAGGTGCCAAGGGGGCAGACCCCTCTACAGGGGACGGGGCAGGTGTACTGGTCCAGCTGCCGGACCGCTACCTGCGTAGCGTGGTCCCCGGTGGCTTGCCGCCGAAAGGCTGCTACGTCACGGGTGTCGGCTTCGTCACGGCGGGGCCCGCGGGCTCCCAGGAGGCGCGCCGGCGCTTTGGCGAGATAGCGGCCGAGGAGGGCCTTGACGTCCTCAGCTGGCGAGAGGTGCCCGTCGAAGCTTCCGTGGCTGGCCCGGGGGCGAGGTCAGTAATGCCGGAGTTCTGGCAAGTATTTGCGGCTGGGCGGCGAGGCGAGGCCGGCATGGCGCTCGAGAGGCTGGCTTTCGTGGTGCGCAAGCGCGCCGAGCACGCCATCGAAGGGCTCTACTTCGCTTCGTTGTCTTGCCGGACGCTCGTTTACAAGGGGATGCTCACTGCGCCCCAGTTGGGCCTGTTCTTCCCGGACCTGTCCGACCCGCTCTTTGAGTCTGGCCTGGTGCTGGCCCATGCCCGCTTTTCCACCAACACGTTCCCCTCCTGGCCGCTCGCTCACCCCTACCGCTACGTCGCCCACAATGGCGAGTTCAACACCGTTATGGGCAACCGCAACTGGATGAAGGCGCGCGAGGCCATGCTTGCGTCAGCGGTTTTCCCCGGCGACCTCTCGCGGGTCTTCCCGGTGGTGACGCCAGGGGGCAGCGACTCGATGAGCTTTGACGAAGTCGTGGAGCTGCTCCACCTTGCGGGCCGCTCGCTGCCCCACGCAGTGCTCATGATGGTGCCTGAGGCCTGGGAAAACAAGGCTGACCTCTCGCCTGAGCGGCGCGCTTTTTACCGCTACCACGCTTGCCTCATGGAGCCCTGGGACGGCCCGGCCGCGATCGCCTTCACCGACGGCACCCTTATCGGGGCGCAGCTCGACCGCAACGGCTTCAGGCCTCTTCGCTATTGGGTCACCGACGACGACTTGGTGGTGCTGGCATCTGAAGTGGGCGTGGCCGACATCCCCGCTTCGCGTGTCGTGCTCCGGGGCAGGATCCAGCCAGGGCGCATGTTCCTCGTGGACACGGCGGCGGGGCGGATAGTCGACGACGACGAGGTAAAAGACGGGCTCGCCCGCGAGCAGCCTTATCAGGAGTGGCTCGCGCGAGGCCTCGTCCACCTGCACGACTTGCCGGTCCGGCGTGCGCTCACGCCTCAGTACTCGCGCCTGGTCAGCTTCCAGCGCCAGTTCGGCTACACCGAAGAAGAGATCCGCCTCGTGCTCTCCCCGATGGCCACCACTGGTGCGGAGCCCATCGGGGCCATGGGTGACGACGCCCCTCTCGCTGTGTTGTCGCACCGGCCTCGGTTGCTGTACGACTACTTCCGCCAGTTGTTTGCCCAGGTGACCAACCCCCCGCTCGACGCCATACGCGAAGAGCTCGTGACGTCGCTCAGCTCAACGGTGGGCCCTGAAGGCAACTTGCTCGAGCCCGGGCCCCGCTCTTGCCGGCAAATAGAGCTGCCCGGGCCCGTCCTGACGAACGACGAACTAGCGAGCCTCATCTACATAGACGAGGACGGCCTCGTCCCTGGGTGGCGCAGCTTCGCTATCGACGGCCTTTTTGAGGCGAGGGGAGCTGGGAGCCCTGGCCAGCGCTTGGAAAAAGCGCTCGAGCGCGTCTGCCAAGAAGTCGAGGAGGCCGTGCTCGACGGGGTGAGCGTCGTCGTGCTGTCGGACCGCCACGCCAACGCCGATTTGGTGCCGGTGCCGGCGCTGTTGCTCGTGTCGGCCGTCCACCATTTCCTTGTCGACAAAAAGTTGCGCACGCAGGTCGGCCTCATCGTCGAAACCGGTGAAGCCCGCACCGTCCACCAAGTCGCCTGCCTGATCGGCTACGGCGCGGCGGCCGTCAACCCTTACTTGGCTTTCGACACCGTGACCGACCAGGTCCGCCGCGGCGCGATCACTGGCCTGCCTGCACGCAAGGCGCTGCACAACTACGTGAAGGCAGCCTCCAAGGGCGTGCTGAAGACCATGTCGAAAATGGGCATCTCGACAGTAGCTTCTTACACGGGCGCCCAAGTCTTCGAGGCCGTCGGCCTCTCGAGCAAGCTCGTCGAGCGCTATTTCGCAGGCACCGTTAGCCAGGTCGAGGGCATCGGCCTCGAGGAGGTCGCAGCTGATGCCCTGGAGCGCCACCGCTCCGGGTGGTCAGACCGGCCGTCCGAGCTCGCCCACCGCGACCTCGACCCTGGTGGTGACTGGCAGTGGCGCCGCGAGGGCGAGCACCACCTGTTCAACCCAGAGACGGTGTTCAAGCTTCAGCACGCGACGCGTTCTAAGAGCTACAAGATCTTCAAGCAGTACTCGCGCGCCGTTGACGACCAGTCCGAGAGATTGGCAACGCTGAGGGGCCTCCTGCGCTTCCGGCCGGCTGCCGAAACGGGCCGCAAGCCGGTGCCTTTGGACGAGGTGGAGCCGGTTTCGGAGATCGTGAAGAGGTTCTCGACTGGCGCAATGTCGTACGGGTCGCTCTCCAGGGAGGCTCATGAGACGCTCGCCATCGCCATGAACCGCCTCGGAGGCAAGAGCAACAGCGGTGAAGGCGGAGAGGACCCCGAGCGCGACGTCCCTGACCCCAATGGTGACAGCCGTCGCAGCGCCATCCGCCAAGTGGCTGCCGGCCGTTTTGGCGTGACGAGCGAGTACCTCGTGCGCGCGGACGACATCCAGATAAAGATCGCCCAAGGTGCCAAGCCGGGTGAAGGCGGCCAGCTGCCCGGGAAAAAGGTCTACCCGTGGATCGCCAAGACCCGCCATTCAACCCCGGGCGTGGGCCTTATCTCGCCCCCACCGCACCACGACATCTACTCGATCGAAGACCTCGCCCAGCTCATCTACGACCTAAAGAACGCCAACCCGCGGGCTCGCATAAACGTGAAGCTCGTCGCCGAGACCGGTGTGGGGACGGTCGCCGCCGGCGTCGCCAAGGCGCACGCTGACGTGATCTTGATCTCAGGCCACGATGGGGGCACAGGGGCCTCGCCCATCAGCTCGACCAAGCACGCCGGCGGCCCTTGGGAGCTCGGCCTTGCCGAGGCACAACAGACCCTCATTAGGAACGGGCTACGAGACCGCGTCGTGCTGCAGGTGGACGGCTCCATGAAAACTGGCCGTGACGTGATGGTGGCGGCTTTGCTGGGCGCCGAGGAGTACGGCTTCGCGACGGCCCCGTTGGTGGTCGAGGGCTGCATAATGATGCGGGTCTGCCACCTCGACACCTGCCCCGTGGGGGTGGCCACCCAGGACCCCGAGCTCCGTAAGCGGTTCAGAGGTACGCCGGACCTTGTCGTGTCGTACTTCGAGTTTGTGGCCGAGGAAGTGCGCGAACTGCTGGCCGAGCTTGGCTTTAGGACCTTGGGAGAGGCCATCGGCCACAACGAGCTGCTTGAACAAAAAGTGCCCGCACCTCACCCGAAAGCCGCGTCGCTCGACCTTTCCCCCTTGCTGGTGCCACCTCCTTTGGGCTCTACGCTCACCTGCACCCGCAAGCAGGACCACGACCTGCAAAGCACCTTGGACGCAAAGCTGGTCGAGGCGTGCCGCCCAGCCCTCGAAGATGCCGCCCCAGTGCGGGGGTCTTGGGAGGTCCACAACTCCAACCGTGCGGTAGGCACCATGCTCGGCTCAGAGCTCACACGCCGCTACGGGGGCGCGGGCCTGCCCGACGGTACGATCGAGCTTTGCTTCACTGGCTCGGCAGGCCAGAGCTTTGGAGCTTTCTTGCCAAGAGGCATCACGCTGCGGCTTTACGGTGACGCGAACGACTATGTGGCCAAGGGCCTTTCCGGTGGCCGGGTCGTGGTCGTGCCCCCCAAGGACGCGCCGGCCGGCTTCGCGGCTGAAGCCAACATAATCGCCGGCAATGTCGTCGGCTATGGTGCGACTAGCGGCGAGATCTTCGTCCGCGGTGTCGCCGGGGAGCGGTTTTGCGTCCGCAACTCGGGCGCTTTGGCGGTCGTGGAGGGCGTCGGGGACCACGGCTGTGAGTACATGACCGGTGGCCGGGTGGTCGTCCTAGGCTCTACCGGGCGCAACTTCGCAGCGGGGATGTCTGGTGGCTACGCCTACGTGTACGACCGCCACGGCCTGTTCTCTAGCCGTGTCAACCACGAAATGGTCGAGCTTTGTGCGCTCGGGGACGCCGACGTCGCCTGGTTGGCCGGCGTGCTCGGCCGCTACGCAGAAGAGACCGGCTCAGCCGTTGCCAGCGAGGTGCTGGCCAACCTCGATAAGGAGAGCCGCCATTTTGTGAAGGTGGTACCCATAGATTACAAAAAGGCCATCGAGAGCGGGCAGGTGCTGTCTGAGGGCCTCCCCAATGAGCCTGAGCGCCTCGCCAACGGGCCTGAGCGCCTCGCTAACGGGCCTGACCTTGCTAACGGGGCCGCCGCAGAGGTAGCCAGCCATGGGTGACCCGAGCGGCTTCATGAAGTTCCGTCGACAAGACGCCAGGCACCGGCCTGTGCACCTGCGGGTTAGGGACTGGAGCGAAATGTACGAGGCCGTGGACCTTGGGTGCTTGAAGCAACAGGCAGCTAGGTGCATGGACTGCGGCGTGCCGTTTTGCCAGAGCCTCTATGGGTGCCCGCTCGGTAACTTGGTCCCCGACTGGAACGACCTCGTTTACCGGGACCGTTGGCGTGACGCAGTCGAGAGGCTGCACGCCACCAACAACTTCCCCGAGTTCACAGGGAGGATGTGCCCTGCCCCATGCGAAAGCGCCTGCGTGCTTGGGGTCAACGACGAGCCGGTAACGATAAAGCAGGTGGAAAAGGAGATAATCGACTACGCCTGGGAGCATGGCTGGGTGAGCGCGGTGCGCCCCGCTCGCAAGACAGGCCGGCGTGTCGCAGTCGTGGGCTCCGGCCCGGCGGGCATGGCGGCGGCCCAGCAGCTCACCCGGGCTGGCCACGACGTCGTCGTCTACGAACGTGACGACCGTCCTGGGGGGCTCATCCGCTACGGGATCCCGGACTTCAAGATGGACAAGGCGCTGCTCGACCGGCGCCTGGCACAGATGGAGGAGGAGGGCACCGTCTTCGAGTGCGGGGTGGAGGTCGGCGTCGACCTGTCGGCTGAGGACCTCCGTTCAGACTTCGACGCGGTCATATTGGCCATCGGGGCGTTGTGGCAGCGGGACCTACAGGTGGCGGGCCGAAGCCTCGCCGGCGTGCACTTGGCGATGGAGTACTTGGTGGGGGCGAACCGCGTACGTGCGGGGCTCTTGCCGGCGCCCCCGATCGACGCAGCCGGCAAGAAGGTCGTGATCATAGGCGGGGGCGACACGGCAGCGGACTGCCTGGGCACTGCGCACAGGCAAGGTGCCGCTTCGGTGCACCAGTTCGACATCCACGAAAGGCCACCTGAAGCCCGTCCCGAGGAGACGCCGTGGCCGTTGTGGCCGCTGCTGCTGCGCGAGTCCCTCGCCCATGAAGAAGGCGGCCAGCGGCTGTTCGCTTGCCACACCGACGCGTTGGTAGGCGACTCTTCCGGCAGGGTGCGCGCTTTGCGTGCTCACCGGGTCCGGGAGCTTTCACGGAGGTCTTACGAGGACATACCCGGCAGCGACTTTGAGCTCGAGACAGATCTCGTGCTGCTGGCGATCGGTTTTCGCGGGCCGGAGCGGCAACTGGTGGACAAGCTCGGTGCCGAGCTAACGCCGGCGGGCACGGTCGCTCACGACCGGAGCTGGCAGACGAGCGTCCCAGGAGTCTTCGCGTGCGGCGACGCCACCCGCGGCGCAAGCCTCATAGTCTGGGCGATCGCCGAGGGCCGGGCCGCTGCAGCTGCCGTCGACCGCTACCTGGTGGGCGAGACGCTCTTGCCGGCGGCGCTGTAGCGCTTGGTAGAGCGTTAGTCGCGTCTCTCACAGAGGTGTTAGTGACGGCGCTCGCAGGGCGTCAGCTCGAGCTTTTGAAATGGGGGACGTTGACGTGGACGTGGGAGAGCGCGTACAGGGGGTGGGCCAGGCTGACGTGCCGGCAGTACGTGCACGCCGCCACGGGTTCAGTTGACTTTGTCACCCCCAAGCGGCCGCAACGCTTGCAGCGGACGAAATAGAGCCCTCCCAGCACGCCGAGCAGGCCGGCCAGGGCTGCGAACACCGTAGCCAGGGCCAGGCCGAACAACAACAAGCCGACGAAGACTTCGATCACCACCAGGAGCTGGCCCCTCCTAAGCTGAGCTATCGTACCACAACTGTATCTTACTACGACTTAGCGTCACATGCACAGCTCCAACGCCAGCCAGCTACGAGGTCAGGCGACGTCGCCCAGCTGGCGTGCTTGTGCATAGCCTCTACCTCGGGTGGGCGTCATTTGGAGCCCTTCAGTACGAAGCCGTTCGTCGGTCCCGCTCAATACGATAGCATCCTGGCAAGATGAAACTACTGGGCCTTCACCTTGTTTTGGCGCGCCCTTGGGGCGGGGGCCACGAGTGAGCCACGACAGCACTACGGACGGTCATCCCAAAGAGGTGGGCCTCCCGGCCTCTGCCGCCGCGCCCGTGCAGGCAGGCGGAGCACCCCTGGCCACCACAGGGGCCACAGACGCGCAGACCTCTACAGGGGCCGCTGACGTGCAGACCTCTACAGGGGCCGCTGACGTGCAGACCTCTACAGGGGCCGCTGACGTGCAGACCTCGCCAGCGCACGAGATGCCCCGAGAACGCGCCGAGGGGAGCGCGGAGACCTACCTCGGCTCGGACCGTCGCCCCCGGGGCACCTCCGAGCGCGCCCTGGGCGATTTCACGACGACACCATCGTTGCTTCCGCTGGTCCCGCTGAGCATCGTGGTTGGAGCCTTGGCTGCCGGGATCTCGTTGGCTCTTTTGGACATGATCGGCTTTTTCACCAACCTGTTCTATTACCAACGCCTGAGCGCCCACCTGAGCTCGCCCAACGCCAACACGCTAGGGGCTATCGCTCTCGTCATCCCGATAGGCGGTGGCCTCATTGTCGGGCTCATGGCCCGCTACGGATCTGAGCAGATCCGTGGCCACGGGATCCCAGAGGCGATGGAGAACATTTTGGTCAATGGCTCGAAGGTCCAGCCACGGCTTGCCATCTTGAAGCCGGTCTCTTCGGCGGTGAGCATCGGCACGGGTGGGCCTTTTGGTGCCGAGGGCCCGATCATCCTGACTGGTGGCGCTTTCGGCTCGATCGTGGGCCAGTTGTTCCGCTTGACGGCCGCCCAGCGGCGCGCTCTTCTCGTCGCCGGCGCGGCGGGCGGTATGAGCGCCGTGTTCGGCACCCCCGTGGCGGCGACGCTCTTCGGGGTGGAGCTACTTGCCTTTGAGTTCAAGCCTCGTTCGATGGTCCTCATCGGTTTGGCGTCAGCAACCGCCGACGGGCTGCGCATGTTGATGGCGTCTGCTGGGCTTGTGTCCCCACAGCCACTTTTCCCTGTGCCGGGCCATGAGCCGCTCGGGGGCGTAGCCCTCGCCGGCGCCGCCGTCATCGGCCTGGCCACCGGGTTTGGCGCGTGGGTAATGACCCAGGCCGTCTACCGCTGCGAGGACCTGTTCAAGATGCTGACCGGGCACCTGCACTGGATGTGGTGGCCGCTCATCGGGGGCCTCGTCATCGGCCTAGGCGGGCTGGTCGACCCGAGGGCGCTCGGAGTGGGCTACAACACCATCCACCTCGAGCTGCTCGGCAAGCTCGGGCTTGGGGCCATGGTGCTGTTGTTTTTCGTGAAGATGGTGATCTGGTCGGCTGGCCTGGGCGGTGGGACGAGCGGCGGCATCCTGGCCCCAATCCTCATGATGGGAGCGGCAATCGGCGGCGTCCTTGGCCACGTCCTGCCAGGGGCATCGGTGGGTGTCTTCGCCCTGATCGGCATGTCGGGCTCTCTCGGCGGGGTCACTCGCTCACCGTTCACGGCCATAGTGTTTGCCTTCGAGCTCACCCACGACGCCAACAGCCTTCTTGCCCTTCTCGTAGCCGCGACGGTGGCCCACCTTGTCAGCGTCTTGGTCTTGAAGCGCTCGGTCCTCACTGAGAAAGTGGCGCGGCGGGGCTTCCACGTGATGCGTGAGTACGCCGTAGACCCGTTGGAGGCGACTTTTGTCCGAGAGGTGATGCAGACCGATGTCTATACCGTCGAGGCAGGCCGGCCCGTTGAAGAGGTCTACGACTCCCTCCCAGAGGGGTCCCCTGAGCGGCGCCAACGGCTCTACCCTGTGCTCGGTGACGACGGTGCCCTCGTCGGCGTCCTCCCCTGGTCTGTGGTCCTGGCCAAAAGGGCCAATGGAGCCAAGACGGTGGGCGAGGCGATGGTCGCGCCGACCGCCGTTGCGTACCCGGACGAGATCCTAAGAGTGGTCGCCGACCGGATGGCGGCTCTCGGCGTCGGGGTGTTGCCGGTCGTCGACCGAGCCGACCCCCGCCACCTCGACGGCCTTGTCACCCAGTTCGACCTTCTCGACGCTCGTCAAAAGCTGTTAGAGGAAGAGCGCCACGCCGAACGGGTGCTCACGTTGCGCCGGGTGCGTTCCCGGGCGCGCCCCGACGGCTCCGCCCTTGCCACCGGCCATGGGCGAAGTGAGCCGAACGCGTCGACCAGCCCTCAGCCTCAGCCTGAGCCGCCAGCGGCCCAGGCGGCCAGCTGAACGGCCTGGACGCTTCGTCCAGGGGAACAGAGGCTCGTGGTAAAATTACGTCGTAAAACGATATCTATCTGACCTTGCCGAGTGCGTGGTTGTGGCCTGCTGGTGCAGGACTGGTCGGACGAACGCGAAAGGAAGCGACGAGAGATGTGGCACGTGGTGCCTTGGCGGCACGCGGGCGCGCAGCCTCATGGGGCGCGTAAGGCTGGGAAGGAGTTTGCCGAGGAACCTGAGGCTTTCTTGCAAGGGCGTCTGGCGGCCCAGTTGTCCCTAGAGCGTTAGCCCGTCCCTAGCTGGGCCTGGCTCAACCAGGTAGCCCACTCGGGCCACCGCGAACTCGCTCGAATGGCCAGTGGCGCTCGGTACCGCCGGCGGTTGGGACGGCGCACGCGGCTTGGCGCCGGGCTGTGGCGGAACTCGCGGCGGAGCTGCTCTACGTGGCCGACGCGCGCCCCGAGGAGGTTTGGCGCCTGCAGAAGGAGGCGCTCGTCCCGCTCGAGCTCGACTTGGCCCGTGCTCGACAGCCGGCCTCGCCCAAGGTGGTCCTGAAGCAGGCCAGAGCTGCCCTGTACCGGGCTCGTCACCTAAACCTAAATGGGCCCCATGAGGGCGCAGCCGCCAGGAGTACTTCCGACAGGAGCACTCACTGGGCGTTGAGGAAAACCGAGATGGCAGATGAGGTACAAAGCTGCCGGCAGGGCCCCGCGCGAGTGGTGGAGTTCGTGATGTACACTCTTGTCCTGGCGGGTGTCGCAACTGCGCTCGCTTTTGCCAGTGGGAGTACCTCGGGCGCTGAGCCGCTGTACGTATATTACAAGTCCAGGGTGGCAGGCCTTGCCAATACTTCTATGCAGAGCCGAGAGGCCTTTCGCTGGATGACGGGCGGTGCGAGCGCGCCCGGCTGGGAGCGAGGCCGTGGCCTCCCCGCGTTCGCCCTACCTTGGACCGTCCACGACCCCGGCGGGTACGTGGGTGCCTTGTTTTCCAGCGCACCGGGCACGCTCATATCTAGGTCGAAGGGCGCGCGCGAGGCAGCACAGGCTTCGGGGGCCTTGGTCGACCGAGCGTCGGGCACAGTTTTTTTCCGCGGCGGTTCTGTGCACCTGGTGATGGCCGCCTTACCTGGCGACCGCTTTGAAGCTGCCGGGTTGGTGAGCCCGGTGGTCGTCGTACAGGCAGGCGCCAAGGTCAGCATAAAGTTCTTGAACGAGGGCCCCGCGTCAGCGCACGGGCTCGTGCTGGCCCGGGCGGGCCTTTCGTCCTCGTGGGAACCAATGGCAATGGCTAAGCCCGCTTTCAAAGGCGCCGCAGTGTGGTTCCTGGGGGACATGGCAGCGGGCAGAGCCCATGTGGCGGTACTCAACTTCACTGCTTCGGTGCCGGGCCACTACCAGTACCTCGACCCGGTCCCAGGCCAGGCACGGGCCGGCATGGCCGGGGACTTCATAGTCAAGGCTCGCCTATAACCCTCGCGGCTTCAGGTATGTAGGTCGCGACAGGCCTAACCCTAACCATACGTACCTGAAGCTGTCCCGGGTAAGGACTCGGCAGAAGAACTAAGCTTTTAGCTCCTGTACTGGGAGCCGCGACGAGGGACCGGCGCTTCCATGCCGGTCCCTCGTGGGGGTGGGTAAGGCTAGCTGTACCTTCGTCAGCGGTCTACAGCGAAGCTCGTGACCTTGCTGAGGAGGTGGCCCATCGCCGACGACCCGTAGAAGGGAGCGTTGCCGTAAGCAAACACGTTGCCGTGGCTCGTCACTACCCAGTAGCCCTGCCCGTTGGGAGTGGGTTCCAAGGCCACCACCCGTGGGACCGGGCGGTTGGCCGGCGAGCCATAGAAGCGGGCATTGCCGAAGGCATAGATGTTGCCGTAAATGCTCACCAGCCAATACCCACGGCCATTTGGCGTGAGGGCCATGGAAGCGATCGGTGCGAGATGGTGGCCGGCAGTTGAGCCGTACCAGTGGGCGACACCGAAGTTGAAGACGTTGCCCCTCGCGGTTGCCAGGTAATACCCGCCTCCGGAGGGGGTAACCGCAATTGCCACCGTCGGGGTGCCGAGGTGCCGGCCATGCAGCGAACCGTACCAGTGGGCGGCGCCGAAGTTGAAAACACCGCCGGAACTGCTTGCGAGGTAGTAGCCATCGCCATCAGGAGTAGCGGCCATGGAGACGACGTTATGTGGGTGCTGCGGTGTGCTCGCCGCCATGGGTACTGCCGACCCCTGGCCTAGCACTGTGCCTTCGGCGGTAGTGTACCAATACCCAGCCCCATAACTTGTCGCGCTTTGCACCGAGGTGCCGACCATCAGTTGGAGCGTCTGGACCGAGGGGCTACCTACACCGTTGGCGGCGGTAAGGGTCACACGGTACGTGCCCCGGGCATAGGCAGGGATGGTGCCGGAGATCGTGGCGGTGCCGTCTGTGTTGGCGTGGAAGCTCATCCCCGGTGGCAGTGCCCCCGCCTCCGCTATACGGGGAACTGGCGAGCCTGAAGCCCTCAAAGTGACGACGTTGTGGCGGCCGCTTTCAAGTAAGAACCTGGGGGAACTTACGATGACGGACGGCTGCGGTGGCGGGACTAGGTGGAACACGAGGTGTTGCACGGCAGCATTGCCCACGCCATTGGACGCCGTGACCGTGGCCCGGTAGGTGCCGCGTGCGTTCGCAGGCACGGTGCCGAAGATTTTGGCAGTGCCGTTCCCCTGGTACTGGAACGTCAAGCCCGGTGGCAACGCCCCTGATTTAGTGAGGGTCGGGGTGGGTGAGCCGCTGGCGGTAACAGTAAAGACGTTGTAGCGGCCCGTTTGGACTGTGACGTTGGAGGAACTCGTGATGGCAGCAGGGGTGCCGAAGGTGAAGCTCACCCGCTGCACCGCTGCCGGCCCAACTCCATTGGAGGCAACCACAGTCACGTTGTAGGTACCCGTCGTCCCGGCAAAGGGTGTGCCAGAAACCGTGGCGCTGCCGTTGCCGTTGTCGTGGAAGACCATACCGGGAGGCAGTGCTCCGGACTCAGTGAGAGAGGGTGCCGGTGAGCCGCTCGCCTTGATGATGAAGCTGTTCGGTCGCCCGGCGACCGCGTGGAACTCTGAAGCAGTGGTGATCGACGGCGCCCTCAACACGTTGGTCACGACCAAAGACAACTGCTTTACTGAAGGCGTTCCGACCGAGTTCGACGCCACGAGGGTGACCCTGTAGGTGCCAGAGATGTTGGCTGGCGGCGTTCCGGAAATAGAGGCCGTCCCGTTGCCGTTGTAGTGGAAGACCATACCGGGCGGCAAGGCACCGAACTCGGTGATGGTCGGGGTGGGCAAGCCATTGGTCGTCACGGTGAAGTTATTGAAGCGACCCGCTAAGACGTTGAACGTCGAAGGGCTAGTGATCTTTGGCGCGGCAGCCACGCCGGCAACCACGAGTGACAACTGCTGCACGGCCGGGTTGCCCACGCCGTTAGAGGCCGTGATTGTCACCCTGTAGACGCCCCTGACATTAGCTGGGACCGTCCCCGATATGCTCGCCGTCCCGTTGCCGTTGTCGCGGAAGGCCATGCCGGGCGGCAGGACGCCAGACTCAGTGAGTTGGGGTGTGGGCGAGCCGGTAGCGGTGACCTCAAAAGCATCGTAACGCCCAGCGGGTACTTGCAAGACCGGTTTGCTCGTAATCTTGGGTGCACTTTGGGTGCTCGTGACCACGAGTGACAACTGCTGCACGGCCGGGTTGCCCACGCCGTTAGAGGCCGTGATTGTCACCCTGTAGACGCCCGTGACATTAGCTGGGACCGTCCCCGATATGCTCGCCGTCCCGTTGCCGTTGTCGCGGAAGGCCATGCCGGGCGGCAGGACGCCAGACTCAGTGAGGTGGGGCGTCGGGGCCCCTGTGGTAGTGACGGTCACGTTGTTGGAACGCCCCGCTTTAATCTCGAAGACCGAGTTGCTTGTGATGGCTGGTGCGGAGGCGGCCAAGTTGGGCTCGTAGACTTGCACCACTGCAGTCGGCCCTCCGGCAGCCAGGCCGCCGGCGACCAACACGTTGCCCCCGGGGAGGCTGGTCGCAGCCCCGAACCCTTCTGCCACGACAAGGCGCCCAGTGGGGGCCCACTGGCCCGTGGAGAGGTTGAACAGCTCCGACGCAGCCGTGGGCGTGCTGTCGTTGGTGCCAGTCATGCCGCCGGCGTACAGCACTTGACCGGAGCTGAGCAAGGCGGCCATTGCACCATAACTGGCTTGGGGCAGGGCGCCGCCGGTCCTCCAAGTAACGCTGGTGGGGTCGAACACTTGGGTAACGTTGGTCGGCGTCCCATTTGACGTCGTCTTACCGCCGGCCACTAGGACGTCACCACCTTGCAATACTGCACTGGCGGCGTCCGCTACTGCGATGGGCATGTGGGTGGAAGTGGCCCACTTGAGCCCAGAGGGCTGGAAGACCTGCGTGACGTCGGTAACGCCGGCTGACGGCCCCTTTTCGCCCCCTGCCACCAAGACGTCCCCTCCTGGGAGGGTCGCAACTTGGGCTCCTGCGACCCCGACGGGCATCGAGGCCGTTTGGGACCACTGTCCCGTTGAAGGGTCGAAAAGCTCAGAGGTGACAGTGGCCACGGCTGACTGCGATGTGCTGGGCAACCCACCGGCATAGAGGACCTCCCCTGAGCCCAAACGGGCGGCTACGGCCCCGAAGCTCGCCTGCAGCAGTTGGCCCTTGGTGAGGGACCATCTGTCCGTCGCAGGGTCGTACAACTGTGAGGCGGCCGTCGGCACGAGGGCGCCACCGGCACCGGTGAGCCCACCGGCAACGAGCACGTCGCCGTTGCTGAGGAGGGTAGCCGTCGCCTGGGTGACGCCGACCGGCATCGGCGGCGTCGGGGACCACGACCCCGTCGAGTTGCGGTAGATCTCGGCCGAAGAGAGCGCAGCCCCCGAGGGCCCCTGCCCTCCTGCCACCAACACGTCCCCGTCCTCGAGCCTGGTCGCCGTGGCGTGGCTGCGGGCCGTGGCAAGCGCGTAGGTCGTCCTAAACCCCCCGGCCGTAGTGGCGCTGGCCGCTGCCGCCGCAACGGCGTTGAGCGCCGCGGCTCCCAGAGCGACAGCAGAAATAACTGCCGCCCAACTTGAAAGATGTAAGTGGTCGCGTGATCTCATAAACAATTGCTCCTTTGTCGCGTGGTGGCTTGGCGTGGCCCGCGTAAGAGCCAGCAACCCGCTTGCCGCCGCAATGTTTTTTACGTACTAGTACAGCATAGGCACTAGCTGCTGTTACCGTGCTGATTGACTTGTGAAGAAACGTAACGATTTTGTGAAGGCTGCGGCACGAACAAGGTGACTAACAACTAACTTGCTCAGGACCACGGGTAGGGCAGTGATTGGAGGGTAACCATTCGCGGGGAAGCCGGTGGTTGCTACCCAGCGCAACCCCTATGAGGCCGCCGGTGTGCAGGTTGGAGCCCGGTTCGGCTCGGGCCTTTTCTCCCGCCCTCTGTTCGCCTAGGCACCAGGCAAGTCTGTGAGAAGGCGGGTACCAGTACTAGATCTTCGTCACCAGCGGCCACACCACCTCGCTTCACACCTTCAGAAAGCACGGGTTCATGGCCAACTGGGCCAGGCTGCAGGTCAAGGCTCCCTTACGGGTGGTTCTGGGTAGCCAACGCTGTTGGCAGCAATCCCTTGCTAGCAATTCCCGTACTTACCGCAGTAGCGGTTGGGCCACGTGAGCTCAGAGGGCTGCGGGGCCGCCGGCCTAGTCAGGTGCGCGAGTGTGGTGCCACTGGTGCACGCAACCCTGAGCTTTACGCTCAGCGTTGAGCCGTGGCTGTTGTCGCCAAGGGCGCCGGCAGCCCGATAGCCGTCTCCGGCGCGGGAAGCGGCGCAAGCCGCCGAGGCCGCAGCCGGCGTGCCTTGCTGGCAGCTTGCGCCAGCCGCTGCCTAGAGGCTACGTCAGCAAGCTCGCGTTGGTGCTGCGCCGCGACCTTCTCGATTTCGTAGAGGCTCACAGCTATAGCCTGCGGCTTCCGGTTTTACATAACATCCGTGAGGCTCACGGATTGTTGAACCGCGAGGTCGACTCGTTCAGTTGCGAGGACGGCCCTCACGGGAGCGCACAGCGGCAACCAGTTCCCGGCGCGAGACGCAACCGAGCTTCGCCAAGGCGTTGGAGACATGAGTCTCGACAGTGCGGCGGGACACGAAGAGCCTGTCGGCGATCTCTGGGTTTGAGAGGTGTTCCGCCACTAGTCCGACGACCCGACGTTCTGTCCCGGTGAGGGCGTCCCAGCCCGATGTAGGGCGGCGGCGCAGCCCGCGTGCTCCTACCCTGACCCCAAGTGCCCGTAAGCGCGCGCGGGCCCAACCAGCCCGTTGGGCTGCCAACAGGTCGCCGTAGTGCTCTAGTGCTTCTGTCAACAAAGTCCTTGCTTTGCCAACCTGGCCCTGTAGGGCAAGCGCTGCTGCAGCATCTTCGCAGACGAGGGCAAGCTCGAGCGGCCTGCCGGACCGCCGGTAGAGCTCAACTGCGTCCAGCAACGAGGCAACGTCAGGGCCCGCCAGGCCTTTGCACCACGCTGCTGCTCCCGCGAGGCGTGCCGAACCCGGGTTGATGGCCGAGAGAGCTGCAAGGCTGTCGGCCGCCGCCTGTGCCAGGCCTTGCTCACCCAGTTGCGCACAGAGCCTGGCCAACTGGGGGCCAACCTTTGGCTTGGCCGTCGCAAAAGGGACCGCTTCGGCTACTTGCCAGAGCCAAAGCAGTTGCTCGAGCGCCTTTTCTGGCTCGCCTTCTGACTCGAGCAAGAAGGCCCGCGCACAAACCACGTAGTCCATGCAAGTGCAACCTGCCCCCGAGGCCAGCACCTCGTCGACACAACGCAGGTCTTCGCTTGCCTGGGCCGGTTGACCGCGGTGGAGGGAGATGGAGGCCCTCAGCGCGAGCACGTCTGCCCAGCCCTCGGAGTGTTGCCAGCCAAGCACCGGGGCCAGGTCGCCAAGAGCGTCGTCCCATCGCCCGGCGGCGAAGTGGACGCGCCCTCTTAGCGTCGCTACGAGGGCAGCCCCAGAAGACAAAGGCAGTGGGCCCGCAAGGCGTTCCCGCTGTTCCAGCGCGGCTATAGCCTCATCGAAACGGTCTTGTTCCTCGAGCGCCCACGCGTAGGCGACATATGCAGGGGCCATTGCGAGCTCTGCGGGAGCCAGCAGCTCGATTTCGTGAACGGCGTCGGCACCGTGCACCACCGCCTGCTCGAGCCGGCCCTCATAGGCCTCGGCCATGGCGAGCCCCGTCAGGCAGTAGCTTCGCACGCGGCGGTCGCCTAGCCGTTCGGCCTCAGCGACGAGGGGCTCCATGATACTTGCCGACCTCGTTGCTCCTCCAGCCCCCGAACCTGACATCATCGCTGCGGTCGCTTGCGACAGTTCGAGCAGCACCCGGGTCGTGCCGGAGGCCGCCCCAGCCTTCAATGCCTGAGCGCAGACCTCCTCTGCTTGTTGCGCGCGGTAGCGGCTCATCAGGGAAAAGGCAAGCCACCACGCCGCCTTGCCCCGCACCTCGGAGTTGCCCGTCTCGGCGACGACTGCCTGAGCCAGGCGTTCACCATGTTCAACGTCCCCCCCGCAGATCATCGCCACGGCCAAGTCGGCGCGAAGGCCGTCGAGCGAAGGGCCGCGCTTGGGGGCGAGCTCCAGCGCCTTGGCGAGCAGCCTCGCTCCCTCTAGCGGCGCACGCGGGGCAACTTCGAGGCCGGCGCGTTGCAGCCAAGCTGCCGCTTCTTGGTCCTCCTGCTCGGCAGCGGCCGCCAAGTGGTACGCGACGCGGTAGCTGGGCACGCCTGCAGCTGCCAGCGCCCGGCCGACCTCGCGGTGAAGGCCTCTTCGTACTGGAGCGGGCCACTCGTGGTACAAGGCGTCGTGCACCAGTTCGTGGCGGAAGCAAAGCTTGCCGGCTTCGGTGCCCACGAGGCCCGAGCGGGCCGCGGCGCGCAGGTGCCCCGCCATTTCGAGGACGCTATTGCCTGTCCAGGCCGCCAGCTCGTCCAGGTCCACTACCGGGCCGAGCAGCGCTGCCCTACGGAGCAGTTCGACGGTTGCTTCTGGCAGCGCGCTCAGCCGGTGTAGGACGGCAGCGTCGAGCGTCGCTGGCACTGTTTGGTCGCGGACCTCGGCTTTGCCATTGTGGTCAAGGTAAATGAGGCCGGCTTGGGCCATGGTGGCAGTGAGCTCGACTGCAAGCAGGGGGTTGCCGCCGGCCCTCGAAAGCTGTGCCTGGAGGCGGGGGCCAGGCGCTGCCCCGACCACCTGGCTGGCGAGCACCGACACTGAGGACGCGTCGAGCGGCCCAAGCGCCACGGTCACGCCACCCACCGACGCTGCCCTGGCCAGCAGGGCCTCGACCTCGGTGCGGTCGGCGGGCCTCGTCGTGAGGAGCAACAAAGCTGGGTACTGGCTACAGAGCTCAGCAAGCCTGCCCAAGACAAGCAGTGTCGAGCGGTCCGCCCAGTGGAGGTTGTCGACAGCCACAACGAGCGGGGACTCGTTGGAGAGCACTTCGAAGACTGCGACGAAGCGCTCGACTAGGTAGTGCTCTTCTACAGGCACCATCGGGAGCCGTGGGTCGAGTGCGGGCCGATGGTATATGTCGTGTGCGAGTTGCGCGAGGGTGGGGTCGGGCGTCGTGAGGGAAACTCCAAGGGCGTCCGAGGCCGCGCCAAAGGGCCTGGTTTGCTCAGGTTCTCTGGCCTCCCCAAAGCCGGTCCTTGCACCTTGGGTGGTGGCCAGCGCCCTGACCTCCTCGGCCAAGCGCGTCTTGCCGATGCCGGCTTCTCCCACGACGACGGCGACTTGGCCTCTGCCTGAGACAGCGAGGGACAACAGCGTGCTCAAGGTCTTGAGCTCCTCGTGCCTGCCGACGAGCTCAAAGCGAGGAGGCAGCGCCACGGCCCCGCCCTACGTCGCTGACCTTTGCCGCCGTTGAGTGGGGGTAGGGATCTCCGTCGAGGTAGGGATCTCTGTCGAGGTGCTCGCCCAAGCCTCTGGGCCAGGTACAGGTTGCCCAGGAGCCATCACCGCTAGAACCCTATCATTGGCCTGCCACTAGGACGTGGGGCGGCTTTATGCGGGCTGTTTGCCCCTCGCAGCGAGCAACAGGCCACGGCCAACTTTGAAGGGGTTGGCGGGCGGGCTTGTCGCCGTCGCACCCAGGTGGATCTGGCCTGTTGGCAGGAGGGGGCCGCCGGAATTGACGTTGCCGGCATGGACGTTGACGGTGATAGCCCGTGTGCAGTGAGTAGCGAAGTTGAGCCCGTCCAGCAGGCCGAAGTCGACGAAGCGGAAGTAGATCGTGCGCTTGTCCGGGGAGACGGCCACGATGTCGGTCCCGCCCTTGGACATGGGGCTCACGTCTACGAACTGGCCCGAGAGGGCCTTCACATAACCGGCGAAGATGAGCTTGTCCGAGGGGCCCGCGTGAGTGAAGCGCAGGGCCCAGGCCCCATCTGCGTCGTACCAGAGGTAAGCCGAATTGGTGCCCACTGCGAAAGTGGCAGGCATCCCCTCGACGGCCGCGTCCCACGAACCCTTGAGGCACACGTCTGCGGGCGCGGACGGTGGGGGAGCAGGCACCGGGAGCGAGGTAACGAGGGTCGTGCCGGGGACCGTAGTGCTGGCAGCAGCCGGCGTTGGCCTGTGGTGCTTGCGTACCAGGCGCGGGAACGCAAAGGCCGCGCTCGCTGGGACGAGGCTTGCAACGAGCAGGCCGGCCGAGAGCAGGAAAGCCAAAGCTGCTCGGTAGTAGCCTCCTCCGCGCGAGTGGGTCACCCCCGCTCCCTGGCGCTGACGCTTGGGTAGCCCCGCCAAGGCCATGTGTAAGCCTCCTCCATCTGCTCGCTGCTCACCTGGTCCCACCATTCTCGGCCAATGTCGTGGGCAGGTGGCGATTGAAATGTGATGGAACTGTGAAGGCTTGCTGCCGAGGCTACGCTCGCGCGCGATGGCAAACGACCGCTGGCCCACCAGCACGAGGGAGGCATAGGTGGCCGGGCCGGGCCGGTTCGGCTCGGTGGTGTGCGCCATGGCGACGCCGTTTAGGCCCGGCGGCGAGCTCGACCTGGACGGCGCGGCAACGCTTGCGCGCTGGCTCGTTGACAACGGCAACGACGGCTTGGTAGTCGCCGGCACAACAGGCGAGGGTGCAGCGCTGAGCGACGCCGAGAAGCTGGACTTGTTGCGGGCCGTGCGGGAGGCGGTGGACGTGCCCGTCATCGCCGGCACGGGCAGCGCCTCTACTGCTCACACGGTCGAGCTGACCAAAGCAGCCGCCGAGGCGGGAGCGGACGCCGTCCTTGTCGTCACGCCCTATTACGTCAGGCCCTCGCAGGCTGGCATCGAAGCGCACTTCAGGGCCGCTGCAGCGGCGAGCAGGCTGCCCGTGGTCGCCTACGACATACCCAAGCGGGCCGGCAGAGAGGTCGCCCCAGCGACGTTGCTCAAGCTGGCCAGGGAAGGCACCCTGGCCGCCCTCAAAGACGCGGCAGGGTCGCCTGCGCAGACTGCAGCGCTCATCTCGAGAGCCCCGGCCGGTTTCGAGGTCTACAGCGGTGACGACGCCCTCACCCTGCCCCTGCTCGCGGTCGGGGCGGTGGGCGTGATCAGCGTTGCCTCGCACTGGGCCGGCCAGGTCTTCGCTGAGATGGTCGCAAGCTTCCAAAAGGGTGACACCGAGGGTGCTGCCGAGGCGAACCGCAGGCTCGTTGAATCCTACGAGTTCGAGGCGAGCGAGGCTGCCCCAAACCCAGTCCCCACCAAGGCTATGTTGCGGGCGCTCGGGTTGCCGGCGGGCGAGTGCCGCCTCCCGATGGGCCCAACCCCTCCTGGCCTAGAGGAACGAGCGAGGGAGGTATGGGCCAAGCTGCACCGCCGGTCCGCATAGCCTTCCTCGGCGGCCTGGGCGAGATAGGGCGCAACTGCGCCTGGTTCGAAATGGGCGGGCGGGCGGTGCTGGTGGACTGCGGCCTCATGTTCCCGGACCCGGAGATGCCGGGCGTGGACTTGGTGTTACCTGACTTCAGCTACGTGCGCGACAACGCCGACCGGTTGGAGGCCTGCGTGCTCACGCACGGTCACGAGGACCACTGTGGCGCGCTTGCTTATTTGCTCGAGGAAGTGAGCTTCCCCGTCTACGGCTCGGAGCTCACCCTCGGCCTCGCCCGCAACCGTATCGAAGAGGCTGGCCTGCTGGACCGGGCCCAGCTGGTCGCCGTGCGCGATGGGGAGCGGAGAAAGATCGGCCCGTTTGAGGTCGAGTTCATCCCGGTGGCGCACTCGGTCCCCGAAGGCTTTGCGCTCGCGTTCCATACCCCCCACGGCGTGATCTTGCACACGGGCGACTTCAAGCTGGACCTCACCCCTGTGGACGGCCGGCGGACGGACCTCGCCCGTATAGCTGCGCTGGGCCAGGGTGGCGGCGTAGCGCTATTGCTTTCTGACTCCACTAACGCAGAAGAGGACGGCCATGCCCCCTCAGAAAAGGCCGTCGGCCAGGTGCTCGCGGACCTTTTCGAGGCCAACCCGTGCAAGCGCCTTATCGTGGCCTGCTTCGCCAGCCACGTGCACCGCGTCCAGCAGATAGCAGACGCAGCCATTTCGTGCGGGCGCTACGTGGCCACGCTCGGGCGTTCCATGGGGCGCAACGTGGCTTATGCCCGCAGCCTCGGCCTTTTGGACATCCCTGGCGAAAGGCTCGTCGACATCGAAAAAGCCGCCGACCTGCCACCCGAGCAGGTCTGCATCATCTGTACGGGTTCTCAGGGCGAGCCGATGTCCGCCCTCAGTTTGATGGCGGCCGGCGAGAACAAGTGGGTGCAGGTAGGCGAGCACGACCTCGTGGTCCTCTCGGCCCACCCGATCCCTGGCAACGAGACCGACGTCGGCAAGGTGATCGACGGCCTGTGCCGGCGAGGAGCCGAGGTCGTCCACTCGGGCTTGGCGCCGGTGCACGCCTCCGGCCACGCAATGCGTGACGAGCTCAGGTTGCTCTTTGCTATAGCCAAGCCGAAGGCGTTCATACCGGTCCACGGGGAGTACCGGCACCTCGTCCACCACGCCCGAGTAGCGGTCGAGATGGGCGTGCCCGAGGAAGCGGTGCTGCTCGCGGAGGACGGCGACGTGGTGGAGCTCGGGCCCGAGGGTGTCGAGTTCGCCGGCGAGGTGCCAGCCGGGTACTTGTACGTGGACGGGATCGTGGGAGACGTCGGGGCGGGCGTGCTGCGCGACAGGCGCGTGTTGGCGGAAGAGGGCCTGGTGGTCGTCATAGTGACCGTCGACTCACGTTCTGGGAGGGTGCTGTCCGGGCCAGAGGTGATCACGAGGGGCTGGGTGTACGCCCCCGAAGCTGAGAAGCTCCTCGACGAGGCGAGGGAAGTCGTGCTGGCCGCCCTGGAACAAGGCCAGGACGGCGATGCGCCAGCGGACTTCGAGACGCTAAAGCGCAGGGCACGTTCGGCGCTCGGGCGCTTCGTCCAGGAGAGGACCAAGCGCCGGCCGATGATCGTCCCTGTCGTGATGGAGCTGTAAAGGCCCTGTTAGGGGTGGGGCTGGTGTTAGCTTTGAGGTTGCTGTGGCAACCAGACAGTCGAGGCCAGGGACACTAGCGCGGCCGCGACGCGAGCAAGCCAAGCCAGCCAAGGCGGCCAAGGCCAACACGGGCGCCCCGCGCTGGTACCGAGCCGTGTCCCAAAACTTGGCCGAGGACCAGTCCGATGAGATCTGGGGCCTGGTTTACGTCCTGGTGGCGGCGCTTGCCGGTCTCGGCATCTACGCGCACCTGGCTGGCCCGGCTGGGAGGGTGCTGAAGGAGGGAGTAGGGGATCTCTTCGGGCTGAGCCGCTACGTGGTGCCGCCGGGGCTCGCCGCCCTGGGCTGTTACCTTTTGTCCAGGCGCCCCCAGGCCCAGCCCGGGCGGGTCGCCGCGGGCCTCGGCGTGAGCCTGCTCGGCCTTTCGGGCCTGCTCGGGGTCGCCGGTGCGAGGCCCACGTTCCACCAGCACCTCGCTGCGCTGCGCGGCGCGGGAGGCCTAGCGGGCACGGCCGTCGCCATACCTCTTCGCGCCGGGCTGGGTGGCTGGGGGGCTGGGCTCGTGCTCGCAGTTGTGATGTCGCTGGGCTTGTTGGTGGCCACCGCTACTCCACCGAGGAAGGCCCTACGGTCCCTAGCGGTGGCGTTGCGCTGGGGAGCGAGAGGCTCAGCTTGGTCACTGCGGGCAGCAGGTGCCGTGCTCGGCTCGCGCCGGAGGTCGGGGGCCGCCACCGGGCAACCCGCCACCGGGCAACCCGCCACCGGGCAACAGGTTTGGGCAGGGACGAGCGAGGCTGCCCCAGCGCGCGCCAAGTTCGTTTGGCCGCAGCTGGCTGGGGCAGTCAGCGACGAGCCCGGCCACGAAGGGGCACGAGAGCCCGGACGAGCACCCGAGCCAGAGGAAGAGCCCTCCGAGCCGGCCGTCGCCACGCGGCCGCTCCCGATCAACGGGCTCGGCGTTGCCGGCAAGGGCGAGCAGCTCGCGATAGATCTGCCGCAGCCCAAGCAGAGCCTTCCTTGGCGGCTCCCGCCTATGGCGCTGTTGAAGCGCAGCTCGAACGCGGCGGTAGACCGCCGCCAGGTTGAGGAGCTGGGCCAGACCCTGCAGCGGGCGCTGGCGGCGCACGGCGTCGACACGCGCCTGGTGGGTGCGACCGTCGGGCCGAGCGTCACCCGCTATGAACTGGAGCTCGGCGCGGGCGTGAAGGTCCAGAAACTGACGGCGCTGCACCGTGACATCGCGTACGCCATGGCTGCGGCCGAGGTACGCATACTGGCGCCGATCCCGGGCCGCTCGGCTATCGGTGTCGAGGTCCCCAACAGGCAACGCCAGGTCGTGACGTTGGGCGACGTGCTCTGCTCGCCGGAGGCCCTGGCCGCCCGCCACCCTCTTGAAGTGGCAGCAGGCAGGGACATCGCAGGCAGGCCAGTGATGATCAACCTCGCCGAGATGCCGCACCTGCTGATCGCCGGCGCGACGGGCTCGGGCAAGTCTTCGATGTTGAACGCGATGCTCACGTCTGTGCTCGTAAGGGCCACTCCTGACCAGGTACGCATGATCCTCGTCGACCCAAAGCGTGTCGAGCTGGGCGCTTATGCCGGCCTCCCACACCTGCTGACGGCCGTTGTCACCAACCCGAAAAAAGCTGCCAACGCCTTGCGCTGGGCGGTCGAGGAGATGGAGCGCCGCTACGACCTGTTGGCAGAGGTCGGCATGCGCGACATCACCGGCTACAACGCGGCCTACGACCGGGGCGAGCTCGCGGAAGACGAGGGGCCGGAGGAGCTACAAGAGGGCGGGCAAAAGACGGTGCTGCTCGAGCGCGACGGGGCGCAGCGCTACCAACGTTTACCGTTCATCCTCGTCGTGGTCGACGAGCTCAACGACCTCATGATGGTGGCAGCGCGCGACGTCGAGGAGTCGATCTGCCGCATCGCGCAGATGGCGCGCGCAGTGGGCATCCACCTCGTCATCGCCACGCAGAGGCCAAGCGTGGACGTCATAACCGGCCTCATAAAGGCCAATATCCCCTCCAGGCTCGCCTTTGCCGTCTCCTCGCTCGCGGACAGCCGGGTCGTGCTCGACCAGGCAGGAGCCGAGCGCCTTATCGGCAAGGGTGACATGCTGTTGCTCACGGCTTCGTCGAGCACGCCTAGGCGGCTGCAGGGCCCGTGGGTGGACGAGGAAGACGTCCGCAAGGTGGTGGCCCACTGGCGCCGGCAGTCCTCGCCGGCCTACGTCGAGGGGGTGGAAGGCCCCGAAGCCACCGGCGCCGGCACCAGCGAGGAGGGCGAGGACGACGACGACCTCTTGGAACAGGCTATGGAGCTTGTCGTGCGAAGCCAGCTGGGCAGCACGTCGATGTTGCAGAGGAAGCTGCGAGTGGGTTTCGCCAGGGCTGGGCGCCTTATGGACCTCCTCGAGCAGCGAGGCGTCGTCGGGCCTTCCGAGGGGTCAAAGGCCCGCGCCGTCCTGATGACAGCCGAAGAGCTCGAGTCCCGCCGGGGCTCAGAAGGCTGAGCAAGCTTGGGGCCAAAGGCTGCAGCCGGCAAGCCAAGCCGTCCGTGAACGGCGTAAGGCGCCGACGCGCCCGGGCACCTGCTTCGTCCGCCAACCTTGGGCCGGGCTTCGACGCCCTTGCCGTTGCGCTCGGCCTTTACGTCCAAGTCGAGGTGGTTGAGCGCCCCGAGGGGCTGGCGGTGGTGGCCGAAGGGGAAGGCTCTCAGCTGCCTCAGGACGCCTCGCACCTCGCGGCGCAGGTCGTCTCCCGGGTGCTCGGCCATGACCGGTTCGAGGTGAGGGTGAGCTCAAAGGTGCCCGTCGCACGCGGGCTCGGGTCGTCGGCGGCCCTCGCTGTCGCAGCCGCAGCTGCTGCCGGCGCCCGTGTGCCCGACGAGGCGTTCGAGCACGGCTACCGGGTGGACGGGCACCCCGAGAACGCCGCTGCTTCTGCTTACGGGGGCCTCGTGACGGCGGCCGTGGTCTGCGGCCGCCCACTGGCGCGGCGGCTCTCGCTCGACCCAACCTTGCGCTTCGTGGTGGTAGTGCCCGAGAGGCAACTGCAAACGAGCCACGCGCGCGGTGCTCTCCCCGAGGCCGTCAGCCTGGAGGACGCAGCGTTCAACTTGGGGCGCATGGGCTTGCTGGTCGCAGGCCTCGCGGACCACAGACAACTGGTGGCAGAGGCGGGAGAGGACAGGTTGCACCAGCCGTACCGTTCCGGGCTCTTCGCTGAAGCTGGGGAACTGCTCCAAGCCCTGAGGAGCGCAGGGGCCTTGACCGCTTGCTGGTCTGGGGCGGGCCCGAGCCTGCTAGGCATCTGTGCGGCTGGCGACGAGCAGGACGTGGCGGATGCCGCGCGCGAAGCCATGGGGCGCCTTGGGGTGGCGGGCAGCGTGCTCGTGCTGGAGGAGGACCGAGCCGGCGTGCAGGTGGGAACGTCGCCCCCCTAGGGCGGTGGCGAAGGTTGCCCCCCTAGGGCGGTGGGGAAGGTTGCCCTTTAGGGCGGCTGGCAATGTTGCCCCTCTGGGGGCGTCGGCCCGCTGGCCCAAGTAACCTGAGACAAGTGCCTTCCCCTTCGTACTGGCTGGAGACGCTCGGCTGCGCCAAAAACGAGGTCGACTCGGACAAGCTCGCCGGCCTGTTGCGCCGGGAAGGCTATTCGCCAGCTGGTGGCGCCGATGAGGCAGATCTGGTTGTGGTCAACACCTGCGCCTTCATAGAGCCGGCGAAGCAGGAGTCGGTAGAGGCAGTCCTCACGTTGGCTGGGGCCAAGAAGAAGGGCGCCCGGCTCGTCGTCACGGGCTGTTTGGCCGAGCGTTACGGCGAAGAGCTAGCTCGCGCTCTGCCAGAAGTCGACCAAGTGGCCGGCTTTGGCGTACCGTTTTGGGGGCTCGAGCGACAGGTGGCTTCACCGGTGCGGTTCCGCCGTGCCCGGCGTGCAAGCCTGTCGCCGGCGCAGCCCTTACTGCCGGCGCAGCCCTCACTGCCGGCACAGCCCTCGCCGCCCGAGCCGTCGGTTACCGTTACGAGGTTCGACCTGCTCAACCTTCCTCGCCCCGCTGCCAGCGCACCTTGGGCGTACGTGAAGATCGCTGAAGGCTGCGACCGGCGCTGTGGCTTTTGCGCCATCCCGAGCTTCCGGGGGCCGCAGCGTTCCCGGTCGCGCGACGCCATCTTGGCTGAAGTCGAGTCGCTTGGAGCCCAAGAGGTTGTCCTGGTTGCGCAGGACCCAGTGTCGTGGGGGCGCGACCTGGGCACTTCGCAAGGAAGTAGCGGCCTCGCCGGGCTGCTGCGCGACGTGCGCGGCCTCGTGGAACGTGTTCGCGTGCTCTACCTGTACCCCTCCGGGCTCACAGATGAACTGGTGGACGCGATCGGCGACAGCGGCTGCGCATATTTCGACCTTTCCCTACAGCACGTTTCCAAGCCGCACCTTAGGCGCATGCGCAGGTACGGGGACGCAGAGAGGTTCTTGGGGCGCATCTGGTCTATCCGGCGCCGGTTCCCCGACGCCGCGCTGCGGTCCTCTTTCATCGTCGGCTACCCGGGCGAGACAGAAGAAGACCACGACCTGCTGCTCGACTTTTTGCGGGAAGCGAAGCTCGATTGGGCCGGGTTCTTCGCCTTCTCGCCAGAAGAGGGCACTTACGCCGCCACCGCGAGCGGCCAAGTGCCTGCAGGGCTCGTGGCGGAGCGGTTGAGGGAGTGTTCGGAGCTTCAGGACGCAATTACCGAGGAGCGCCGCGGAGAGCTCGTCGGGACGGTTTGCCGAGCGCTCGTGGACCAAATAGGAGAGGCCCGCAGCCACAGGGAAGCTCCCGAAATAGACGGCGTCATCATGGTCCCGCCCGAGCTCGCTCCTGGCACCTGGGCCGAGCTGGTGGTCACGGGTTCCATCGGGCCGGACTTGGTTGCGGTGCCGGCCAACGTCGGCGACGGGACTGGCCCGGTGCTCGCCGAGGAGCTCTCGTTGGCCGGCGAGGCTGGAGAGGCGCGGCTGTGAGCTCGCATGAAAGCCGGCAGGCAACCGCCGGTGGGAGCGCTTCGCCGGTCGGGCTCGTCAACGTCGCCAATGGGTTGACGGTGGGGCGGATCCTGGCGACGCCCCTGCTCGTCCTGGTCGTCCTGCAGCACACCCCGTCGTGGGCGGCGCTTGGGTTGTGGGCGGCCCTGGCGCTGTCGGACGTGGCAGACGGGTGGGTGGCGCGCCGGCGTGGCAAGAGCTCTTCGGGCGCGTTCTTGGACCCCTTGGCAGACAAGTTCGTCGTCTTGGGCGCGATGGTCGCGATCGCCTCGCTTGGTACGTTCGCGTGGTCTGCGGTGGCCTTGCTTGCCGGGCGGGAGGCGCTCATCACCGCCTACCGCGTCTTCGTCGCCCGCCAGGGCGTGAGCGTGCCTGCAAGGAAAGCGGCGAAGGCCAAGACGCTCGTGGAGTTCGTGACCGTAGGGCTTGTGCTCGTCCCCACAGTGGGTGGCTCGCAAGCCGACCTGTACGACGTTGCCCGGCTCGCACTGTGGCTGGCGGTTGCCCTGGCTTGGTTCTCAGCTGCTCAGTACCTGGCCGACAGCAGGGCTGGGCGCCGGGCGTTGGCGGGCAACGCCTGAACAGTCGCGGGGCCCAAAAGGAGCGCGGGAGCGGACAATGGAGTGCGAAGTCCTGGCGATCGGCACTGAGCTGCTGCTGGGCCAGGTGGTCGACACGAACTCGGCGTGGATCGGCGAGCAGTTGGCGCTAGCCGGGATCAGCTGCCACTACCAGGCCAAAGTGGGCGACAACCACGGCAGGATCGTGGCCGCCGTGCGCCAGGCGCTCGAGCGGGCGGACGCTCTCATCTGCTGCGGAGGGCTGGGGCCGACCCAGGACGACATAACCAGGGAAGCGCTCGCGGAAGTGATGGGCGTTGGGTTGCGCCGTGACCCAGGAGTGCAGGCCCGCCTCGCTGAGCGGTTCCGTGGCCGGCACGTACCAGCGAGCAACTGGAAGCAAGCCGACGTCCCGGAGGGAGCATCGCTCATTGCTGCTTCCACCGGCACGGCCCCAGGGCTGGTGTGCCCCATCGGTGGCCCTGCTGGCCCAAAGGTCATATATGCCGTGCCGGGGGTGCCGGCTGAGATGCGAGAGATGGTCGGGGGCTACGTCGTGCCCGACCTCGTGCGCCGTTCTGGCGAGCAAGCGACGATAAGGAGCAGGTCGCTGCGCGTGTGGGGCTTGCCCGAGTCCCAGGTTGCCGAGATGGTGGCGCCGCGCTTGGAGGCGCTCGAAGGTACGAGCACCACCATCGCGTTCTTGGCGAACGTGACCGAAGGAGTCCGGGTGCGCGTGACGACGAGGGCAAGCGGCCCGGGCGCCGAGGAGGCTGCGTTGCGCCAGCTAGACGCCGAAGAGGCGGCCCTGCGTGACATCTTGGGAGACGCGGTGGGAGGCGTCGACGACCAGGGCCTGGAAGTGGTGGTCGGCGAGCTGCTGGCCTCGGCTAGGTGGAGGCTCGCGCTCGCTGAATCGCTCACGGGAGGCCTGGTGGCAGCGAGGCTCACCTCGGTGCCAGGCGCAAGCGAGTGGTTTGCGGGGGGCATCGTGAGCTATGGGAGCGACGTGAAACACGCCCTGCTGGGCGTCGGCGAGGTACCCGTAGTGAGCGAGGTGGCGGCGCGTGAAATGGCCGCCGGCGCGGCCCGGCTGCTCGGGGCGGACGCTGGGCTGGCGCTCACGGGGGTGGCCGGCCCGGAGGCCCAGGAAGGCCAGCCCGTTGGGACTGTATTTGTCGGGGTGGCGCTACCTGGCCAAGGTGCCTCAGCCACGCAGCTCAACCTGTCAGGCAACCGCCAGCTAGTACGGGAGCGTGCCGGCACTTACTCGCTCGACCTCCTTCGCCGGGCGCTGTTGGCACTGGCCCAAGCGCCGCCGAGCGCCGGCTAGCCGAACCAATGCAAAGAGAGGACTTCGGACACCTTCTCGCGTACTTCGGCACGGCGGGCCGAAAGGTGGTCGTGCTCGGCGCGCAGGTGCTCGCCCACCTCGGCACATTGCCAGCTCAGTGGCATCTCGAGCACGGCTTCGGCTTGGCGCTCGGAGTACCCGAAGGGCTCTTGCTGTAGCGCTACGAGGGCCCCGCGTTTGTTGGTGGAGAGCTGGATGGCACGGTTGACGTCTTGTAACCTCCCGTGCGCGTCGAGAAGGCCCTCCAGCACGTGGAGGCGGCTGTCGATCTCACTGAGCTCTCGCGACGAGCCAACCGCCGCCAAGTCGACTACGTGGGCTTGTGGCCCTCCGGTGACGCTGGGCATTGCCATTGGAACACCTCCCAGAGCCAAGGCGAGCAAGCCCATAGAGGCGGCGCCCGGGCCGGCTCAAGTAACTATGTAACCCCTCCATTATCGCGCCGGTGGCCCCGTAGTGCTAGGGCCTGGCAGGGCCTTCAGGCTCTTTTTTGCGGGCCCTTGGGCCCAATTGGGAATTTGCAGTCGCGTTGCAGCCGGCGTGCGGCCCGCTCGTACCGGGAGCCGGCTAGGCCGATTTGACGTCGGTCAGCCGAGCAGGCGCCCTGCCGAAACCTCAGCAGCAAGCTTTGCGCGCGAGCGGTAACCGAGCTTTGCCAGCATGTTGCCGACGTGGCGCTCGACAGTGCGGGGCGATAGGTAAAGGGCGCGGGCGACTTCTTGGTTGCTCATGCCCGAAGCGACGAGGAGGGCCACTTCGCGCTCGCGCTTGGTGAGAGGGCTTGCGGAACGGGGTTGGTGACCGGGCCGGAAGCCCGCCGCGCGAGCGGACCTGCGGGCGTTGTCGGCGGCTCGTTTGGCACCCATGGCTTCGTAAGCGTCGATAGCGGCGGCAAAGCCCTCCCGCTTGCCCGTCAAGCACGCCGCCTGCAGCTGGCAGGCAGCTGCGTGCCACTTGCTGGTCCAGCGCTGGGCAAGCTCGGCGAACGAGCTGGCGGCTTGCTCAGCCTTGCCTTCGGCCAAGTCCAACCAGGCTTTCGCGGTTGCCCTCAGCAGCCCGGCCCGGTCCCAGCGCGAAGCCAGGCCTTCCAGTTGCATGAAGGCCGCCCTCGCCCGCACGGGGTCACCGAGGCGGCAAGCTGCCCGTACTGCGCACATGAGCGACCAGACGGCTATCGGGTGGTCGGGCGCGCTCCCAGCTTGCAGGTACGCCACGAGAGCTCCCTCGTCCCTACCTTGTTCTTCGGCCAGCTGCGCCTGGACGTCGACGTACCGGTAGTACTCGAAACTGCCTTGTGCTGGCGAGGTTTTGTTGAGAAGTTCGCTCGCCTCTGCCAGGTCGCCACGCCGGACGAGCGCGAAACAGGTAGAGATCATGGCCCGCTCTTCAGCTTTTGGCCCGACCCTGGCGGCCGTCGCCTGGGCCGCACGGTAGTAGCTGAGGGCTCCTTCCAAGTCTCCCTGCTCCATCAACGCGGCGGCGACGTTGCCCTGGAGGAGGACTTCGACCGCTGGCGGAGCGCCCCCGACCTCGAGGCCGACGCGCGCCCAGTGCTCTTGGCCTGCCGGGTCGTCCAAAGTGTCAGCGAAATAGGACAGGTTTAGGCAAGCGAGGGCGTGCTCGCTGCGCAGGTTGCTGGTGCGGGCGAGGGAGACGGCTTGCTGGAGCAGTTCTGTGGCTTCGGCGTTGCCCCGCGCGAGCCCGACCGCCAGGCCGAGCCTGTTGAGGCTGCGCACCATGAGCGCGTTGTCGCGCTGAGAGCGTGCGATGGCAAGGGCCTTTTCGGCGCAGGGCACCGCTTCTGCCGCGCGGCCAGCCATAGACAGTACGTAGGCGCGCGCGAGCAGGGCCTCTGCGAGATCCTGCCCACTGCTCGCCTCGGTTGGCCCAAGCGCGCCTAGGCCGTCTCGCTCAGCTTGAAGCCTGGCGAGCAGCGGTTCCATCTCTTCCACAACGGCTACGGCGTCGTCGAGGTCGGAAGCGTACTCCTCGAGGGCGAGCGCGTAGCGGCTCAAGAACATGAGGCGTGCGCCGGCGTCGTCCTGTGCCCGCAACTGTGCCCGCAACGGCTCGGCTATGGCTCGGGCCGCGTCGGCCTGGCCGAGCTTCAACAGAGCGAGAGCTCTGCCAGCCTCGGCTCCCAGGACGAGGGCGCGTTCGTTCGCCTGGTTTGCGTGGTAAGCGGCCTTGTCGAACAGCCCCAGGGCGTCCTCGCTGCCAGAGCGGGCAAGCGCCTCGTAGCCGAGCGCCTGGTATGCCTGTGCCGCATCAGCGTGGCGTCCGGCGGCGGCCAAGTGCGGAGCTACTGCTGCCACTGGGGCGCCGGCCGCGCTGAGCAGTTCTGCGGCCACGCAGTGGCGGCGGAACCTTTCTCCTTCCTCGACCGACTTGTAGGTCGCGTCCCGGATGAGGCTGTGGCGGAACTGCCAGCGGCCGTCACCGCCTTGCTCCATTAGCAGTGCACGCCCGAGCTCACAGAGCTGCTCGCGCACTTGCTCCTCGGTACCGGCCAGGGGAGCCAGCCAGGCCGGCTCTAGTGGTTCGGGCAGCACTGCGGCCCAAGTGAGGACCTCGCGAGCAGCTGGGCCGAGCAGCCGAGCGCGGTCGGCCACCGAGCGTATGATCGTGGTGGGCACAACTTCGGCGAGGGACCTCCTTATGTGGGCCTCGTCCTCGTCCCGGGACAATTGGCTCAAGCTGGCCGTCACCGCCACCGCGTGGAGCAGCTGCTCGGCGAGGAAGGGGTTGCCGCCGCTACGTGCGTACACGGCCCGCGCAAAAGGCCCGGACACGTCTTCGCCAAGCCTGCTCCTCATGAGCTCAGCCAGTTCGCCTTCTGTGAGGGGGGCAAGCTCAAGGCGTTCGCAGAGGCCTTGGTGGCAAAGGTGGTGGCATAGCTCGTCGACGGCGGGCACCTGGCGCGAAGCGAACAGCCACAAAAGGGGGATTTCGGCGAGCCTCGCAGCACAATAGTGCAGGAGGTCGAGCGTCGCGCGGTCCGACCAGTGGAGGTCGTCCACGGCCAGCACGACAGGCCCTTTAGAACAAGCTTCCTCGAGCAGCGCGAGAGATTCGCCGAACGGGTCACCACCGAACGTCGTCTTTTGGGCCCCCAGCCGGCCGTGCTGGCTGAGCGTCCGGAAAAGGCTAAGGACCGGTTCGAACGGCAACGGCGTGACTAGGGGGAGGCATGCTACCCGCCCTCGCGCCACCCCTGCCTCTTGGGCCAGAGCCAGCACCTCGGCTACGAGGCGTGTCTTGCCGACGCCCGGCTCACCGACCACGACCAGCGCGCCTCCGCGGCCTTCTGCGAGGGACGCGAGCCGTGCTCGCGCCACATGCATCTCGCTGTCGCGGCCAGCGAGGCCGCTCGCTCTCATAAGCCCTATTGAACCATTGCCGCAGCCGTTCAGGGAGGAAAAAAATGGGTGTTTCCCCCCATGCTCGTTGTCGGCCGCACTGCTTAGCTTTAGCATGTGTGGTTAGCGAGAGCCCGCTCGCGCGAGAAGAGGCCTCCGTCTATCGAGGCTACGTGCTATGGTTGACGCCTGGCACCGAAACCTGGGCCGGCCCGACGAGGTCCGCGAATACCCCAGGTCCAGGACAGAGATCGTCCGTCAAGGTGAGCTCCGAGTAGAAAGGTCCACTTTTCAGCCGGGTTGGCGTTGGGCCGACCACGTCTCACCTTGTGTTGCAGCACCTATTTGTGAGGTCCCCCACACCGGTTACCTCGTCTCGGGGCGGTTGGGGATCCTCATGGGGAGCGGTGAAGAGCTGGAGCTGTCAGCAGGGGACGTCTTCAGGATTGCTGCTGGCCACGACACCTGGACAGTAGGCGATGAGCCTTGCGTGCCCGTCGAGTTTATTTTTACCACTAAGGAGAAATGAAGGCCGTGAAAAATATCAACCGTACGCAGGCTAACAGGCGAAGGCGTGCAGCGAGGCCCTTCCAGCTTGTTGCTGTCTCGACTTTGTCGGCCGGGAGCCTTTTCGCCCTCGCTAGCCCAGCCTGGTCTGGGCCGGCTACATTTTACGTCTCAACCATGGGGAAGGCCTCCAATGCAGGGAGCTCGTGCCTGACTGCCCGCTACAGTTCAATAAATGCGGCCATAATGGCTGCTGCGCCGGGGTCGACTATAATAGTCTGCGCCGGCACTTACCCGGGGCAGGTCACCCTCACCAAGCCGCTAACCTTGGAGGGAGAGGACGCCTCTATCATTGCGGATGGCCACGACAACGGGGTCCTCGTCCCTGTCTCAGGAGCTGTCGTAGAGGGCTTTATAGTAAAAGGCGCCCTGGGTGAAGGCATCTTAGTCGTCGGCAAGCCTGGCGCCCCCGTGTCCGATGTGACGGTGAAGGACAATGTGGTCGAGGGCAATGACCTTGGCAACCCGACGGGAGCACCCATAAAGCAGAGCCCGTACGCTGAGTGCAGGGCAGTGGGCGGCATACCGGGCGACTGCGGAGAAGGGATCCACCTGATGACGGTGACAAGCTCGGTCGTGGAGGGCAACGTAGTGGCCGACAACTCGGGCGGGATCCTGCTTTCGGACGAGCTCGGGCCGACCGCTCACAACCGCATCATCTACAACACCGTTGAGTACAACACGCTCGACTGCGGCATCACCGTCCCGAGCCATTCGACCAAGGGCTTCGCGCACGGTGCCCCTGTGCCTGCGGCGGGCGGCGTGTACGACAACGTGATCGAGCACAACAACTTGATAGGCAACGGGGTAGCTGGCCAAGGCGCTGGGGTACTGCTCGCCGCCGGTGCCCTCGGGCCAGGCGGCGCCGTCTATGACAACTTGGTCGAGTACAACACAATATCTGGCAACGGACTGGCTGGGGTGACCGTGCACGGGCACTCTCCGGGGCTTGACCTGAACGGCAACGTGATCGAGCACAACACGATTGGGGCCAACAACCTAGATGGCGACTTCGACTTCAGCCCTCACATCGACTTAAAGCCCACGGGGGTCATCGTGGCGACCGCCAGCAGCCCAATATCGGTCACAGTGGCCGACAATTCCATATCCAATGACGCGGTGGGCATTTGGACGACTGGGGCAGTCACCGTCTCAGGTGCCGCCAGCAACTCTTTCGAGGCAGTCCCCGTCCACAGCGCACGCAGCTGAAACCCCAAGGGTCAGCCTTCCAAGAGCACCGGGCCGGCTTCGGCCAAGGCTCCCTCGCCAGCGCCGAGGCCGATGCCAACGTGCTGGCGTACCCTCTCTGAGATCTCTATCATCATCTCGAGGTTCTCCGCTAGGAAGGCCTTTGCGTTTTCACGGCCTTGGCCGATCTGCTCACCTTCGTAGGTGTACCACGCCCCCGACTTGCGGACGATGCCGAGGTCGGTAGCGACATCGAGCAGCGAGCCCTCTCGGCTGATCCCCTTGGAGTACATGATGTCGAACTCACATTGCTTGAAGGGGGCTGCACACTTGTTTTTCACCACCTTCACACGGGTGCGGTTGCCAACGACCTCTGCACCGTCCTTTATCGACTCCACCCGGCGGATCTCTAGGCGGACAGAGGAGTAAAACTTGAGCGCCCGGCCTCCAGGGGTCACTTCCGGGCTGCCGAACATAACCCCGACTTTCTCGCGGAGCTGGTTTATGAACAGGGCGATGGTGTTGGACTTGCTCAGCGTCGCCGTCAGCTTGCGGAGGGCTTGTGACATCAGCCGGGCCTGGAGGCCTACATGAGCGTCACCCATCTCGCCTTCGAGCTCAGCGCGCGGTGTGAGGGCGGCGACCGAGTCGATGACGATCACGTCGAGCGCCCCAGAACGGACCAGCATGTCGGCTATCTCGAGTGCTTGCTCACCGGTGTCGGGTTGGGAGATGAGCAGGTCGTCTACATTGACGCCAATCGCACGGGCGTAAGTCGGGTCCATTGCATGCTCGGCGTCTATGTAGGCGCATATGCCGCCATTGCGCTGAGCTTCGGCGACCACGTGCATGGCGAGAGTGCTCTTGCCCGAGGACTCAGGCCCGAACAACTCAACAATGCGGCCGCGAGGCAGGCCCCCGATGCCGAGGGCCAAGTCAAGGGAGAGGGCACCGGTCGAGATGGCCTCAACCTGCATGTGGACGTTTTCACCCATGCGCATGATGGCACCCTTGCCGAACTGCTTCTCGATCTGGCCTAGCGCCGTCTCGAGTGCTTTGTCACGTTCCACCTTGTTTGTCCTTCCTCTTGCTCTGGTGTGGTTGGCTGGCCGGCAACTCTACGAGAGGGGTGTGACACCCACGCTTTGGCTGTTCATCGGTGGTATGGGCACTGGGCCGTAGGGTACGAACTTCAACATTGTAACTCTCTGCGAGCTTAGTGTCAAACGTCAGTTCGGTGGTGGATGGTGCGCAGCGGGTTGCTAGTAGCTAGTCCCTCTCAGGCTCTCCATGGGGGGCATTGGCCGAGCCGGCTCGCCAGTAGGCCTTGGCCAGGATTTGCTCTGCAGCAAGCCCCCGCTCGAGGAGTGCCGCACGTGCCATGGACACGCTGGCACGCTCGCCTCCTAGGTACGCGGCCCCCGCCCCATCTGGCAGGGGGAGGTCCCTAAGTGCACCCACCAGCAGCTCCCCGTCGCTTACGCCGGCGCGCCTGTACAGCCACCTGGGCGCTTGCGCGCCGGTGAGAGCGGTGGGGTGCTCATGCCCTTGGCCAGCGACCACGATCAGCAAAAAGGCCTTGGCGTCGCCGTCGGCCAGGGCCTCGGCCATCGTGAGTGCCGCCGGGGCGAACGCCTCGTCGCCTACGAACAGGTGCCACGGCGCGCCGCGCTGGAGGGTTACCTTGCCCCGCGGCCCTATTGCCTCCACCGCGTCGCCGGTAGAGGCCGCCTCGGCCCACAGCGCCCCCACGCCGCTTCCGTGCAGCACCACATCGAGCGCGACCTGTCCCTGGGGGCGTGAAAAGGAGCGGATCGTGTAGCGCCTGCGTAGAGGCCCCCGCTCACCTCTCCCCACCGTCAACATGAGATCCTGGCCTGGCTGGTACTCAAGGTCAGCGAGCTCGGGCGAGCTCAAAAGGAGCCGGCGGGTGGACGGGTTGAGCATCGTTGCCCCGCTCAGGGTAAGCACCCACCTCTTGGCGCCGACCCGCGCCGCCAGCGCCGTCCCGTCTGTAGCCTCTTCCGCCAAGACGCCGGGGAGCGGGGCCTTGTCGGCGGTCGCCAGCGGTGCCTTTACACCAGGCAGCCGTTCAGCTGTCATTTGCGAAGCATACAAAGACAGCGTTGGTAGTCGTTACCGGCACCACGCGCTTGGCATTGGCCCATCCGTGCTTGCTGCACTCACCTAGCGGGACTTTCCGGGCTAGCTGATCCGGCCCTCTGGACGCCGTCCGCGCGGGATTTTCAAAAATAGGCCACTACCAGCGCGTTTGTCCTGGTCAGATGCTTGACTTGTTTGGCTGGAGGGTGTATGACCTAAATAATGGCTTCCATCGTCGGCAAGACCATCAACGGCCAGACGTACTACTACCTGCGAGAGGTGGCCCGGGTGAGGGGCAAGCCGAAGGTCGTCTCTCAGCGCTACCTG
>Ga0209061_1001043_pt1 | contig 52130 bp, 40 predicted proteins | sample Coa_R1_10_FD_187157 | JGI IMG/M metagenome (GOLD analysis project Ga0209061, IMG submission 187157) | Surface soil microbial communities from Centralia Pennsylvania, which are recovering from an underground coalmine fire - Coalmine... | ecosystem: Environmental > Terrestrial > Soil >...
CGCCGCCCCCCACAGCAATGGGCTGGCCGCGGCGCGGCGCAGGGCGGCTGGTAGCCCGCTCGCGCTCACGCTCTTTGCCGTGCGCGCCAGCGCCTGCGCGCGCAGCATCAGCGCCAGCCCTAGCAGCCAGGCGATCGCCACGCCCGTCGTGCTCGCGCGGATCCAGCCTATCGACCACGACCAGCGATCGCGCACCAGCCCGCCCGCGGCCGCCACCAGAACCACCGTCGCGGCCAGGCTCACGAGCGCACCCAGCGCCGTATCGCGCGCGCCTACCGCAACCTCGCCCACCGAACTCGCGCGGCGCATGCGGCCGAGCCCCATGGTGGCGTAGCCGATGGCGAGAAAGAGGGCGATCACGGCGATGACATGGATCGCGAGCACGAGATCGTACATGCAGGGCGCTCCCTCGCGTTGGTCTGGCGGGTGCCACGTGTCAGCTGCTGCGCTGGCCGCCCTTCATGGTACCGTGTGCCTCGGGCGAGCCAAAGCAGCGTACATGCCCTTCAGAGATCGTGACGGGCTTCAGAGGTCGTAGCGCGTGCCCACGCTGTTCTGGATAAACGCCTCGGGGAACGCGGCGGCGAGCAGATGCACAGCCCGCCAGCCCGTGCAGTGCGCCGGCACGATGACGCGCGGGCCGATCGCGGCCAGCGCGGCGCACGTCTCGCCGATGATCGGCTCGAACCACGGCCCCGTGAGGTGAAACCCGCCGATCACAGCATAGACCTGCTCCACGCCGGTGAGCGCCTGGGCGTGACGGACGATGTTGACGATCCCCGCGTGGCCGCAACCCGTCAGCACCACCAGCCCCTTGCCAGCAACGTGGATGATGATCGCCTGATCGTCGAGGATCAGCGGGTCCGGCTGCCAGGCGCCGTCCTGGAAGGCTTCGTGCACGGGAAAGCCGCGCTCGAACGGTGTCGTGCGCTCGACCTCGCCCGTGATCAGCACCGCGCCATCGAGCAGAAACGACGGCTGGCGCTCTTCGATGATCTCGAAACCAGCGCCGCGCAACGCGCTCTTGCTCGTCGAAGGGAGCTCGCGCGGTTCGCGTCCCGGGATATTGAGGCGGCGCCGTAGCCAGAACAAGGGGTGGATGATCAAGGGCAGCCCGCTCCGCCCCAGCGCCGTCGCCAGCCCGTCGAGACCAGTGGTGTGGTCGAAGTGGCCGTGGCTCAGCACCACCGTCTCGATATCGCGCAGCGGGACCTCCAGCCGGCGCGCGTTCTCGACCATCCCATCGGGCGAGACGCCAGTATCGAACAGGAGCGTGCGCGTACGACCGCCATTGCGCACCGTCACCAGCGCCGAGAAGCCGTGCTCGGCGCGGAGCGTCTCGCGCGTTCGCCCCCCTTCAAGGAAGCGGGCGGGAACAACCGCCGAGGCCGCCGGTTGCTGCCGCTTCGCCGGCCCGCTGTCGGCGATCAGCGCGTCGGCGACGTTATCGACGAGGATCGTGATCGAGACGCTCTCGACGGGGATAAGCGGGATACGCTGGCCGGAGGAAGACGATGGCGCCATGGTAGACCTCCTTTCGGGTGGCGGATACGCGCGCCGGATTGTGAACGGCCTCTTCGGCTGAAGCCTGCCGGACGGCCCGCCAACGGTGCGCTCATGGCAGCGCGAGGATCAGTTCGGCGAGCGCGCGTGCCCGCAGCAACGGGATCTGGTGCCCCACGCCGGGTAGCGTCGCGAGCCGTGCCCGCGGCTGGCGCGCCAGCATCTCGCGCGCCATCTCGGCGGTCAGCACATCGCTGCATTCGCCGCGCACGATCAGCGCCGGTACTGTCAACGCTTCCCACAACGGCCAGAGATCGAGACGGCGTGCATCACCGGCCAGCAGATCATCGCGCAGGCGGCGCGCGATGGCGGGATCGCAGCCACCGGGGAAGAGCGTCATGCCGTCTTCGTACCAGGCGGCGAGCAGCTCGGCGATGCGACGCGAACCGGGGCTGAGCTCGGGTGCTGGATAGGCGTCGACAACGACCAGCGCTCGCGCGAGGTCGGGCCGGGCCGCTGCGGTCATGATCGCGATCGCGCCACCCATGGAGAAGCCCACGAGCACGCAGTCGCGTACGTTCAGCTCTTCCAGCGCCGTGACGAGGTCGGCGAAGTGCGCATCGGGCGAGTACTCTTCCGCGGGCGACCACGCGCTGCCGCCGTGGCCGCGCGCATCGATCGCAAGGACGTAGCGCTCGGGCGCGAGCAAACGGGCAACGGGTTCCCACGCCGCGCCGGATTCGGTGATGCCGTGCAGCAACACCACCGGCGGCGACGTCGGGCTGCCCCAGGCGCGGTAGGCCAGCCGCAGTCCGTCGCCGCGCACGCTGCCCACGCTCACGGGGCGCAACGTATCTGCCGCGCCGGAACGCCAGCCGTTCATCCGATCAATCTCCGGCATGAGGTACCACCACGAGTATCCTCCCGGTGCGGGGCACGTGCGAGAAACGCTTGCGCGTGCCGGGTTGCCCTCTCCGAGCGACGTCCTGCTTCGATCCCGCAAGGCCAGCCGGTGCCCGCCCGGTGGGGTGATGGGGCTGGAGCGTGCGCCGGATGTCGCGCCCGGGCGCTCCAGCCCGCGCAACGGAGCGATACCACCGGCGACACGAGAGCGCCACCGCGATCTGCCCACTCGTCCTGCGCGATGGAGCGGCATCTACAGGCGCGAGCGGCGGGCGGCAGCGTGCTCGATCGCGCTGTCGCTGTAAGCTGGACGCGGGACAGCATCTTGCAGATACGTGCCGCGGCGCAGGCTACCCTCGTAGTGCTGCATCAGCAGGCGTGCCTGGGCGATCGTCAGCCGCCCCTCCTGCAGCGCACGCTCCGCCTGGCGGCGCACGCCATCCACCAGCGCCTCATCGTCGTACTGGACGTAGCGGAGCACCTCGGCCATTGTGTCGCCTTTGATCACGTGCTCCAGCCGGTAGCCGCCGGGCATCGCCTGCACGTGCACCACGTTCGTATCGCCGAACAGGTTGTGGAGATCGCCGAGGATCTCCTGGTACGCGCCCGCCAGGAAGACACCGATGTAGTACGGCTCGCCGTTCGGCTCGTGCAGCTCGATCACCCGTTTGACATCCTGCAGATCGATGAAGTGGTCGATACGCCCATCGCTGTCGCAGGTGAGGTCGCCGATCGTCGCGCGGCGCGTCGGCTCCTCGTCGAGGCGGTGGATCGGCATGATCGGGAAGAGCTGATCGATCGCCCAGCTATCCGGTAGCGATTGGAAAACCGAGAAGTTGCCGAAGTAGATATCCGCCAGCGCCTCCTCGAGGTCTTCCAGCTCCTCCGGCACGTGCTCGGCATCGCGCAGCAGGTGGCGGATCCGCTCGCAGCAGGCCCAGTAGAGGCGCTCGGCCTTGGCGCGGTCGCGCAGGCTCACGTAACCAAGCGCGAAGAGCGTTTGCACCTCCTCCTTCGCCTCCACGGCATCGTGGTATGCCTCCTGGAGGTTGTCGCGATCGATGGTGCGATACGTTTCGTAGAGATCGTGCACGCGGGGATGGTCTTGCGGCTGCGGTGGCTCGGGTTCGCCGTGGAAGATCCGGCTGATATCGACGATGTCGAACACCAGCACCGATTGGTGCGAGACCATCGCGCGGCCGCTTTCGCTGATCAGGATTGGCACCGGCACCTTGCGGCGCTCGCAGGCGGCCTGCACCGCCGCGACGACGTCGTAGGCGTATTCCTGCACGTTGTAGTTCTTCGAGGCGTAGAAGTCGGTTTTGGAGCCGTCGTAATCGATGGCGAGGCCGCCGCCGACGTCGAGGTAGCCCATCGGCGCGCCCATGGACACAAGCTCGCAGTAGATCTGCGCCGCCTCGCGTAGCGCGGCCTTCACGACGCCGATCTGCGAGATCTGCGAGCCAAGGTGGAAGTGCAGCAGCCGCAGCGTGTGCAGCAGTCCCGCCTCGGCCAGCCGGTCGACAACCTCGACGATCTCGCTGGCGCTCAGCCCGAACTTCGCCTGGTCGCCGGTGGAATCGCCCCAGCGGCCGGCGCCGCGGTGCGTGAGCTTTGCGCGCACGCCGAGTACCGGCTCGACGCCGATCTTCTCGTACGCCTGCAGGGCGAGGTCGAGCTCGGCCATCCGCTCCAGCACGACGAAGGGACGCTTACCAAGCTGCCGCGCTAGCAGGGCGGTCTCGATGTACTCCTGGTCTTTGTAGCCGTTGCAGATGATCAGCGCATCGGGTGTGTCGAGCAGCGCCACAGCGATCAGCAGCTCGGGCTTGGAGCCGGCTTCGAGCCCGAGGGCGTACGGCCGCCCGCGCGCCACGATCTCGCTGACGAGATGGCGTTGCTGATTCACTTTCACCGGGTAGACGCCGCGATAGGGCGCCCCGTACTCGTACTCCTGGATCGCCGTGCGGAACGATTCGTTGAGGCGCGCGATCCGATCGGAGAGGATGTCGGGGAAGCGGATCAGCAGCGGCAACGCCAGGTCGCGCGAGCGCAGGTCCTGCACCAGGTTGTAGAGGTCGATCTCGGTCTCGGGATCGTTATCGCCACGCGGCGACACCGCCACGTGCCCGGCAGCGTTGATGCGGAAATACGGCTCGCCCCAGCCATTGAGCCGGTACAGCGCCGCGCTATCCGCAATCGTCCAGTCGCTCACATCCGCACCTCCCGCCCCGGTGCGTTTTGTACGATGCACCGCAACGCATGGTAGCCTGAGCAGCCACGGCGATAAAAGATCGGTGCGTAATCTGCCGTTGCGCTGCCTACCGCGTCTCTGTGGCGCGTACCGTACGCTGGGCGATGATGTCGGCGCGGGAGAGGATGCGCCGGCGAGAGACGAACGGCCATGGATTGCGCGATCGTCTGGTTGAGACGTGATCTGCGCCTGGGGGACAACACCGCGTTGCACGCTGCTTGCACGGAGGCGAAGCGCGTTGTGCCGGTGTTCGTGCGCGATCCAGTGCTGCTGAGAGCAGCCGGGGAGCCGCGGCGCTGGTTTCTCGCAGGAGCGCTCGACGCTCTCTCAGCAGCGTTGCGCGCACGCGGCTCACGACTGGTGGTCTGCGAGGGCAGACCGGCCGAGGTGCTGCCGCGCCTGGCGCGGGCCTGTAAGGCCGAGGCTATCTTCTTCAACCGCGATTACACCCCGTACGCCAAACGGCGCGACCGCGCCGTTGACGCGGCGCTGGCGGCGATCGGCGTGCGCGTGCGCAGCTTTAAAGACCTGGTGCTGCACGAAGAGGGCGAGGTGCTGACGCGCGCCGGCGTTCTGCCACGGGTGTTCGCTGTGTATCAGCGCGGCTGGTCGCGGCTGCCGGTGGATCCACCGTTGCCCGCGCCGGCCCTGCCGCCGTTGCCCGATGCGCTGCCGGCGAGCATGGGCGAGGCCGTGCCGTCGCTGGCCGCTTCGCCTCTGTCGCAGTGGTGGGTGCCGTCCGAAGCAGGAGCGCGGGCAGCGCTGGAGCATTTCGCGACCGAGCTTCTCGGCCGGTACGCCGCCGAGCGTGACTTTCCCGGCAGCGACGTGACCTCGCGCCTCTCGCCGCATCTGCACGTCGGTACCATCTCTCCGCGCACAGCGATCGCGCGCGTGCGCGCGGCGGCGCAGTCGCCGACGGAACGGCGCGGGCTGGAGACGTTCGCACGCGAACTCTGCTTCCGCGATTTCTATATGGCGCTGCTCGCTGCCATCCCTCGATTGCGCCGCCATCCGCTCAACCCCGCCTTCGAGCGCGTGGGTGGCAGCGATTCGGGGCTGCTGGCTGCATGGCAGGAGGGGCGCACGGGCTATCCGATCGTCGATGCGGGGATGCGCCAGCTCGCGGCCGAGGGCTGGATGCACAACCGTGTGCGCATGATCGTCGCCTCGTTTTTGACCAAGGATCTGCTGCTCGATTACCGTCTCGGCGAGCGCTTCTTCATGGAGCGGCTGGTCGACGGCGACGTGGCGAACAACAATGCCGGCTGGCAGTGGTCGGCATCGACGGGTGTGGACGCGCAGCCGTACTTTCGCATCTTCAATCCGGTGGCACAGGGCGAGAAGTTCGACCCGCGCGGCACGTACGTGCGGCGCTATGTGCCCGAGCTGGCGCGTGTGCCGTTAGCATACCTGCATCATCCCTGGGATATGCCGGAGGAGGTGCAGCAGGCGAGCGGGTGCTGCATCGGGCAGGACTATCCGCGCCCGATCGTGGACCACGCGATCGCGCGCGATCGCGCGCTAGCACGTTACCGCGCCGCTGCTTACGGTCGTCATCCTGGTCCCTGAGCGCCAGGGATGGCGAGACCGCGTGCGCGGGAGGCCTATTTCGTACGGCCTGGTTCAGAGGCGAGGGACCCAAGGCGCGGGGCGCGTTGCGCACGAGCTGGTTCGGGGTAGCGCTGCCGGGAGGATGGAGAAACCGGCCCGAAAGGGCCGGTCCGGGTAGATATCATGGTGCCAAGGGGCAGAATCGAACTGCCGACACTGCGATTTTCAGTCGTGTTCAGGCTGACCATAGGCCTCCACGCCCGTCTACATGACGGCGGGAAATACGATCAGTCCGATCCGTATCGGGACTGGAGTTCTCTACGGGCCTCATCGACATCACAATTCTCCACGAAACGCTCGATCCACGATTGCCTGTTCCAGCCGCCGGAGATCTGCATCTATTTGGGCATGGGATTCCTTAAGGGTCTTGACTTTCTCCTGCACCGCCTGCAGATGTGCCACGATGCGGCGCTGTTCATCGAGGGGTGGGAGAGGGATGAGCGTTTGTCGGAGGTTCTCCGTGTTATAACCTGCCTGGCCTATCCATTTGTTACATCGTTCTGCGAAGAACCCTTGCTGCCACAAAGCATTCAGGGTAAGCGTTAGCCACGCTCCCACGCACATGTCCGGTCGTACACGGATACGAGTAATGTGGTTCGAGAAGGCTGCTTGCATTTCTGCGCGAATCAGAGCCGTTTTCCCAACGAGTTCAACACTGTTGGTGTTGTTGAAAAGAACATCACCAGGTTGTAGAAGGGGCCATTTTACAGGAAGGGCAGATCTCGGGATGAAAAACGTTTGCTTGAGTTCGAGTTCGCCATAGTCACCGATGTTGTAAGGGCGTAACTGGAGAATATCACCTTCATGGGCATTCCTTTTGCCGAAGGCAAAGCCGCTTTGGAGTTCCAGCGCTATCTCCTCCAGCCGCACCCAGCGCCAGCCCGCGGGCAGTCTATAGGGGCCTTCGGTCATTACTTGCTGCTCATTATGGAAATTCTTTATACCCCCATCCGTGATAATGAGGGTATTTCCAAAGCCTGGGTTCGATGAAATTCCACCCGGGGTAGTCTGCCCTTTTGCCTTCCTTCCACCACGAATAGGCGTGGCGCGCAACGAAATCGGCTATCTGGAGACCGATGGAATATTTGCTATCACCAAAATGGATCTCTATAACTTTATTAAATTTAATATACCAGTCATAATAATCTCCATAGACTTTGCTGTATGAGGTGCCTCTAGAGCCGTCTACAAGCAGCTCACTCAAGAACCGGCGTTGTTGATCTTCCAGCTGCTTGTTGGCGTCGATGAGGATGAAACCATGCTGCTCGTGGGCCTTCAGAAAGCCCTGGAGTCGTTCGAGGAGATACTGTAAACCGATATACGCAGGATCTGAGGGATTAGAGTATTGGCTGTGGTGACGACGTTTGTCGATGAGAACAACAAAGTAAGTGGCGTATGAGTGATCAAGGTAGATCTTGCGCACGTCGTGGCGAAGTTCTTGATGATTGCTCCAAAAGCCATCTCCTCTATCGATTATCCTTGCCTTGATCTCCTGGCCCCTTCCTAAGGCTTCGGGAGTGATGTTTTGATCGAGATCTTGCAGTCTGAGCTGAGAAATGCCATCTCGGATCGCCGTATAAACCGGCTCTACATTCTCGGAGGCCAGGGCAACAGCTGCCATCACATGCACAGGTTGATCTTGCATAGCGGTTCCTTCATCCCATTTGGGTTGATAACCACACTCATCAACGTATACCATATACATCCGCATTACAACTCCTCATTATTGCCCAACAGTTCATCCAGATCCTCAATGATCGCCAGGATCTCGCGCTCACGCTCCAACAAACGTGCCACGATCTCCATCGGCGGTGAGAGGGCCTGGTTCTGCTTACGGTTCGGGTTGCGGGCAGTGAGGTCGTAGCCCCGATCCTTGATCTCCTCGATCGAGACGATCCACGAACGTTCCGATAGGCAACCGTCGCGCGCGCCCTGGCCCTTCCGGTAGGCGTCCCAGGCCCTCCACAGGCTCCGCGCGTCCTCGAAGTGCTCGTCCCGGATGGGACTTCCCTTGCTGAACTTCTTGAGTCCCTCGGGTAGTGGGAGCTCGTAGTACCAGACGTCCCGCGTTGGCCCCGGGCGCTCGAAAAAGAGGAGCGCGGTCTTGACGTCGGAGTAGGGCGCGAAGGTGCCTGGCGGGAGGCTCACGACCGTGTGCAGGTTGAAGTGCTCGAGGAGGTCCTGCTTGACCGTGGCGAAGGCGCCGCCACGAAACAGCGTCCCTTCCGGCACCACCATGCCGCAGCGGGCGCCATCGCGGGCCTTGAGCTTCTTCATGATGTGCTGGAGGAAGAGGAGCTCCGTCGCCGTGGCCTGGACCGGGAAGTTCGACTGGATGTGCCGGCCCTCGGTCCCTCCGAACGGGGGATTGGTGAGCACCACGTCGAACCGCTCCGAAGCCTGGCGGATGTTCTCCTCCAGGGTGTTGCGCCGCCGGATCTGCGGCGCGGTGACGCCATGGAGGACCATATTCATGAGGCCCAGGAGCGCCGGGAGCGGCTTTTTCTCCTGGCCGAAGAACGTGCGCTCCTGCAGGATCGTGCCATCCTGAATGGTCTTTTCGTCCTGCCTCATATGCAGGTACGCCTGGGCCAGGAAGCCGCAAGAGCCGCAGGCGGGGTCGTAGACCGTCTCGCCGATTTTCGGGTCCACCACCTCCACCATAAAGCGCACCACCGGCCGCGGGGTGTAGAACTCCCCCGCCAGGCGGTTCTCGCTCCCCAGGCGCTGCAGGAGTTCTTCGTAGACCTGGGAGACGGTGAAGATGTCGTCCTGGCTGTGGAAGTCGATGCCATCCAGTATCTGCAGCACTTCCTTCAGGTTGTAGCCCGAGGCGCACACGATGACGTTTCGTTCCGCGAACACGCCCCGGACGGTGTCGCGGAGCGGGTCGCCGCCGAGGCTCTGCAAGTAGGGGATTAGGCGGCCGTGGACGAACTCGAGGAGGCGATCGGCGGGCCAGTCCTTGATCGCCCACGCGCTCCAGCGGAGATCGCCGTCGAGAATGCGTGTATAGGGGCGGCCGGCAAGCTGCGCCTGAGTCTCCCACTCGTCCTCCTGGGCGTCAAGGAAGCGCAGGAACAGGAGCCACGCCAGGTGCTCCACGTACTCCATGATGCCGCCGCAGTTGTTGTCCCGCCGCAGGATGTCGCAGGCGCTCCATATCTGGTTGGCAAGGGTCTCACGGGTTTGCGGTGCGTTCATGCCGCAGGCTCCTCGCGGTAGATCCGTTCTCTCAGCTCTTGCAGCGACCGGCGGAGTGCATCCGCGCCCCCAAAGGACGCGGCGATTTTCACCGCCCCGCCCCACTCACGGAAGGGTGAGATGCTAAAAACGTCAGGCTCTAGCTGCTCGATGCCGCCCGCGCGGTATTTGTCGAGGAGCTCCAGGATGACCTTGCGCGCGTCGTCAGCGTGGCTGCCGATGAAGGCCTGCTCCCGGTTCGTGAACGCCGCGGCACGCTCGCTGCGGGTGCGGAGGGGGCTGCCGAACGCGATGTGACAGAGGAGGTCGAAGGTGTCAGCCTCGGGACGGCCCAGGATCTCGGCCAGGACCTGGGGGTGGACGCTGGCGCGGGCGAGATCATCGAGAAATGCCTTGCGGCGGTGGGTGTCTACCCAGACCCTCAGCAGGTCGGCCCGGCTGGATGTCTTCTCGACGATCCGGCCGCGGGTGTAGTCGCGGTACTGCTCGAGGGTGAGCTGTTCGCCGGTCGCCTCGATGAGGAACACCGCCTCGTCGGCGATAGTCACCTCGAGTCCTTCGACCCGGATCTTGCCGCCCCCTCTTTTCGCCGGCTTGAGCGGGATCGCGATTTCGGTGGTCTCGTCTGGAACGGTGTCGACAGCGAGGGTACGATCCACGAACCCGGTAGCGCTTACGAAAACCTGAAGGCGGCCCGTGGGGAGCCGGTCGAACTGGAATCTGCCATCCTTATCCGTGAGGTCAGGCCCTCGTTGGCTATTCGGACTTGTGCGCACACTGACACGGGCGCCTTCCAGGCGTTGATCGGTTGTGGCGTCGAACACCCACCCCGTGAGCACGGCGGTCTGGGGTCCGGTCGGGGGCTCGGGGGGCGGCACAGGCGGTCGGTCCCACTCGTCGAAGAGCCGGGTCGCGCCGGTGAAGTCGATGATGCGGAACCAGTACTTGTCCGTGCCGGGGTCGAGGCGGCTGCCCCGGCCGACGATCTGCTTGAACAGGATGGGCGACGAGATCGTCTTCATGAAGACGATGTTGCGGCAGGCGGGGACGTCCACACCCGTGGAAAGCAGCTCGGCGGTCGTGGCCACCACCGGGGCCTGTTTGTCCGAGTCCGCAAAGGCTTCCAGGGCCCTACGACCGTCTTCCCCCTCCTCCGAGATGATGGGCACGGCGTAATTGTCGATGCCAATGTCCGGACCGAACTCGTTCTGGAGTAGTCGGGCCACTTCGCGCGCGTGCTCCATGTCCACGCAAAAGACCATGGTCTTGTCTTTCTTGCCGAACCGTCGCAGCAGGCCCGCTAGGTGTTCGACCATCGCGCGGGTGCGGTCGGGTAGTGTGATCTCGCGCTCGAACTGGGAAGTCGTGTACAACGCGCGCGGCTCGACGTCTTCGGGCACGAAGACCTCGGCGCCCTGCTCGATAGCGTCTTCCAAGCGCAACCCAGTGGAGTCCACCGTCGTGCGCACCCGGTGCACCTTGTACGTGGCGAGGAATCCGTCCTCGATGCCGCGGCCCAGGCTGTACTGATAGGCGGGCGGCCGCCACGTGCCGCGCTCCGGGTGCTCAGGGTCGATCGCCACCTCGGGCTCTTCCGCGCAGAAGTAGGCGTAGGTGTCGATGTTCTCGTCCTGCTTTGGAGTGGCGGTCATGCCGAGGTGGATCGCGGATCCGAAATGATCGAGGATCTCGCGCCACGTGCCGAAACCCGAGCGGTGGCACTCATCGATGATGACGAGGTCGAAGAAATCCGGTGGGAACTTGTCGAAGAGGCGGCGTCCTTCCTCGTCCGGGCTCCAGAGCGTCTGGTAGATGCCGAAGTAGAGGTCCCGAGTCAGGTTCGGCGGGTGGCGCTCGATCTTGAAGCGGGGCTCGCTAGTGCCGTCGGCGAAGGGGGCGAAGGTGTTGTAGGCCTGGTCGCGGAGCACTACACGATCTGCAAGGAAGAGAATGCGTCCCGGGCGCTCCGGGTGACGGCGTTGCAGCCAGCCGGACTTAACGAGCTTCCAAACGATCTGGAACGCTACAAAAGTCTTGCCGGTGCCGGTGGCCATCGTCAGGAGCACACGCTTTTGCCCCTGGAGAATCCGCTTCACGACCTCCCGGATAGCGACCTCTTGAAAGTAAAATGGCTGCTTGCCGCAGTCTCTCTCTGAGCAGTAGGAGAAAAGAAGCGGATTTTTGTACTTATCTGAGCCATATTCCGCAGGCCGTTCGGCAACCCCGCGGCTCTCCGTTCCGAGATTTTCTTTCCAGCGCATCCAAAGCTCTTGTGGGCTTGGAAACTGCGCGAGATCGCGACTCGAGTTGGTAAAAAAGTCGTACTCGATGATTTTGTGACCGTTAGTAGCATAGGCAAAGGCGATGCCTAAATCTTTGGCATAACGCTTGGCCTGTTCGAGACCAGCCTCGGCTTGTTCTCCTTCGGCTTTGGCCTCTACCAGGGCGATAGGGAACGCGTCGGAAAGGCGCAAGAGATAGTCCACCTTACGCGCCTTACCTCGGCGAACCCGGTCGCCCTCAAGAATCACCCGGCCTTGTGTGTACTGGTAATCTCGCTGGTAGTAGTATTCGCGGGTGATCTGGTTATCGGACCAACCTGCTTTACTAAGGTTTGGATCAATGAGAACTGCCCGAGTATCTGCTTCGTTCCTCATACTCTACCGAGGCCCGTGTGCATCGCGGTAGCGCTCGCAAACTCGCCCTGATTGTAAACGGTCTCGGCTTGTGCCTGCTCGTCGCTACTGGCGCGGCAGTAGCTGGCCACTCGTTCTGGTTCAGGGTGCGAGATGCGAGAGAAGCGGAAGGTTTGCCGGCATCAGATAGGGCATCACCTGCCGAGCACGCATCGCGCCAGAGGCGTTCTGCGCCCCCAACCACGCGTGTCTAGGGGGCACAGACGGGTGCCAAGGGGCAGAATCGAACTGCCGACACTGCGATTTTCAGTCGCATGCTCTACCGACTGAGCTACCTTGGCCCATCCCCAGCCGGGGACACTTCACATTCTTACCCTCCTTGGCCCACTGCTGCAAGCGCTCTGCCGGCCGCACGTTCTCCCGACAGGACCATCCGGCCGCAGCGCTATGCCCTGCTATACTGGCAGCGGCGTTGACCAGTACCGCACCACGAGGTTCGCCCAATGCCCGTTCTGCTCGTCGCCGCGACCGAAGCCCACGCCGGCAAGACCAGCTTCGCTGCCACGATCGCGAGGCGACTCGTGTACGATGGCCGGCGCGCGCTGGCGTTGCGACTCGGCGCGGGCGGAGACCCCGCCGCCGCGGCCGATGCCGCCTTCTTCGCCACGCTGCCTGGCGCGCGCGGTCGTGGCGGCCAGCCGATCCTGCCCGCTGATGCTCCTACGACCATCGCCGCGCTGGCGGATACCGATGTCGTGGTGCTGGAAGCGCCCGAGACCGCTGATCTTCCCGTCCTCGCCAATACGCTCGATGCCGTCGTGCTGCTGGTGCAGCGCGGCGCGCCCGATGCCAACGCTGTGGCGTCCTTGCGCGACCTGGCGCAGAGGCTCGGCGCGCGGTTGGTCGGCGTGGTTCTCACGGCGGTGCCCGCGGCGCTGCTCGAACGCGCCGTGGCAGCGCTGCACGATGCTGGCCTGCTGGTGATCGCCGCCCTGCCCGAGGAGAAGCTGCTCTACGCGCCGACGCTCGCCGAGATCGCCGCTTTCCTCCCCGCCGAATTCTTGCTCGGCGAGGAAGAGGCCGATCTTGTCGTCGAAGAGCTCATGATCAACCCGATCTCCTCCGATCCCGGCCAGCCCTACTACGCCCGCCGCCGCAACAAGGCCGTCATTACCCGTAGCGACAAAACCGATGCACAACTCGCCGCCCTCGCCGGCAACACCGACGCTCTCATCCTCACCGGCGGGCTGATGCCCAGCCCCTACACGCTCGACCGCGCCGTCAGCGACGAGGTGGCCGTGCTGCTCACCCGGCTCGACACGCGTATGACCGTGCGCAAACTCGAAGATATCTACATGACGACGCGCTTCGGCAGCGAGCGCAAGCTCGAACGGATGGCTGAGCTGCTGCACGACCGCCTAAACTGGGATGCACTGCTCAACGCCCTGGGCATCCGGGCCGCGGCAAGCGCCTGACCACCCTTTTCAGCGCCCTGCCGTGTCGTGGCGCAAACAGTCCGGCAACGGACGATACGCGCTCTCCAGATCGCTGCCGGAATGCGTTAGCATGGCTGGCACCACCGGTGCGGGGTGGCTCGTCCTGTCTCTCTAGCTGCGCACGACAGCGTAACCCGGAGGAAGCACCCATGGTGATGCCACGCAGCATTTTCGGCAACCCGATCGAAGGCGCGGCCGTCGTGATCACCGGTGCGACGAGCGGCATCGGTTTCGAGACCGCACGTGCCTTCGCCCGCGCCGGCGCGAACGTCGCGATCGCCGGCCGGCGGCAGGAGCGGCTGGATGAGCTTGCCGCCCTCATCACCCGCGAAGGCCGGCAAGCGCTCGCCGTGCGCACCGATGTCGCCGACCCGGCGCAGGTCGAGGCGCTGATCGCCCGGACGGTGGAGCGCTTCGGCAAGATCGACGTCCTGGTCAACAACGCCGGCGTGGGCCTCGCTGCCGCGTTCAGCGAGACCACGCTCGAAGAGTTTCGCCGCATCATGGACGTGAACTTCTGGGGCGTGGTGCACGGTTGCCGCGCCGCCGTGCCGGTCATGGTCAAGCAGCGCAGCGGCGTTATCATCAACGTCGCCTCGATCCTGGGCAAACGTGGCGTGCCGTTCAGCAGCGCCTACTGCGCTAGCAAGTTCGCTGTCGTCGGTTTTTCGGAGGCGTTGCGCGCCGAACTCGCCGCCAGCAACGTCGCTGTCAGCACGATCTGCCCCGGCGCGGTCGATACCGAGATCTGGCAGGCGGCAGGCAACAAGCTCGGCGCGCAGTTCGATGCTCTGCCCAAGTATCCCGCCTGGCAGCTAGCGCAGGTGATCGTCAACGATGCGCGCTTCCCGCAGCCCGAGATCGTGCTCGCGCTCGATGCGCAGCTGATCGACTTCTTCAACACCGTCGCACCGCGCCTGATGGATGTCGCGCTGGCTGCCGCCGCGCCGTTCATCGAGCTGTTCCGTGGCGCGAACGTCAGCCCGGGCAACCTCTTCAGTCCTGGGCAGACCCAACAGCCACCGACCGAGAAGCCAGCAGAGAAGCAGGAGCGGCCGGGTTCGGCGTAGCCTGCCACGCCGGGTGCAACCCGACGCGTCAGCACGGGAGCGATTGGCGTGCCCAGGGATGTACGTCACGGCCGTCTCTCTCGCACAATGGGAACGGCATGGCGACATCTCGCCCGGAAGGAGTCATGGACGAGGGGGCTTTTCAAACGTGGAGCCCGTCGTGGTTCGCGGATCGCGGCGGCGCTTCGCCAGCGGCGCTGCGGCTTACCGCGGCGCTCCGCGCGATCAACACGCTCCTGGTCACCAGCGAGCTGCCCGAGGACGCGCTGCAAGCAGCCGCTGCTGAGATAGAGAAGCTGCGTGAGCGGCTGGCCACAACCGCCCGCCCGATCGACGATCCCCGGGCGCGCGATTTCCACGCGCGCAGCCCGGTCGTCGGCACGACCAACGTGCTCGCGCCGCCGCTACGTATCGCAATGGAAGAGGGCCGCGTGCGCGGCGTGGCGGTGTTCGGTCCGGCCTACGAGGGGCCGCCGGGCTACGTGCACGGCGGTTTCATCGCGGCTGCGTTTGATGAAGTGCTCGGCGCGGCGCAGGCGCTGGCCGAGCGCGCTGGCATGACGGCCACGCTGACGGTGCGGTACCGGCGCCCCGTGCCTCTGGAACGCGAGACGCGTTTCGAAGGTCGGATCGTGCGCGTCGAGGGGCGCAAGATTCTGGCGGCGGGCACGCTCCACGTCGATGAGACGCTCTGCGCCGAGGCCGAAGCGCTCTTCATTGCCGTCGACTTCGAGCGCTTGCTCGCTGAGCGGTACGGCCGCGGCTGACGCTGCGTGGTCGGCGGTGGCATCTCGCGCGCCTCTGTCGCGTTGGCGCTGCGTCTTCTCTCTGGCTCGATGGTCGGTTAGCGCAAGCCTGTGCCACGGGCGCTGTCCCGCGCGACGTTTGGCTTGCATCCCGATAGCACACGAGCGTCCGTCGGGCGGAGACGGGCGACGTGCGAGGACAGGCTCTCCGACCGTCGCGGTGCTGGCGGCGGAGAACGTGGCCGTGCTACCGTCCGGCGGCGCGATGCCCGCCGCGCCGGGGCTGCGCTTCGCGGCGGAGCAGCTCTTCCTCGACCCGCTCGGCCGCCAGCCGCATCAGGCCAACCTTCTCGATCTCGTGCGCTACGTCGAGCACCTGCAGCGGGCTGAGGTTCGCTTCCTGGAGCAGCAGCAGGATGCGGTCGGTCAGGGCGCGCAACGTTTCGTCGCGCTGGAACTGTCGTGTCGCCATCGGTACCCTCCCCGCCTCGCCGAAACCTTTGTGGCTATCGTGCCACGATGGCCGCAGAGGCTCGATGCGGTGTGCGCTGCCCAGAGGCATGGTTGCGTGTCGCGCGCGGCGCGTCTACGAGTCGCAGGGGGCGTCGTTGCAGATCGCCGTGCCGACGACCGTGTTATCGGCGTAGAGCACGGAGGCCGGATCGTTCCAGGTGATCAGGATCGTGCCCGTGACCGTGTTCGAGACCACGGCCACGGCGCCGCCTCCGCCCGCGAGGATCAGGTTGCCGATCAGGCTCGTGGCGGAGATCGTGATGGTGCCGAGCGTGGCGTTCGCCACGATGTTGCCGCTGACCGTGCTTGCCTCCACGTCGATCAGGGCGGCGCCGGTGGCGATGACGTTGCCGGTGAGCGTTATCTCGACCGCGTGTAGCGAAGCACCGGTTGCCAGCGTGATGCTGCCCGTGACGGTTGCATCGTTCAGCGCCAGCGCCGCGCCGGGCTCGACGGTGAGATTGCCATCGATCTCGCTATCGCTCACAGCGCAGCTCGCGCCGGTGGGCACGATGATCGTGTCGGCAACCGTTGTCCCCGCGCCGGCGAGCGTACCGGTGCAGACGGTATCGGCGCGTGCAGACGCGCCTGGCCGCGCTGCCAGCATCCAGAGCCCGACGATGAACAGCACGACGCCCGCGCGCAGCACACGCCTCACGGTTCCGTTCTCCTGCTGCCGAGCTTCGCCTTCTACGGTACCGCGGCGGCCATGAAGATGGCATGCCCGCGTCTCGGCCCGCCCGGCTAGCCGTACAGGCGTAGCAGCACCATCAGCGCGCCCGCAACCAGCCCGGGGCCGAACGGCAGCACGCTGCGCGGCGATAGCCGCCGTGTTGCCAGCCCGACGAGCGCGGCCACACCGGTGAGCAGCACGCCGAGCGTGAGCGCAACGCCGACGCCGCGCAGCCCCACGACCAGGCCGATCAGCGCGCAAAGCTTGACATCGCCCCCGCCGAAGCCCGGGAGCAGCAGGTAGGCGAGCAGCATTGCGCCGCCGCCTAGCACGCCGCCAGCTAGCGATGCGGGCGCACCGCGATCGGGCCAGGCCCAGCACAGCGCCAGCGCGGCGAGGAGGCCCGGGTACATCAAGGCGTTTGGCAGCAGCAGCGTGGCGAGGTCGCAGGCGGCCAGCGCGATCAGCAGCAGCGCGAACCCTGCGACCAGGCAGAAATGCGCCGCGCTATCCGCCTGGCGGGCGGCGAGGACGATCGCCAGCGCCGCAGTCGCTGCCCCGGCCGCCGTGGCACAGAGCAGCCGCGCGGTGGATGGCGCGGCGGTCTGTGCCGCTCGCATCACAGATCTTCCATGAGGAAGTAGCAGCGGCACGCCTCTTCGATCGCCTCGGGCGTGAGCCGTGCCTTCTGCCCCGACCAGCGCGCGCCGTCCTCGATGATCGTCAGGATGTCGCGTGGGTACACGGCTTTCGCCGTGGGGCGCCCGGCGCTGAAGATCGCGTCGACCAGCGCCTGGATACCCATCTCATCCCATTCGATCTCGCGCTGCCGGCATTCGCGGCGGGCGATCTCGGCCAGCTCCTCTTCGCCCGGCCCGGGCAAGCGGACCTTGTACGGGATGCGGCGTAGAAACGCCTCATCGGCCAGGTCCTGCGGGGCGAGGTTGGTGGAGAAAAGCACGCTGATCTCGAAGGGAACGCGTACCTTCTCGCCGGTAACCAGCGTCAGCAGGTCGTATCCCTGTTCGAGGGGGACGATCCAGCGGTTGAGCAGCTCGGCGGGGCTGACTTGCTGGCGGCCGAAGTCGTCGATGACGAAGATGCCATCTTGCGCTTTGAGGTGCGGCGGCGCCAGGTAGAAGCCAGCGATCTGGTCGAAGTTCAGCTCGAGATCCTGCGCCGTCAGCTCGCCGCCGACGACGACCACCGGTCGGCGCACTGCCAGCCAGCGGCGGTCGAGCGAGCGCTGATCGCTCTTCAGCAAGCCTCCCGCCGCGCTCGCTGGTGGACGCACATCGGCCAGGCGGTGCACGGCGGCGTCGTAGATCCGGACGGTTTGTCCACCAAGGTACAGCGCGCCGGGCATCAGTACGCAATCGCCGAAACTGCGCGCATAAGCGTCGATCAGCGACGTTTTGCCGTTGCCCGTCTCGCCGTAGATCAGCGCGGCGCGCCCTGAATGAAACGTGCGCGCGACCGTCTCGCGCACGTCCGGGCGCAGGACGAACGGCTCTAGCGCCTGCTGGATCTGTGCTGGCGTGGCGGGACGACGACGCAGCGATTGTTTTAGCGCCATCTCCGTGTATTGTTCGAGCGAGACGGGCGCCAGACCAGCGTAGCGCGAGCGCTTGAGCACGTCCTGGGTGCGGTTCTCGCCGCGGTTGGTGAGCGCGAGGCGGTAGGCCATCACTGAGTAGCTCTGGCCGGCGTGGTCGGGGTTGACCTGCGTCTCTACCAGCCCCTGCGCGCGCAGATGGTCGGTGATCTCCTCGATCACCGAGATCATCAGTCCCAGGCGCGTGCTGAGCACGTCGAGCGTGGACGGGCCCGAGAAGAACAGCGTTTTCAGGACGAGGTCGGCCAGGTAGACGCCGGGCAGCCGCGTCGCCGCGACGGTAGTCGGTGCATCGGGCCAGAGGTCGAAGACCTCGCTCCGCGTGTCGGGCTGAGCGTTGCGCGCGCGCGGTTCAGCTGATTGCACCATGTCGCTCTATCCCTCTGTCTGCGCTGACCGCCTCGCGCGGTTACCGGCTCGTGCTGGTACTACCTCCCGCCCTCTGGGCGGCCGCCGCCGCGGCGCGCGCCGCCGCCGCTGCCGCATCGGATAGCGCCGCGCCGACATCGGGTGGAGAGGATGGCTGGGCGGCTGCTGCCGGGCTAGTGCCGCTACTACCGCTGCTCGACGATACAGGAGCATAGCGGGCCGTTGCCCCGCCTGAGACGCTGCCGCTGCCGGAGGTGTAGACCGGCGCGGAGGCAGCGGGCGGCGGCGCGCTGGCAGAGAGCGCGCCGCTTGGGTTCGTCGAGGCATTGCCGACAAGCGAGGGCAGCGAACTGCTGCCGTTGTTGCCCGCGGCGACTTGCGGCGGGACGAAGGTCGCCGTGCGCGCGGGCCGCGTCAGCGGTGGCGGCGCGGGGGTCTGGACGGGCACCGTGGTCGGAACCGGCACCGTCGCGCTAGGCGGCACGGGTGTCGCCTGCGCTGCCCGAGCGAGCGGCGCGATCGCGAGTGGCGTGACGCTGGGGACAGGCGCGAGCGTCGGAGCGCGGAAGGCGCTGATCGGCGAAGCGACCGCGCTCGCCGTGGCGGGGGCGCTCGTCTCCGCCACGGCCGGCCCGTTCGACGACGTCTGAACCTCGGGTTTGCTGCCGTGGCGGAAGAGCACACCGATCAGCACCAGGCCAACTGCGATCGCAATGGCCAGACCCGCGCCCACGGTGAGCGGATCGGGCGTCTCGCGGAACCAGTGCCGCTTCATCCGCGCGATAACGCCGGTGGCGAAACCGTCGTCCTCTTCCTCCTCGCGCTGCATCACGCTGTATCGCAGCGATGCAACGCGCTCGCGTGGCTGTTCGTCGGCGGAGGGCGGGATCGCGGGCTGCGGGGCCTTTTCTCGCGCTTCTGCCTGTTCCTCTTCTGGTTCAAAAGCGATGGCAGTATCGCCGAGCGCAGCCCCTCCCGAACCGAACAGCGCTCTGCGCAGACGCGCGAAGAGTCCGCGTGGCCGCTCCGGCTCATCAGCGATGTGCAGCGTCAGCGGGCGTGCAATTTCGCTGCGATGCTCTTCCTGCCAGCGGCGGGCGAACGCGGCGAAGCCTGGCGTGGTCGCATCCTCCGCCGGTGGCGTCGTCCCCGCTGGCGTTGCCCTGGGCGTTGCGCCGGCGACAAACTCCTCGGCGGCGGGTGGCCGAACCGGTCTGGCGGTTTCGTCGTGCTGGAAGCCGTCGGTGGCGGGCCAGACCGAGATCGGAGGCTGCTCGGGGCTGGCGATGTCATTGTCGTCGCCCATCTGCCTGGCGGGTGGTGGTGCGAACGGCGTCGCGGTGCTCTCCCATGGATCGCTGTGGGCCGTGTCCGCAGCGGATGGCGAGCGGCGCGGCGGCGTGAAGAAGAGCCGCTGCCCCGTTGCCGCGGACTCTGCGTCGTCTGTCGGAGGGGACCACGGCGCCATTGCCGGCGGCTCTTCGAGCGGGGGCGGAGCCGTGGCCTCGTCCGCTCTCAGCAGATCTGCATTCGACAGAGCGGCGCCAGCATCGTGTTCATCCTTATATAGAGCGCTGTCAGCAGCGGCCGTTGCGCTGGAGCGATCGTCATCGCCGATATGCGGCTCCGCGAGGGAGGCCGCTGGTTCGAGTGCCACTGCCGCGCTCGCGGCGAGCGCCTCCATCATGGGCGCTGCATGCTGGGGCGCTGAGCTCGTCTCGGCATCATCCCGATGCGTTGCCGACAGATCGCCGGCATCTTCTTCGACCCCAGACTTCTCGTCAGGCCCGGTTGCGGACAGCGCATCTTGCTCGTGGTCCCACGGAGTGGCCGCTGCCATCCGCGGCGCGTCTGTCGGTGGCGTTCCGCGTTCGCCAAGCTCGGGATCGCGGGTGTTGCCGGTGTCGTTCTGCCAGGGCGCTATCCAGCCCGGGGCATTATCATCCTCGCTGGCTTCGCCGCTCCGGTCGCTCCATGCAACGGGCCACGCTGGCGCATCGCCGGTGCGTGCCTGGGCGGTGTGATGCGTCCACGCCTTCGCCTCGTCGTGGTCGTCGCGCGCTTGCCACTGCCACGGATCCTTGGTGGCGTCCTCGCTCCAGGGCTGCCAGGGCGCCGCGGCGTCGCCGCTAGCGGGAGGCGTGCCCTGCGCCTGAAACTCGCTCGCGGCCGGTTCATCGCCGGCGCCGAAAGATACGGATTGATGCCCAGGCTCATCCGGCGCAGACGTGGTCGTCATGGTATCGCCGGCAGAAGGCGCTCCATCTTCGTGTTCGTGCAGGTCCGTGGGCGGCTCGGACGCGGACGGCGAGTGCGCGCTGCCCTCATCGTGTGCGCCGGTTTCCAGCCCGCTCGCGGCGTCCGGGCGCTTACGCGCGGCGGGTTCGCTAGCGGCCTGCAGCTGCGTCGTTTCGCTGGATGAGCGCCCGCCGAACAGGTCGCTCAGGCGTGGAGGTGCGGCGGCATGCTCCGACGCGCCTCCGCGTTCGGTGAACGGGTCGCGCGGAAGTTTGCCGGGCGCGCGCTGGCGTGCCGCAAAGCGCTGGAAGCGCTCGGCAAGCGACTGAATCTCCGCGTCGCTTTGCTTGTCGCGGTCGAACATCTAGAGGCCCCTGTGAGCATCGTCGTCAGACGCGTCGCTTCTCGATACCTCTGGAGCGTGACAAACAGGTAACGATATAGCTACATTTTCGCGACAGTCTCGCCGCGTCAATTCGGGGAAAACCCCACCTCGACGGTCGCGCCGCATGGTCTCCTGGGCGCGGTCATAATGCGGGCCACGGCGCTCGGGAGGCGAGGTCGGCCGGGCTGGGCGACAGCGATGAGCGCCCGTCCGGCGCGCCGATGACGACCGCGCCGCGGGTCGACGTGTTCCGCGACGCAGCATGATGCGCGGCGACGCCGCGGTTGCGCCCCGATAGCGGCTCGTGGTCGCTGGCTCGCGGGCCGGATGCGGGCTGCTGCGCGCTAACGCCCCGATAACCCGTGACCGCTACGGTAAGAACGAAGCAACCCAGGGTTGCTGCACACTGGAGCGATCGTATGGCTTTGTCCTTCGAAACCGAAGCTCTCTCCGACCTGCACGCCGCGGCGATGGCGACGCCAGGCACGCCACTAGCGCTGTCTGGAACGTTCAACCTGCGCGATCTCGGCGGCTACCGCACCAGCGATGGTGGTCGCACGCGCGCTGGGCGCATCTTTCGCGCCGATTCGCTCTCGTTTCTCACCGACGAGGATCGCGAGCAGCTTCGTCGTCTCGGTCTGGCGCTGGTGTGCGACCTGCGCAGCGCGCGCGAGGTCGCCGAGCTGCCCGACCTGCTTCCCGAGGGTGTGGCGTACGACCACAACCCGGTCGATCTCGGCGTCAACGTGATGGGCGATGTCAACTGCACGATCGACTGGGAGCGGTTCAGTCTGGAGCAACTCTATGCCGGCATGCTGGAGCGCAGCGGCGAGACGTTCCGGCGCGTCTTCGCGCATCTCGCCCGCGCCGAAGCGTACCCGTTTCTCTTCCACTGCATGGGCGGCAAAGATCGGACCGGCGTAACCGCGGCGCTGATCCTGCGCGCGGCCGGTGTGCCCAATGAAACGATCGTCGCCGATTTCGCGCTGACGGATACCTACATCGCGCCGAAGATCGATTACTTCCTCGAACGGATGCGCGCCCGTGGCCTGAATACCGATGGCGCCGAAAAGATCCTCCGCGCTCCCGCACACGCCATGGAAGCGACGCTGGCGCATATCGACGCACGCTACGGTTCGACCGAGGGGTACCTGGCGGCGATCGGCGTGACGCCGGCCGAGTTGGAGGCGTTCCGCCGCTTCTTCGTCGAGCCGCCAACCTCCGGCTGAGCTCGTGCGCTGCCCATGCCGTCAGACCTGCCCTGAAGATGCGCGCCGCGTTTCTGCCGGGCCGCAGGGGCCAGATGCAACGCGGCTCCGCGTGGGACTTTTGCGCCACGGCGATTCCGCGCGCCGCGCGTGGCAGCGTACACTTGAGGCGGCACCGCGCGGGAGGCTGGCGTGAAGATCTATACCCGGACCGGAGATGCTGGCGAAACGGGGCTGTTCGCGGGCGGCCGCGTCCCCAAAGACGGGATTCGCGTCGAAGCGTACGGCGCGGTCGACGAGCTGAACGCCGCGCTCGGCCTGGCGCGCACGGCGATCCGTGACGCAGAGCTTGACGCTGCCCTCGCCCGCATCCAGCACGACCTGTTTGCGCTCGGCGCCGATCTGGCCACGCCGCTCGACGCGGCGACGAACTGGGTCGTGCGCGTCGACGACACCATGACAGCACGTCTGGAGGCGGAGATCGATCGCTTCGAGGACGAACTGCCGCCGCTCACGCATTTCGTCCTGCCGGGCGGGACATCCGCCGCGGCCCATCTGCATCTGGCGCGGACGGTATGCCGGCGCGCCGAGAGGCGCGTAGTGCACCTGGCGCACGCCGAGCCGCTGAATACAGCGGTGCTACGCTACCTCAACCGCCTCTCCGACTGGCTCTTCGTTGCGGCGCGGCTTGCCAATCACCGCGCCGGCCGCGCCGATGAGCCCTGGATCTCGCCGCTTGGCAGTGGGCAGAGCGCCGGATAAACGTGTGTCGCGAGAGCGGTAGTATCCGGCAGCCTGTGCAGCGCTGAACAGGTAGGGCCCTCTGTGCCTCAGTGCGCCGTTGGCGTCACGTCCTCGACCGCCAGCTCGGGGCTTTCCGCGGGTAGCGGATGCGGCTCGCGCGGCGCGCCGAACGGCCCGGCGCGCTCCTCGCGCGTGATCGGCGTGAAGGCGCCGCGCATCCACGAGGCGGCCGCCGCGATCAGACTCATGATCAGCGAGGCGGTGAAGACGATCGCCAGCCCTTTCTTGAACGGATCCGAGATCAGGCTGGGGAAGAAGGTCTTGCCGGTGAGGTAGGCGGCGCGGTCGGGCGGCAGCTGACTGAGCACCTTCGGGCCGAGCAACGTCTGCATCGGGTTGTAGCCGAGGAACGCCGCGAAAACGCTGCCCACAGGCGGTAGATGCGAAACCTGGGTCGCTACCTCGGTTGGCACGCCCTGTGCCGTCAGACCGCTATACAGCGTGTGCGGCAGCGCCGATGCTAGCCCTGCGATCAGCAGCGAGAAGAACAACCCCATCGAGAGCACGGTGCCGCCGTTCTGCGTCGTAGCGCGCATGCCCGACGCCGCGCCGCGCGCCTCGGGCGGAACGCTGTTCATGATGCCGGCGGTGTTCGGGGCGGCGAACAGCCCGCTGCCGATACCGTTCAGGAAGATCAGCACGGCGAAGAGCGTGTAGTTGAAGTTCGGCGGCAGGAAGATCATCCCCGCGAACGTTGCCGCTGCCAGTAGCATGCCGCCGGTGGCAAATGGACGCGCACCAAAGCGATCGGAGAGCCAGCCCGATACCGGCCCGGCTACCAGGAAGCCGAACGTGAGCGGCAGCATGTAGATGCCCGCCCAGAGGGGCGTATCCTCGTAGCGATAGCCGTGCAGCGGTAGCCAGATGCCCTGAAGCCAGATGATCAACATGAACTGCAGACCACCGCGTGCGATCGAGGAGAGCAGCCCGGCGGCGTTGCCGGCGGCAAAGGCGCGAATCCTGAACAGGCGCAGATCGAACATCGGCTGTTCGACGCGTAGCTCGATCCAGCAGAAGAGCGCCAGCATGACGACGCCGCCCGTAAGGCAGCCGATCACGAACGGGTTGCCCCAGCCCATCGAGCTGTTGCCGTAGGGCTGGATGCCATAAGTGATGCCAACCAGCAGCGCGATCAGTCCGAGCGCGAAGCTAATGTTGCCCCACCAGTCGATGCGCGCGCGGGAGATCGTGCCAACCTCGCGCAGCTTGGCGTACGCCCACACCGTGCCGAATAATCCCACGGGGACGTTGACCCAGAAGACAAGCCGCCAGTTGATATCGGCGAGCACGCCGCCGAGCACCAGGCCGATGAACGAGCCGGCCAGACCCGCGATCATGTTCGTGCCAAGCGCGAAGCCGCGCTGGTCGGGCGGAAAGGCGTCCGTCAGGATCGCCGTCGAGTTGGCCATCAGCAGCGCGCCGCCGATGCCCTGGATCGCGCGGAGCACGATCAGCTCCGTCGCGCCAAGCTGACCTGTGTTAGGCACAAGCGAGAGCGCGATCGAGGCGAGCGTGAAGACGAGAAAGCCGAGGTTGTACATCCGCACGCGACCGTAGATGTCGCCGATGCGGCCGAACGTCACCACCAGCACGGCGGTGACGACGAGGTAGCCGAGCAACATCCACAGCAGGTAGGAGGAGTTGGCGGGCAGCAGCGGATCCAGCTTGATGCCACGGAAGATGGCCGGCAGCGAGATGATGACGATCGAGCCATCGAGCGCTGCCATGAAGATGCCCAGCGTCGTGTTCGACAGCGCGGTCCATTTGTAGCCGTCATCGTGGTGCCGTGCCGCGGCCGTTGTTTGTGTTGCCATATCTGTCTCCACCTCCCACCTGCCCTGGTGCCCGGCCACCCGTCGTGCGGCGATCGTGGCGCGGCATTGCCCACCACGCCAGTAGCAGCGTGCTACGTGTATCACTGCCGGCGAATGGGCTTTAGCCCTGCGCCGTCCGCTCCTCTTCGTCTTCCACCGCGACGATGCGCGGCTGCCAGCCCGTGGCTACCTCGCGCCGCGCAGGCAGTTCCAACGCGTCGGCGCAGCGCCGCAGCAGATCGAAGAGCTGCGCGCGATCCTCCGGCGTCAGGTCGGCCAGCATGCGCTCTTCGACAGCGGCGACGGCACGACGCGCCGAGGTGACGGCGCGCTGGCCGGCATCGGTCAGCCGTGCGCGGAGGATGCGGTTATGGTTCGCGTCGGGGAAGCGTTCGAGCAGGCCCGCGTGTTCGAGCGCGGCGATCAGCCTGTTCACCGTCTGCGCGGTGATGTGCATCCGCCGTGCCAGATCGGCGCCGGAGAGGCCCGGATCATCTTCCAGGCGACGCAGCACGGCGTACTGCGCCAGCGACAGGCCATGCGCCTGCAACGCCGCGTCCATCGCCGTGCGGCAGGCACGTTGCGCCCGCGCAAGCAGGAAAGCCACGTTCAACGGGGGCGCCGGGTTCACGGCCATCGTCGATGCCCGATATCAGCTTGCTGATACCAGCCTAGTGCGCGCCAAAAGCGGCGTCAAGCGCGCGGCAGCGAACCGGTATCCACACTTGCTCCTCTGCCTTCACGGTGGGATCTCTGCGAGGATAGCCGTCAACGCGGCGATGGCATGGCTGTCCACCGCATCTTCTGTAGAACGGCGGCCAAACAACCGGTTGCCAAGCGCTGCCGGATCGGCCACCGTAAAAAGCGACGCCGCGTCGCACATCCTCGGCGCGGCGCGTCCGCGAGGAGGCGTCGCGTGATGTATATCTTTCGCGCTCGTCACCAGGCGCGCACGGCGCTCATCGCTGTGGCGCTTGCCTGCGCGCTGATTGCTGCCGCCGCGCGCATGCCCGGCGTGGCGCGCGCCTGGGTTGCCAGCGGTCCGCTGTTGCCGAACGGTTCTGCCACCGGCTCTGGCTCGGCTACCACCGTGTCGGGGCCACCCGCGTCGCTTTACCTGACGCTCACCGGCGCGCGCCCCAATACCGTCTACGCGATCTACTCATGCATTCCGATGTTGCCTGGCAGCTTCGATTGCGTGGGGCGCAATAATCCTCCTCGGTTACAGCAAGTGACCGTGTACCCGGCGGCGATCGCGCCTGTCGCCGTAACGCTGGCGCAGCAGGACTATCTCACAACTGATGGAAGGGGCACGGCCAGCCGCGCGATCGTGCTTCAGGGCGCGCTCTACCCCGATACGCCCGCGAGCATCTACAACGTCGTGCAACTGATCAACGTCAACGATCCCACCGACTCCTACACGGGGGTGATGCTGCAATCGCCTCCGCCACCGGTGGCGACCGGCGCGAACGCGGTGCCGCAGGTCGGCGTGTCGCTCGTGCTCGGCCAGCCGGTGTACGTCTTCGCCGCCTATCCAGGCTACGCTTTCCCCGTGGCGTTCTTCACCACGCCGACCGTGCCGTTCGTGCCGTTCTTCGCCGTGCCGCCGGGCGTGATCGGTGGGGCACCGCTGATCTTCCAGCAGGGTGTGTGCCCGAACGGCCAACCGCCGATCGCGTACAACAATGGCGCTGGCGTGATAACCTTCGTCTGTCCATAAAACAGCAGGCAGAGCGAGGAGAGTATGCCTCAGCCACGCCCGGGTGCCGATCCCAACCCGCAGGCCCAGCGTGCCGCCGCGCCCTCGGCCGATATGCTTGCCGCGCACGTGCAGCAGGTCTACGCGCCGCTGGCCGATAACGAACTGGCTGCGCTCCGCCCGCTGCTCGACGATCTCGCCGGCGCGCTCGCGACGCTCGCGGCGTTTCCGCTCGATAACGCCGATGAGCCGATGCCCTTCTTCATCCCCTACCGCGCCGATTGACGAGGTGACGTTATGGCCGCGGATGAGATGCTCGATCGCGCCTCGGTGCGCGAACTGGGACGGCTGTTGCGCGCGGGGGAGACGACGTCCGTTGCGCTGACACGACGGGCGCTCGACCGGCTGGACACGATCGGACGGCGGCTGAACGCCGTGGTGACGCTGCTACCCGAGCGCGCACTGGCCGCGGCGCAGCGTGCCGACGAGGAGTTGCGCGCGGGTGTCGACCGCGGTCCGTTGCATGGTATCCCTTACGGTGTCAAAGACCTGATCGCCGTTGCTGGCGCGCCGACGACCTGGGGCGCTGGTCCGTTGCGCGAACAACGTCTCGCCGAAGATGCCACGGTTGTGAAGCGCCTCGACGCCGCAGGCGCGGTGCTGGTAGCAAAGCTGGCGATGGTCGAGCTTGCCGGTGGGATGGGGTACGAACAGCCCAACGCGAGCTTTACCGGCCCTGGCCTGAGTCCCTGGAATCCAGATGCCTGGAGCGGTGGATCGTCGAGCGGCTCCGGCTCGGCGGTCGGTGCGCGAGCGGTGCCGTTCGCCATCGGCTCGGAGACGTTCGGCTCGATCGTGACGCCCTCGGCCTGCTGCGGCGTGAGCGGCCTGCGTCCAACCTACGGCCGTGTAAGCCGCCACGGTGCGATGGCGCTGTGCTGGACGCTGGACAAGCTCGGCCCGATGTGTCGTACCGCCGACGATTGCGGCCTCGTGCTCGACGCGATCGCGAGCCATGATCCGCGCGATCCCACGAGCACGACGCGCCCTTACCACTACATCCCGGAGGAGCAGCGGCAGGAGGGGTTCCGCCTCGCCGCGCTGCGCGGCGCAACCGAGAACGCCCAGCCCGAGGCGGTGGCCAACTACGCCGCCGCGCTCGATACCCTGCGCGCGGTGGCGACGATTGAAGAGGTCGAGCTGCCCGATCTTCCCTACGGCGCGGCGATCGCCGTGATTCTGCGTGCGGAGGCCGCCAGCGCCTTCGACGGCTTCATCGATGGTGGTGGCATCGCGGGGTTGACCGCACCCGAAGATCGGTTGCGGCCGCTCTCGAATATCGCCATCAGCGCGCGCGACTATTTGCGTGCCCAACGTATCCGCACGCGCATCTGCCGCGATCTCGATGCCTTCTTCGCGCGTTACGATGCTCTGGTTGCGCCGACGTTGCCCGGTGTTGCGCCGCCGATCGACCTCCCCTTCGGTCAGGCGCTGCGGCGTCCAAATCCGGCATTTGCGCTGGGCGCCGCGGGCAACCTGGCCGGGCTGCCCGCGATCAGCGTGCCGAACGGTTTCGGCGAGCGTGGTCTACCCACGGCGATCCAGTTCGTTGGGCGCGCGTACGACGAAAACCGCGTGCTTGCCGTTGCCAACGCCTACCAGCGCCTGACCGACTGGCATACGCGGGTGCCGCCGCTGTAGGTCGTCGTGCCGGCGGCGTCGCATCCTAGGGGCGGCGATCAAGCGGTGTCCGCCATGCTCTGGTTCGTCTCGAGCAGCAAACGGGCACGACCTCGCCGGGCGCGCCACCCTCGACACCGTTTGCTACACTGTGGGTATGAGGCGATGAAGCTCGCCCGGCCTGCCACGGCGGACCGCCGGCGCAACGCCGGCTGATAGCTTCTACCAGACGCTGAACGCGGTATCGGTGCGAGGAGTGCTCCACTAGCCGCGTCTTCTGTCCGGGGGTGAAGCGAGCCGATGGCGTTGCGCAGTATCCTGTTCGCACGTCCCGAATCGCGGCCTGCAGAGGACGTGTCTGATTATCCGCCTTTCTTCCGCGATCTCGGTCTCGATCAGATCGTGCATGCGGTGATCACCGGCCGCGAAAGTTACTGTCTTGCGCCATTCTTTGCCGCGCCATTGCGCGATGTCGACGCGATCTACTACCGTCAGGAAGTGTTCCGCGATCTCGAGCGAGCCGAGACGTGGGAGTGTGTCAACGCCTTTGCGCGCGCGATGCGTGCTATGCGCGAGAACCTTGCTCAAGCGGAGAAGCTGCACCATCACTACCAGAAAGAGCGGTGGTTTCTGGATGCTGTCAGTATTTACATCGATGCCGTGACCTCCCTGCTACAGGGTCTCTCGGCGGTAGACCTCCGCTCACGCGGTCTGATAACTTTTCGCGACGATCTGTGGGCATATATCCGCTCTTCCGCATTTACTGACCTCGTCTCCGATAGAAATCATGTGATCAGTGCACTCAATCAGGTTATTTATTGTCTTGATATCCATAATCAGCACATTATTGTGCGTCGATATGCGGAAGAAGCGGATTATGCGAGCGAAATCGCGGATATCTTCGCGAAATTTAGTCAATATGCAAATAATGATTATCTTGTCACATTTCGTGAAGGAATGGCGATGAACCATGTCGAGGAGGGCATCCTCGACCGCGTTGCACTGCTGTATCCTGACGTCTTCACTGCACTGGACACCTTTTACGAACGGCATCGCTCCTATCTTGACGAAGGGATCGCCGCATTCGACCGTGAGCTTCAGTTCTACCTGGCGTATCTCGACTACACGCGGCGCTTGCAGGCCGCTGGCCTGCCGTTCTGTTATCCCGTGGTCTCGGCGCACTCCAGAGAGGTCTACGCGCGCGAGACATACGATCTTGCACTAGCGTTCAAGCTGCTCCATCGCGGAGCAGTCGTTTGCAACGACTTCTCCCTGCGTGACCCTGAGCGCATCATTGTTGTAAGTGGTCCGAACCAGGGCGGCAAAACGACCTTCGCGCGTACCTTTGGTCAGCTACACTATCTGGCAAGTCTCGGCTGCCCGGTGCCCGGTCGTGACGCGCAGTTATTCCTCCCTGATCGCATCTTCACGCACTTCGAAAGAGAGGAGGAGATCGCCAACCTACGTGGCAAGCTGGAAGACGATCTCGAGAGGTTGCACGCGATCCTCGACGCTGCGACACCGCGTAGTCTGATAATCCTGAACGAACCATTCGCTTCGACGACGTTCAGGGACGCGCTTGCCCTTGGCAAAAAGGTGCTGAAGATGATCGCCGAGCGTGACTGCTTATGCGTCTGTGTTACATTTTTGGATGAGCTTGCTACTTTGAACGAGAAAACCGTGAGCATGGTCAGTACTGTTGCGCCCGACGATCCCGCCGTGCGCACGTTCAAGATCGTGAGAAAACCCGCGGATGGTCGTGCTTATGCCGCCGCGCTGGCAGCGAAATATGGCCTGAGTTACGAGCGGCTGAAGGAGCGGATCGCACGATGAAAGTCTGCCTGCTGTATCAGGACCACGAGCTCGATCTGGGGCAGCCTTTACCAGCACAGACCGCCGATCTGGAGCGGGACCTCGCGCTCGATGTCCTTTTCGATGCCATGGCTGGCGGTGATACTTTTCTGCGCGATGTCGCGCGTAAAACCGTGTTGCAGAGCCTCGTTGAACCGGAGGCGATCGTGTACCGCCAGCAGGTACTGCGCGACTGTCTGGCGCAGCCGGGGGTTGTACGCGAGATGTACGCCATCGCCGTCGAGGCAATCACCCAGGAACGGAAAGTTTTCCTCAGCTTCTTACGCTCTCCTGAGATCGTTCTTGGTCGCGCGATCGAGGTGATCGCGATCTTTGTCGATCTGCTCATGCGTTTGCGTAAGGTGGCCGATACTCATGCCGTGTCTTTCTCGTCTGAAGGATTCAGGCGCTTGTTCGCTATGCTGCAGACCGAGCTGGACGATGCGTACCTGCAGCGTGTGCGCGATGCTCTGAAAGCGCTGCGTTTTCGCCGGGGCGTGCTGATCAGCGCACGACTCGGTGCTGGTTGCAAGGGAACCGCATACGTGCTGCGCAGACCGGAGAAAGGACAGCGTGGTTGGAAAAAGTTGTTGCCGTTCGCCACTGGGGATGCGCTGACGCTGAAGATCGCTGATCGCGACGAAGCGGGCGTGCAAGCTCTCGCCGAGCTGCGCGCCCGCGGCCTGAACGATGTAGCAAATGCGCTCGCGCAAGCGGCCGATCATGTCCTCGGCTTCTTTACCGGCTTGCGCGCCGAGCTGGGTTTCTATCTTAGCTGTCTCAATCTCTGGCAGCAGCTTGCCAGCAAAGGCGAGCAGCTCTGCTTTCCCGTGCCAGTTCCTGGCGATCAGGCCGTGCTGCAAGCGCGTGGTCTATACGATCCCTGCCTGAGCCTACGTATGGATGGTCGCGTTGTTGGCAACGACCTGCACGCCGATGGCAAACGACTGATCATGATCACGGGTGCCAACCGTGGCGGGAAATCAACGTTCCTGCGCAGCCTTGGCATCGCCCAACTGATGATGCAGTGCGGTATGTTCGTGGCCGCGGAGCAGTTCCGCGGGCGCGTGTGCACCGGGCTGTTCACCCACTTTAAACGCGAGGAGGATACGGCACTGGAAAGCGGCAAGTTCGACGAAGAGCTGGCACGCATGAGCGCGATCGCCGATCTGTTGCGACCTGGCTGCCTGGTGTTGTTCAATGAGGCATTCGCGGCCACGAATGAGCGCGAGGGAGCAGAGATCGCCAGCGGCATCCTCCAGGCGTTGCTCGAAGCGGATATCACCATCTGCTTCGTGACGCACGCCTTCGAGCTGGCAGATCGCTGGCATCGTGCCGGCAGAAGGGATACCCTTTTCCTCCGCGCCGAACGGCATGGCGATGGCCAACGTACGTTCAAACTGCTAGAAGCCGAGCCGCTGCCGACGAGCTTTGGCGAGGATCTGTACCGGCGCATCTTCGGCGAAACGCTGGACGCCGAACTGGCCACGGCTTGAAGGAGAGCGCTGGACGCTCACCGCAAATGGTGCTGGCCACGTGCGGGCAGGCATCTCTAGATGCCTGCACGGATAATCCCGTCCGGACCGCTGCCGGCGTCTGCGTGGGCGGCTTGCCATGGTGCCTGCCAGCATCTCCAATCGCTGTGTTGCACGCTCATTCTGGGCAGATGGTGCGTGCTGTCACAATGCAGAGGCTGCGTGCTTGCCCCCTCAGAGCGAGTCGGTCTGTTATCTAGCCGCGAGAGGCAAAGCGGTGCATGCGCTGGTTTGGCTCCCCCGCTTATCGGTCTATCCTTCGCATGAGTTCGTCGGGATGGGGTCGCCACTGAAACGTCTTTCTGATCTACCGACCCATCTGTCCAGATACCCGCTGCACGTTGGTCATTGCGGGCGGAATAGTGCGCATCTCATAGGCGCTGAGATGGTGCGAGCGCTGGTAGCAAACGGCGCGGCACCTTGCGGACGTTGTGACGCTCTAACCCGGTAACACTGCCCTGGCGATGCCGCACGTGGCGCGTGTCTCCTTCGGCACATCGGGATCCTATGAGCGCGTTCGTGATGCACGCACCGGGCGTGCAACGTGCTGCCGTGGGACGTTAGCGCTCTGCCGCGTCGGAGAATGGTGTTGCGGCTCTAGCGCGCGGTGCGCATATTCCGCTCGGTGTGTGGACTGGCCTGCCAGGGCGGGTTCTTTGGTCAACCAGCGCCGCAGCGCGACCAGCGCCGATTTCAGCCAGGTGGTTGCGCTGGCTGATGGCAGCACGCCCAGCTCGGCGCGGCGCCGCGCCTTGAGCGCTCCGAGCTCCCGCTCCAGCCGGCTGATCTCGCGCACCATTTCAGCGTCGAAGTAAGGCAGCATTGCGTCTATCCTTTCGCCACGGCGGGGTGAGAAGCCGGCGCTGCACCGGGTGGAAGAGGCGCCCGGCCGCCGTACGGCCAGCAGGCCGTGGCGGTATCAGGATCGCGCAGCATAGCTGACAGCCCCTGTCAGGAATTGGGGCAGCGCGCCTCATTGACAGAACTTTTGTGCGATATGCTCCTGCCAAGCCCTGTGCAGGCCTGGATCAGGCGGCTACACCGGGCAGCGGCCGCAGCTCCGGGCCGATGTACGCCGCGCGGGGGCGGATCAGGCGATTATCGGCGTATTGTTCAAGGATATGCGCCGTCCAGCCGGCCATGCGCGCAGCGGCGAAGACGCTTGTATTGAGATCGAGCGGAATGCCGAGCGATTGGTAGACGAGTGCGGAGTAGAAATCGACGTTGACGCGGAGACCGCGTCGCGCGGCCAGTACCTCGCGCACCCGCTCGGCGATGGCGAGTCTGCGGGCGGTGGCGGCGTCGGTCGCGGCGAGAGTCTCGGCCATGCGCCGCAGGTGCGCCGCGCGCGGATCGTCCACGCGGTAGACGCGGTGGCCAAAGCCGGAGAAGCGCGTGCTGATCCGCTGCCGCTCGCTAGCGGGGAGGGAATCGCGCCAGGCGAGCTTCTCGAGCACGTACCGTTCGGCGTTCTCCGGCGCGCCGATCGCGTCGAGCATGGGCAGCACGTCTTCGTTCGCGCCGCCGTGCTTGGGGCCCTTGAGCGCGGCGCACGCGGCGACAACCGCCGCGTGCAGGTCGGCCTCGGTGGCGGCGACGACACGCGCGACGAAGGTCGAGGCGTTCAGCTCGTGCTCGGCGTGCAGGATCAACGCGACATCGATCGCGCGCGCCGCGGTGGGTGATGGCACGTCACCCAGGATGGCGCGCAGCAGGCTTTCGGCCACGCTATCTTCCGCGCGCGGCGGGACGGGCTCCAGCCCCTGGCGTATCCGGTGCCAGGCGCCCACGATCAGCGGCGTCTGCGCGGTGAGGCGCACTGCTTTGCGGCCACTGGCGGCTGGATCGTTGTTGTCGACATCGGGGTCGAGCGCACCGAGGGCGGAGATCGCCGTGCGCAGGGCGGCCAGCGGATGCGTTGCCGGCGGGAGTTTGCGCAGCAAGTCGATCACCGTCTCGGGCAGAACGCGTGCGGCAGCGAACCGTGCACGCACATCGGCCAGCGCGTCGCCGGTGGGGATGGTGTCGTGCCAGAGCAGCCAAGCGACCTGTTCGAAGCTCAGACGGACAAGATCGTCGATGGCGTAGCCGCGATAGGCGAGGATACCGCGTTCGCCATCGATGTAGGCCAGCGCTGAACGGGCAGCGACAACGTCTTCGAGGCCGGTGGACGATGCGGGCGAGGTTGTCATGAGGATGTTCTCCCGCGGGGCCGTAGGCGGCTCGCGCTGCCTGCACGGTACCGCGATGCTCGATGAATGTCAATGATCATTGATTTCCATTGATATCCCTCGCGCGGTCGTGTTGACCGCGCCGCCCCCGCGCCGAATACTGGAAGTGCGATGATCCAGATCGATGGCGATATCTACCTCGATGTGCACGAGGCGGCCGAGCGGCTCGGCGTCAAGCCCGAGACGCTCTACGCTTACGTCTCGCGTGGCTTGCTCAAGAGCTATCGCCAGGGCGTGCGTCGCCGCCGCCTCTACCTCGCGCACGAGATCGACCTGCTGCTTGCCCTGCAACCGTCGAAGGGCGAGACGAAAGCGGCTGCACCTGCGTCGTCCGCGGCGCAGCCACCCTTCCCCCCGGCAGAGAGCTGGGCCACGGAGCGCTGATCGTGGCCGCGCAAAGCTCCGCGGTGCCCGCTAGCGTGACCGTACTGCAGTCGCGCATCACGCAGATCGCGCCCGATGGCCTGCGCTACCGCGGCTTCGCTATCGAAGACCTCGTGCGCGATGCGACGTACGAGGATGTGGCCTGGTTGCTGTGGACGGGCGATGTGCCAGCCGACGCCCAGCGAACGGCGCTGCATCATGCCATCGCCGCGGGTATGAGGCTACCGCCACCGCTCTGGGAGGCCGCGCGTATGTTGCCGCCGGGCGCGCCGCCTATCGCGCGGTTGCAGGCGCTGTTGCCGCTCCTCGCGCTGTACGTGCCGGAGCTGGCCGAGGATGCCGCGCTACCCGGAGAGGAACGCGCGGCACGGCTCGTGGGCGCGTTTGCCGTGCTGGCGGGTAGCGCGCTGCGGCCGGTACCACCGACCGCGCTGCCGCGTGGCGTGGCAGCGACGTTTCTTACCCTCGCGCGCAATCAGGAACCGCCACCCGAGCATGTGCGTGCGCTCGAACAGGCGCTGATCCTTTACGCCGATCACGAACTGAACGCCTCCACCTTTGCCGGGCGCGTCGCCGCTTCTACCCGCGCCGATCTCGTCTCGGCGGTGCTGGCGGCGTTGTGCGCCCTACGTGGGCCTCTTCATGGTGGCGTCGATCGGCATGTACGCGCCCTGATCGCCGCCGCCGAGCACGAAGGCGCGCGGCTCGTCGTCGAGCGGTACGTGCGCGCCGGCAGTCCGCTGCCTGGCTTCGGCCATGCTGTGTATCGCGAACGCGATCCGCGTGGCGTGCTCATGCGCGATCTCGCGCGCCGCCTCGCGCCCGCTGCCGGGCTGGAGCGGCTGCTCGCCGTGATGGAAGCGATCGAGACCGAAGCGGCGCGCCACGGGTGCGGCCCGATGACCGTCGATTTTTACACCGTGCCGCTCTATCGTGCACTGGGCATCCCCGATACCCTCTCCACGCTCGTGTTTGCCACCGGACGCATGGCCGGCTGGATGGCGCATATCCTTGAACAATACGCCGATAATCGCCTGATCCGCCCGCGCGCCGCGTACGTCGGCCCTGGCCCGCGCCCCTGGCCGGCGTCGACGACGCTCGATGCCGCAAGCGCCACGCCGTAACTTCATCGTCGGACGCGCGACGCCGGTTTCGGCTCCCTGGCCGCGATCGCGGGGCCGCTGTCGCTACCCGGCGACGGTGGCCACGAACGGATTGGCGCGCACGGACGGCGGCACGCAGGGGTGCGCTGCTGCCGAGTCCGTTGCCGCCGCATGAACCCCGGCAGAGGAGAGGAAGGCGGTACACGCCGGGCAGCGATGCGCTCGTTCTGGCTGCGCAAGCACTGCTCGGCGATCCCAGGCTCTTTCGCTGCTACAACGCATCTCCGGGCCGCGTGTATGCCCTCACGGAATATCGACGTGCCTGGCATCTACGGGCCGTGTACGAGCGAGCGGCCCACGCTCGCCCCGTGCGCCAGGCGATCGCATGTCCTGGCCGCGCGGCTGTTCCACCACGCTGCTCGGATGCTATGCAGAAGGCCTGGTTGCATGCAGACCTCCACATCCTCACTGCATGCCGCGCGTCGGGGCTTGCGTTTCGCTCGCAACGTTCTATGCTGCGGCTTATGGAGCTACCACGCTTCTTCCCCGTGCGCCAGAGCGTGCCCGCCGACGCGATCGCCGACCTCGATCGCGTTGTGAGCGAGCAGTTCGCCCGTCTCGATGGCCGCGTGCGTCCCGGTATGCGCATTGCGATCACCGTTGGCAGCCGCGGCCTGGCGCGCATGCGCGAGATCGTGGCGCTGATCGTCCTCGAACTGCGACGTCGCGGTGCCGAACCGTTCGTCGTGCCCGCCATGGGTAGCCACGGCGGCGCGACCGCCGAGGGGCAGCGCGAGGTGCTGGCCGGCTACGGCATCACCGAAGAGAATGTCGGCTGCCCGATCCACTCGTCGATGGAGACGGTGCAGGTCGGTACCACGCCGGGCGGCTGCCCTGTGTACTGCGATGCGCTCGCCTTCGCCAGCGATGGTATCCTGCTCTTCAACCGCGTCAAGCCGCACACGATCCTGCGCGGCGATCTGGGTAGCGGTCTGATGAAGATGGTCGCGATCGGCCTCGGCAAGCACGCGGGCGCGGCGGCGATCCATCAGCACGATCTGCAAAAAGAGGTGATCCCGGCGGCGCGCATCGCTCTGGCGAGCGAGCCGATCCTGGCCGGGCTGGCGCTGGTCGAAAACGGCCTCGGCCAGCCGGCGCGGCTCGAACTGCTGCTGCCCGATGAGATCGAAGAGGGCGATAAGCGACTGTTGCGCATCGCCCGCGAGTACCTGCCGCGCCTGCCGCTCGAACCGCTCGATGCGCTGATCGTACGGCGCATCGGCAAGAACATCTCCGGCACGGGCGTCGATCCCAACGTCATCGGCATGCACCGGCGCCTTGGCGGCGAACCAGATCACGATATCCGCTACATCGGCGCGCTCGACCTCACCGACGAAAGCCACGGCAACGCCACGGGCGTTGGCATGCTCGACGCGATCACGCAGCGACTGCGCGACAAGATCGATCCCGAGGCGACGGCGATGAACTGCATCACCTCGGGCTGGCTGGCTGGCGCGCGGCTGCCGATCAGCGTGGCCAGCGATCGGGCGTTGATCGAGCTGTTTGCGAGCTTGCTCGACCATCCGCCGCGCATGGCGATCGCCGATGATACCGCGCACCTCGAACGGCTGCTGCTCTCCGAGCCGCTGCTGGACGAGGCACGCGCTCACGAGCGGTTGGCGATCCTTGGCCCGCCCGCGCCGCTCCAGTTCGCGCTCGATGGTGCGCTGCTCACCACTTAAGGCAGACGTGGAGAGTGCGATCGCGCGGCCGCTAGCCGAGCAGAACGGCGATCGCTGCCTGGCGACGTGCAGACGGCTCGCGAGCAACGCCGTGCTGACAGCCTGAAGCGTTTCTGCATCCTGGTGCACGCGGACGGCTCGACGCGGCGCCAGCTTGCGCCAAACGATGCGGCCCTGCATCCCGGTGCACGCGGATGGCCCGGCGTGCAGCCGACGGTGCAGGTGGCTGCATGCTTCTGCCACACTGCCCGGCTACACGCGGGCGGTGCTCTCCATCTCGAAGGAGCTCTCTGCCCGCCCGCATGCGGACGATCCGGCGCGACGAGCACTGCGCTCGCCCCCTGTTGGCGAGCCGCGGCCAGGCGATCGGCGCGTAAGTCGGGCAACCGCTCTAGGGCAAACCGTTGCGACGGATGATCGCGCTATAGTGCGCCGCGCTCGGCTTCGGCGTGCGCGCGAACGTCTCGCGATCGACGGCGACGAGGCCAAACTTGGGCCGATAACCCGAGTTCCACTCGAAGTTATCGAGCAAGCTCCAGTGCAGATAGCCCAGGCAGGGCACGCCGTCGGCGATCGCCGCGTGCAGCGCCGCCAGCGCCTGATCGATGTAGGCGATGCGGCGACTGTCGTCCTCGGTGCCGATGCCGTTCTCCGTCACCAGCACAGGCTTGCCGGTCTTGGCGTGCGCCTCGCGCACCGTTGCCCCCAGCGCTTGCGGGTAGAACTCGTAGCCCATCTGCGTCAGTTCGGCGCCGGGCGGTGGGCGGCGCACCCCTTCCGGCCCAACCAGAGCGCGCGTGTACGTTTGCACGCCGATCCAGTCGGAGGCGTCCCCACGCACCGCTTCGAGATAGACATCGTGCATCGGTTGACGGATGTGTTCCAGTCGTTCCTCACCACCATCGACCGCCTCGTACGCCGTCATCGAGAGGCAGAGACCGACCTTCGCCTTCCCTGGCCCCGCTTTGATCTCCTCCACGGCGGCGAGATGCGCGGCGACAAGGTTGGCGTTGACGCGATGCCGTAGTGCGGGGTCCTGTTTGCCGGGCGGAAAGTTGGGCGAGAGCCAACCTGCCAGCGCCACGATGTTTGGCTCGTTCAGCGTGCCGACCCATGGCAGCCGTTCGCCCAGCGACCGCATCACACGCGCCACGTAGCGTGCGAACAGCTGCGGGCTGTCGTCGCGCTCCCAGCCGCCGCGATGCGCGAACCAGCGCGGGCCGGTGAAGTGGTGCAACGTCACCACCGGCGCGACACCATGGCGCTCGCAGGCGTCGATCACGCGCGCGTAGTAGTTGAGCGCGGCGTTGGAGAACTCGCCCTCCTCCGGCTCGACGCGCGCCCATTCGATCGAGAAGCGGAAAGCGTTGTGGCCCATCCCGGCCAACATGGCGATATCCGCGTCGTACAGATGCAGAAAATCGCAGGCATCGCCCGATGGCTCGACACACGGCGTGCCGGGTTTGTGCTCCCACTCCCACCAGTCGCTGTTCCAGTTGCCGCCTTCGATCTGATGCGCGGCGGTGCTGCTACCCCAGAGGAAGCCAGCAGGAAATGCGCGTGCCATGGTCGTGCCCCTCGCTGCCGATGTCGCGTTCTCGCGATTGTAGCGCGTTCGCCGCTCAGTGCGCGCCGCGCCAGCTGGCGCTATGCTCGACGGCGCGGTTGTAGTTGTAGATGGCCGTGATCAGCGCGAGGTGGGTGAACGCCTGCGGGAAGTTGCCCAGCGCCTCGCCCGAAGGGCCGATCTGTTCAGCGTATAACCCCAGATGGTTGGCGTAGGAGAACATCTTCTCCAGAATCAGCCGTGCATCGTCGAGCCGTCCCGCGCGCGTTAGCGCCTCGACGAACCAGAAGGTGCACAGGCTGAAGGTGCCCTCGCGGCCACTCAGACCGTCAGGAGCCGCTTCGTCCGGGTTGTAGCGATAGACCAGGCTATCGGCGACCAGCTCGCGCTCGATCGCGGCGATCGTGCCCAGCACACGCGGATCGGTCGGACCAAGGAACTTGACAACGGGCATCAGCAGCAGGCTGGCATCGAGCGCTTCGCTGCCGTAGTACTGCGTGAACGCATTCTTCGCAGTGCTCCACCCGCGCGTCATCACCTCGGTGAAGATCGCGTCGCGTGCCCGCTGCAAGCCGTCCCAGTCCACGGGGAGACCGCGCGTATAGGCGATACGCAGCGCGCGGTCGAAGGCTACCCAAGACATCATCTTCGAGTACACGAAGTGGCGGCGTCCGCCGCGCACCTCCCAGAGGCCATCGTCCGGCTCCTGCCAGTGCTGCGCCAGCCAGGCGAGCTGCTGCGTCAGGTTGTTCCACAGGTCGTAGGAGATGGGCGTTGCGTCGCGGTTGTAGAGGAAGATCGCGTCCATCAGCTCGCCGTAGATATCGAGCTGGAGCTGATCGGCGGCGCCGTTGCCGATGCGCACCGGCCGCGAGCCGCGATATCCCTCCAGGTGCGTCAGCGTCTCCTCGCGCAGATCGGACCGCCCATCGATACCGTACAGGACGCGGAGCGAACCACCCGACCCGATCTCGCGGCAGCTCTCGCGGCAGCGCGCCTCGATCCAGTCCATGAAGCGAGCCGCTTCTTCGGTGAAGCCGATGCGCAGCAGGGCGAACAGGGTGAAGCTGGCATCGCGGATCCAGGTGTAGCGGTAATCCCAGTTGCGCCCGTGACCGATGCTCTCCGGCAGGCTCGTGGTGGGCGCGGCGATCAGCGCGCCGGTTGGCTCGAAGGTCATCAGCTTGAGCGCTAGCGCCGAACGGCGCACCACTTCCTGCCAGCGTCCGCGGTACGTGCACCTGGCGATCCAGCGCCGCCAGTACGCCAGCGTTTGCTGGTAGAGCTGCTCGATATCGCCCGCCGAGAGCGGCTGCCCGGGCGAGCCATCGTCGCCCGCGCGTTGCAGCACGAAGCTCGTTTCCTCGCCTTCGTTGAGCGTGAACTCCGCGTAGACCCCTGGCGACATCCCGTTGCCGGGATCGAACGTCTGGAGTGGCTGCTGGGCGAGCAAGGCGAGCGAGAGCGCCTCGGTATGGAACGTTGCGCAGCAACTGTCGTGCAGGCGGGTGACGTGGCTGGCGCGCGCGTAATCGAACGCCGGCGCGCAGAGCATGCGGAAGCGCATCGTGCCGCGCGTGGCGCGCACGCGCCGCACCAGACGGTGCGCACGTTGCATCTCGCTCGCCGGATCGACGGGCATGAAATCCTGGATCTCGCCAACGCCGCCCGGCGAAAGAAAGCGGGTAATCAGGATGTTGGTGTCGGCGTGGTACATCTGCCTGACGCGATGGCCATCCTCATCTGCGGGGCAGATGGTGAAGTAGCCGCCTTTGTGCGCATCGAGGATCGCGGCGAAGACGCTCGGCGAGTCGAAGTGCGGGTAGCAGAGCCAGTCGATCGTGCCGTTCACGCCGACGAGCGCGGCAGTATGCATATCGCCGATGAAGCCGTGGTCCTCGATCGGCAGGTATCTGCGCTGCGAGAACGGTTGCGGCGATGACGCGATCGGGTACACCATGAACGCTGCACCGCCTCTCTCTGTGGGCTGCGCGAGGAGTTCGTTTGCATGGTACGGTGCCGCCTGGCACGCGACAAAGTATGCAGCGCGGCCGGTTGATAGCTGAACGCGCCTTCCCTATCGTGCTGCCGCGCCGCGAGCGCGCGTGCTGCGGCAGGGTAGGGCTGTAGCCTGCATCCCGCGGGCGGGCTATCGTGAAGGAATCGACGCCTAGCGCGCTGCGGAGAGAGAGCATGCGCACCCTGGCGATTCGGCAAGTGTACTACGGCTGGTGGATCGTCGCCGGGTTCGTCGTTATCAACATCTACTGGTATGGTCTGCTCGTTGCTGGGTTGACAATCTTCTTCACGCCGATCCGCCAGAGTTTCGGCTGGAGCGCGGCGCTACTGGCAGCGATCTTCTCGCTGCTCAACGTGGGCAGCGGGATATGCGCGCCGCTGGTTGGCATCATCTTCGATCGGTACGGCCCGCGTGGCTTGATGCTCGCCGCGACGGCGCTCGCCGGCAGCGGGCTGATCCTGGCGAGCCAGACGCGTGGGTTGGCCACATTCGTGGCGGCGTTCCTGCTGGTCGCGATCGGGTTTGGCATCTGGGCGAGCGGGACGGGACCGGCCGCAGCAGGGCTCTGGTTTGAGAGGCGGCGCGGATTGGCGATCGGCGTCATCATTGGCGGCGCGGGCGCCGGCGGCCTACTCGTGCCGCTCTGGCAGGCGCTGCTCGACATGCTTGGTTGGCGAACGACGCTGGTGATCGCCGGCCTTGCGCTCTGGGCGGTCTCCTTCCCCGCGTCGGCGCTCTTGCGGCACCGTCCCGAACAGATGGGGCTGCTGCCAGATGGCACGCCCACGGACGAACGTCGGGAAAGGCACGGTCAGCGTACGGAGGCCGATGAAGCTGGCTTCGCCCGCGCAATGGGAAGCTGGCAGTTCTGGCTCCTTTGCTTGGCGTGCACGCTCCTGCTCGCGGGGGGAACCGGGGCAACGCTGCTGCTTCTGCAACGCTTGCGCGACGAGGCGCACGTTCCCGCTGGCCGCGCCGTGATCGCCGTTAGCCTCACAACACTGCTGAGCCTGGTTGGCAAGCCCGGGTGCGGCTGGCTAGCCGATCGTTTCGGCCCGATCCGCCTGGCCGTGGCCACGGCGGCGCTGCAGGGGGTAGGTTTGTTGGCGCTGGCCACGGCGCCAGAAAGGCTTGTTTTGCTGATCATCTTCGTGCTCGCCTTCGGACTTGCCAACGACAATCCGCGGCTGATGGCGTCGCTCATCCTGATGCAGTATTTCGGGCTGCGCGCGTTCGGGCGGATCCAGGGCGTGCTGTATTTCACGATGCTTGCAGGCCGCGTTGCGGGACCAGTGGTTGCGGGCGCGCTGCACGATGCCGGCCACGGTTATGCGAGCGCGTTCTTGCTCTACACCGTGCTCGCGTTCGCGGCCGTGCCGCTCTTCCTCGCTCTGCGCCCCCCGAAGATGATGCATCTCGCCTTCAGCACATGAGCCTCGTGGTCGGTCTGCCACGGTGACAGGGCAAGCACCGGAGAGACACGTCGCGTGGACTTGCGGGCAAGGGTAGCACATGCCTGTGCTCGTTAGTCAGGCAGGATGCCCGAGATGGTTGCACGCAAGCGCGAACAAACATGGAGAACCGGGCCGGCGCACCGTGCGTGTGCCCGCTGGTTACATCAGGCGTGCCGCCGGGTAAAAGACGCAACGTGCTATGCGCGGCGTCTTGGTGCTGGTTGAGCCGCCCTGGTCGGGGCGCGCGCCGTTGGCCTCTCTACTGGTACGCGGGCGTACCGAGCAGTTCGGGAATGGTGACGAAGCGGTAGCCCTCGGCGCGCAGCGTGTCGATAATCATCGGCAGCGCCGCGACGGTCATGCTGCGGTCAGAGCCGTGGCGGGTTTCATCGCCGTCGTGCAGCAGGATGATCGCGCCGGGATGCACGCCCTGCAGCACCTTCTCTTCGATACGCTCCGGCGAGTTCGGCCGCTGCCAGTCGTAGCCTTCGGCGTCCCAGTTCACCGTCGTCAAGCCGAGGCTGGCGACGCGGTGCAGCTGCCAGGGGGTGTGGATACCGGCCGGTGGGCGGAAGTAGCGCGGGCGCAGGCCGGTGACCTGATAGATGGCGTCTTGCGCCTTGCTCGCCTCGGAGTACCCGAAGTCGACCGCCGTGGCCAGCCGCGAGTGGTCCCAGGAGTGGTTGGCGATCACGTTGCCATCGGCGACGATGCGGCGCGCCGCATCCGGGTAGGTGAGCACGTTCTCGCCAACCACGAAGAACGTGGCGTGGACGCCCTCCTGCTTCAGGATGTCGAGGATCTGCGAGGTGTACGGCTCGTTCGGGCCGTCATCGAAGGTCAGCGCCACGACCTTCTCCGTCTCGGGACCGTGCAGCACGATCTTGCCGTACACCTGCGATGAGGGGCTGATGGCGAGGTAAGCGCAGCTGCCGGCGAGCAGCGCCAGCGGTAGCGCGGGCGCGAGCAGCAGCGCGCGGCGCGAGCGACGCTGCCCTGCCACGACCCAGCCATCGGGGATGCGGATATCGGGTGCGGTCATCGGCTTCTCCCTACCCAGCGCGGCGACGAGTTGTTGGTACGTATAGAACATCAGCGCGCGGATGGTACCCTGGCCATGGAAGCGGCGGCCGGAGGTGCGCATCTTCGCGCCGATGCGCCGCGCCTTGCCGTACGGCTTGAGCAGCGCGAGTACGCGGCTATCCCCGGTGGTGGGTAGATGGGTAGCGAACCCACCGGCACGGGCCAGGAGGTCGGCGCGGACGGCGAAGTTGCAGCCGTTGAGCACCGCCAGCCGCCGCGTCAGCCACCACCACAGCAGGACGAGCAGATTCTGCAACGGCGCGAGGATCTGCACGAATAGCGGCGCCCGCGGGAAGCACATCGGCCCGGAGACGACGGCGGTATCAGGGTGGCGAGCGAACGTGTCTGCGATCTCTTGCACCCAGTTCGGCGGCGCTTCGCTATCAGCGTCCGTATGGGCGACGATCTGCCCGCGCGCGGCGTTCTGCCCCGCCTGCCGGGCGTAGACGAGGCCGCGGCGCGGCTCGTGGATCACGCGCACGCCCATCGCTGCCGCGATCGCGGCCGTGCGATCGGTCGAGTTATTGTCGACGACGATGATCTCGTAGGGCACCGTCGTGCGCTGCTGTTGCAGTGCGGCGATGCAGCGGCCGATCCACAGCTCTTCGTTATACGCCGGCACCACCACGCTGACGAGCGGTGGTGGGCTTGCTTCTGGCTCGGTCCGGGTAACGCTGCCCGATGATATGTCGTTCACGCGCGCATCGTAACACGATTTTTTAGGGTTGCCGCTATGGACAACAACCGGCCACGCGCCGATACTACAAGGCATTTCGCCGTGGCGTGTGGCGCATACTATCATAGCTGGCTGCACCTGAGGCTGGAGCAGCGCGCAAGCGGTTGCGATCACGCGCAGAGGAGGATCGCGTGGTTTATGACTACATCGTTGTTGGCGCAGGCTCGGCCGGCGCAACGCTGGCCGAGCGGTTGAGCGAACGTCCGACGTGCCGGGTGCTGCTGCTGGAGGCAGGGCCGAACTACCGCGCGAGCGAACGCCCTCCCGAGCTGGCGCTGCCCAATCCGCAGGTGATTCTCTACCATCCCGAGCGCTGGCAGGCGTACCACTGGCCGCGCCTGGTGGCGCGCCGTACCGCCGCGCAGAAGCCAGCGCTGTTCTGGCGTGGCCGCGGCGTGGGCGGCAGCTCAGCGATCAATGGCCAGGTCGCGATCCGCGCCATGCCCGCCGATCACGATCTCTGGGCCGCGCAGGGCTGCGACGGCTGGAGTTGGCCCGATCTTCTGCCCGCCTACATCCGCCTCGAAGACGACCTTGACTTCGGCGACGCGCCCTACCACGGCCGCGGCGGGCCGATCCCCATCTACCGCGCTCCCGTAGAGAAGTGGGGGCCGATCGACCGCGCTCTCTGCGATGCGGCGCTGGCGCTGGGCTACGGCTTCGCGCCCGACCACAACGCGCCCGGCAGCAGCGGCGTCTCGCCCTACGCGATCAACAGCCGCAATGGCGCGCGCGTCTCGACCAACGAAGCGTATCTCGAACCGGCGCGCGAGCGCGACAACCTCACCATTCGCGGCGATGCCCTCGTCGATCGCATCCTGTTCGATGGGCGGCGCGCTCGTGGCGTCCGCGTCCGCCTCGATGGCCGCTGGCAGACGGTCGAGGCCGAGGAGGTGATCCTCTGCGCCGGCGCGATCCATTCACCGGCGATCCTGCAGCGCTCGGGTATCGGCCCGGCGGCGTTCCTCCAGGCGCTGGGTATCGAGGTGCTGGCCGATCTACCCGTGGGCGATAACCTGCTCGACCATCCCGCCGTCGAGATCCGCATCCCCCTCAAACCCGAGGCGCGCGTGCCCAGCCCGACCTTCCGCCACACCAACTGCTGCTTGCGCTATACGTCGGGCCTGGCGGATGCCGGCGCAAATGACATGCTGATGATCGCCTTCAACCTCACCGGCGACGATCCGCGCGGCCCCGAAACCGGCAGGATCCTCGTCTCGGTCTATCAGGCGTGGTCGCGCGGCTGCGTCCGGATCGCCGCTGCCGACCCCGAGGTCGACCCTTCGATCGAGGAGCGGATGCTCTCCGACCCGCGCGACCTGCTACGCCTGCGCGACGGTGTGCGCCGTCTTTACGAGATCGCGCGCCAACCTGCCGCGACCCGGATCGCCGCCGGGCCGATTACCTGCGGCACGACGCGCCTACCGATCGACGCCGTGACCGACGATGCCGCGATCGATGCCTGGCTGATGGCCGAGGCAGCCGACGCGCAGCATGCGGCAGGTACCTGCCGCATGGGCGCGGCAGAGGATCCGGGCGCCGTTGTCGATCCGGAGTGCCGCGTACGTGGCTTCGAAGGATTGCGCGTGATCGACGCCTCGATCATGCCGACCGTGCCGCGCGCTAACACGCATCTGCCGACGGTCGCGATCGCCGAGCACATGGCCGCGCGGTTGGTGCGGCAGAGCGCTCGCTAAGCGCCCGCGGCGACGCGCGGTTCAGGCGCGTGGGCGGGCTTGCCGGCGACGTTCGCGGCGGCACCGCGCCGAGCAGTACACGATCGCCTCCCACTGCCCTCGCGCCCGCCAGCGCTTGCGGTTGGCGAACGGCCGACCGCACACGGGGCAAAGGCGCGTTTCCTGCCCGGGGCGTTGCGCCGCGCGGCTGCTCATTCCTACTCTCGGCGCGGCGCGGCCGCGGCCATGGCGGCGAAGAACGGCGTGGCCGCCGCGGCGTCCGGGTAGGCGGTAATGCGGGCGATGCGACCGTCGCGCGCTTCGCAGACAACGGCTCCGCGCACGACGAACGTGCGATCGCCAAGCGTGTTCGTCGCCTCCAACTCGCAGATCGCCACGTCGCCGGCCTCCAGCATGTGGCCGATCGCGTGCTTCATGCGCACGCCGGTGGCGAGCGAGCGCGTCATCTGCCGTTTGATCGCCGCCAGCCCTTGCAGGCGGGCGCCGGGAAACTCCCATACGCTTTGCTCATCGAACAGCGCGTCGAGCTGGTTGAGGTCCGGCAGATCGAGGGCATAGTAATAGGCGCGCAGCAAGGCGGCTGGTCCGGGGTGGCTCATGGTGCTCTCCGCGACAGGGAATCTCCGGCGGCGCAGGCTGCCACCAGCGCTACGTCCAGAGTACGATAGGCGCGCGAGCGGCGCGGTGAGGAGAGCAATGGCTGTTACGCTTTTGCTGCGTGAACCCGCTGCCAGCCGCGTGGGCGCGAGCGCGCTGACGCTGCCCGTACCCACCGAAGGCACGCTGCTGGCGCTGCTGGCAGAGCTGGCCGCACGCTACCCGCGGCTGGGCTCGCTCGACGATCTGCTGGCGAAGTACGAGCCGTTCATCAACGATGTACACGTGGAGCCGGGCGATGTCGTGCGAGCGCCGGTGCGCGATGGCGATACGGTGCTGCTGCTCTCTGCCGTGAGCGGCGGGTAGGCGAGGAGAAGAAGCGATGCTATCCGGTGGTTACATGGGACGCTTGTTGAGCGTGGACCTGAGCGAACAGCGTGTCGAGGAGCTGCCGCTGCCGTCCGAGGAGATCCTGCGCGCCTACTACGGCGGCGCGGGGCTGGGCGTGCGGCTGCTCTACGATGACCCCGGCCCGCATGTCGACCCGCTTGGCCCGGAGAACGTGCTGCTCTTCCTGACCGGCCCGCTGACCGGTACGCGCGTGCCGCTCTCGGGCCGGCACGCCGTGTGTGCTCGCTCGCCGCTGACGGGCGTGTGGGGCGAATCGGATATCGGCGGCACCTTCGGCACGGCGCTTAAACGCGCCGGCTACGACGGTGTGATCGTACGCGGCGCGGCCGAAAAGCCGGTCTACCTCTGGATTACCGAGGACGGTGCCGAGATCCGCGATGCAGGTCACCTCTGGGGCCGCGACTATTACGAAACGGACGAGCTGCTGCGCGCCGAGACGCATCCGAAGGCCGTGACGCATGGCATCGGCCAGGCAGGAGAGCGACTCTGCCGCATTGCGGCGGTGATGTCGGACGGCCGTGATGGCCGCGCCGCGGGCCGCACGGGGCTGGGCGCCGTCATGGGTAGCAAGCGATTGAAGGCGTTGGTCGCGTACGGCACGCGCCAGATACCGGTGGCCGACCCAGAAGCGCTGGCTGCCTCGATCAAAGCACGAGGCACAGGCATTCGCGGCAAGATGGAAAACTACACGCTTTTCGGCTCGGCTGGCGGCGTGGAAGCGAACGCGCGTCTCGCCGACATGCCCGCGCACAACTGGACCGTGGGCGACTGGACCGCGCACGCGCCGAAGATCTCCGGCCAACGTATGGCCGAGACGATCCTGATCGGTCGCTACTACTGTGGTGCGTGCATCGTCGGCTGCGGGCGCCGGGTGCGTGTCGTCGATAGTCCCTGGGGCAACGTCGATGGCGGTGGACCAGAGTACGAGGCGATGGCTGGCCTCGGCTCAATGGTCGGTGTAGACGACCTCTACGCCGTCGCGCGCGCCAACGAACTCTGCAACCGCTACGGCATCGACGTAATCTCCTGCGGCGGGGTGATGGGCTTCGCGATCGAGGCGTTCGAAAAGGGGTTGCTGACCGCCGCCGACACCGGCGGACTGGAGCTGCGCTGGTCTGACCCGAACGTGCTGCTGACGCTCGTTGAGCTGATCGGCCGGCGTGAGGGGATCGGCGCGCTGCTGGGCGAGGGCGTGAAGCGCGCGGCGGAGCGGATCGGCGGCGTCGCCGCCGAGTTTGCGCTCGAAGTCAAGGGGCTAGAGCTGCCTTATCACGACCCGCGCGCGCTCAGTTCGCTTGCCGTCTCCTACGCCACGATGCCGCGCGGCGCGTGCCATCGTGGTAACACGCATGGCCTGGAGCGATACGGCGTGCCCGAGCTGGGCTATCCCGAGCCGTTGCCGCGTCATGCCACGACTGGCAAAGGGGTTGCCGTGGCGCGCATGCAGGATTATCAGGGGTTGTTCAACGCGCTCAAGCTCTGCCAGTTCATGACCCCGGCGATCGCGATCAGCGATATCGTCCGCTGGCTGAATGCCGTGACCGGCTGGGACGTGACCCTGCCCGAACTGCTGACCGCCGGCGAGCGTATGAACAACCTCAAGCGTATGTACAACGTGCGGCTGGGTCTGAGCCGCAAAGACGATGCGCTTCCCGCGCGCGTGCTGATGGAGGCCTTTACCGAGGGTGGCTCGGCCGGCTACCTGCCCGATTTCGTCGCTATGCTGAACGAGTACTACGATTATCGCGGCTGGACGCGCGACGGCATCCCAACTGGTGGGCGCTTGCGCGCGTTGGGCCTCGACCGGGAGATTGCCGATTTACCGCCAGCTTATCGCGAGCGCGAGCCGCTGCCCCGTGCCGTGCCGTGGGAGAGCGGGGCAGCCGCGGCCAGCTGAGCCAGCTGAGATCAAGGAGGCAACGATGGACTTCCGCTTTACACCCGAGCAGGAGCGTTTCCGCGCCGAGGTGCACGAATTCCTGCAGCGCGAGTGGGCGCCCTACGCCGAGCAGAGCGAGGCCGAACGCGAGGGACTCATCCACAACCAGGAGTTCGCTAAACGGCTGGCGGAAAAAGGCTGGCTGACGCTCGCCTGGCCGAAGGAGTACGGCGGCCTCGGTGCTGACCACATCATGCAAACGATCTTCCGTGAAGAATCGGCTTACTTCCGCGCGCCGGATGGCGGCCAGGGGCCGCGCATGGTTGGCCCGATGCTGATGGTGCACGGCACCGAGGAGCAGAAGCGCCGCTTTCTCCCACCCATCGCCCGCGCCGAGGTTTTCTGGTGCCAGGGCTTCTCCGAACCGGGCGCCGGCTCCGACCTCGCTAGCCTGCAGACCCGCGCCGTGCGCGATGGCGACGAGTACATCATCAACGGCCAGAAGATCTGGACCTCGAACGCCACCCGCGCCGACTGGATCCACGTACTTGCCCGCACCGATCCGGACGCGCCCAAGCATCGCGGTATCTCGTACTTCCTGGTGGATATGAAGACGCCGGGGATCACCGTGCGCCCGATCGTCAACATGGCCGGTGGCGCGGGCTTCGCCGAAACCTTTTTCGAGGACGTCCGTGTGCCTGCCGCCAACCGCGTGGGCGAGGAGAACCGCGGCTGGTACGTGGCCACTACCACACTCGACTTCGAGCGCTCGGCGATCAATTACCCTGCCGAGGGGCGGCGTACCCTGGAAGAAGTGCTGCAGTTCGCGCAGGAGCATCGCGAGCTGCTGGCGAAGCCGGGTGCCCGCACCGGCTTCGCTGAACTGGCGATCGAGATCGAGGTGGCGCGCTGGTTGGCGTACCGGGTGGCGTTTCTGCAAGCGCAGGGACGTATCCCGAACTACGAAGCGAGCATGGCGAAGGTGTTCGGCACGGAGATGCAGCAGCGACTGGCCAACTTCGCCATCAACCTGCTCGGCCCGTACGGCGTGCTGGAGCGCGAATCGCGCTGGCGGCAGCTGCGCGGCTTCCTGGCGTTCAAGTACCAGTGGCAGGTAGCGCCGACGATCTTCGCCGGCACGAACGAGATCCAGCGCAACATCATCGCCACGCGCGGGCTGGGCCTGCCGCGCGAGTAGCGAGGTGCTGCCAGCGGCTCTGCTCATCGGCGTCGAGCGTATCGCCGCGTGGTCACGAGAGAGCGCGTCGGGCTTACTGACCGACGAAGCGTGGTTGACGCTTTTCCAGAAAGGCTTGTACGCCTTCGCGGTAATCGTGCGTTGCGCCTGCCAATCCCTGGAACAGCGCTTCGAGATCCAGCATCTCGTCGAGGGTGGCCGTTGCGCTGCGTCGCAACGCTTGCTTGATCAGGCGGTAGGCCCGCGTCGGCCCCTGCGCCAGCCGCGCTGCCAGTTCCTGCGCCTGTTGTTTGACCTGGTCCGGCGGCACGACCTTATCCACCAGGCCGCAGGCCAGCGCCTCCTGCGCTGAAAGTCGTGGCGAGAAGGCCAGCAGTTCGAACGCCTTCGGCCAGCCTACCAGGCGCGGGAGAAAGTAGCTCATGCCCGAATCCATCACCAGGCCGATGCGCGTGAAGGCGGTGACGAACGAGGCGTTGTCGGCGGCGATGCGCAGGTCGCACGCGAGCGCCAGGCTGAGGCCGGCGCCCGCCGCCGCGCCGTTGATGGCCGCGATCGCTGGTTTGTCGAGCGCGGCCAGCGCGCGCACCACCGGGTTGTAGGACGCTGTCACCATCTCTGCCAGGCTAACGTTCGGCTCGATATCGCTCAGGTCCTGCCCCGTGCAGAAGCCGCGTCCCTCGCCCGTTAGGACCACGGCGCGCACGGCATCATCCTGCGCCGCTTCCCTCAGCGTCGCTGCCAGGTCTGTCAGCAGAGTGCGCGTCAGGGCGTTGAGCGCCTCTGGCCTGTTGAAGGTCAGCGTAAGCACGCCATCAGCAAGGGTGCGTACCAACGAGTCCATCGTTCCCCTCCTTTCTCGTGCTCGGCTCGCCGGCAGCGTGACGCGTGGCTGTTATCCCGGGGAAGGTGATCCGCATCGCCGTGCGGGGCGGGCATGCAACGTGCCACCGGCTCCTGGGCTCACGCATGGAGATGCGGTGTCCATTCGCAAAAAACGCCTCAGCTGCCAGATCGTACGCCGGTTTGCTGGAGCGCGCGCAGATCGACAACGCGCCGCAGCTTGCCACCCTCGCTGCGCGGAATCGCGCCCGGCGCCATGATCTGCACCCCAACGCGCAGGCCGATCGCATCGACTATCCGCCGCACCACGCGCTCGCGCAGCTGCCGTAGCCGCTGATCGGTGGCGATGATCTCTTCTGAAAGCACCGCCTGGCCGATGCTGCGGAAGGTCTCCTCGGTCAGCTCGATGCGCAGGTCGAGTTCGTCCAGCGTTTCTTTGCGGTCCACCACAAGCTGATAGTGCGGGGCCAGCTCCGGGAAGGCCGTCAGCAGCTCTTCGATCCGCGTTGGGTAGAGGTTGACGCCGCGCACGATCAACATATCGTCCGTGCGGCCGCGGATCGGCCCCATGCGCACGTGCGTACGCCCACACCGGCACGGTTCGCGGAAGAGGTACGTCAGGTCGCCGGTACGGTAGCGGATCACCGGTTGCGCTTCGCGGGTGAGCGTCGTCAGCACCAGCTCCCCTTCCGCGCCGTCTGGCAGCGGCGTGCCATCGTCCGGATCCACGATCTCGGGCAGGAAGTGGTCTTCCCAGATATGGCTGCCGGCCCGTTCCTCGATGCACTCCTGGCTCACACCCGGGCCGATGATCTCGGAGAGGCCGTACGTGTTGCACGCGGTGACGCCCAGCCCCGCCTCGACATCCTTGCGAATCGTCTCGGTCCACGGCTCGGCGCCGAGGAAGGCGTGCTGCAGGCTGATCGCCTCGGGTGGGATGCCGCGGCGACGGAACTCCTCGGCCAGCGTCTGAGCATAGGAAGGCGTGCAGGAGATCACCTCGGGCTTGAGGTCCTGGATCAGGGTGATCTGCCGCTCGGTGACGCCGGTCGAAACGGGCACCACAACCATGCCGAGCCGTTCGCCTCCCTGGTGGAAGCCCAGGCCTCCGGTGAAGAGGCCGTAACCGTAGGCGTTGTGCAGGAGCATACCGGGTCGCGCGCCGCCCGCGGCCAGCGAGCGCGCCATCACCTCGCCGAAGATGTCAAGGTCTGCGCGCGTGTAGCACACGATCGTCGGTTTGCCGGTGGTGCCGCTGGAGGCGTGCACGCGCGCGAGCTGCTCGCGTGGCACCGCTAGCAGGCCGAAGGGATAGTTATCGCGGAAGTCGCTCTTGCGCGTGAACGGCAGCCGCGGCAGGTCGTCGAGCGAGACG
>Ga0209061_1001044_pt1 | contig 52118 bp, 39 predicted proteins | sample Coa_R1_10_FD_187157 | JGI IMG/M metagenome (GOLD analysis project Ga0209061, IMG submission 187157) | Surface soil microbial communities from Centralia Pennsylvania, which are recovering from an underground coalmine fire - Coalmine... | ecosystem: Environmental > Terrestrial > Soil >...
GCCTGCGGCGCTCGCCAGATGGAGTATGTCGTGGGGAAAAATGCGCTGCGCGCATTTTTCCCCACGACATACTCCATTCATTGCCCGGCGCAGTCGCGTCGGGGAGAAGGAGGCGCCGCTTTCATCTGGCCGCGCAGCCCCGTCGGGGAGAAGGGGGCGCCGCTTTCATTGCCCGGCGCAGTCGCGTCGGGGAGAAGGGGGCGCCGCTTTCATTGCCCGGCGCAGTCGCGCAAGGGAGAAGGGTGACGCATGGTCCAGACGCGAGGATGCGCCGGTGCAGGTCTGGGGAACTATCTGATACAATAAGGGAAAAAAATCAGGAGAGCTTCATGCCTTTCGACCTGCAACGCGCCCGCCAGGATACGCCCGGCTGTGCCAATGTGCTGCATTTCAACAACGCGGGTGCAGCGCTCATGCCTCAACCCGTGCTCGACGCCACTATCGCCCACCTGCAACTCGAGGCGAGCATTGGGGGCTACGAGGCGGCGGCTCAGGCGCACGATGCTATCGAGCATACCTACGATGCCGTCGCCGCACTCATCGGCTGTGAGCGCGACGAGATTGCTATCGTCGAGAACGCAACGCGCGCGTGGGATATGGCCTTCTACTCTATTCCCTTCCAGCCTGGAGACCGCATTCTGACCGCTATGGCCGAATACGCCAGCAACTATATTGCCTATCTTCAGGTCGCGCGCAAGACAGGGGCCATCGTCGAGGCCATCCCCGACGACGAACACGGGCAGATCTCGGTTGCGGCACTGCGTCAGGCCATAGACGAGCGCGTCAAGCTCATCGCCATCACGCATGTCCCGACCAGCGGGGGCCTCGTCAATCCCATCGCGGAAGTTGGCAAGGTCGCGCGCGAGGCCGGTATTCTCTACCTCGTCGATGCCTGCCAATCGGTGGGGCAAATCCCCATAGATGTACAGAAGATCGGCTGCGATATGCTCTCGGCCACCGGGCGCAAATACCTGCGCGGGCCGCGCGGCACTGGCTTTCTTTACGTGCGACGCGAGGTGTTGCAGCGCCTCGAACCGCCGCTGCTCGACCTGCACGCCGCGACCTGGACGGCGCCCGACAGCTACGCAATACGGGCAGACGCGCGGCGCTTCGAGAACTGGGAGACGAACTACGCGGGCAAGATCGGGCTGGGCGTCGCCATCGATTACGCCATGCAGTGGGGACTCGATAGCATCTGGCGGCGCGTCAGAAACCTGGCCTACCAGTTGCGCACACAGCTCAGCCCGCTGCCGGGCGTTATCGTCCATGACCGGGGCGTCACGCAGTGCGGTATCGTCACCTTTACCGTCGAGGGTCTCGAACCCGCAGCGATCAAAGAACGGCTCGCGGCCCGGCATATCAACGTCACGGTGGCTGTACGCGAATCAACGCTGCTCGATCTGGCGGCGCGCGGCCTGACGAGCATGGTGCGCGCCTCGGTACATTACTACAACACCGAGGAGGAGATTGAGCGCTTCTGCGCCGCACTGGCAGAGATGATTTAACTTAAAGAGGGCAACTCGTTATGATGCACATTATCTGGCGCTTGCGGAACTTGAGTCTGCGAGCTGTGGGCCGCCGCTTCGCGTATGTGGAGGGCAATAAAAGGAAAACTTGATCGGGTTTGCTGTTTAACCGATCCTCAAAAATGAGGGAGAAACATGACAACGCGGCAATTGACGTTACAGGAGATCAACGCGCTCGATCAAGAAGGTTTTGTGAGTGCGCTGGGTGGGGTGTTCGAGGGGCCGCCGTGGATCGTGACAGAGGCATGGCAGGCGCGGCCATTCGCCAGCGTGGAAGAACTGCACCGCGCGCTGTGCGCGGTTATGTACCATGCCCCACGCGAACGACAAATCGCCCTGATCCGCGACCACCCGGACCTGGTGGGCCGCGCCGCCCTGGCCGGCACGCTCACCCCCGAATCTAGCAGCGAGCAGGCGTCCGCCGGGCTGGACCGCCTCTCGCCGGAGGAGATCGCTACCTTCACGCGACTGAACCAGGAGTATCACGAACGCTTCGGCTTCCCTTTTGTGATCTGCGTCCGCGAGAACAAGAAAGAAGGCATCCTGACGGGCTTTACGGCTCGCCTCAACAATACGCGCGAGCAGGAGATCAGGACCGCGCTCGACGAGATCGCGAAAATATGCTCCCTGCGCCTGCGCGATCTCGTCTCTGAGGACTAAAGCGGGAGGTGCAGGTACATCGCGGCAGCGAATGGGCAGTTGCTCTCCCGGTGGGGATACCTCCCCACCGGGGAGGGTGCCCTGCCCGGGGGCAGGTAATGAGGTGCCCCCGAAATTTTTTATTCTTCAATCGAAGTTGATATAAAAGACGCGGAGAAAGCGTTATGCCAGGATATCTCACCACGCATGTGCTTGATACAGCACAGGGCAGGCCCGCGAATGATATAGCTATCCAGTTGTGGCGCCTCACTCCGGCGGAGGCGGGGCGCACACTGCTGAAGACAGCGCGCACCAACGCCGACGGGCGCACCGATGAGCCGCTGCTCTCCGGGGCCGAGATGAGCGCCGGCGTCTATGAGTTGATCTTCGCAGTCGGCGCCTATTTCGCCGCTCAGAAAGTCACGACGGCCATGCCACCCTTCCTCGACGAAGTACCCATCCGTTTTGGCATCGCCGACGCTGAGGCTCATTACCATGTGCCGCTGCTCGTCTCGCCCTGGGCCTACAGCACCTATCGCGGCAGTTAAAAGCAGGCTAGCTCACACGCTCATACACCTATTAAAATAGAGCGATGGCACATGATATAATCATAGTGACACATAGAGCTATCACCAGGAAGGAGCTTTCTTATGCGTTTACAGGGGAAAACTATCGGCTACTTTGTAGCTCCTGAGGTAGAAGATCTGGAGTTCTGGGTTCCCGTCATGCGCCTGCGCGAAGAAGGGGCAAAGGTAATCGTGATCGGCCTCACCAATCAGACGGTGCGTGGGAAGCATGGCCTTGAGATGACCCCGGATGTGAGCATCGCGGAGGCTCCCAGAGCTGATGTCCTTGATGGCCTGGTCATCCCCGGAGGCTGGGCGCCGGACAAACTGCGCCGCGACCCGGGCGTGCTGCAACTTGTGCGCGATATGCATGCGCGGGGCAAGATTGTGGCCTCGATCTGTCACGGCGGCTGGGTACCAATCTCGGCGGGGATCGTTCGCGGGCGCAAGGCCACAGGCTCAACCGCGATCAAGGACGATATCACCAACGCCGGCGGCATCTGGGCCAACGAGCCAGCATTTCGTGAGGGCAATATGGTGTGGGGGCGCGTCGTCGATGACATTCCTGACTTCTGCCGCGAGCTGGTTGCCGCCCTCGCCGAATAACTATACCTGGAGGGCCGATGAGCCGATTTCTTGACGCCCTTGCCCAGCGTGTGCTGATCTACGATGGAGCAATGGGCACCAACATACAACGCTACCAGTTGAGCGCGGAAGACTATGGCGGTCAGAAGACCGAGGGCTGCAACGAATACCTCCTGCTCACAAAACCCGCCGTCATCGAAGAGATCCATACGGGCTTTCTTGAGGCCGGCTGCGACGTGCTGGAGACCGATTCCTTCACGGGAAGCCGCCTCAAGCTCGACGAATATGGCCTGGGCAATCTCACGCACGAAATCAACCTGAGCGCCGCGCGTCTCGCCCGCCGCCTCGCGGACCGCTACAGCACGCCGCAGCAGCCACGCTTCGTTGCCGGCTCAATTGGCCCGACTGGCATGCTTCCCTCATCCAACGATCCACTGCTGAGCAACATCACGTATCAGCAGCTTGTCGCGGTCTTTGAGGAGCAGGCCGCCGCCCTGCTCGAAGGCGGCGTTGATGTGCTGCTCATCGAGACCAGCCAGGATATCTTAGAGGTACGGGCAGCGATTACCGGCCTGCGACGCGCCATGCAGCAGGTTGGGCGCAGCGTACCCATTCAGGCGCAGGTCTCGCTCGACACCAGCGGGCGCATGCTGCTCGGCACCGATATCGCGGCAGTAATGACCATTCTGACATCGCTGCGCGTCGATATCATCGGGCTGAACTGCTCAACCGGCCCCGAGCATATGCGCGAGCCGGTGCGCTTCCTGTCCGAAAATTGCCCGCTGCCCATCTCGACTATCCCCAACGCTGGCATCCCGCTGAATATCAACGGCCAGGCCGTCTATCCGATGGAGCCGGAGCCGATGGCCGGGGCGCTGCGCGAGTTCATTACCGAGTTCGGCGTCAATATCGTCGGCGGCTGCTGCGGCAGCAGTCACGAGCACCTGCGCGCCATCGTCAACGCCTGCCGTAATGCTCCCCGGCGTCCGCGTCCCATCGCCGACCAGAATCTCAACGGCAAAGATTTCAAGCGCATCACGCCGCCGCTCGTCGCCAGCGGCATCCGCGCCACCGCCATGCAGCAGGATCCCGCGCCGCTGCTCGTCGGAGAGCGTGTCAACGCCCAGGGGAGCCGCAAGGCGAAGCAGGCCCTGCTCGCCGACGACTACGACACCCTGCTCGCCATCGCGCGCCAGCAGGTCGAGGGGGGCGCGCATGTGCTCGACGTGCAGGTAGCGCTGACCGAGCGCACCGACGAGGCCGAGCAGATGGCCGCGCTGGTCAAGAAGCTCTCGATGGGCATCGAAGCGCCGCTCGTCATCGACACAACTGAGGCCGGCGTCATCAAGGCCGCGCTGGAGACCTATCCTGGCCGCGCCATCATCAATTCGATCAATATGGAGACCGGGCGTACACGCATCGAGAGCGTGCTGCCACTCGCGCTCGAACATGGCTCCGCCGTCGTCGCTCTCACCATCGACGAGATTGGCATGGGCAAGACCACCGCGCGCAAAGTGGAGATCGCGCACGCTATCTATGATATCTGCGTCAACGAGTACGGGCTGGCCCCCAACGCGCTCATCTTCGATCCGCTCACCTTCCCGGTTACGACGGGTCAGGAGGAGCTACAGAGCGCCGCCATCGAAACGCTTGATGCCATCACACGTATCAAGCAAGAACTGCCCGGCGTGATGACCATTCTGGGCATCAGCAACGTCTCGTTCGGGTTGAAGCCGCATGCGCGCGCCGTGCTCAACAGCGTCTTCCTGTATCACGCCGTCAGGGCGGGCCTGGATATGGCGATTGTCAACCCGACGCACATCACGCCCTATGCCGAGCTTGATGCGGAACAGCGCCAGCTCGCCGAGGACCTGATCTTCAACCGGCCCGACGCTCTGCCGCGCTATATCGCCTACTTTGAGGCGCACGGCCCGCAGAAGGACAATGGCGCGGCGAAGGCGGATCCGACGGAGGGCATGAACGCCGCCGGGCGCATCCACTGGCAGATCCTGCACCGGCGCAAAGAAGGGATCGAAGCGCTCATCGACCAGGTGATCGCCGAGCGCGCGGCAGAGCAGGCGATCAAGCCGGGCGAGGCCGCCGTCGACGTGCTCAATACGGTGCTCCTGCCGGCGATGAAGGACGTGGGAGATCGCTTCGGCGCAGGAGAATTGATCCTGCCTTTCGTGTTGCAGTCCGCCGAGGTGATGAAAAAGGCCGTTGCGCACCTGGAAGGATACCTTGAGAAGAAGGAAGGCTATACGAAGGGCAAGATCGTGCTGGCGACGGTCTTTGGCGATGTGCATGATATTGGCAAGAACCTGGTTAACACCATCCTCAGCAATAATGGCTATACCGTCTACGATCTGGGCAAGCAGGTGCCGCTCAACACCATTCTGGACAAGGCGGTAGAGGTCCAGGCCGACGCCATCGGCCTCTCCGCCCTGCTGGTGAGCACCTCGAAACAGATGCCGCTCTGCGTCAAAGAACTGCACAAACGCGGCCTGAAATTTCCTGTTGTCGTGGGCGGAGCCGCCATCAATCGCTCCTTCGGGCGGCGCATCCTCTTCGTCGATGAGCAGACGCCCGAAGCGACGCCTACTCCCTACGAGCCGGGGGTGTTCTATGCGCGCGACGCGTTCGAAGGGCTGGATATCATCGATAAGCTGACCAGTACGCCGGAGCAGCGCGCGGCCCTGATCCAGCGCGCCAGGCAGGAGGCGCTGCGCGAACGCCTGCGCAAAGCCAGTGGCGCGCCGGGGGGCGAGGCCGGCGACGAAGACGCGGAAACGCCCTCCGCCAGCATCGGTCCGGCGCTCTCCATTCCTACGCCGCCCTTCTGGGGACCGCGCGTGCTGGAGCGCATCGGGCTGGAGGATATCGCGGAATGCATGGACCTCAACACGCTTTTCCGCCTGCACTGGGGCGGCAAGGCGCATGGCGAGGAGTTCACGCAACTGGTCGAGCAGGAATTTCGCCCGCGCCTGGAACGCATGCTGCGCGAGGCCCGCCAGCAGCGCTACCTGCAACCGCGCGTACTCTACGGCTACTTCCCCTGCCAATCCAGCGGCAACGAACTGATCGTCTACAATCCGCGGGACGTTGACGCCAGCGGCGTGAAAGAGCCACGCGAGATCACACGCTTCCGCTTCCCGCGCCAGCAGGAGCGCGAACGGCTCTGCCTGGCCGATTACTTCGCCTCCGTCAAAAGTGGCAGGATGGATATCGTGGCGCTGCAAATCGTGACGATGGGCAATGAAGCGAGCGCAAAGGTGCAGGGCTTGCAGGATGCTGGCAATTATTCAGAGGCATACTTTGTGCATGGCCTGGGCGTGGAGATGGCCGAGGGGCTGGCCGAATATACCAACCGCGTGATCCGGCGCGAACTGGGCCTGGACGAATCGAGAGGGCGGCGCTATAGCTGGGGCTATCCGGCGATACCCGATCTGGAAGATCACGCGAAGCTCTTCAAGCTGCTGCCAGCACACAACATCGGTGTTGAACTCACGGAGGCGTATCAGCTCGTCCCGGAGCAATCGACGGCGGCGATTGTGGTGCACCACCAGCAGGCGGTCTACTTCTCCGTGCGCCCGGCACTGGCCGACGCTATGAAAGCATAAGAAAAGTGCGCCCGCACTCGCAGGCGCCTGCGGCGCTTACCAGAGATTGGTTGTGGTGTGGCACGGGCGCTTTTGTGCCCGTGCCACACCACAACCTCCCCGGCGCGGCAGAGCCGCGCCAATCGCCGGCGCGAATGGCGAGAACCCGGCAAGCTCAAACAACTGTACTCCCGCCACGAAATATGGTATAATGGGGGCAAAAGCACAATATTGGGATAAGTTGGAGCAGATTGTGAAGCATCAATTACAGCGTCAGCACTATTGCACCTGTCCTCGCGTTCACAGAGGCAGCATCGGTAGCTCAGCCCTCTGTGAACGTAGTGACGTGCCTTCCATTCAATAACGCGTAACACACCGTTACCTTCCTCGCACGTCTCTCGCCTGAGCTACACCCTCCAATCCATAACAATGGTCTCACTGTAACTTTGTAGAGAGAGAGGATAAGCTCATGCCGACGCTTTCGACCAGACCGGTATACCTGTACAATACCCTGACGAGAAACAAAGACCTGTTCACGCCGCTGCACCCGCCCAGAGTGGGCATCTACTCCTGCGGCCCGACGGTCTACAAAGATATCCATATCGGCAATTTCCGCACCTTCGTGATGACCGACCTGCTGCGCCGCATGCTCGAATATAACGGCTACGATGTCTACCTCGTGCGTAACATTACGGATGTGGGGCACCTGCAAAACGACGTAGAGGAGCGCGGCGAGGACAAGCTGGAGTACGAGGCGCGCAGAACCGGGCGCTCGGCCTACGAGATCGCCGCGCATTATACCGAGCAGTACATGCGCGACGCGGCGGAGTTGAACATCCTGCCGCCACATCTCAGCCCGAAGGCCACCGATCACATCGCCGAGATGCAGGCCATGACCAAACAGCTCATCGAGCGCGGGCTGGCCTACGTGACGAACGGGAACGTCTACTACGATGTGAGCCGCTTTCCCGCCTACGGCGTCCTCTCGGGCAACACCATCGAGAACCTGCGCGAAGGCGGCAGCGGGCGCCAGCAGATGGAGGTCGCCGAGGATAAAGAGGCCCCCGAAGACTTCGCTCTCTGGAAGCGCGGCGATGAGACGCGCCAGATGAACTGGCCGAGTCCCTGGGGTATCGGCTTCCCCGGCTGGCACATCGAATGCTCCGCGATGTCAACGAAGTACCTGGGCGAGCAATTCGATATCCATACCGGCGGCATCGACCTGATCTTTCCCCATCACGAAGACGAGATCGCGCAGAGTCAGGGCATCACCGGGGAGCCGCCGGTACGCTACTGGGTGCACGGCGAGTTTCTCGACTTCGGGAACAGCAAGATGGCGCGCTCGGTCGGCAACGTAATCCTGGTGAGTACGCTCAAAGAGCGCGGCATCGAGCCGCTGGCCTTCCGCTACCTGCTGCTCACCGCGCATTATCGCTCGAAGCTCAACTTTACCGACGAGTCGATCAGCGCGGCCCAGAACGCTCTGAACAATCTGCGTGATGACCTTGCCGAACTACCGGCGGAGGAAGCGCCAGGCGGGCAGTGGTCACAGGAGGCGGAGCGTGTGCGCGACAACTTCCACCAGGCGATCAACAACGACCTGGATATGCCCACCGCGCTCGCCATCACGCGCGAGGCCGCTCGCAGCAGCAAGATCGCGCCTGCCGAACGGCGCCGCCTGCTGCTCGACTTTGATCGCGTGCTGGGGCTGCGGCTCGACACAGTAGCGCCCAGAGCGCCGCGCGCCCTCAGCGACGAGGTGCTGGCACTGGTGCGCAGGCGCGACGAGGCACGCGCCGCCCGCGACTGGAAGCTCTCCGATCAGTTGCGCGAAGAACTCAAGGCGATGGGCTTCGAGGTACGCGATACGCCGCACGGCACCGAGCTGGTATAAACTGGCGAGCGTCGCAGCGCTCGCCTTGTAAAGATGGTTTGAGTGAAGAATGCGCGAAACGCATTCTTCACTCAAACCATCTTTACTCATAGTGCGGCGAGCCGCGATCTGCTATGAGTGAGTTACGCCTTTAAGCTCAGCATCAGAGTGTTCTCTACGGCGGAGCTGGACGGCGAAGAGGATCAGCAGGACGAGCATTGCTGCTCCAAGCACGGCCAGCGCCCCCTTATCGAGTGGCGTAACAGTCAGGAAAAAGACGCCGAAGACAGTATGAGCAATCAGCGCTCCACTGGCGAGGGCCAGCAGGTGAAGATCGCCCCAATCGCGCGCCTGGCTCCATTGGAGCAGCAGCCAGAACGTTCCCGCAGCCAGAAGCAACGCAACCAGCATAGGAATCAGCACCAGCGCTCCATGCGTCAGGGCCGGGAAGAATGCCCTGGTCAGGATCAGCACAGCCTGCCAGAGGAACCCGGCGACCAATCCTACCAGTAATACTATCCAGGCAGACGGGGCTTTGATATCTCGCCTGGGCCGAGGCTCATGTGGAGGAACCACCCATAATGCGACTCCCGCCAGCAGGAGCACGACCAGCACCGTCAGACCGAGGAGCACGGGAGTCGCCCAGTATCCCGGAGTGATGCCAACGCGCGCGATGAAGCCGAGCAGCACGACCCCAAGAAGAAAAACGATGGCGGTGACGATCAGACCAGCACGGCCCAGGTACGGCTCGCCGCGCCGCTCAGGGAAGAGCAGGTCGGTCAGCAGGATCGGCAGCGCTATGCTCCAGATGGCATGGTATCCCAGCGCCCACTCGGTATAGACTCCATTGATTCCCAGGACGCGAGCGCCCCAGTCACTTATGCCTAACAGAGTGGGATGGAAAAGGAACTGCAAAGCCAGACCTTCCTCGACCAGCGCGTAGGCAGCGCCAAGCAGAAGAATGCTCACCCATCCTCGATGCCGGTGGCGCACCACCTCTCGAATGAGCAGCGCACCCCCACCGTAAATTGGAATTTGCAGCAGCAAAGTGGCGGCCCTGCTGATCGGAGTCGTCCCCCACAATAATTCTGCCACCACTGGAGCCATCAAAACAAGAGTGATAACCGGCAAGAACCGGCGCATATGATTCTCTCCTATCCAGACAAAATTAACGCCAGCATAAAACGCCAGCAATAGAGAATAACGAAACATGCGCGCACGGATCAAATCTATCCGAATGTCGCCCCTTTCTTCCTTCCTCCCATCATCCAGGTCTGTGTGATATAAAATATATGTTTGAGCCTAACTATTCAGGCCCCCTCAGCGCCTGCGGCGGCCTGTTTGCTGGTGGGCGCGGCCGGTGCGAACACAGTCCGCACCGGCCGCGCCCACCAGCAGTAGCAAAGCGCCGCAGGCGCTGAGCCGTCAAATACAGAGATGAGCCAAGGTATATCCATTTTTTTCTCAGGGAGGCGCTTCATGACAACCTGGTGGCAAAAAACCCTCCTCTCCGCCGCAAGCCTGGCCGGACTGAGCGCGGGCACATATTCTCTGCTCACACACCGCCCGCAGCCGCAGAAGAGTGGCACGCTCCGCCTGTCGGGCCTGCACGCAGCGGTTGAAGTCATCACCGACACCTACGGCGTGCCCCATATCTATGCAAGCAATGAGGACGATCTCTACTTCGCGCAGGGCTATATTCATGCTCAGGAACGGCTCTGGCAAATGGAGTTGAATCGCCGCATCGCAGCGGGCAGGCTCTCCGAGATCTTCGGCACCGTTGCCCTCGAAACCGACCGCTTCTGCCGCCGCCTGGGCATGCATCGCTCAGCCGCCGAAGAGATAGAGCGTCTCTCCGAGAGCAGCAAAAGTGCATTGAACGCATACGCCAGCGGCGTCAACGCCTTTATGTATGGCAGCACGGACCAGCTTCCCGTCGAGTTTACGCTGCTGCGCCTCAAACCTATGCCCTGGAAGATCGCCGATAGCATCCAGTGGGCGAAATTTATGGGCTGGACCTTGAGCGGCAACTGGGAGACCGAACTGATTCGCGCTCGCCTTATCGCAAAGCTGGGCGTCGAGCGGGCCGCTCAGTTGGAGGCAGGCTACGATCCGCGCCACCCGCTGATTATCCCGCCGGGCGTTGCCTACCAGGGCATCAACGCCGGTATGCTGGAGCAGTACCAGCAGATCAAAGAATTGAGCGGCTTCGGCATGCTGGGCGGCGCCAGCAACAACTGGGTGGTCGATGGCACGATGACCGCGACGGGGGCCCCTATCCTCTGCAACGATCCCCACCTGGGCCAGACCGCGCCCTCCATCTGGTTCGAGTGCCACCTCGTCGCGGGCGATCTCGATGTGATCGGCGCTACCTTCCCCGGCAGCCCCGGCGTCGTCATCGGGCACAATCGCCATATCGCCTGGGGCGTCACCAACGCCATTTCCGACACCCAGGACCTCTATATCGAGAAATTTAATCCACGCAATCCCTACGAGTACGAATATCAGGGACATTGGGAAAAGGCCCGCGTCGTGCGCGAAGAAATCAAGGTCAGGGGGCAGACGGAGCCTGTTATCGAAGAAGTACGTATCACGCGGCACGGTCCCATCCTGACCGGCATGCCCTCGCCCGCGAACGATGATAGCGCCGGTGAGCTGCCGCTGGCGATCCGCTGGACGGGGCTGGAGCAGTGCAACATTGTGAACGCGGTCCAGAAGCTGAACCGCGCCACGAACTGGAAAGAGTTCTGCGACGCCATGCGCGACTGGGATGTGCCGCCGCAAAACTTCGTCTACGCCGATAGAGACGGCAATATCGGCTATATCATGGCCGGCGCCATCCCTATCCGCGCGCAGGGGCAGGCGCTCGTGCCCTCGCCAGGCTGGAGCGGCGAATACGAGTGGACGGGCATGATCCCCTTCGATGAACTGCCCCGGAGCTACAACCCGCAGCAGCATTTTATCGTGACCGCGAATAACCGCGTCACCGACGATAGTTACCCCTACTACATCACCAACGAATGGCTCAACGGCTATCGCGCGCAGCGTATCGCGCAATTGCTACAAGAGCGGGCCGCCAGGGGCAAACTCACGCTGGCGGACATGGCAGAGATCCAGGCCGACCAGTACGCGCTGCCAGCCGTCGAGATTGTGCCATATATATTGCAACTGCCGGCGGATACGCCGCTCAAGCGGGCAGTGCAGGAGATCATGCAGAGCTGGGACTACGTGCTCTCTCCCGAGAGCATCGCGGCAGCCATCTATATCACGTTCCTGGATAAGCTGGAACACATCGTTTTCGATGCTGTGCTCGGCGATGACGCAGATCTGCTCCAGAGCTATCTGGGCACAGGCTCCAGCGCCCTCGCCTTGCAGAACGGCTATGCCAGTCGCAGCAGGCCGCTGCTCATTCGCCTCCTGAAAGAGCGCGACGACGCCTGGTTTGCCGGCTCGGCTATCACTAACGGACCGCGCACATGGCAGGCAGCGCTAACAGCAGCCTTCGATGCAGCGATAGGCGAACTCAGCGATAAACGCGGCGCTAACATCCTGCGCTGGCAATATGGCGCGCTCCATACCATGACCTACAACCATGTCCTGGGAGCGATCAAGCCGCTCGCCAGATTCTTCAATCGCGGGCCGTTTCCCGTTGGCGGCGATGTTGATACGGTCAACATGGGCGCCGTGCTGCCAAATCGCCCGGAGGTGGTCGTCACCGTACCCTCCTATCGCCAGATCGTCAACCTGGGAAACATGGCGGATTCGCTCTCAGGGCATGCGCCCGGGCAATCGGGGCATCCAGCCAGCAAACATTATGACGATTTCATCAGCATGTGGCTGCACGTTCAACACCATCCCATGCTTTTCGAGCGCGCCGGTATCGAGGAGAACGCAGAGGGAACTTTAAAGATATTACCTGAAAGCGCCTGAGGCGGGGTGCAGAGCACCCCGCCTCAGGCGCTTTCAGGTAATATATAAATAAAAACTTTACATATTCCTGATGCTTTCTTGAGATTCCGGCGCTACACTGATAGCATGCGAGATGCAGGGTGCGTCACAGGCTCTGTTCACGCATTTCCAGGGGCTTGTATATGCAAACAAGCCTCATTTTTTCTATTGTGTGGACCGCTCCAGCTTAAATCCAGGAGTTTCATGCTCATTTAACCTTTTTGTGATATCACATCATAGATGACCGACCTGTTATATTGTAAGGAGCATACAACGAGCGATGACTCCGCTGAAGAGCAACCACAGCGCTCCCGCCTGGGCGCTGCTGCCACTGCGCCTCTTTCTCGGCATCACCTTCATTTATGCTGGCGTCCAGAAGCTGGATAATCCCCAATACTTCAACGCCTCCGCTCCGGGATATATCGGCAAACAGATTGCGGGTTTCGCGGCGGCCTCGCCCCTCCACAACTTTCTGCTCCACGTTGCGGCCCCGCATGCGCTGTTCTTCGGCCTTCTCGTCGCCTGCGGCGAAATCGCCATCGGCGTAGGGGTGCTGGCCGGCCTGCTCCTGCGCCCGGCTGCCTTCTTCGGACTGCTGCTCAACACTATCCTCTTCCTCTCGGCAAGCTGGCGCGTCTACCCCTATTTCTACGGCGCGGACATCGTGTTCATCTTCTGCTGGCTCACCTTACTGCTCAACGGCCCCGCCCATACCGGTCTGCCCACGCTCGACGAGACCATCGCGCGCAGCCTCATACGGCATGCAGCGCCGGAGCGCCGCAGCGCGCTCGCTCTCTGGCTGCGCATCATCCCCGGCATAGACACAATGCCTGCCGAGCAGCCAGGGCAGCCACACAGCGATCAGTATCGCTCCATCCCCTTGAAGCAGCGCAAGAATGTGAGCAGGGCCAGGGAAGCGCGGCGCAACTTTCTGCTGGGCCTGATTACCGGCAGCGCGGGGATAGCCAGCCTGGCAGGCATCCTCTACCTGCGCGACATCGCTCGTCATGCGGACGAAGAACTTACCCGGACCACGATAGAGCCGCCCACCGCCACTCCCCGGGCGACAACAGCAGGCTCCACAACCTCCGAGGGAGCCATTACACGAGTGAGCGCGCTCCCCCCCAATAACGCCGTGAGCTTCACCATTCCGTCCAATGGCGATCCTGGCATCCTGATCCACCTCGCCGGCGGCCAATTCGTCGCCTATGATGCGCTCTGCACGCATGCCGGCTGCCAGGTGGATTATGATCCCGGCAGCAAACTTTTGCTCTGCCCCTGCCACGGCGCGGCCTTCGATCCCGCACAATCCGGGGCCGCCGTGCAACTTCCAGCCACCCAACCGCTCCCGCCCGTCGCCATCAGCGTTGATAGCGCCACCGGGGCTATTATGATCGCCGACTCCTAGTAGATGGGCCACCGAAAAGCTGCCTTTGCAGGTGAGATTGAGAAAGCAACCTTTAAAATCTCCTCGCCCTGCTGCAATGCATCTCGACAGTAAAGAAACCAGAGCAACTTATCGAGTTGCCCTGAAAAGTCTCCAGGGCGATGTAATGCTCGCCCGAAGCGGGGGTCAAGGGGGCGGCAGCCCCCTTGCGGGGCGTGGCGTGGGGAGCATTACATAGCCCTGAAAAGTCTCTGTCAATGCTTGACAGGGGAATAACAAACTGCTATACTCAATATAGCTAATAGCTATTGTGAGGATGGCGATGAATCTAGCGGAGAAGATCAAACACTTGCGCCGCATCGAGGGCGAATTACGCGGCCTCAACAGACCTATGACGCAAAAAGAGGTTGAACGGGCAGTGCGCGAAGAATTGCACGAGACCATCAGCCAGGGCTACCTGTCACAACTGGAGAACGGCAAACGTCTGCATCTCACCGCGTCAACGCGTGACCTGCTGGCTCGTTTCTTCAAGGTGCACCCTGGCTATCTGGTCAGTGATCCCCCCGATTATAGCATCGATCTCATGACCGATGTGCAGGACGACATGGACCGCCTGAACACCTGGCTGGTTGCCAGTGCTGAAGAATGGCGCACGGAGCCAGTTCTGCATGATTTCCTGCAACGATTGGCCGAGGCCGAGGAGCCGCGCCGCTACCTGGAAGCCTTCTGCCGCCTGATGGATTTATCACTGGAAGAACTCGAAGCCATCAGCGTGGCGATCACCAATCACGATGACGAGATCGATACAACCAGTATACACGGACAGGCCGCCAGAGGCGACAAGGAGATATGAACAGGCACGAATAAGGTTGGATTTATCGATTTTCTTTGCGTCCATTTAGATAGTTTCCTTACGTCTACATAGATGGATTGAGATCTCACAGGGCGGTATGGCACTCCAGCGCGGAGCCACCATCAGCTTTGTCGGTATGCTCAGGACCATAAGGAAGGGAAGGTTATGTTAAAGCGGCACCCCCTGCTCCAGCGTCATCCGGTATTGTTGCCCGTTCTCCTTCTGAGCGGCGCGATAGCTCTGGTCGGCGCCAGCCTCTTTGCCAGCAACCTGTTTCCAGCACTGATGCTGATCGGCGTACCATCAGGTCTTCTGTACTTCTCTATCGCGTTCGTGCTGGGAGTATGCGGTATACTGGTCAGCATTATCGGCATTCTCGAACGTATTGATCGATGCGGTTTACCGGCCCTGCTGCTGCCAGGGCTAAAGGAGCATAGTTATGCCAATCGCAACTGATCCGCTTTCCCTGCTGTTCATCGCCTGTTTTCTCTTCGGGCTGCTCTTTCTCGCTGCCTCCGCATTCCTGGGACATTTCGGGCACACCCACGGCGTCGGCCACCATGTCGCCCACGGCGCCCTGCACCATACAGTCGGCTCGCACACGGTTGCGACTCATACTCATGTGAGCCATCCAGGAATACAGCCCGCGCACGCCGGACACATCTCCGCGCATCACGCTCCGGCACACTCGGAGCAGGCAGCGCATCCGGCTCAGCAGGCGCATAGCACTGGTTACGCCATCTTTGGCTACGTCAATCCCATCACTATCTCCCTCTTCCTGTTAGGATTTGGCTTTTTCGGCTACGTTTTCCACAACACAGCGGCCCTGGTGCTGCCTCTTGCGCTGGTCCTGGCAGCTCTATGCGGGATTATCATCGCCGGCCTGGTTCTGATGCTCATTAACAGGCTCGTTGGCGATAGCGAGGGCGAGACCATTCAGGATGTCTCGGATCGCACGGGCCTGCTGGGCACGGTCAGCCTGGCGATCCCGGAGCGCGGCCTGGGCGAGATTATCTACGTCTCCCCCGGCGGCCTGCGCAAGAGCATCCCAGCGCGCAGCGTAGATGGCCGCCGCCTTGAGCGCGATCAGGAAATCGTTGTCGTGAACTACGAACATGGAGTAGCAGAGGTCGATACCTGGGATCACTTCATTAACGATGAAGACGAGAGCACGGAAGGAACGCGGCCAGCAGCACCTTCCACCGACAATGAGCTGGCGACACTGCGTGCCTTGCTGGAAAAAGACCGAAGAAACGCCAGTGAATACGTCACGCGGAAAGATATACAGAAGGAGTAATACGCTATGAGTCTTCCTCTCTTAATCGGGATAGCTATTGTCGTATTAATCATCGTTGTCCTGATCGTACTGAGGATCATCGGCAACCTTTTGCGCAAAGTCGGCCCCAACCAGGCATTGATCGTCTCCGGTGCCGGAGGCGTAGAAGTCATCACCGGCGGCTCGCGCATCGTGGTTCCCCTGTTCCAGAAGGCGCAGGAGTTCTCGCTCGAATTGATGTCCTTCGACGTTGCGCCACGGCAGGCCCTCTATACCACACAGGGCGTCGCGGTTAACGTCGAGGCCGTGACGCAGATCAAAGTCCGCTCGGATGTGGAGAGCATCAAGACCGCCGCCGAGCAGTTTCTCAGCAAGACGCAGCAGGAGCGCGAAAGCCTGATCCGTCTCGTCATGGAGGGCCACCTGCGCGGCATCGTCGGCCAGCTCACCGTTGAGGAACTGGTAAAGAACCCTGAGAGCGTGGGCCAGAAGATGCTCGGCACGGTCAGCACTGACATGAACAAGATGGGACTGGAGGTCATCTCCTTCACCATCAAAGATGTACGCGACGAGAACGATTACATCACCAACATGGGGCGCCCGCAGATCGCCGAGATCCGCAAGCAGGCCGATATCGCCTCTGCCCTGGCACAGCGCGATACGCAGATCGAGCAGGCCAACGCCGCGCGTCAGGCCGCCGTAGCGCGGGCCGCCGCCGATCAGGAGCGCGTGAAGGCCGAGACCGAATCGCTGGCGCTCCAGGCCGAGTCTCAGCGCAACCTGGCACTCAAGAAAGCCGAGTTTGATGCCGAGGTCAAGCGGCAGCAGGCAGCAGCCGACAAGGCTTACGATATTCAGTCGAACGTGACGCAGCAGCAGGTTGTGGCCGAGGCCGTCAAAGTCACCGAAGTTGAGAAGAACGCGCAGATCAGAGTGCAGCAGGCGGAAATCCAGCGCCGCGAACTGGAACTGCAAGCGACGGTCCAGAAGGCTGCCGAGGCCGAGAGGCGCCGCATCGAAACCGTCGCCGAAGCCGAACGCCAGCGCCTGATCCTGGAAGCGCAGGGCCAGGCCGACGCGGCAAAGGCGCGCGGTCTTGGTGAGGCCGAAGCCACGCGCGCCAGAGGTCTCGCCGAAGCCGAGGTCGCCAGGGCGCGCGGTCTCGCGGAGGCCGAAGTTATTCGCGCCAAAGGTGAGGCCGAGGCCGATGCTATGAAGGTCAAGGCCGCCGCCTATCGCGAATACAACCAGGCCGCTGTGCTCGATAAGCTGCTCACCGGCATGCCTGAGATCGTGCGTGCCATCGCCGAGCCGCTGAGCAAGGTTGACAAGGTAACGATTGTCTCTACCGGCAGCGGGAACGGGACCAACGGCAACGGCGGACTTGGCGCCAGCCGTCTCACAGGCGACATCGTGAACATGGTGGCGCAGGTGCCCGCGCTCTTCGAACTGCTCAGTGGCACACGCATTGGCGACCTGATGGATCGCGTGCCCGCGCTCTCCAATCAGGATGGCAAGGCCAGCCCTGATGGAGCCAGAGCCAACGGCACCGTCGAAGGCGCGAAGGCCGGCAGCACGGGCGATAGCGACGAGACGACCAGGTAAATTTCCTCATGAGGCGCGGACCGCCCTGGTGGCGGCCCCTACGGCAGAGCGCCCTCACCAACCACCGTAGGGGCCGCCCTGGTGGCGGCCCACGAGAATATACCATTGCCGATCTTGCTCGCACATGCATAATTTTTAGACGACGGAGACCGCTTATGAACTTGTTGGAACGTGTATTTACTTTGCTGCGTGCCAATCTCAACACCGTGGTCGAGAAGGCGGAGGACCCGGAGAAAGCGCTGCGTCAACTCCAGCTCGACATGCGCAATCAACTGGTACAGGTCAAAACGCAGGTCGCTACGGCCATTGCTGAGAGCCACCGCCTGCAAAAACGCAGCGAGGAACGGATGACAGAGGCCGATAAGTGGATGAAGAAAGCGGAGCAGGCGGTCCGACAGGGCAACGATGACGCGGCAAGAGCAGCACTCGCCCGTTACAATGATTTCAGGAAGCAGAGCCAGCGTTATTTGCAGCAGAAGCAAGAACAGGAACAGTTAGTGGCGACGATGCGCAGCGCTCTGCGCCAGCTTGAGGCAAAAATTGCCGAAGTCGAGACCACCATCGATCTCCTCGTCACGCGCCGGCGGAATGCGCTCATCCAGCAGCGCGTTTTCGATGCGCTCAGTAAGACCGGAGGAACAAAGGACAGGGAGCGCGCGGCCAGGGCGCAGGACGCTGTAATCGATGCGGAAGCGCGCGCTCGCGCCCTGGCGGAACTGCACGAGCGCGATCTTGATGTACAGCTCGATCAGCTTTCTGACGAGCGTCTCGTCGAACGGCAGCTCAACGAGATGAAAGCGCGGCAACGCCGGCCATACGATCCGCCGCTGCTTCAGGAAGGTGAAAGCCGCCCTTCCCCACTGCTGCGACCCCGGCCACAGTCGGGCGAGCCTGCGCAGAAGCGCGAGAAAAAGAGGCCCCGCCCGAACGAAGCCGAACCGGAAGCGGCAGCGCTTCAAGATGTGGATGTCGAACGTCTGAAAGAACTGTAAATTTCGCGCAGCCGCGCTCGCCCTGGCAGGGCGTTCGCGCGAAGCGGCTGCACAAGGGATCCAGTAAAATCCAGGAGCAGAGTGGCGAAAGCGGGAGGTCCAGGAGGGTGGCAGTCCTCCTGGCGGGGATACCTCCCCACCGGGGAGGGTGCCCTGCCTGGGGGCAGGTAATGGGCTGTCCCCATGTTCTATCTCCACTCTTTAAACGGATTGGATATTACCGGGTCAGGCGAGTGCAGCAGGCACGAGCAAGTAATTGCATTGGAATGCAGAAACCCTCTCAGTGGTTGAAGAGGATGATGAAGAGAATGATAATCGCGAGAGCAATGAATATGCCCACGATAAAGGAGAACTGGTTATTGCGTCTCTCCTCTTCGGTTATTTGTCGTTTCTCACGTTTCTCGCTCATGGTCTTATCTCGATCCCAGGTGGGGAAAGGGTGCATTTAGTACAGGGCGGCGCTGATAGCCCCCTCGACATTCGTCATTACTTCCAGGCTCATCAGCGGATCGGCCTCACGCGAGGTAATCAACACCTGAAAAGCCTCATTACCAACTGTTCGCATCAAAATCCGGCGCTGCGCGCCAGTAATCACCATATCTTCATACTTGCCAGCATCCCCGTCGAGCGTTTGCAGCGCATTTTTCAGCACCTGGCTGAAAGGCTTGCACATCTTCGAGATGTCCAGATCATCGACGGCAACCTGGGCAATAGGCTGTCCATCCATGCTGACCACAGCGGCGGCGATAAAGCCGGTAATGGAATACCCCAGCGTTTGCAGTGCGGAGACCAGCGCGGTATAGTTATAGCCACGTTTCTGCACTCGTTGTAAACGCACCGAATCGGTAGAGACGGCTGACACGCGGGCGCCCGTAGCCTGCACGCCGTCTTTTGGCGGCGCCGGTTGCGTGGTCTCCAGGGAACGCGGCGGCTGCCATCCCGGCGATGTCGCGGGACCGGGCAGCGGCGTTACAGGTATACGAGCCGAATCGGAGAGCGAAGAAGGGCGCAGTGCCGGCATGGTAGATGTAGGCTGGTCCGTCAACGCTGCTGGCTGATCCGTCAGCCACGACGGCAGATCGCCGGGAGGCCGCAGCGGAACCTTCTGCGCCGGCTGCGGCGACATGGCCGTGGGCGCGATCATATCATTCTCTGGCTGCGCTTTACCTGCTGCCGGCGCGGCGGGGGCACGCATATTGATAGGAATGGTCCTTCCCGCGCCATTGTTCAGGGCCGCCATGCTCCCGGTCTTTTCCCACCACTCTTTGGAATCCGCCGCGCTCTGTCTGGCCGCCTCCTGGCGCTTTATCTCCGCGCTGCTATCCTGAACTGGCGGCCCTGGCGCTTCCGCCAGCACCATAAAGGGGCGATCATCATACTCGTCTTCTGTCAATAATGGCATATTCACAGCCTCGCTCTCTCCGGTCAGGTGCCGGGCAGGAGCGTACCTGGAACGATACTGAAGCGCTTGCAGGATCAGCCGTGAGAGCGGCTGCGTTACGTTCGGGCGCACCTGCCCGTTCCAGGGCTGGTGCACCACCGTGCCATTCTTATGCGCCGCCAGCGCAAAAAAAGCCTCTTCACCGCGCAACGCCCCGTACTCGGCCCAGATCAACTCGCCATTCTGAAAGCCCAGCACGCCCTGCTCCTCCAGTCCGGTGCTGATAAGCAGGGCAATGGTCTTGCGGCTCATATTGATGATCTGGATCACATGCAGCAGATCGAAAGAGTCAAGACTGGCAGAGAAGCCTGTCTTTTGCAGTAAGCGGCGCAGTTCTTCCTTGAGCAGACGAAAATCCAGCGGTTTCTCTAGATAGCTGGCCGCGCCGCCCTCCAGCACCTGCATTCTGATGGCCGCAGTACCGGGGCCGCCCAGCGCTATCAGGCGCGTATGGGGACGATATGCCCGCAGCCACTGGAGCAATTCAAAACCATTGGCGCCCGGCGTTCTCACATCGCAAATCACAACATCGTACTCTTCCGACCAGAGGATGCGCATGGCATCGGCTCCGCTCGTCACCCCTTGTACGAAGTAACCATCCTTACGGAGAGAATTGACAATGCTGCGGTTGAGATCTTCTTCGCTCTCAACGACAAAAACGCGGGATACATCTGCCATTGTTCTGCCTTTCAGTCCCGGGCGGACGCAAGGAGTCGCGAAGGCGGCCAGCATGTGACAGGGCATGGCCTGTCAGAACTGAGACGAGTATAGCACTGCCCGTGCCCTTGCGCAAGATATTACACTTTTTTTCCCAGGGGCAGTTCGCCCGCCCGGGACGGCGGAACCAGGCGATTATGCTATCTGGAATTGTGCCGAAAAGACGGTTTCCATGAGACCGGAATTCCCGGGAGAGGCGTAGCTCACACGGCAGCGATACGTACCGGGCGACCATTGCGTGGGCGGCATGAGTTGCACAATGAGGTTCTGCCTGGCAGCAAGCGTGTGGAGCTTCGACATTATCATCGACCTGCAAAGGTCGACTGGCTGCCAGTTTATCCCCACTTGCTGTTGCAGCAGCACAACGCTACAATCCGTCAGATGATCGGGAAACGCGATGGGCCGCGCGCTCTGGTTACGCAGAGTGACGATAATGGCATCGCCCGCCTGGTAGGATGAGGCGTTGACGGAGAGCGTCACCGGGCCATTGGCAGTGGGGACCGAGCCGCGCGGCGTAGCCGTGGGCGGAACAGTTGCCGCCGGTTTCCCTGGCAGGGTGATCGTCTGCGTCTGCGCTGGTATAACCCCGGGCGTGCCCTGAAAAGTCGCGTTTGCGGAAGGAATAGTCGCACCTGTGGTCTGCTGTCCATTTGCCTCGCATCCCGCGAGCAGCGCCAGAAGCAGCAGCGGGCAGACGGTGATAAGCAGCCGAGATCTGCGAGACATACTACAACACCTTCTTTCTTCGCATACTATGCACCGGGTCTATGAAGGGCCAGAGACAGGAAAGATGAGGAAGCATTCGAAGACCCCCCAACAATACAGACGAATAGCTTCAAGAGGAAGTTCCAGCGCTACCAGATGGGTAGTACTAATACATAGATACATTCATATAAACCATAACCAGATCTCAACCAGATCTCGACCACATCAATCTTCCTTGCTCCTTGTGTATCAGGCATACTTATTCAGGCTTTCTCAGGGGTATGTATCAAACACACCAGACTGTGACCCAAAATACCTCCTCGACACTATATAACTATCTTCTATGAAAGAGAGGACAATGTAATGCGTTTCTCGACACGCTCAAAGGTGGGCTTGCTTCTCTCGATTGTTACCATTCTGGCGATTGTAGGAGCCTTCCTGTTCACAGTGGAATTGCATCCATCGTCCAGCATTCATGCCAGTTCCGCAGGCTCAGTGAGTACGTACCAGGGCCACGCCGCTACAATCAAGCTGGCCCACGCGTTCAATCCTGGCTCGCTGCACGCAACGGCACCCGTTGTCGCCAATGGGCATATTCCAACCACGCGCGCGCTTATCGCCCGGCGTAACCACGTCTCCGCGAAGGCGCAAACGGCTACGCGCTCTGGTCTGGCCGCTGCGCCCGATACGGGTATCGATCCTGCGGGAGCAAAGAGCCATTATGAGCAGCCTCCCGGCCAGGTTCTGCACAATTTCCACGGCCTCAATAACCTTGATAGCGCACTGGCTAACGGCTTCCTGCTGGAGCCGCCCGATCAGGGCCTCTGCGTAGGCACCTTTCTCGGACAAAAATCGGAGATTGAGATCATCAATGATGTGGCTGCTGCCTATACGACCAGCGGAAAGCTCATCGCGGGTCCGGTTAATCTGAATAATTTCTTCAGCGAGCCAGCCGCTGAATTTATGACCGATCCGCGCTGCTACTTCGATCCAACAACGAATGTTTTCTTCTTTACCGCGCTCGCTATTGATAATACGGCAACGATCTCGAACCATGTCGACGTTGCGGTCATGTTCCCTAATGGGAATGGGCATATCTTCCGCGTAGATGTGACCTTCGCGAACGACACAGCCGGCCAGTGCCCCTGCCTGGGCGACCAGCCCAAGATCGGTATCGATCCATTTAACTTCTATGTGAGCGTCGATCAGTTTGGTGCGAACGAGACGCTGGAGACTGGGGCGGCATTGATAGCCATCTCCAAATCGCAACTCATTTCCGGAGCGTCTACCGTCCATGTGGCAGTCTTCAACAACCTGTCGCTGGCTGGTATCGGCATCACCGACCTGCATCCAGCTCTTACAAGCGGGAATCCAGGGGAAGAATTTCTGCTGAATTCGTTCGAGTATGCTGATGCTGCCCAGACGCAACCTATCTCCCTGACACACACACTGGGCCTGTGGGCGCTCTCTTCCCCCTGGAAGGTCAGCGCCGGCGGCGTGCCCATGCTGAGTGCGAAGACGATCACCAGCGAGACCTATGGTTTCCCTGTTCCAGCACTGACCACCAATGGGAAATCGCTGGCGACGTTCACCAACGATAGCCGCATGCAGCAGGTTCAATACATCAACGGTCATCTACTGGGCGCACTGGATTCGGCTGTCTCCGTCGGCAACGATCCGGTGACGCGTGATGGTGCAGCCTGGTTCGAGTTGACGCCGCAGGTGAATCATAGCGGAAAAATCGAAGGCGCTCACTTTATCAATCAGGGTTACGTGGCCGCTAAAGGGTTGTACCTGCTCTATCCAGCCATTGAGGAAGATAAGCTCGGTGTGACGGCGATGTCGTTCTCCATCACCAATCCCAGGCTCAATCCCACCACGGGCGATACAGTGATGGCACGCGGGAAGAAGAGCTTTGGCCCGCTGCATTTCACGCAGGTCGGCCCCGCCCCTGATAAGGGCTTCACCTGCTCGCTGACCGGTGCAAACCTCGTGCAGCAGTGCCGCTGGGGCGACTACTCCTGGACGGCGCTCGATCCCAATGGCGTTGACTTCTGGATGGCTGCGGAGACCACCGTACCGCAATCACAGGCAGCAATAGCGACCTCTGGCGTCGAGACCAACTGGGGCACCCAGGTCTGGGACGTGAACGGTGACTGATTGCACCTGTCGTTAGCCATCTTATATACTTCCGGGGTGCGAGGGGCGCCAGCCTCTCGCACCCCTCGTTTTTGATCTGATTCCTGATACCAGCACACGCCCGCTTGTACGCACTCATCCCATAGATAATACCTTGTAGAAAATGCGTTTCACGCATTTTCTACAAGGTATTATCTATCTCTGCGCGGCGGAGCCGCGCGAGTATAATGGGTAGTAGGACAGAGGTTTTACAAGGTTATTCAGGTTGGAGAGGAGGAACAAGAGGCAACTTATGAATAACCCGCATATGTATCAGACCTTCAAACAGCGTCTCCCCGGTCTTCTCCATAACAGGAGCCGGTTCCTGCTATCCCACTGCATCATTTTCTGCGCCCTGCTCGCCATGTTCGCCGGCGGCTGCGCGGTCAGCCGGGCCGCATCGAGCCAGAATACAGCGTCCATGAGCGGGGCCGTGTCGCGCCAGAATACAGCTTCGGGAAACTCCACCTCACAGAGCTTTGCGGTTCAGGGAACGCCTACGCTGGTGATTAATAACGATGCCGGCGCGATTCACATTGCCAGCGGCAGCGACGGCACTGTGGCAGTGACGGCCACGAAGTATAGCAGCGATGGCAACACTTCCGATATGACCGTGACCTTCAGCCAGAGCGGGGACACCATTTACATTACCGGGCGCCTGCCGCAGCAGCAGAACAGCGACGTGGAGAAGCATATCGACTTTGATATCACCACGCCAGCAACGACCAACGTGCAGGCGAATACCAGAGCCGGTCTTGTCCAGATGCAGGGCATCAGCGGGCAGATGGCGGTGGACGCAGACGCGGCAGCGGTGCGGATGCAGCAGGGAACGCTGCAAGGGCATTCGACGTTTCAGACGACTGCCGGCGCTATCACCTTCCAGGGGGCGCTCGATCCTTCCAGCAGCGATACCTTCGGCAGTACCGCCGGTTCCATCAGCCTCACACTGCCCCCCGATGCATCTTTTGAGTTGAACGTTACAACGTCCGTTGGCACGATTAACAACGAGTTCGGCAGCGACGTTGCAGGCAGCCCGCCATACGCACAGGTGACGATCAAAACGCTTGTCGGTCAGATTACTATCCACAAAGGTGCGTAACTTCTCTGCATAATGCAAGGCGCTGCGCCGGGTTCCGGTCCGCAGCGTCTTCGCCTTCTCTCGCGGGGCGTTCGTGTGGCTCCTCCACACCATAAACTTCATCCGGCGAGCACCGCAGGCGCGAGCGCGCTATAGTGTCAAAATCAGACGCCCATGCAAAACTTTCAGCCGCCTGCTTCGTAGATAAAACGATACGTACTTCTACTAACTGACCAGGAATATACAACGTCACGAGAGGGATACGCATTATGATGCCACAGATGGACGCCGGAGATCCGCGCGAGCAGCCGGGTTCTTCCTATGGAAGATACGAGGGCAGCCAGAACTATGCCCAGCAACAGCAGTCATACGAAACGCCCTATGGCGCTCCGCAGGGCAGTGCATACGATGATGAGTTCGTCGATGGCCTGGCCCAGCGATTGGCACAGCGCATAGGCCAGATACCGCAGGGGAAAGTTTTTCCAGGCTCCAGAAAGCGGAATGAAGCCGATGCAGGCCAGCGCCTGGGACTGGCGATTGTTTCGGTGGGAGCGCTGATACCGATTTCCATCGTTCTGTTGCAGTCCGCTGGTTTTTTCGGGCTGATCGGGCTGATCGTCGCCTGCGTGGCTATCATCCTGATCAACGCCATATTCAACGGCGTCCTGGGCTAATGCAAACTGCCTAACCGGTAGGGGTGGGCATATCAAGTGTCATCCTGCGCTCTGCCCCACATATCATCCTGAGCGGAGCGCAGCGCAGCACAGGGTCCGCGTGCGCCACCGGAACGGATCCTTCCCCTTCGTGCTCCGGGGCCGTCTGCTGCTGCTCAGAATGGCATTCCCTACCGGGGAATCATCCGTCTTCGCGGATAGATTCCCAGAACGTTCTATATACGTTCTATGTTGTGCACCGTCCGTTCGCTCTCAACATTGCCGGTATTGATGGTTGTATTCGGCTCCAGCAGCATCAGATACGTTTCCTCTTCGGCCATCGGACAATGCTCCACTCCACGCGGAATGATGATGAGTTCGCCCTCTTCCACCGGGACGGTGCGCTGACTCCCTGATGCCTCGCAGATCTGCATCAGAAGCCGCCCTTTGACCACAAAAAAGAGTTCATCCTCCCTGTCATGGTGATGCCAGACAAATTCCCCTTTCACCTTGACAATCTTCACCGCAAAGTCATTCAGTTCTCCAATCATCTTTGGTTGCCAATGATCGGAGAAGAGCGCAAATTTCTGCTGTAGATTGACCTTTTCCATTAAAAAAATTCCTTTTCCTGGACTGCTCAACGCCTGCGGAGCATCGCACTACCACTTACGAACCAGCCGCCACAGGCGGCAAGAGGCTCTGAATAGTCACTCCCTCTACGAGAAGAGGCCCTCCGGCGTTTTGCGTGGCACGATTACTTTCAGCGCGGCGGGGGCAATAGCGAAGACAGTGGCCGGATAGCCCTGTGCGGTATAGCCGGCCGGGTCGCCATCGACCTGAATGCCCACCGCGCGGCGCGTAAGCACTTTCAGTTGCTTACAGCGTTCATAACGTATCCAGCGCTGCCGGTGCTTGCGACGCAGGAAATCCAGAACGACGACGATGCGCCCGAGCATGCTGCGCTTATAGATGATGCAAACATCGAGCAGGCCATCGTCAACCATTGCCTGCCAGGTGTACTTGAGTGTGCCGGCATAGAGCTGCGTATTGCCGACGATAATCTGTAGCGCATTGGCCCTGATCGTCTCTCCGTCGACCTGCAAGAGCGCACGAAATGCGGGATAGCCCAGGCCGAGCCACGCGCCGACGAACAGGTAAGCGATGAGGCCCAGTCGTTTCACGGGCTGCCGCTCGATTGCATGTGTAACCTCGCCATCGAGGCCAATGCCCGCCATCAAGAGGAAGTAACGCTCGTTGACGCGGCCCAGATCGATAGAGCGTATCTGGCCGTGAATCAGCACCTCGCGCGCGCCGGCGATATCCAGCGGAATACCCACCTCACGCGCCCACACATTGACCGTGCCGCCCGGCAGCACACCCAGCGCCGTCTCGCTTCCCGCCAGCGCCTGAATCACCTCGTTGATCGTACCATCGCCACCAGCGACCACGACCATAGCGACACGCTGGTCCACAGCTTCCTGCGCCAGCCGCCGCGCGTCTCCCGCCGCCTGCGTCAGCTTCAAATCAACCTGCCAGCCCTGCGCCCGCAAGAACGTAACCGTATCCTTCAACTGCTGCGCATGGTAGATATATCCGCCGGAGGTCGGGTTGGCGATGAGTACGGCGCTGCCGGGGGATCTTTTTGCTGCGGCTGGCTCCTGAAGTGCGCCCTCTTGCATGGTTGGTCTCGCAGACTGTATAAGCTATTCGGCACAATACATCTCTCTATAGTCTAAACCCTTTCTCGTAGTAAAATCAATGGCCTCTTTTGCTCGCGCCGGAGCCGCGCGAGTCCTGCTGAATGCAGAAGAGAATGGAAAGGGCTTGCCGCAAATTGACAGAGGCCAGACAAAATGCAAATCTGCCTGCTAACGCCGGAAAGTACGAACGTCTACTATATACGGACCTTGTGAACATGACTTATCCGCGAGCCAGAAGGAGAGAGTAATGAGCGAATTTACTTCAGCTAACATACCGGCAGCATTGCGAGTTGCGGCTGGCGCTGATCGAGAAGGCGAGAGTCGCGGACTGGGCATCAGCACCATTGCCTTCAAGGTGAGTACGCCGAACCCGCATGACCCGTTCATTCTGGAGAACACCTTTCTTGCCAGGGGTGGCCCGGCACGACACCTGCATCATGACCAGGATGAGTGGTTCTATATTCTTGAGGGAGAGTTTCAGTTCGAGGTGGGAGTAGAACGTTTTCGCCTCCATCCAGGCGACTCCTTGCTGGCTCCCCGCCGGATCCCCCACGTCTGGGCTTTTGTCGGAGAGGGACAGGGGCGGGTCCTGGTAGCATTTTTCCCCGCCGGGAAAATGGAGGCATTCTTTCGCGAAGTGACCAGGGAAAACGCGATGCCTCCTCAGGATCCGGCGCTATGGCGTGCCTATGGTATGGAGTTGCTGGGGCCACCTTTGCCTGTCGAATGAAGAGCGGCCTGGTTTTAGTCCACGCGCGGCACGCGGGCGAGGATCTCGGAGACCACTTCGTAATTGATGGTCCCCAGGCGCTCGGCCACCTGCTCGGCGGTGAGCGTGGCCTCGCCCTGGCGTCCGATCAGCACAACCTCGTCGCCCTCGCGCACATGTGGGATATGCGTCACGTCGATCATGCACTGATCCATGCAGACGCGGCCCAGGATGGGCGCCTCCTGCCCGTGAATGAGCACGCTGCCCCAGTTCCTGGGTGCGCGCCGGAAGCCATCGGCGTAGCCCACCGGCAGCACTGCTACGCGCGTGGGACGCTCCGTCACGTAGGCACAGCCATAGCTGATGCACTCGCCTGCCGGGATCCATTTTACCTGCGAGACCTGCGTTTTAAACGAGAGCGCCGGGCGGAATCCCTCCGGCAAACGCACCTCCGATGAGGGGTGCAGCCCGTAGATGGCGATGCCGGGGCGCACCATATCGAAGCGCGCTTCGGGCAGGCTGAACGTCGCGGCGCTGTTGGCGGCATGCACAACGGGCGGGCGCAGCTCCTGCTCTTCCAGAATGTGTAATATGCGCTTGAAACGCGCAAGCTGTAATCGCGCGTGCGTCTGATCGCTGCTGTCGGCTGTGGCGAAGTGCGTATACAGGCCCTCCAGCACAAGCCCCGGCAGATGCGCAACTTCGCGCACCAGCGCCACAATCTCGTCGCTCTGCTCGGCGCGTATGCCCAGGCGCCCCATGCCGCTATCGATTTTGATGTGAACCCTGACCGTCTTCTCTAATGCCAGCGCCGCGCGGGCCAGCGCCTGGGCCGCGTCGCTCGAATAGAGTGTGACGGTCACGTCCAGGCGCACGGCCTCGCGCATCTGCCAGGGAGGAACATAGCCAAAGACCAGGATCGGCGCGCTGATGCCCGCTTCGCGCAGCGGCACTGCCTCACTGACCGTCGCGACGCCCAGCATACTCGCACCATTGTGCAGCACCGTGCGCGCAACGCGTACCGCGCCGTGGCCGTAGGCATCGGCTTTGAGGCTTGCCAGCACGCGCACGCGCGGCCCAACCAGCGCTTTGATATGGCGTGTATTGCTGCCGATAGCGTTCAGATCGACCTCGATCCAGGTGGGACGCTCGGCGTGACGAAATATGGTTTTTTTCCAGCCTGGAGTCTGCCGTACCAGCCGCTCGGATGCCTGCCAGGGCTGCTCCATGAGCATTTCAGTAACGCGCTCCATACGCGTCTCTTCGGAGCCTTTTATCAGCACCACGTCTCCCGCCTCTGTACGATCTCGCACGGCTGGATGCGCCAGGATATGGCGCACGGCCTGCGCGGCGTCTTCGTGTGTCGAGGTCATGATGATGCGCTCGCCGGAAAGCCCGGCGCGGCGCGCGGACTCGGCGATGAGGGCGGCACGTTCGCCGCGCGTAATCAGATAATCGACGCAGCGCGCGGCACAGGCGCCCACCAGGCGATGCGCCTCCTCCTCATAATCGCCGAGGTTTAGCATATCGCCCAGCACCGCGATACGCCGGCCACCCGCAGGCGTGAGCGCGTTGAGTGTGGTCAGGCCGGCCAGCATCGCACGCGGAGCCGCGTTGTGCGTATCATCGAGCAGGCGCGAATTCCGCACGCCCGCCAGAGGATTGAGCCTGCCGGGCATAGGATACACATTGAGCAGCGCGCGCTCAATATCCACGCGGGCGACGCCGCGACTGAGCGCGACCTGGTAGGCCGCAAGCATCGTCGCAAGGTGATGCTCGCCCAGCAGGTGCGAGGCCAGTTCTACCTCTCGTACAGCGCTGCTTACATCGCCGGCAGCGCCCTCGCTCATAACCAGCGTTGCCAGCGCGCCCCGGATACCATCCCAGCCGACATACGTTACGCGCGCCGGAGAAGAGGACCTGTAGCCGGGTGGCACAGAGATCGACAGGGGGGGCGCGAACGGGTGAGTATTGATGCTGTGGCGCCGCACCTTGCTGTACTGTTCGAGCAGAGCGCAGATGGTTTCGTCGTCCTGGTTATAGAAAAAGTGGCCTTCATCGGGCAGACTGGTCAGCAGCGCACCCAGTTCAAAACTCAGGCGCTCAAGCGAGCCGAAATACTGGAGCTGCACCGGGCTGATATTGGTGAGCACGCCGATCTGCGGGCGCACGATGCGACAGAGGTCGGCGATTTCCCCCGGATGATCGCAGCCCAGTTCCAGCACGGCATACTCGTGCTGCGCTTCGAGACGCCCCAGTGAGAGCGGAATGCCGAGCAGGTCATTGTAGTTCTGCCAGCTCCTGAACGTAGCGAAGTTGCCGGAAAGGACGGTTGCGATAGCCTCTTTGGTGCTTGTCTTGCCTACACTGCCCGAAACGGCGATCACCGTCGGATGCCAGCGCGCGAGAATAGCGGCGGCGTATTGCTGGAGCGCGAGGCGCGTATCCTGCACAATGACGAGCGCGGCGGCACTCTGCGCTATTGTGAACTGCGTCTGCTCCGGCAGCGCGTTGAAGGTCCGGGCCTCGACCAGCAGGCCCGTCGCGCCCCGGCGCAGCGCATCCAGCAGGTAATCGTGCCCGTTGCCACGCTCTCCGCGCACAGCAACGAACATCTCCCCGGGCACGAGCTGGCGACTGTCGTGGCAGAAGGCATCAAAGCGCGTATATTTGCCAGCGCAGCGCAGCTCGCCGTCTGTAGCTTCAAGCAGGTAGTCGAGATAGATCATTGGCCCCTCCTTCTTTCCAGCCTGTAACTCCTCAGCTTCCGCTCTCTTGCCGGACTCCTCAGCGCCTCCGGCGCTTCGCAAGGGTAGAGTGAGTGGCGAGCGCGGCGGCCTGCGTCCGCCGCGCTCGCCACTCATATCCAATCCAGTGGAGTGATGGTGAAAGAGGTCCAGGGGACCTCCTTTGGCGTGAACTTAAGCGGTGATGCTCGGCGGCGCAGCAGGGTCGGGGCAAGCCCTGCCCCTCCTCTGCACGCAGCAGCAGGAAGCGTGTTGTGGGGGCGACCCCTGCGCTCGCCCTGCCCCTGCACACCTGAAGTTGACGCCTCTGGGGGTATCCCCAATGGATCACTCACTCCTTAAACGGATCGGATATCCCTCTCCCCCCTGGCAGCGAAGGCGGTCCGTGGCTCTGAGGAGTTACCCGACCTGAGTAATTTAACAAAAACCAGGTGTAAAGAGTAGAAATCAATGCGCCAGCGCGTACTGCATCCCGCCGACGTGGCGGGCCATACCTTTCAGTTCCATCATGGTCAACGCAGCCGCAACCGTCTGAGCGGCTAAACCGGAGGCGCGCGTGATTTCGTCAATGTGGCGAGCTTCGTGGCCGAGCAGGTCCAGCAGGGCGCGCTCCTCGGCATTCGCGGGCAGCATCGTCAGAGCCTCAACCTGTTGCGGAATCATGAAAAGGTTCAGGCTGGTCAGGATATCATTTACATTAGTAACGGCATGGGCGCCCTCCTGGATGAGCCGATTGACGCCAGCGCCGCCCGGCGAGAAAATGCCGCCCGGTACCGCGAACACCTCGCGCCCCTGGTTGAGCGCCGAACTGGCCGTAATCAGCGCCCCACTGCGCGCGGGCGCCTCTGTGACCAGCACGCCAAGCGAAAGCCCGGAGATGAGATGGTTGCGGGCAGGAAAGTTGCCGGCCTCCGGCTTCACTCCCAGTGGGAAAGGCGTAAGCAACACCCCCTGGCCGGATTCGACGATGCGTTTTGCCAGCTGGTAGTTCGCGCGGGGGTAGATATCATCAAGGCCGCGCGCCAGCACCGCTATCGTGCGCCCGCCAGCATCGAGCGCGGCGCTATGCGCAACGGTATCGACGCCCAGCGCCAGGCCGCTCACGATGGTCACTTTACCCCGTGCCAGCTCACTGGCAAAGCGCTCAGTCACCTGGCGGCCATACGCGCTCATCTTGCGCGTTCCGACGATGGCAAGCGCGTAACGCCGGTCATCATCCGTCAGCGTGCCATAGCAATAGAGTACAGGAGGCGGATACTCGATTCTCCTTAGCAACGGCGGGTAGATCTCGTCCTTCCAGGTGATCACCTGAATATGGCGCCGCTCCAACCGCTCCAGCTCCTTCTGGGGCACAATCGCCGGGCGCTGTGCAACGAACTTTTCGACGACCTTTGGTTCCAGGCCCGTCGCGACCAGTGTCGCGCTATCGGCGTGCCAGGCAGCCGCTACATCCTCATCAAAGAAGTCGAGCAGCATCTTGAAGCGAACGGGGCCGACGCCTGCCACGCGACTGAATGCGATCCAGTAGGAGAGCGCATCCAGGGAGAGCGCGCCGGATGTGTAGTAGTGAGCCGCTTCGTCCTGCACTACCATCTTCCTCATCTTTTTCTCCATCGATTTTTCACTCCTGGGGCGCCTGTCGATTGAGGCGCTGCGGCATATATTCCTGTGGCGGTCCAAATGGCGGCGTTTCCGCCATTCGAGGTGGAGGCGCGCTTCCCGGCGGGGCAGCATAGTAAGGCGGGGGCCGATAGGCCGGGACGCGCGCGGGGAAAGACGGCGGATACGCCTGATATCCCGGCGCAGGCTGATGCGAAGGGGGGCCATAGCCAGCCGGGGGCATAGTGGGCGGCATAGCGCCATACGGCGGGCGCGGCGCATATGGCGCGGGGAAGTACGGCGCCACCACGCGCGGCCTGCGTTGAGCACTGCGCTGGTAGGCGAAGAGGCCGCCCAGGCCGAGCAGGGGCAGCATAATCAGCAGCATGGCAAGCAGCAGTAGCATGGGTGCACTCTTATCGGTTGTACCGGGCATCGCAGCCGATTTCGCGGGCTGCTGCGCCTGCGCCACCTGGTTTGCCAGCGGGATTGGCGACTGGTGCAGAGACAGCCGCCACTGGTTCTCCAGATGATCCTGGTCCACACCCAGCGCCTTCACCAGATCCTGTCCGAAACTCATCTGGGTATCCATATTTTTAATCAGGGTTATCATTTTCGTGCGCCGGAAGGTGGGGTACATATAGCTCACCAGATTCCAGCTCTCGGCATAGGCCAGATATGCCTGGCTGGCATCGGAGGGGAAGCCGGAGGCGATGTCATTGAGGCGCAGGAGATCATGGGCCGCGAGCGCTTCTTTCAGGCGCAGCATCATCTCTGGCTCATGATACTGCTGGTTATAGACGGCAAGCCCTTCATCAAACCAGGTCGGCACCGACACATCGGGACCAATAAGCTGGTGAAAGATTAAATGCGTCAATTCATGCGGCATATCGCGCACAAGGGTTTGATCGGCCAGGCCGCCCACAACGATAGAAGCCTGCTCGAGATCGGGAAAGGCAATACCGCCAACCCATTCGTGAGCCTGGGGCGGCAGCGATCCTTGAAAATCCTGCTCCGTTTGATAGATCCAGACATTGACGGGCTGCGATAATCCTCCGCCAAGACTGGCGCCGATACGCCGGACGCTGGAACTGGCGTCGTTCAGCATTGCCTGCCCAAAGGACTGTGGCCGGTTATACCAGTGGACCTGCAACATGCTCTGCGAAAGGCTCTGCCACGAGAAGCGCGTATCCACAACTGTGAAGGTTCGCGTTGGACCGCTATAGTAACCGCCGGTCCCATCGACGAAATCCCAGTGATATTTGATCTGCGTCCCCGACGGGTTAAAATCGCTGCCGCTGGTATCTTCATGCCAGTGCAGCGTCAGCATCTGCGCGGGATTACTGACCGTCACCCAATGCTGCTCCATACCGTCAGGAATAAAATCGAGTGTGAGAAGGGCTTTGTGAATCAGACTGCTGCTATCGGTGGCGCTTACCTGAAAATCGATGCTTTTGGGAAATGTAACCGTTTCTGTCTGCGAGGTGACAGTGATCGGATTGCTGGCTGCCTGTGCGCGAGAGGCAAAGAGAGCAGGCGCAAAGAGACCACCTACCAGACAGATCAGGAGCAGCCGTAAGAGGTGACTGCGCCATAAGCCCATAAAACAACGCTCCTCTCAGCAGAGTACTAGCACAATACCTTCCCTATTGTACCCGATTTGAAAGGCTTTTGATTATTTTATAGGAGACATGGACTGGTCCTTTCTTCCCTGATACACAGCGTGCCTCGTGCGTCGGCTGAAAGTGCGGGGAGGTTTCGCCCCCCCTGCACCCTCCCCTTTTAGGTAGTTTTGTTAAAGTGTGTCATCTTATCCGTTTTGTTTGAATAGGGTAAAAGATCTGTGAAACATTATCAGGGAAAAGCGGATTATGAGTAATAACTGGCAGTCGCCCCCTCAGTATAATCAAGGGGCTGAAAATAATAATATGCCGCGCCCGGGCAGCCTTTTGCGCGAATATCGTCAGCAGCAAGCCAATCAGTTTTCTCCTATTTCGTCGCCGGACAGGAATCCGATCTCGCCACTGCCGCCGGGTCCTTATTCGTCTCCACCGGCAGGGCAGTCGCCCCAGCAGCGCTTTCAGGGAATGCTCGCCAATTCTATGCAGGTCATGCGCCGCTTATCCGGCAAGGTAGCGGCTATCAGTAGCAGGATGGCCGCGATCAGCCGCCAGGCCGGCGGCTACCAGCCACCAGCGCCGCCGCAACCGCAGCCTCCACAGGCGCCGTTTTTCTCGTCGCCACCTATGCCTGGTCCCGTTCGCGTCTCAAGGCCACTGCCCCAGAGCAGGGCGAAGCCGTGGAAACGCTCACTGACGATACGCGTAACGCGCAAGATGAGGCAGCGGCGCATGCGCGGGCAGCAGGGCCAGCCCCGCATAGCGAGAATAGGGCTCGGCATACTGATCGCAGTTTCGCTCCTGGTGGTAATCGTGGCGTCATCGGGCACAGCCTCCGCGTACACCTACTATCAGAGCCAGTTGCCGCGCCTGCAAGGGCTGGCTAATCAGCAGATCTTGCAAACGACGCGCATTTATGATCGCAACGGCGTTTTGCTTGATAACCTGTATGATCCGAATGGTGGCGGAAGACGTACCTACGTCCCCTTCAAAGATATCCCACAGGTGATGCAAGACGCAATGACCTCGGCGGAGGACCCCACGTTCTGGACGAACTCGGGCGTGGATCCGCAGGGTATCCTGCGCGCTGCCATTGAGTATGCCCAGTATCACCAGGTATTGAGCGGGGGCAGCACGATCACCCAGCAGCTCATCAAAGACCTGACCGGCAACAATCAGGTGACGCTGGATCGCAAGCTCCCGGAGGCAGCGCTGGCTATCGGCCTCACGCAGCAATACCCTAAATGGAAAATCCTGGAAATGTATCTCAACGTCGCTCCGTTCGGTACCCTGGATCTGGGCGTTGAGGCTGCCGTTGAGGACTATTTTCACCTGCCTCGCACCTGCACTCAGAATTTCAACAAGGGTGTATTCAATTGCACGCCCGGCATAGCGCAACTGGACTATGACCCGGCGACGAAGAAACATGATCCTTACCTGGCGCTGGCCCGCGCCTCTCTGCTGGCAGGCATGCCGCAGGATCCGCCCGATTACGATCCAACTCAAGGGCCGAGCCATAAGCAGCTCGCACTGCAACGCCAGGATTACGTGCTGAACCAGATGATGCGCTACGGCATCACCGTTGACGGTATTGGCGCGATCACACCAGCGGTCATCCAGAAAACCGAGCAAATGACGGCGAAGATGAAATTTACGCCATATCGGCAAAACGTTAAAGATCCGCATTTCGTGCAGTGGGTTGTCTCCCAGCTGGAGCAATCGCTGGGCAACGGCGACACCGCTACCGGGACCGAGATATTGCTTAACGGCGGTTTCAACATCCGCACCACCATCGATTCCAACCTGGAAGCGTATGTTGAGCGCGCTGTGACGCGTCACCTCACACAGACAGAGTATCAGCCATTCATCGGCGACTACGGTCCGCTCAATACCGTTCACAATGTCAACGACGCGGCAGTAGTAGTGATGAACGCGAAGACCGGCGAGGTGCTGGCGATGGACGGCAGTGCCGATTACAACTCTAACAGCCCGCAGATTCAAGGGCAGTATAACGCCGCCGTGCTCCATCTTCCCAACGGTCTCGGTCGCCAGCCCGGTTCGAGCTTCAAGCCCATCGTCTACGCAACCGCCTTCGAGATGGGCTGGTATCCCGGCATGGTGGTGCCCGATTTCAAGACGTACATCCCTAAGAACGCAGGCGCAGCCGGGGCCAGTATCAACGGCGTGCTAACCGCGAATAGTGATGAAACCGGGACCATCTTCGCGCCGCCCGATTATGGGGGCACCTGGCACAACATGAACTCTACCATTCGCGTAGCGCTCGCCAACTCCCTTAACGTCCCGGCGGCCAAAGCTCTGCAATTTGTCGGCGTGAACAATGCAGTGGCAACGGCTGAACGCATGGGCATTACGACTCTGACCATGAACAATCAGCTTGCTGGCTGCGGTAACGAGAGCTGCCTCTCGATGGTGCTCGGTACGCTCTCGGTCCCGCTGCTCCAGATGGTGAGCGCCTATCAGACCTTCGCCGACAACGGAGTGCATGTGCAGCCCCAGGGTGTTCTGGATATCTGGGATAACTATGGCAACCACCTCTATCACTTCGATGCTAATAAAGTGCAGGGGAGCCAGGTGCTCAGCCCGCAGGTCTCTTATATGATGACCTCGGTGCTCGCCGATGAACATGATCGCGCCCTTGAGTTCGAGAATGATCATGTGCTCTCATTCTGGGATTGGGATCCAACCTGCACTGAGAAGATATGGACACCGTATCCCGACTGCCAGTTTCACCAGGTAGCGGCCAAGACCGGCACTACCGACAGCTTCAAAGATAACTGGACTATCGGCTACACCCCGCAGGTGGTTGTCGGCGTCTGGGCCGGCAACGCCGATAATTCGCCATTCCTCGGTCATGTGGTAGGTATCACAGGCGCCGCCCCCATCTGGCACAGCGTTATCGAACGTGTTAGCGGGCATTGTAATGTAGCACAAGACCAGATCCCCTGCGGCAACATCGATCTCAACACCATGAATCTACCGCCCCAGACCACCTTTACCCAGCCTCCCGGCATCCATATCGCCTGCGTCTCACCGCTGAATGGCTTGCAGGCCCCTGGGCAGCAGGGCCAGGGCCAGAATCAGGGGCAGGCTCAGGCTCAGACCAATACCGGGGACTGCGACTGGGTGCTGGACGGACAGGATCCGATGCAGCCCGGCGTGATGCAGACGAATAATGGGAATGGGAAGCACGGCAATGGCAACGGCAACGGCAATGGTTTCGGCGGCAATGGTAATGGTTTCGGCGGCAATGGTAATGGTTTCGGCGGCAACGGCAACGGCAATGGCAATGGTAATGGTAATGGCAACGGCAACGGTCATGGTAATGGTCCCTGAAACAATTTCCTGATTTCAGTGCTACAAAGAGGGTGCGGCAATATAATTAATGCTGCCGCACCCTCTTCATACTGAAGTCCTCTCTACTTGACAATCCTCCCCTTCGAGTGCTATCCTGTACTTGCAGTCTCGATATGAGACTGCTAGCAATCACAGTTGACAAGTATTGTATCATCCTAACATATCATATGCTATGTCGGGAGGGGTACGCCAGAACAACGGGGGCATAAAGCAGATGACACCGCTGAGTCCGCGCAAACAGCAAATCTTGCGTGCACTGGTTGAAGAATACATCCATACCGCCACGCCTGTTGCGTCCGAGACTCTTGTACGCAAGTACAGGCTGCCTTTCAGCTCCGCAACGGTGCGTCATGAACTGGCGGGATTGGAGGAGGCAAACCTGATCTACCAGCCGCACACCTCAGCCGGGCGCGTGCCGACAGATCTGGGGTATCGCTATTTTGTTGAACATTTGATGCAGGAATCGGCGCTCTCCCTCGATGAGCAGCGCCTGATTCGTCATCAATTCTACCAGGTACAGGATCAACTGGACCAGTGGGTACGCCTGACGGCCTCGATCATGGCGCGTCTGCTGCATAGCGCGGCGGTGATGACGCCGCCTCGTTCCAATCAGGGGCGCCTCAAACACTTCGAGACGCTCTCCGTTACTGATCTGTCCGCGCACCTGGTGCTGGTATTGACGGATGGTACGGTCAAGCAGCAGCGTTTGCTGCTGGAGACGCCCATCCTTCAGGAAGAACTCAGCGCGGTGGCGCAGCGGCTGAACAGGCTGTTCGAGGATAAGGGAGCCGACGAGATCAACGAACTGCTGGTTATGCACGACCTGTCGCCGGTGGAGCGACTCATTGCGACGACGATTGCGCGTATCCTGGAGCAGCACAACGATCTGGTCGGAGACATCTTCTATCGCGAAGGCGTGATCAATATTCTCGATCAGCCGGAGTACAGCCGTATCGGGCCGGAGGAGGAGCGCAACGAGCGCGTGCGCAAAGTGATGGAGGTGCTGGAGCAGAATCGTTTCCTGCCGGTACTGGCATCGCAACTTCGTTCGTCGGATGGCGTACAGGTAATTATCGGCGGGGAGAACCAGTGGGATGAGATGAAGGATGTCAGCCTGGTCCTGGCCCGTTACGGACAGGAGGGCAAGGTAGGGGGGCTGCTCGGTGTGATTGGCCCTACAAGGATGCAGTACGGGCGCGCTATCGCGGTAGTGCGCTACATGGCCCAGGTAATGAACGAGTTGCTGGGCGAGGTCTACGGATACGAGTAATGAATTGCCGATCCGGTAAAACAGCAACACCCATAAACAAGTAGTGTGCAGAGATTATATATCAGGAGGCAACAGTGCCAAAGGTTATCGGAATTGATTTAGGGACTACCAATTCGTGCGTCGCGGTGATGGAAGGCGGGGAACCCGTCGTCATTCCCAATGCGGAGGGCGCGCGCACCACGCCTTCGATTGTCGCCATCAATAAAAACGGTGAGCGGCTCGTTGGTGAAGTAGCCAAAAGACAGGCCATTACCAACCCGGAGAATACCATCTTTTCCATCAAGCGCTTCATGGGCCGTAAATATGATGATCCAGCGGTAGATCGCGACAAGCGGCTGGTGCCCTACAAAGTAGTGCGCGCCAGTAATGGCGACGCCTGGGTAGAGGTACAGGGCAAGCAGTACAGCCCGCCGGAGATCTCGGCGATGATCCTGCAAAAGTTGAAGACCGACGCCGAAGCCTATCTTGGCGAGCGCGTGACGCAGGCTGTGATCACGGTCCCGGCATACTTCAACGACGCGCAGCGCCAGGCGACGAAGGACGCAGGCAAGATCGCGGGCCTGGAAGTGCTGCGTATCATCAACGAGCCAACGGCCGCATCGCTGGCCTATGGTCTCGACAAGAAAGAAAATGAGGTCATCGCCGTCTATGACCTCGGCGGAGGTACGTTTGATATCTCCCTGCTGGAACTGGGCGAGGGCGTCTTCGAAGTAAAGAGCACCAATGGCGATACGCACCTGGGCGGCGACGATTTCGATCAGCGCATCATCAACTGGATGGCCGACGAGTTTCGTAAGGAGAACGGCATCGACCTGCGCCAGGACCGCATGGCCTTGCAGCGCTTGAAGGAGGCCGCCGAGAAGGCAAAGAAAGAGCTATCAAGCTCTATGCAGACGGAGATCAATCTGCCCTTCATTACCGCCGACGCCAGCGGCCCCAAGCATCTTACGATGACGCTCTCACGCTCGAAGCTGGAGCAGCTCGTCGAGGATCTGATCGAGAAATCGCGCGGCCCCGTGATGAAGGCGCTCGGCGACGCCGGCATTCGTCCCGGCGGCGTGAACGAGGTGGTGCTGGTCGGCGGCCAGACGCGTATGCCGGCTGTGCAGACAATGGTGCGGCGCATTTTTGACCGCGAGCCACACCGCGGCGTCAATCCCGACGAGGTTGTGGCCGTGGGTGCAGCGATCCAGGCCGCCGTTCTGACCGGCGATGTCAAGGACGTGCTGCTGCTCGATGTGACGCCGCTCTCGCTGGGCATCGAGACGCTCGGTGGCGTCTTCACCCGCCTGATCGACCGCAACACGACGATCCCGACGCAGAAGAGCCAGATCTTCTCGACTGCCAGCGATAATCAACCGAGCGTGGAGATCAATGTCCTGCAAGGCGAGCGCGAGTTCGCGAAGGATAATCACTCTCTTGGTCGCTTCATCCTTGACGGCATTCCACCCGCCCCGCGCGGCATGCCGCAGATCGAGGTTACATTCGATATCGATGCCAACGGCATTGTGAATGTGTCGGCGCGCGACAAGGGCACCGGGCGCGAACAAAAGATGACGATTATGCCATCGAGCGGTCTCTCGAAGGAGCAGATCGATCGCATGGTGCGCGACGCGGAGATCCACGCCGCCGAAGACAGGCGCCGCAAGGAGGAGGTTGAGGAGCGCAACCTGGCCGATAGCGCTGCCTATCGCTCCGAGAAGAGCCTGGCCGAGCTTGGCGATAAAGTCACGCCGGAGCAGAAGAGCGAGATCGAGGCGAAGATCGGTGATGTGCGCGCGGCGCTGGCAACCGACGATGTGGCGCGCATCAAGTCGGCGCGCGAGGCTCTGGAGCAGGCGTTCCATAAGGTCAGTGAGGCGATCTATCGCCAGAGCGCTGCCGGAGCAGGCGCAGGTTACGACGGCGCTCAGCCCGGCGGTGAGAATCAGGGCGGTACCGGCTCTCAGGATGACACCATCGAGGGCGAGTACAAAGAAATGTAGCGTAAGTAATCAACTTGCTGCGAACGGCGTTCGCAGCAAGTTGATTACTTGCATTGTTCTATTCAACCTGGCTTACCACTGTTGCGTATATAGACGCAATGGTGTAATCTGTACTAGACAGTGTGATTCCAGTAGCGCGGATCAGGACGCGCCCTGTTTCTGACAATGAGGACCGGTGAATGGCCGCGAATAAACGAGACTATTATGAAGTGCTAGGGATATCGCGCAATGCGACAGAAGACGAAGTAAAAAGAGCCTTCCGTCGCCTTGCCAAGCAATATCACCCGGATGCGAATAAAGAGCAGGGAGCGGAAGCCCGCTTTGTTGAAGTTAACGAAGCCTATGAGGTGCTGAGCGACCCGCAAAAGCGTGCAGCCTATGATCGCTTTGGGCATGCCGGGGTTAATAATGGTGCGGGGATGGGCGCAGGCTTCGCCGATTTCGGCGGGTTCAGCACGATCAATGACCTCTTCGAGACTTTTTTTGCCAACGCGACGGGCACGCAGCGCCGTTCAGGGACACAACGCGGCGCGGACTTGCGCTACGACCTGACGATTACCTTTGAGGAGGCCGTCTTTGGCTGCCAGAAGGAGATCGAGCTTCCACGCTGGGAAACCTGCTCGACCTGCCGGGGCAGCGGTGCGCAGCCGGGGACCTCAAAGGCCCGTTGTGCAGCCTGCCAGGGGACCGGCGAGATCCGGCGCGTGCAGCAATCCATCTTCGGCCAGTTCGTTAACGTGACGATGTGCGAACGCTGTCGCGGCGAAGGATACGTGATTACGACCCCCTGCGAGAAGTGCCGGGGCCAGGGCCGTGTGCGCAATATTCGCCATGTCGTGGTGAATATTCCCGCAGGCGTCGATGATGGCATCAATGTCCGCGTGACCGGCGAGGGCGAAGTCAGTGCGCGGGGCGGCACGCCCGGTAATCTCTATGTGATCCTCACGGTGAAGCCGCACCCCTTCTTCAAGCGCCAGGGCAACGACATCATCTATGAGATGCCGATCAGCTTCACACAGGCCGCGCTGGGCGATGAGGTTGCCGTCCCCACAGTCGACGGCAAGGAGGTTATGCTCAAAATTCCGCCCGGCACGCAGAGCAATCGCTCCTTCCGCTTGAAAGGGCTGGGGGTACCGGTGGTGCATAGCAGCGCACGCGGCGACGAGCATGTCATCGTGAAGGTCGTGACGCCGACTAACCTGACGCCCGAGCAAAAACACTTGCTTGAGGAGTTCGCACGCCTTGAACGCGAACAGAACGAGCAGAATGATAAAAACATCTTCCGCAACCTCTTCGAGAAAACCAAAGATGTGTTTCAATAGGGAACAGGGATAAGAAAAAAGCGCGGCATCGCCTCTCCAGTGGAGAAGGTTCCGCGCTTTTTTCTTATCCCTGTTCATAATTTAAGATGAAAGGCAGAACGTGACCAGTTTTGAGCGCCTTCGCATTGGACTGATCGGATACGGCATCGGCAAGCTTCATATCGCCTCGATGCTCAATCTGAATATCTACTACGCGAACTTCCCGCCGGTTGAGATGGTTGCGGTGGCTACAGCCAGCGAGGCCAGCGGAGAACGCGCGATGAAGCAATTCGGCTTCCAGCGCCACACAACCGATTATCGAGAGCTGCTTGCCAGCGACGATATCAACACCCTGGTAATAGCCACTCCGCATTATCTGCACCGTGACATGCTGATCGATGCTCTGCATACCGGCAAGGCTATCTACGCGGATAAGCCGCTCGCCAACAATCTGACCGAGGCGCGCGAGATTGTCGCACAGGCGAGGGAGAGCGGACGCGATGCCCAGATCAGTTTCGTCATGCGCTACTGCCCGGCCTTGATACATGCACACAAAGTCATCCAGCAGGGACGCCTGGGCCAGATCTACTCGTTCCGCTTCGCTTACTACCGCTCCAGCTATATTGATCCCGAGAAGCCCTTGCGCTGGAAGGCAGAACTGGCAAAGAGTGGAGGTGGTGTGCTCAACGACCTGGTGCCACACATGGCCGATCTGCTTATCTGGCTGATTGGTATGCCCCGGCAGCTCACCGCCCAGACACGTACCTTCATCGGCGAGCGGCCCGCGGCGAAGGGGCGCCCCGAGCGCATCCGCGTGGAAACGGACGATCATGTGCTGATCCAGGCCGCGCTGCCGGGCGGCGCTATCGGCACGATTGAGTCGGGAAGGCTGATTACTGGTGCGGTGAGCGATATAGCCGTGGAAATCTACGGCAGTGAGGGTTCGCTGCGCTGGCACGGCATGGATCCCAACCATCTGTACCTCGTCGAGCGCAATATGCCCGAGGACGAGCGCGGCTGGCTCCAGATCCCGACGCTCCAGCGTTACCCCGATGCCATACTACCGGGCGCGGATGTACCTATCGGCGCAACGCGCTTCTATATCGCCAGCGCAGCCGACTTCGTGCGCAGGACGCTCACAGGAGAACCCTACGACCCGGGGCTGACGCAGGGATTGCGCGTGCAGGCAGTGATCGAGGCTGCCAGCATAGCCGCACGCGAGGGCATATGGACAGAGGTTGCGCAGGAGTAAACATACCGGTAACGATCAATGCCCCAAAATAAAAATCCCCGTGCGTACATAGAGCGTTACAAAGTAGTGTCTCTTTGCTACATGACTCAGAAAGGACAGCGCCCAATATGATCGTCCATGATGTAGCCACTCTTGTACGGAAGCTGTACGATCTGTATAACACCCACCAGTCGAATCCCGACTGGCTCGATCAGTCACTTGTCCTTGTAGCCGACGACTTTGAGGGGCTGGATGTGCCATCCGGCATGACCTTCCGTGGTCGAGAAGGCCAGAAGCAGTTTCTTATGGGGTGGGCCACTGCTTTCCCGGATAGTACGGTAGAGATAACTAATCTCGCAGCGGGCGAAAGTCATGCGGTTGTCGAGTTTACCGGTCGTGGTACTCACACTGGCACGATGAAGACCCCGGCCGGCGATATCAGGGCAACAGGCCGTAAAATCGAGATACGCTTCTGCGACGTGCATCAAATCAAGGATGGGAAGCTCAGCAAGTCACACACCTATTACGACGTTCTGGGTATGATGCGGCAGCTCGGGCTTATCTCATCGCAAGGGTAGGCACAAGGCGTAAATCAGAAGGGTGCCAGGGGCCGTAAGCCCCTGACACCCTTGCCTCTTCAGGTAGCTCTCCAGTAGCAGCATGTTTTATTAGTGACGGGCGAGCTTGTTGGCGAACTCCTCGTCGAACCAGACAACGTTGCTGGCACTGACGTTCAGGCCGTCATGCGGGTGGCTATTGGCCGTCGGGGTATTGTAGAGCGTGAATGCCGAGCCATTGAACGAGCCGAAGACGCTCTCCAGCGAGTCGGTGAACCAGATATTGCCGCTATGGTCAACAGCAATGCCGGAGGTATGCGAACCATTGCTGCTGGGGCCGGAATATTTGTACTCGGTTACGCCACTATTCGTGCCCGGCTTCGCCTTCGATACGACCAGTTTGCCTATTGCCTGCGACCAGCCTTCCGACCACCAGATATTGCCGCTGCCATCCACAGTGATCAGGTGCGGTGTCAGGTTTGAGGTCGAGCCGCTGCGGATCTTGTATTCCTTGAGCTGGCCGCCCGTTGTGTACTCGGCGATCTTCGCCACGGCAGAATTATTCTCGGTAAACCAGACATTGCCGCTATGGTCAACGGTGATGCCGTAGGGTTGACTGTTGCCTGCCGGTGTCGAGACTTGCTTGACGAACTTTTTGGTCGAAGGATTGAAGGCCGCGATCTTGTTGGTGTAATGCTCGGTAATCCAGATGGTGCCATTGCCAGCAATCGCGATAGCCCACGGCCCTGAACTGGCGGTCGGCAGTTTCCACTGGGAAAACGCGCCGCTGGCGACAACGAGTTCGCCCAGCGAGTTGCTCATCGGCATGGGGAACCAGAGATTGCCGCTCTTATCAAAGGCCAGGAATAGAGGCTGGCCGAACCCCGACGGCAGCGCGTAGACCTTCGTCCAGGTATTGCTGGTGGGATTGAACTCGCCAATCTTGCCTGGAGGTGTCCCTGACGCGCAGGTCGGCGATGGATCGCAGCCCGGCAGCGCTACCCACACGTTGCCATGACTATCGAAAGCCGTCCCCCACGGATCGACGCCAGGAGTACTGAAATCGGTTGAGTTGCTGGCGCTCGCAGAACTGCTGGCGAAAGAAACCGCATTGCCCGTAGCCGCAAAGGCCAGTGCAGCAGCGGCCACCACAGCGACCAGCGCTATAAGGGTAACAAAGACTTTACTACGATTTTTCATCATATAACTGTCCCTATCTAACAGTAAAATCAAATCCGTTTAATGTTGGTTATCTGGGGATACCACAAAACCCCGCCAGGGGAGACCCCCGAACCCCCTTTTGACAGCTATAAAGAAGAAAAGCAGGAAAAGCAGCGCCTTCCTGCTTTTCCCGTTTTATTATCCGCGGGCGAGCTTGTTAGCAAACTCCTCATCGAACCAGGGAATGCCGTTCGGAGCGATATTCAAGCCATCGTGCGGGTGACTGTTGGGTGTCGGCGTATTGTAGAAGGTAAAGGACGATCCTTTGAGCGAGCCGAAGATGCTCTGCAACGAGTCGGTGAACCAGACCACGCCATTACGATCTACGGCAATGCCGGAGGTGTGCGAGCCGCAGTTGGAGCAGGGGGGATGATAGGTGTACTCGGTTACGCCGCTATTCGTGCCCGGTTTCGCCTGCGATATATTCAAGCGACCGATCGACGAAACCCATCCCTCGGACCAGACCGGATTGCCGCTGCCATCAATAACGATGAGGTGGGGCGTTAGCCCGGACGTTGAGCCATTGCGAATCGTGTACTCTTCCAGATGCCCGCTGGCCGTGTACTCGCCGATCTTAGCGACATTGGGATTGTTCTCGGTGAACCAGACATTGTTAGCGCGGTCAACAGTGATGCCGTAGGGCTGGCTGTTGCTCGCCGTGGTCGCAATCTCTTTGAATTGATGTGTCGCAGGATTGAACTCGCCGATCTTATTCGTATAATGCTCGGTGAACCAGATATTGCCATTGCCATCGACGGCGACATCCCACGGACCAGAGGCGGAAGTTGGCACTGCCCACTGACTGACCTGACCGCTGGAAGGCACGAGTTCGCCAATCGAGTTGCTCATTGGCATAGCGAACCAGATATTGCCGCTCTTATCAAAAGCCAGGAATAACGGCTGGCCGAACCCCGACGGCAGCGCGTAGACCTTCGCCCAGCTATTATTGGTGGGATTGAACTCGCCGATCTTGCCAGGAAACGTTCCAGATGCGCAGGTTGGTCCCAGGTCACAGCCCGGCATCGCTACCCATACATTGCCGCTGCCGTCGATGGCTGTCCCCCAGGGATCCCCAAACGGAGTGGAAAAATCGGCGGCACCGTTGGCGTTCGATGAACCGGAGCCGCTATTGCCGTTCCCATTGCCTTTGCCATTGCCGCCGCCATGACCTTTTTTCCCATGACCATGATGCACGGGACCTTTTGCGAAAGAAACCGTATTGCCCGTAGCCGCAAAGGCCAGGACAGCACCGGCCACCAGCGCGACCAGCGCTATAAGCGTAATAAAGACTTTACTGTGCTTTTTTGCCATAGAACTAATTATCCTTGCCATATTCGCAGAACTTTAGTCGGGGTAAAGTAATGTATTCTCCCGGAAGGTCGGTAGAAGCCCCCACTTCTGCCAGACCGGGCATTCAAGGGTATTATCCTTTGCCTGCTCAAACTGAACAAGACACAAAGGTATCAAGAATTCGACTCTATCGGCTATTTGTCATTCTATCCAGAAGAGGGCGCGGAAAGTGTGACCTCCAGCGAGGTCGCGCGACGGCTCATGACATCATAGGCGATGATGCTGTGTCGCCCGGCATGCCAGCCGGGGCCATAACCTGAGACAAGAAAGACGAAAAATTCGCCATGCCCATCCGCCTGCGCTGTAGCAGGATAACATGGCAGGCTCGCGTCATGGCTAAATTTGACTGGCCCATATGGGCTGAAACCCTGACCGTGAATCTGCATGTATACTCCGACTGCCAGCGGACCACCGTTCAGCACGGTAATACGCGGCGCAGGTGAGGCGCAGGATTTCCCTCCTTTGGGGCTAATCGGGCCGGCGCACAGGGGAGTAACGGCGCTGCTGACCGGCCCTGGCGCTGGCGCTTCATACTGACGATCAGCGTTATTCAGCAGACCCAGGCTCAGGACGCCGGTCAATAGCAAAATAAGCGTGGCGGACATCAGCAGCAGCGTGCCCACCAGCCAGAGCAGGAATTCTATTCTACCAGGATAGAGGAGCCACCAGCGCATGTTATCGAGAGGCCGCAGCCACAACGAACGCCGGGGAGCGGGCCGTTCGTGGGATACAATACGCTGAGCATAGGGCGAGTTTGCGCCGCCGCCGGCAGTCCAGGATGCCAGTTCGCCTTCCACATGCTGAGAGCGCGGGCGCGTATCCTTAGCCACAGGCGGCACGGCATCAAGCCGGGCGGTATCGATATCGGCGAGAGCGTCCCTCGCCTGTGCTGCTGCGGTATCGGGTACGCGTGGAGCGGGTGCGGAGGGAGATGGCGAGATAGGATTGGTATCTATCTCGTCAATCTCCCATTCCAGACGGTCCGTCGAGCGCCGGGGCGTCTCGGAAACGACCAGCGACAGGGAAGCAAGGCTGCTCTCAGCCTCGTAGTCGTCGGATTCGTACTGCCACAGCGTGGTCTGCGGCAAAGTGGGGATACGCGTAATATCATTATCTACCGGCGCTGTCTGGTTGCGAGGATACCTGGGGCGCACCCTGATAGCACCGGGAGGCAGCGCCGAGGCACGGCGAGGAACAGGAGTTGTAGGATTTCCTACCCGTGGCCGCTTCTCGGTGCTATCTTGCAGGTTCCGCAAGTTCTCCTCCTCGAGTTCATGGCCGGGCCAGTTTTCTGTTTGCATGCCTACCTCAAATTACCTTCACAACAAGAGTTCTCTTCAAGCGCAATCTCGTGCAAATAAACGCTTCGCTGCATCCTTTTCGTCGAGCGCCTGCGGCGCTCGACGAAAAGATACGCTGGTACAGGGCAGGCGCCAGGCGCCTGCCCTGTACCAGCATATCTTTTTTACACGTTTTTTACCTCGCGAACGCCCTGGCTGGCGCGAGCCTCCCATGAAGATTGCGGAAATATCCGCAGGGACTAAAAAAAATTCCCAGGTCGCCCCACCTGGGCGGCACAACATTGCAACCTTTCTGGCATGAAGAACAATATTTTTACTTTTTTAACCGGAAAATGAACAGGACTTTTTTGCTGTTACATCCCTGCAACTCTATATTGGCACATATCTTGCAGAAAGCTTAACAGGGGTATGTTTCCGAAAAATTTTCGGGCATGTGTTGCTGGCAGCGCCCCGACATAATTAGTTGAGGGCTGCTCCAACATCACCAGTCTCCGGTTGCCATATCGTGGAATGGGTTTTGAGGTTTTTAAGGAGTAGGAAGATGGTAGCCATTTTCAAACATGCATGGGCAAAAGATGATGACGTTCAACCGCAACGACAAAGGTCCCGAGCGCGCGGTGAGGCGCAATCACACCGGGCGGAGCGCCCGGCAGCCAGACCCCGTCGCTCAACAAATGCAGCGAGAAAGGAGAAACGCACCGGCCATACTACTGCTGATGACTTATTAGACCTGAAAGATCATGAGGCACACTTTATCGATTTTGATGCACATGATATAGCCGGCGCAACACGCAGGGGCAAAGGAAGGATAGCGCATCCTGAGTTTTGTGATGAAGACGAGTATCTAGATGATGTGGAAGGGGAAGAAGAGGAGAACGAAGTTGAAAATGCTATCAGACAATATCTTGCCGAGATAGGACGTTACCCGCTGCTCTCAGCGGAGCAGGAATTGCAGATCGCGCAATGTGTCGCTCAGGGGGATATAGAGGCGCAGCGCCGCCTGGTGGAAGCAAACCTGCGCCTTGTCGTCAGTATCGCCAAACACTACAGTAATCATGGCATCTCGCTGCTCGATCTCATTCAAGAGGGGAACCTGGGACTGATTCGGGCCGCGCAGAAATTCGATCCGGGGCGCGGCTTCCGTTTCTCGACCTATGCCACATGGTGGATTCGCCAGGCGATCAGCCGGGCTGTGGCGGAGCATACGCGCACTATCCACGTCCCCGTGCACGTCGTAGAACTGATCTACAAGATGAAGCGCATCACGCGCCAGCTCTATCAGGAACTGGGGCGCGACCCCTGCCCGGAGGAAATCGCGCACGCCATGCGTCTGACGAAGGAGCGCGTCGTCGAATTGCAGAGTATCGCGGAAACGCCCATCTCGCTTGATGCGCCACTGATCGATGATGAGCAGTATCATCTGGCCGACTTGCTCGAAGATACCCAGATGGTGGCGCCCGCCGACGTGGTTACGCACCAGGTATTACAGGATCAGATTTCTCATGCTCTGGAGACATTAAGCCAGAGAGAGCGCCAGGTAATTGAACTGCGCTACGGTCTGCAAGACGGCTATTGTCACACACTGGAGGAACTGAGTGTCTATTTTAAGCTGACGCGCGAACGTATCCGCCAGATCGAAGTCAAGGCATTGCAGGCTCTGCGCCAACCGATTCAGCTCCATCTGGCGCGAGATTTCTCCTGAGCCTGATTCTTAGCACGCTGGAGTAGCAGCGAAAAGAGGATGCGCCAGGGGAGAGCGGCGTGCGCTGCGCTCGTCGAGCATGGCGAGAAAGGCCGTGACGATGAGCGCATCGTACCTGCTCCCCGCGCAGCGCTGAAGCTCCTGCCGCGCCTCCGCGAGAGACAGGGGACGTTGATAGGGCCGACGCGAGGTCATAGCATCAAAGGCATCGGTCACGGCGAGGATACGGGCCGCCAGAGGAATCTCTTCCCCTGCCAGCCCCAGGGGATAGCCCTGGCCGTCCCATCGCTCATGATGCGCCATTACGATAGAGGCCAGATCACTGAAAGCCTCCCCGGCTTGCAGCAGGATGTGATAGCCAATTTCGGGATGAAGCCGTAAGATTCCCTGTTCTTCCTCATCAAGCGTTCCACGCTTGTGCAGAATGGCTTCAGGTATTCCGATCTTGCCAATATCGTGCAGGAGAGCGGCCAGGTGAAGGCGCTCGATTTCTTCATCAGAAAATTGCAGATGACAAGCCACGGCCCTCGCCCAGCGCGCCGTCCTCTGAACATGGATGCGCGTCTGACGATCATAGGCGGCGACGAGCGATTGCAACACCGCTGCCTGCGCGCTTCCAGCTTCGAGAGAGCTATACAGGCTCTCGGCTACCGCTCTGGTATTTTCCCAGAACGTTCTTTTGTCCCAGAACGTTCTTTTGACATCCTGGCGCATAGTATCTCCACATTCAGCGTTCTATATCTATAGGATAGAGACAATTCTCATCGCTATCCTGGTTAAGAGACGGTCATTCGCATCCACTTATAATACCGCCTCTGTATTATTACGCCCCCTATAGCTGCGGTGTTGCATTGAGCGATGGTCATAGGACTTCTGTCGCCGCGATGTCATGTGATGAATTCGGTTTTTCTTTGACATACTCTGGTACATTTCTGCTGTTTCCTTGACGATAACAGGGCTGCTCGCCTACACTTAAGAAGAGTGATGGTTGATAACAGAAAAAGTGATATTCGAAATAATGAATGTTATCAGCCAGCCCCGGGCGCTTCACGCCGGGGCAAGAGGGTTATTCTCTTCCCTACGATAAGCAAGGAAGGCTACAGGAGGTTATATCAGCGTGCATGCAAGTCCGCCAGGAATGGCACCTCGAATAGTGAGCATGATCGCGCTCTGCTGCGCCCTGCTCTTGCTTATCGGTAATGGGATCATTATGTTCGCTCCGTCTGCCGCGCATGCTATGAGTTCGCAGCAGATGGCAGCCACAACAACGGGTGTAGCCAGCCCGGCTGTCACGCTCACGACAACGGCGAGCAGTTCGCCTTCACCCAAACCATCCCCTTCATCTTCTCCTTCGCCCAAACCATCTCCTTCACCTCGACCAACCTCCTCGGCAACGGCTTCGCCAACATCCACTGCCACTTCAACCGTGACGGCAACGGCGACAGCAACGGCTGCGATTACCCCGACGCCGACGCAAGCGCCGGCTCCTACACAGCCGCCAGCACCGACGCAGCCGCCAGCCCCGGCGCCAACGCAGGGCGCGATATTCCCGACGGTTATAGCGACGCCAGCGCAGGATCTGTCTGCCACGCCTTCGGTAACGGATACTACAACACCGACCACAGACGGTGCAACATCGGCGGCCATGCCTGCGACTGCATCGACGGGATCATCCACGAAGACGGATGACACAATGGCGATGCTCGTGCCGATTACCGGCGGCAGCGCGTTCCTCTTATTGATCGTGGCACTGGTCTGGCTGTGGATGCGCAGAAGACGAAACAATCCCGGCGCGAACACGCCCTGGTTCGCCGGCGCTCCACAGATGATGACTCCGCAGCCGGTTATGCAAGGTGGATGGGTAGATCAGAGCGCGTGGGAGGCGCAATTTATGCTGCATAATAGCCAGCCCATCGACCAGCAGGCTATCCAGGCGGCCATTGCGAACAGCACAATGACGCAGGCGGCTCCCATGTATAACAATACGATGGCACCTGTGCTGCCGCAGGAGGCAGCGGTACAGCCCGATGCGTATCTGACGATCCCTATGCAGACCAATGCCGCGCCATCCAACGGCTACAGCCAGCAGATGATGTCAGCCGCAGCGCCGTCCAACGGCTACAGCCAGCAAATGACGATGGGCGCTCCGCCGCCCAACGGCTACGGCCAGGTGATGACACCCGCCGGACCGGATCCGCAGCTCGAGTCAGCTTACATCTACGAGGATCAGGCCCCGGCACAGCAGTATGTATACGAGAATCACCAGCCTGCGCCTGAGGCGGAAGATCCGTTCTTAGAAGCCATGATGCGGCAGGCGCAGATGGGCATCTTCGCCTCGCCCGATAAAACGCCGGAGAATGCGCCAGCCTGAAATACCGATATCCAGGTTTTGAGGGAAAACCGCGTAAAGATGGGGGACAGATGAAAGACGACCGCAAGGGTCGTCTCTACATTTTTGGGCAACGGGCGCATATGTAATGTAGAGACGACCCTTGCGGTCGTCTGGACGAGGGTCGTCTGCGCCGATCGTCTGGACGAGGGTCGTCTGCGCCGATCGTCTGGACGAGGGTCGTCTGCGCCGGTCGTCTGGACGAGGGTCGTCTGCGCCGGTCGTCTGGACGAGGGTCGTCTGCGCCGGTCGTCTGTGCCGGTCGTCTGCGCCGGTCGTCTGGACGAGGGTCGTCTGTGCCGGTCGTTCTGGACGAGGGTCGTCTGCGCCGGTCGTTCTGGGCCGCAGTCGTCCGGCGGCCTCCTCTGACGATCTCCGCTCTCCATTTACCGTGCCGTGCGCCCTAATGCTACAATGGGATCGAGGCGCGCGGCTCGTACC